>JAANMT010000695.1_pt1 | contig 36697 bp, 32 predicted proteins | sample 7279711 | NCBI WGS metagenome assembly JAANMT01 (sample SAMN14094538, study PRJNA606508) | bioreactor metagenome | isolation source: A lab-scale SPAN reactor treating ammonium-rich wastewater day 1 | place: Ireland: Galway | collected 2017-01-16 | reverse complement strand
CACTTGCTTTAGTATTTCTAAAAGCATTTCTTGAGGAATATTTGCCCCTCGCCTTCTTGCACCCATGAGGGTTCTCGCTACTTCTTGTAATGAAGGTGCATCCCTTATAAATTCAGTGATTGAAAGCGATACTGTCCCACGAAAGAATGTGTCGCGTACAAGGGAATGTCTCAATGCAGGAGGATAAACAGCAAGGTAGGATGTATTATCAAATATTAGACCACCTACTAGATTACTTATTATTGATTGTACTTTGAGTGGACTTAACTCTAAAATTTCTGCAACAACATTCATGGACATGCCAGCGTCTCCGCCGATGGCAAAACCTGCGAGAATAGTGCTGGTATCTGCGTTATTTGTTGTGGGTAACAAGGTGCTCCGTATCCACCTTGTCAGAGCATCACCTAATACAATGTCCTGAACCCCACCCTCTTTCAAGCATAACTCAGTCAATAAAACTGTTAACCCTGGCCTACCAACAGATTGCACGATAATTTCTTGAATAAGTGGATCTGAGAGTCTCCAACCTACTGATGCTGCTTTAACAACCTCTACAAGCTGATCTAATGTAAGGAGGTTGAGAAAATGAGACCTTGACGCAGGAATGTTCAGCGTACTTAAGACGTCTTCTCCGTGACTTGGCCAGCAACTTGCCAATATTTGAAACATGGCAGATTTTCTTTTGCGATAATTTATCAATCTGAGAATGAATTCTGTATGTAATTGGGCATCGTCAATAATTATTATTTTGGGCTTTTTTCTTTTGTATTCACTTGTAACCCTGCCTAAGTTGGGGTCGTTTACGAACAATGCCCCCGCGTGTTTAGCAAATTTGTGAAGCAGAAATGTTTTGCCAGACCCTGGTTGTCCAATAAGCACTCTATCCCCATTGCCATTTTGAAGCCATGCTAAATCATTATCTCGCCCTATTAATGGTAACTCTAAGCTTAACTTTGCTGTGTCGGGAATAACAGAGAGTGCAGGTGGTTCTTTTTTCAAAAAGGGAAGTAATCCGTAAATATCTACAGCCAGACCGATTATGCCCTGTATCGTTTTGAAGAAAGTATTCAATAAGTCCCCGTTTCCCTTGAACGCATTTGGCTCAATTACCAAAAACCGCACAGCAGTAAAAAGCAATGCTGTACCAATGAGAAGCAATATGAATGAAATAATCTTCTTATTCATTTTGCGCTTCTATCAGAAGGATGTTTTTATTGTATCAAATTTGGATAGAACAGATAACTACTGCCAGACCCCTCAGCAGGGCAGGCACGAGGTGGAGTGTTTGACCTCACCCCCGACCCCTGCCACTCGCTTCGCTCGGGTACACGTCTCCCGTGGGGAAAGGGGAGTCCGCGCGGGGGTCATTTCCGTTTCCGATTAATTCTGACCAATTTTCCTCTCAAATCACCCGTTTCCTGGACTGCCAAATGGATCTGTTCAGATTGCTCGCGCAAATCGGTGTTCTGCGTACAGGCAACAATCCCTGCGTGATTGGATGACTTTTCGTGCAAGGCAATGAAATCGCGGCGGTTGAGTGTCAACAGGATTCTTCCCTCTTTTATCGCATACTCTAAAACTTCTTCGTCTGGAATTCGTTGGTTTGCATTCCCCGCTTCGTGCGATGTCAAAACATCGTGTCCCATTTCACGGAGGCGCTCCACAACCCCGATTGGGAAATTTTCATTGGCATAGAATGATGCCATCAGGCTTCCTCATTGGCTTGGATGGCTTTATCAATTTCCTCTACGTGTGCATCCGCGTATGCCCAGGCATTCACCAGGTCTGCGGCGCGCAGCGAAGGAAAGTTTTCGAGGATGGTTACCTCCTTCCAACCGAGACGGCGATAATTTTCGAGTGTCCAGACAGGGATGCGCGTCCGTACGATGCAGGCTTCGCCGCCCGAGACGCCCGCGGTCTTCTCGATCCCTGCCCAGGCATTGCCAACTTCCTGGGCAAGCCGCTGTAGCAACTCCGCTTTTTCGGCGCGGCTTAATCGGGAAATTTCGGGTTCGATATTTTGGATGGTCATAAGCGCCTCGACTTGCGGGTATTATAGCACTTCTGATACCCGCCAATCCCCTGAGCAGGGCGGGCGCGTGTGGGACATTTCGCCTCCGTTCCCTGTCCTTCATCCACTCGACGCGGTTCCTCATGCGATCTTCGGCGTATCCCCAACGATCTCCCAGCCGCGTTCCATCGCGACCGACTTCAACCTCTTATCGGGATACACCGCCACAGGATGATCCGCATGTTCGAGCAGTGGAATATCCATCCACGTATCGCCGTAGGCGACATCCACGCGCTCCACGCCGAGGCGGCTCAACACCTGCTCGATCTTTCTTTCGTCCGCCGCCAGTTCGCCGACCATTCGCACGCGTCCATCCACGATCTCGACCGGCGTGCCGATCACCCGCGCGCCGATGCGCTTCGCGAACGGAGCAATAAAAGGCTCGAACACACTGCTGGCAATGTAAACCTGCGCGCCCTCTGCGCGGTGTTTCGTAAGACGCGCAATCACGTCTTCGCGGCGTTTCCTCCACAGGTCATGCTCCACCACCCATTCGGAGGCTTGTCCTAATTTTTGCTCATCGGCGTTTTTGATGTAAGCGAGACTTTGGATCATCAACTTTTGCCCCCATCTTTGCCAGTCAATAAAGCCTCTCCTGGCGAGCAGGTACGAAGGCGTAATGGACGCCATGATCCAACTCGCGCGCAACCTGCTCTGGTTGTGTCTCACCCAATCCACCACGCCCAGAAACGGCGAGCCGGTGGTCAACGTTCCCATCATGTCCGAGACGACGATCATATCTTTGCTCCGTGATTGATTACCTTACACTTTGGTATCGGGACGCGGATTAACGCGGATGGACGCGGATTTTTTGAGGAACTGCCCGAAAGAGCGCCTTGCATCCGCGTTTTCTGCGCGCTCCGCAGTCCGCGTCCCATTTTCAAGAGTGTACGGTAATCAGGCTCCATGATTGGTTTCGGCAAGTATAGCATCAACGATGATAAAATCTTCGCATGGGCGCACTCTATCTCGTCGCAACCCCCATCGGCAATCTGGAGGATATGTCGCCGCGCGCGATCCGCATTTTGAAGGAGGCGGGTCTCATCGCGGCGGAGGACACGCGTCACACCGGCAAACTGCTCAAACACTTCGGGATCGAAACGCCCCTCACCAGTTACTTCGAACACAACAAGATCAACAAACTGGATTACATCCTCGAAAAACTTTCCAGCGGCGACGTGGCGCTGGTCTCGGATGCGGGGACTCCTGCGGTCAACGACCCCGGCTACGAACTTGTGCGCGCCGCCCTCGCTTCGGGCTTCGACGTTCTGCCTGTTCCCGGTCCCTCAGCCTCTCTCGCCGCCCTGACCGTTTCCGGTCTCCCCACAGACTCGTTTCTCTACCTCGGCTACCTCCCCCACAAGACAAGTGAAAGGCACAAGTTCGTCGGGCAGGTTGCCGATTTGCCCTACACGTTGATCTTCCTCGAATCCCCCTATCGCATCGTCGAATCGCTCGAAGATATTCTCTCCGTATTGGGTGACCGGCGCATTTGCGTGGCGCGCGAGATGACCAAGATGTTCGAGGAATACTGGCGCGGGACCCTCAGCGGCGCGGTGGAGTATTTCAAATCCCAGCCTGCAAGGGGGGAATTTACGCTGGTGGTGGAGGGAAAACCCGGGGACGAGGAACAGGAATGGACGGAGGAGCAGTTGTCGGCGGCGATCGAAGCGGGAGTCAAGTCTGGAAAATCCGCGAAGGATATTTCATCGGAGTTGGCGAAAGTTTCAGGCTGGAGCAGGCGCGAGATCTATGCGCTGATCAATAAAATGGGTTAGATGTTTTGCATCAGTTCGGTCGGGAGGCAAGCATGTCGAAGATCGGTCTGGCTGAGAAGATCTACAACCGGATGGAAACGTGGATCATGAAGCTCGTGCCGCAGAAGGATGTCGGGCCGGTTTTCAAGTGGATTTTCAAGATGCCCATATTGCAGTACAGGCTTGGCATGGGGTGGATGATCGGCAAATATGTTCTGTTGCTGACCACAACCGGGCGTACAAGCGGAAAGCCGCGTCGTACTCCGCTCGAATACGAATACGACAGAGGGAATGATCGTTATCGCATTGCAGCGGGTTGGGGCGGCAACACGGACTGGTTCAAGAACCTGAAAGCCAACCCAAAAGTTCACGTGCGGGTGGGGCGCAGGGAATTCGACTCTGTTGCGGAGTTCGCAACCGACGCGGAAGTGGCGCAATATATGATGAACGTATCCAAACGTCATCCGCGCATGGATCGGGTATGGAACCGCTGGTCCGATACGCCGGTGGATGGCACGTTCGAGAGTTATGTCCATGCGGCGAAGTTCTTTCCATCCGTTTGGTTGAAACCATTGGTCAAGAATTAACCGAATAGTTGTAAAATCAGGCAATCACTGCATTTTGATGTCAAGGAGCGAATACCCATGCCCGCTAAAGAAGAAAAGAAACCCGAGGAGAAGAAAGACGAAAAGAAGGAGGAAAAACCGACCCCGAAGGACAATCTCGTCGTGACGAAGCACACGATGAGGATCGCGGGGAAGGAGGTCAAGTACACGGTCACAGCGGGGACGCTGATCCTGAAAGAGGAAACAACCGATCGTGAGAAGGAAGCGGAGGGCGAGAAGCCGCGCGCGCAGATCTTCTTCATCGCATACACAAAGGATGGAGTCCGCGATCCATCCAGGCGTCCCCTCACGTTTTCGTTCAACGGGGGGCCCGGGTCGTCGTCCGTGTGGCTGCATCTCGGCGTGCTGGGTCCAAGACGCGTATTGATGAAAGGCGATGGGGAACTTCCGCCTCCGCCGTATAAATTGACCGATAACGATTATTCGATCCTGGATGAAACCGACCTGGTTTTCATTGACCCGATGAATACGGGCTACAGCCGCCCCGTGGAGGGCGAGAAACCGAAGGAGTGGCACGGTTTCAAAAAGGACATCGAGTCGGTGGGCGATTTCATCCGTCTGTATACCACGCGCAACAACCGCTGGCTCTCGCCGAAATTTTTGATCGGCGAATCGTATGGCACGACGCGCTCGGCGGGGCTTTCGGGTTATTTGCAGGAACGGCACGGCATGTACCTGAACGGCATCATGCTGGTCTCGGTGGTGCTCGATTTCACGACCATTGATTTCAACGTGAACAACGACCTGCCGAACATCCTGTTCCTGCCGGGCTATACAGCCGCTGCCTGGTATCACAATGTACTCAAGCCCAGGCGGACATTGCAGGCGTGGCTCAAGGAAGCGGAGGAGTTCGCGCTGGGCGATTACGCAAAGGCTTTGCTCAAAGGCGATGCGATGAAGAAGGAGGAGCGCTCCGGCATCGTGAAGAGGTTGTCGTATTTCACCGGCATCTCGGAGCAGTTCATCGAACGATCCAATTTGCGGATCAACGACCAGCATTTCTTCAAGGAACTCCTGCGCGAACGCGGGCTGACGGTGGGACGCCTCGATTCCCGTTTGATCGGGCGCGACCGCCTGGGCGTGACCGAACGCCCGGAATACGATCCTCTGTTGACGAACATCATGGGACCCTACACCGCCGCGTTCTACGATTACGTCCGCCGCGAGTTGAAGTTCGAGTCGGACCTGCCGTATGAGATCCTGAGCGGGTTCGTGCATCCGTGGTCGTACAAGGAGTTCGAGAACGCCTACGTCAATGTGGGCGAGACGTTACGCGCCGCGATGACGTATAACCCGCACCTCAAAGTGTTTGCCGCGAATGGATATTACGACCTGGGCACGCCGTATTTCGCGACGGAGTACACGTTCAACCACCTCGGACTGCATGAATCCGTGCGGAAGAACCTCTCGATGGAATATTACGAAGCGGGGCACATGATGTACATCCATATCCCGTCGCTGAGGAAGATGAAGAAGGATCTGGCGAAGTTTATAAGAAGCGCGATGTGATACACACTGACCGTCGTTGCGAGCAAAGCGAAGCGAAGCAATCCCCAATCACACGTGGAGATTGCTTCGTCGCTTCTTTCAGTCGCTCCTTGCAATGACGGTGGTCTTTTTTACGGCTCCCAGATGATGGTCACCGTGCCGTAAATGTACGGTTGACCGTTGACATATTCGATGCCGACCAGCAGGGTGCGGAAATCGAAGAACTGGTCGGATGCGGGTTTGTATAAATTGTAGAAGCGGATGTTCGGATAGGGCCACGGGCGCGAGAGCGGGAAAACCTTGTCCAGCGAATCGCAATACGTTTCCATGTTCGGCGCGTTGAAGACCTCCAGATATTTTGGCTTTACAACGGCATTGAACGCGCCGGTGTCCGGGATGCCGCTCGGACCGCCGCCCCAGTTGTAGACAGTCGGATCGGTATAAATATTCGCGGCGGCGGCTTGCGTAAAGTTGATGCCGGGTCCATAAGCCCACAAGTGCATGTTCACGCCATGGACCGGACTCACGATCTGCCCGAGCAAACTCCCATTGGTCTGGTTCATGCTTTGTTTCGCCTGCTCGATCAATGGCAGGATGCGCGTGTCCGCGCAGAAGGCTTCGTGCGTGACGTACTCGGTCAGGTAATAGGAATTGACCCAGCCGACCAGCCCATCGTTCCTGCGGACTTCGACCCACACGGCTCCATCCACGCTCGCGGTTGGTCCTGTTCTCATGACATCTCTCGCGTCTGACGCAAAGTAACCGACGATCGGATTACTGACGCCCGCGCCCGACCGGATATTCAGCACATCGTTCACAGCCACGTTGACGACCGCGTAGGGTCCGATCAGGTTGGTGGGAACGGTGAACCCGTACGGCGCGATCAGGACGCTGTGCCAGTACAGGCTTCCGTCCGCGCGCTGCGTGACGTAGAGAATGGCTTCGGTCTTTCCGTCCAAGCCCCAGCCGGTGACGAACAGCGCCAGGGATTTCGCCGGGTCGAGATTCATGATCGCATAGAGACTGCCTCCCAGAAGCGCGGTCAGGTCCTTTGCGGCATCGGGTATCAATGGGCTCGTGCCGATGTGACTGGTCCGCAGGTATTCAACCGCAGTCTCGGACTGATAGACCGTTCCCTGCGATTGCCAGTAGGCGAACGTGAAGGTCTCGTCCATCAAGGGCGGCAGCGTTTCGAAGGCGCGCGCGTTCAGTGCGTTTACGACAGATTGGGCAAAGGCGGAGGGATCCGGGGTGGGAGCAGGCGGGTTGGGCGCGCCAAATAACAATGTCCAGTGAGAGCCGCCGTCTGTCGTCCGGTAGAGAGCGGTGTGACCGTCATCGAGTTGCAGGCGCGCCCAGCCGTTTGTCGCCGAGACGAAGTCCAGTTCGCGGAAGCCATTGCCGAAGGTCACGTCCGGCGTAACGGTCGTCCATGAGTTCCCGCCGTTGTTGGTGACGTGGAAGATGTTTGCCCAGTCCCAACTGATCGTGTTGCTCATGGAGATGATCTCCGTGTGTTCGGCGCTGCGGGCGAAGGCGGGGGAGGGCGTCCACGTATTGCCGCCGTCGTGGGTGACGTACAGGAAGAGGTCGCGCATGCCGATGCCGATCGTCATCCAGACCGGCAGCACGCCGTCGTTTGCTCCGAAGAACTTCGGCGCGGTCGTGGAGATGTAAGCGGATTCGTAACCGGCGGGTATTGCCAATTGAAGCCGCGACCAGGTAACGCCGCTGTCGGTTGTTTTGTAGAAGTAGAAATATCCGTCGGTTGGGATATCGCCGCCGATCCAGCCAGTGGTGGCAGCGCTGAATGTTATGCCGCTCTTGTGCCCGCCGAGCGGAAGCGTGTTGCTCGAGCCTGGCACAGTGGGATCGTTATCGTAGTTCTTGATCCAGGTGGCGCCGCCGTCCGTGGTCTTGTACAGGACGACGGATTGTTTATTCATCGCCGCGCCGGTGATCTGGAACACGTACCCGACGTTGTCGTCCAGGAATTGGATGGAACCGCCGTTGAACGGGACATCGCACTTCGTCCAGTTGGCGCCGCCGTTCGTTGTGCGGTAGAGCGAACCGACGCTGAGATCGGCGAAATTGCTGATCACCCACGCCGTCGTGGGCGATGCAAAGTATCCGCCGGTGGGTGCGCTTTCAGACAACACGCTGTACCAGGTCGCGCCGCCATCGTATGTGCGCAGGACGTACTGATCGCCGAGCGCCCACCCGTTCATGGCATCGTTCATGTGCAGCGACCTGATGGTGGGCGAAGCGACCGGCGGTCCGGGCGTGATCGTCGGCGGGGGGATGGGTGTCAATGTGGGGGGAACAGGCGTGAAGGTCGGTGTGGGAGGCACCGTCAGCCACGTAAATGTGGACATCATTTGCGCGAACACCGCAGACTCGGCGGCTCTGTCGAAGACCGGTCTCGGCGGATCGAAGTTGCCGGGGTTGAGCGAATGGAGGACAAAGCCCATGCTTACGCAATTCGCGTTACGGAGCGTCGAATAAGCGACCCAATCGTAGAAGTTGCCCGCGCCGGCGTCTCCGCCCGTCTGTTTGAGGAAGGATATGCCGTTGATGTTCACCGTCTCGGACGTGGCGAGGATGGAACTCGTGGCGAAGGGACTCTGGCAGACACCGGCGTTTTCGGTGACGACCGCCTCGAGGTATTTCTCCGAAAGGTTCGTGCCGGGGACGATGGGCAGTTGGATGCGCGCGAAATTGTTCTGCTGGCTGGCGATCTGCGACTGCGGCGGATATTTGAACTCGAATCCGTATGCCGCGTTGGAATAGGTTAACCAGTTGTCCGTCGGCGGAATGGGGGTTACGCTGGGCGGCGCGCTCCCTCCCGCGCGGATGATCATCGGCGCGCCCCATCGCACAATGTCGCCGTTTGCGCTGCCGGTGGCAAGGATGGTGAGGATGAAGCGCACGCTTCTTCCCGCCAATGGGCTCAAGTCCACGTCCACCGTGTAATTCTTTTTATCGTTCTGTTCGCGCCATTGCCAGAAGTTCCCAATGTAGCCGTTGGGATTCATGTAATCGAGCCGGAAGGTGACGTAACAACTCGCGCCATAATTGCATCCCACCACCGAGCGGAAGCGGTCGCCGGGCTGCACGGTAAAAGCGGGATAGAAGCCCTGGATGTAGCCGTTGTATTTATTCTCCGGTGCGAGCAGCAGCGAGGGCGCGGGACCCATCGTCCCGTCTTCGAGGTGCGAGAAGTTATCCGCGATGACGTAGCCTTTGCGGTCTCCACCCGTGCCGGGACAGGGCAGTGCGCCCGCGCCGCTCTTCCATTGGGCGGCGCAGGCGTTCAGCCAGAAGTTGTAACCGGTTTCCTGCGGCGACTCGCCCGCCACCTTGATATCCACCCAGAAGGGATTGGACGCGTTCGAGCCGAGTCCGAACATCTTTCCATTCGCGTTGGAGAGGATCCAGTAACTGCGATAATCGCCGGGCGCGCCCGGGGCGACCATGTTGGCGGTAACGTCAACCGTCTCGCCCGGGTACACAAAGAACGGCATGTTGACCGCGGTCTGCGCGTTCATCACCTCGCCGCTGTAGTACATCAATTTGTAGTCTTTTGTCCACGTGCAGGAACCGGAGTTTTTCAACCGCCACGTTTTGGAGAACGTCGCGCTGGGCGCAAAGATCGTCCCATCCGGGACGTTTACGTCCGTGACGAAGGAGGCGCGGTCGCAGCCGGCGGGAGCAATGGTGGGAGGCGGAGGCGTGATCGGCGTTGGAGTCGGCGTGAGAGGCGGGAGCGGAGTCAAGGTCGCCGGAGGAGCCGGTGGTTGTATCGTCCCGGAACGAACGATGCGCGGCGATCCCCATAAGGCGCGGTCGTTGCTTGCCAGTCCGCTCGATAACAGCATGAACACAAAGCGGACCTTTTGTCCCGCCAGTGAACTCAAATCCAGGTTCGCGCGATAGAAGCGTTTGTCGTGCGCTTCCTTCCAGGTCCACAGCGTTTTCTGTAAACCGTTGGGGAGCAGGTAATCAATGCGGAAGGTGACGTAGCAGCCGGTCGCGCCGAACTCGCAGTTGACGAGCGTTTGCAATTTGTCGCCCTGTTGCACCTGGAATTCGGGATAGGTCGCCTGGATGTAGCCGTTGTATTTGTTTTGGGGAACGGTCAGCAGTCCGGGCAATGAATCGAACGAGTCGTCCTCGAGGTGCGGTCTGTCCACCTGGTAGGAGAAGCCGCGCCTGTCACCGCTTGCGCCGGGGTAGGGTAATGTCCCCGCGCCGCTCCTCCATGTTGCATAAGGCGCGTTGGCGACAAAATCGTAAATGACCGCGTCGCTCGCGACCACGTTGATGTCCACCCAAAAAGCGTCGCTCCCCGAACTGCCGATGCCGAATTGCGCGCCGGATGCGTTCGCGAACTTCCATAGACTTTTGTAGTGACCGGGCGTCGTCGGCGCGGTCAGGTTGACAGAGATGTCGAGCATCTGTCCCGGCGCGACGTTCACGGGCAAATTGACGGAAGCGGTGGGACCCATCGCGTCGCCACCGGCAAAGACGAGTTTATACGACGTCGTCCACGCGCACGTCCCGGCGTTCGTGAACCGCCACGTCTTTGTGAACGACGCGCCCGGCGCGAACGAAGCCCCATCCGGGACGGTGATATCCGAAACGAATTGCGCCTGATCGCAAATTTCAGCCGCCAGCGCGTTGGGAACGGTCTGTCCCAGCAACATCCCCGCCAAAAGAACCATGCTCAACAATTTCTGTCTGAACATGGAAACCTCCTTTGCATTCTCGACCTCCATGCTCCTTGCACCAGTTAATCATTACATAAAGGAACCCGCCGCACATTAAAATTCCAATCGCCGAGCGTGACAATTTCAATACAAAAATGGCTGGGATTTTGTTGTAGAATCGAGCCACTACATCTTATTTGGGAGCGATCATGAACCTTGACGATCTCGAACGTTTCGAACGACTCGATCCATTGAACATGCTCGGGGAGATTGACAACCTCCCCGACCAGTTGGGTTTTGCCTACCGCCTGGGGATGAAACACGATCTGCCGGGCTGGAAGGATTTCCGACAGGCGGTGATCGCCGGCATGGGCGGATCCGCCATCGGCGCCGACCTGCTCGCCTCGTACTCCGCTTCCCTCTCCCCGATACCTGTCTCCGTCCATCGAGACTACGGACTCCCCTTTTACGCGCGCGGCGCGGAGACACTGGTCGTCTGCTCCTCGCACTCCGGGGATACCGAAGAGACGCTCGACGCCTTCGAAGCCGCGCGCAAAGCCGGATGTCGAATCGTCGCGGTCTGTACCGGCGGCGAACTGGCAAAGCGCGCGGAGGAAAATAACGTCCCCTTGTGGAAGTTCGATCACGCCGGTCAGCCGCGCGCCGCGGCGGGATTTTCCTTCGGCTTGCTGCTGGCGATGTTCCAGCGTTTGGGAATCATCCCCGATCAACAAGAGGCGATCGAGGGCGCGGTGGCATCCATGAAGAGAACGCAGGAAAATTTGAAAGCCGACGTTCCCGCGGCAAAGAATCCCGCCAAGCGTTACGCCGGTCAATTGATGGGGAGGTGGGTGACGATCATGGGATCGGGTTTCATGGCTCCCGTCGCCCGCCGCTGGAAGACGCAGATCAACGAGATCGCCAAGGCGGGCGCCAACTTCGAATTCCTGCCCGAAGCGGATCACAACACGCTGGCTGGGACGCTCAACCCGCAAGAGACGCTCAACGCCCACACGATGACCCTGTTCCTGAACGCGCCCTCCGACCACCCGCGCAATCGCCTGCGTTCCGATTTGACGCGCAAAGCCTTCATGCTCGAAGGTTTGAACACGGACTTCATCGAGGCGCGCGGCGAGACGCCTCTCGCGCAGATGTGGACGACGATCCTGTTCGGCGATTACGTGGCGTATTATCTCGCCATGGCTTACGGCGTTGACCCCACTCCCATCCAGGCATTGGTCGAATTCAAAAGAGCGATGGCGGAGGCGGGGTAAGTAAGAGATTAACCGCGAAGGTTGCGATATTTCTCGATGAACAAACTCCTCATCGCCACCAACAACACCGGCAAGGTGGAGGAACTCCGCGACCTCCTTGCCGGCGTGAACGTGGAACTCGTCACCCCCGCGCAGATCGGGCTCGATCTCGATGTCCTCGAAGACGGACTCACCTACGCCGAGAACGCGGCAAAAAAAGCCTTCGCCTTTGCCGACGCCAGCGGGCTGATCTCCCTCGCCGACGACTCCGGTCTCGAGGTGGACGCGCTCGACGGCGAACCGGGTCTGTATTCCGCGCGTTACGGTTCTCCTGATGGAAATAGACTTTCAGACGCAGAACGACGCAAATATCTGATAAGCAAACTGCAAGACAAACCCCGCCCGTGGACGGCGCGCTTCCGCGCCGTGATCGCGATTGCACTACCTGCCAATGTCACCCTGAGCGAAGCGAAGGGTCTCGGAGAAAGCCCAGCGGAGAGACTTCGTTCGCCGGAAAACGGCTCATTCAGAGTGATAATAACAGAAGGCATCTGCGAAGGCGAGATCATCCCGGAAGAACGCGGCACAGGCGGATTCGGCTACGACCCGATCTTCCTCCTGACCGATTTGGGAAAAACCATGGCAGAACTCAGCATGGACGAAAAAAACCGCCTCAGCCATCGAGCCAGGGCGGTGATGAAAGCAAAGGGGATGTGCCATTACCTCTTCGCGTGATGCAGGCGATCCGCGGCTTCCTCGGAGAGCGGAATGTAGACCTGTATCCTCGTCCCCTTGCCGGGCGCGGAATCGATGTTCAACAGCCCGGTCACCAGTTCGGTGCGTTCCCTCAAATTGATCATCCCCAGGCTGCCGCGCTTGTCGTAGGACTTATGCACAGCCGCCACGTCGAAGCCGATGCCGTCGTCTTCGATCTCCAGCAGTGCGATCTCCGGTTCGAACGGGCGCAGGCGTACCCAGATGTGCGCCGCGCTGGCGTGTTTACGCGCGTTGTTGACCGCCTCCTCGATGATGTAGAAGATCACGCCCTGCTTGCCCATCTCCATGTTTTCGAGAACGCTCTCGTCCACGTTGATAAGCACGTTCTGAGTGAAGGTCTCGCGCATCTTCTCCGCCATTGCCTGGAGCGCGGCGTTCAAGCCCTGCGATTCGAGGATGAGCGGGCGCAGGGTGAACAGCATGTGACGGATCTCCTTCGTCGTGCGGTGCGCCAGTTCCTCGATCTTTTGCAGTTCGTCCATGGCGTCCTGGGGGGTCTTCGCCATCATGCGGCGGACGAGGTTGATGCGCATCGCCATCGCCGCCACCGATTGGGTCGGTCCGTCGTGCAGGTCGCGCGCCAATTTCTTGCGCGTCTCCTCCTGGACTTCGACCATGCGTTCCTTCTCCTCGATCAGGTCCTGGTACAGGCTTGCGTTCTGCACGGCGATCACCGCCTGCCTGCCGATGATGTCGAGAAGTCCGCGGCGTTCGTTCGTGAAATAGTTTGGGTCGGGGTGGGCGAAGAGCATCGCGCCGTAGACGTTGAACCCGCTCCGCAGGGGAAAGCAATACGCGGAGGAGCAGGAACGCAAAGCCACGATGCGTCCAAGCTCGGGATCGTAGCCCACGTCCTGGGTGAGGACCGCCTCCCCCTCGTCCAATACTTTTTTGAGGATGCCGTCGTCCCCGCGCAGGATGGCGCGCGTGTCTGCATGGGTGAAGCGCCGCGCGGAACCGACGCGCAACTCGTTGCCCTTGATCAACAAGACCGCGCTGACCAGCCGTTCGTCCCGCTCTTCTTCGGGGTCGAAACTTGGGTTGAGCGCGTTATAGCCGAGGTCGAGGGCGGAATCGAGGACGCGTTTGTAACTGAGGGTCGCCGTCAGCGTGGAGGAAAGTTCGTAGATGGCGCGCATGCGTTCGGTCTCCGCGCGGCGGCGGCGTTCTTCCGCATCCAGGCGCGTCTGTCGGGCGGCGCGCACGCGCCTCATCCCGAAACGCCCGATCAATCCCCCCGCCAGCCCCACCGCCAGGGTGAAAAGGATTTCGCTGGAGAATGAATATTGCAGCGCGAGGAATTGCAGAATGGCGAACAGGAATGCCGCCAGGAACGCCCCCCACATCTCGAAATAGATCGCGCCCGTTACGATGGGAACGACGCTGGACCAGATGGACGCGCCGCCCGATACCGCGCTCTGCGCCCAGAAGTACACCGCGGCGAGCAGAAAATCCACGCCCAGGACGACGTAACGATGATTGGGCAGGCGCATGTTCATCCCTGCCAGCGCGCTCATGGCGACGTTCCAGGCGAACATCGCTCCCAGCGCCCAGAACGGCGGTTCCCAGATCTGCCCGCGCAAAGCCAGCGACAGGGTCAGGACGACCAGCATCAGCCAGCGCATGGATGCGGCAAACCAGTCTGCGGCATAGGGCGAATCGTATCGTCGCATGACTGCAATGATACCTGAAAAAGATTAAGCGAACCCCCCCTTGCGGCGTTGCAGATGAATTAAAGTTCGTATCCCATTTTGGGTAAATATCCGCCCATGCGTTCCTTCAGGATTTCCTGTTGTTCCCTGGTATAGGATTCCCGGAACCTGCCGATCTTTCCCTTGTAGAAATGCAGACCCTGCTGCCCCTCCGCCGCGCCGGGACGATACTTCTCGATCACCCTTTGGACCTCGGGTTTGCCTCCGTCCAACTCGAGGAATCCAGGCAGACGGCTTATCTCGTCATCGTAATTCGTGAGCAGGTCTTCGTAACGCGCGATCAAAACGTCCTTCTCCCTCGTCCACGCCTCCCATACGCGGACGTAGTCCATGATGAACTCGAGGCTCTTCCCGAAATCGGTGAGATGCGAGAAGGCGTTGGGGCGTCCCTTTTGCAGGGCGCGCTGACCGAACTCGTAGGCGGAGAGCATGGCGTCGCGCGGGTCGCGGTAAATGTACGTGATGCGGAGCAAACCCAGTCGCTGCAGGAGGCGGGAGGAAGCCGAAGGTCCCGCGTGCGCCTTGATGACGAAGTTGTTGCCCATGAGCGCGGGGATCGCCGCCATCCCCATCCGCCGCAGGGACAGGACCCCGATATTGCAGTTAACCTCGGTCAATATGCTTTGCAGGCGATACTTCTCGCGGATGAGGCGCGCGTCCACGTACCCGGCCGTTTCCATAAGGTCGTGAATGAGGTTGTAATGCCAGCCTGAACCCGCGCGCGGCATCCCGACGGAAAGTACGATCATTATTTTTTGGATCTCCGTGACTCTGTGGTTCAAAAGAAAAAAATCATTCGCCTTTCGGGCTGCGACTTGAAGGTCGCGGTGCGTTTTCCGATTTTAACGCAATCACGCCCGCCAACATGCCCAGGTTGATCCACATCTCCGGCATCGCGAACGAATCCTGCGAGATGCCCTGCGCGGCGATGGCGGCTGCGCTGAAAAATCCCGCCGCGCCGACGAAGCGCAAAAACGATTCCGCCCGGCGCAATCCCTTGAGCGCGTACGCCAGCATGGCAAACAAAAACGAAACATACAAAAGGAATCCCGGCAAGCCGGTTTCAGCCAGCAGGCGGACGTAAAAGTTCTTTGGGTTGGGATACAAATTGGACGACGGGCTCAACTGTCGCGCGATCTCCGGCACGCCGCTCAACGCCCAGTCGGGCATATTGGCATACATTGTAAAGCCGCTCGCGCCCAGCCCCACGCCGGTCAGAGGATGCGACCGAAACGAATCCAACGCGGCGATCACGTAAGCAAGGCGCGGACCGAGATACGCGTCGATGGCGTAATCCCACAAACTCTCCGCGGACGAATTCCACAACGCGGCGATGTACCCCTTGTCCGCCAGAAAGACCCCCGCGCCGACCACCGCGCCGATGAGGACCAGACTGAGGACGATCCGACTCCCCACAGCCTGAATCCTCCTCCCTTGACCTTCCCCGGCGTCCCGGCGGAATCCTGCCCGATACCAATTCCACACACTCCTTCTTGTTTCCGAACCCGCCACAAGGAAAGTCAAAATGACCGCGCCGACCGTGATGAACAATCCGCCGCGTGAATAAGTCAACAGGAGGATGACAACCCCGCCCAGCAGAAGGAGGGGTTCCAGCCATTTGAATTTCGATAACCGATACCGCGTCAATAAGGAAGCGAACAACCAGGGAAGATACAACGCCGCCAGTTGACCCGCCAGCCACGAAGGTTCGTAGGCAAAACCCGCGATGCGCCTGTTGCGCGGCAGACCGCGTATCGAGAAGAGGTTCTGTATCTCGTTCAATTCGCCGCGCAGACCCATTTGCAATCCCACCGCCTGTATTCCTCCCCAGACGATGTGCAGAATTAATCCCGCCAGCAGCCATTTCAATGAGAATTTGAGATCGTCTTCGTTACGGTTCATCCACACGGCGGAGAGGAAAAACGACAGGCCGATGACGAACGTGATCCAGGCGCGCAGGGCGCGGTCCCAGAAGCCCACGCCGCGCAGTTCGATGGGCGCCAGCAGCGAGCCGAACGCGGTGGAGAGGAGCGCCGTCAGCGTGAAGGCAAGCAGGATGGTCAGGGTCCCGTTCCAGGGACGCGTGAGGCGTTTCGTCCAAATCCGGTAGAGCAGGACCGGCATGAGCAATCCCAATGGATAAAGCGCCAGCGGGCGGACGAACGTCCCCGCGCCCATGAACGGCATGAATCGAAAACTGGTGACCGGGAGGGTCACGAGGACAAGCGCCCATAGGATGCGCGCCAGCGAATCGAGCGTCGGTTTACGCACGCCTGCCCGTTCCAAAGAAAAGGATGAACAACGCGCCGAGCGCCGCGAAGATGACCGCCCCGGCGAAAATATGGTTTGCAAGACCGACGCGCCTTTGCGGGTTCAAATCGTTGATTTGCGCGGGGGAAATTTGCAACTCGGGCGTGATGCCCAGCGATTTCGATTCGAGTTCGCCGACGCGCGATAAAAGTTCTTCGTCGGCCGGGTTTGCTTCGAGCGCCTTGCGAGCCGCGTCCAGGGCGACGGCGGTTTCGATGCCTTCGCGAACTTCGACAACGAACGCCTCCGCCCAAATGGATGCGAGTTGTTCGGCGCGCGCGGGATCGGGATCGTTCGCGTAAAAATGCCAGCCGCCGTCCGCCGGTTCGCTCAATTCCAATACGCCGTCTCGCAAATCGAATACGGTCACGCCGCCCACCGCCTCCGCAACTTTGGCAAGCGTTTCATCGGACCGCGCGACCTCCTCCAGTTTGCGCGTTTCGCGTTCGAGATAATAGAACAACTCGCGGTCCGAGTCCACGGGCCATGCCTGCTCCATGTTGAAGTCCACCACGACGGTTGCGCGGGCGCGGAAGTCCGGCGGGAGGATGAGGTACACGAGTCCGCCGAGCAGCGCGCCGACCAGACCGCTCAAAACCCAGAAGCGCCACGCCTGCAAAAGTTGAATCAGGTCCTCAACGGATGGGGGGGCAAACAAACGTTTTTTCACGAGGTCACCTGTCTGCGTAACGGCGCATCTGGAGTCTCCGCCGCCAGTTGAGCAACGGAGCGACGATCTTCCGCACGTAATACTTTGCCACGATGATCGAAAGCCGGTTCCCGCCGTCCCTGCGGTGGATGCGGATCATCTCGGGCCAGCAGCGGTCGTCGTCGGCGATGGTCTTGCCGCTGGAATGCAAGCGGAAGTTCGCCCACGTCTGCGGGGTGTAATGGATCGGCGCGCGCGCCGCGAGGCGCACCCAAAGATCGTAATCCATCGCAAAGTAAAAGGATGGATCGAGCGGCCCGACCTCGCGCCACAGACCCGCGCGAAAGAACGAAGCCTGCTGCGGGATGTGGACGTATCCGCGGCGCAGCCGCGCGTAATCGGTCTGGCGCGCCGCGAATTTGCCGATCACGCGTCCTCCTTCGTCAATGAAGTTGGCGTCGCCGTAGACCAGCCCAACCTCGGGATGCTCCTGCAAATATTTCACCGCGGCAGAGATCGCGCCGGGTTCATACGTGTCGTCCGAATTGATCCATGCGAGGATGTCTCCCTGCGCCCGCGCAAATCCCTTGTTGATGGCGTCCGTCTGACCTTGATCTTTTTCAGAGACCCAATAGTTGACTTTATGGATTCCGACAGATTGCTGTCGGTCTTCCAGAAGCGGGCTGCTGAATTCCAAACCCTCCGCATACTTCTCGATGATCTCCACGCTTCCATCGGTCGAGCCGCCGTCCACGATGAGGTATTCGATGCGCGGGTAATCCTGTTCCAGCACGGAACGGATCGTGGCATCGAGGAAGCGCGCCTGGTTGAAGGATGGGGTGACGATGGAAACCAGCGGAAGGATATTCATCGAATTGAAACCAGCCAAATCATACCATTTACTCTCCCAATCGCCGCGTCAGATCGAAGATGACAAAACCCTCTCCCTCCGCATGGATCGGATAATTCCCGCGCAGGATTTCCTCCAAACCCGGCTGGCGGTCCAGTTCGTCGAAATCGGTGACGAGAAAATACGCCTTGTTGGAGGTCAGCCTGTCGAAGCGGCTCGCCGTATCCTCATTGCTTTGCGCGCCGAAAAACTCGCCCCGCGCTTCGGGCCAAACCGTGACTCTTTGCCAGCCCCAATACACCAGCGGGTAGCCGTAGTCCTGCGTCACCGCGATCACGGACGGTTGGTGATCGAGCGCCTCGCCCACCGACGCCCAGAACGCCGCCTGCGGACGATAATCCACGGATAGCAATTCGACGCGCGTCTGCCAGAAGGTCATCGCCGCGACGAACAATAACATCATACGGATAAAAGCACGCGTCCAACCGGACCCCGAAGCCTGCTCCGCCAACGCCCGGACCGTCACCCCGCCCAAAGCCCCCAGCGACAATGCCGCGATGGGAACGAGCGGCAGGCTGTAATAATCGTGGCTCGAAATATGATAGCCGAAAAACATTCCGAAGAACGCGTAACCCACCCACAAGGCGGTCGCGAAGATCCGGCCTTGCCGCGTGCGTAAAAAGAACAAACCCAGCAAAGCCAGAGCCAGACCGAGATGCCCCAGGATCAATGCGACCTTCCCCTCCCAGCGCAGGTAGAAGAACGGATTGCTCCACAGTTCCGGGAAGAAACGTCCGTTGAACTGCGACCCCAGATAACCGGCAACGTAAACGCCATAGACGACGTACGCCGCGCCGGGTAGAACCGACAGCGCTGCCATGACCCACACTTGAGACTGACGCAGCGCCTCCCTGAACGAATGGCGGGAGAGAACCGCGCCGATGAATCCTCCCGCAATAAAAAACGCCGCCGTCAATTTGACGAAGATGGCAAGCCCGCCGGCGATCCCAGCCAGTAACGCCCACGTCCACGCGGGCTGGCGACTCCAACGCAATGCCGCCCACCAGCCAATGAGAATCAACGTCACCATCAAGGGATCGGGTTGAAAGGATCGGCTGGCAAAAACGCCGTAGGGCAGGAGCAGGTAAAAGGTCAGGGAAAGAAGCGCCTCGTCCAGCGTCAGCAATTCGCGCGCGAGCAGGAACAGGAATATCCCGCCGACGATCCAGAACAGCGAGGAATAGATGCGGGCGATCCACATATATTCGCCGAACACGCGATAGGAGGCGGCGACCAAACCGTCAATCACGGGCGGCTCGATGACCGCTTCGGCGTCGTAGGCGCGCAATGCAACCTCGCGCTGCCATTCGGGAATGCCGGGCGCGGTCTGGTAATAGATGCCGCGCGCTTTGATGGCGGAGAACAACTGGCGGGTGGGATGAAAATCGAGCGGCAGGTCGGTCAGGTCGGTCAGGCGGATGCCCAGCCCCAACCCGAACAAAAGCGCCAGCACGAATGCCAGCGCCCAACGGTTCGGAGCGATGAAGGATTTGCCGTTCATAGGCTCAGGCATTTTACCTCCGCCCATTTGATTCCGAAAGCGCGCGCTTCTGCGCCCTTTGTTTGCGCCAGCGGTTGTAATGCTTTTGCAGGACGCCCAACCCGAACAGGCTCAGAAACGAAAAAACGATCCGCTTCCATTCCACGAGCGCGGTGGCTGGATGCGCGATGAGACTCTGCAAATAGGATCGGAACGCCTGCCGGGCTTTTCCCGCGTCGAGGAGGTATCTCCCATTAATGCGCAGCGCCGCGGCGCGCGACCGACGGCTGACCCGCCTCAACGCGCCGGATACAAGCGGATCGCTTTTCGCCCACTCCAAAATACGGAACGCCTCCTCGCCGAACTTCTCCGCCTGCGCCACGTTCTTCGCGGATTCGTGAAAACGTCCCGCCGCCCAGCGTTCAGGGACATATACCATCGGAGCGCGCGACGCCATGCGAATCCATAAATGATGATCGAGGAGAAAATGAAAGGACGGATCGAGATACCCGGCTTTCTCGAGCGCTTCACGACGCATAAAAACGGCTGGCTGTCCGAGGATGTGGAAGGTGAGCAGGTCATCCAAATCCCATTGCGCGTATTTGGGGAAGTGGATGAATTCGCCGTTTTCATCCACGGCGACCGTATCGCCGTAGACCAGTCCCGCTTCGGGATGCGCCTCGAACGCCTTCACCGCCGAAGCGACCGCGCCGGGGAAATAGAAATCGTCCGAGTTCAGCCATGCGACGATCCCACCCGCCGCGCGCGCCAGTCCCTTGTTGATGGCATCGGCTTGTCCGCTGTCTTTTTCGGAGACCCAATGACTTATCTTATGGATTCCAGAAGCTCGCTTCCGGGTATTCGACGGCAGGCTGTCTGATTCCAAAGCGTACTTCTCGATGATCTCCACCGACTCATCCGTGGATGCGCCGTCAATGACGATGTACTCGATGCGCGGGTACTCCTGCTCGAGGACGGAACGGATGGTCTGTTCGAGGTAGCGAGCCTGGTTATAGGAGGGGGTCACAATCGAAACGAGGGGGCGTTCGGGAGGGGGAGGCAGGTTCACGGGAGAAAGAGTCGAAGGTCGGAGGTCAATCACGAATCGTAAATCCGAAACCTAAAACAGGCTGTCGTAATCCACTTTGGGAAAGACGGTCAACTTCCCGCCGACGGTCGCGTCCAAAACTGCGCGTCCCGCCTTGCGATAGGCTTCGCGCGCGAGGGTATAACCGATCTCGGAGGTATCCAGGTCGGGCAGTTGCCAGCGGAAACCCCTGCCGAAATAACGCGGGTCGAAGTGATTGGGGTCGTCGCCGGTCGAGACGACGGTTTTGTTGGCGTCGCCCTTCGAGGCGAAATTGTGATCCACGCCGATGAGGATGGCACGCTCGAAGCCCATGTAAAACGCGAGTTGCAAAGCGACGTTGGTCACCGTGGCGCCCTCCCAGATGCGCCGCGTCATGTCGTAGGCAAACCGCGCTCCCGTGTAGGTGGTGTAGAGGAAGATCATATCCTCGGGCATTCTCTGAAAGTGACGGTTGGAATGCCAGGCGATGAACTTGGGGATCGGCAGGGAGGCGATCTCGTCGGCGCATTGTTCGATGACCAGGTCGTTGATGGAGACGAAGTAAGTCGTCGTGAATCCAAGTTCGGGGAAGAGCAGGTAGATGCGGTTCATCCCGAAGGTGAATTCGTTTTTGAGTCTGGTCAGGTCGGTCTGTTTGAGGCTGGGCCCGTTGCCGATGATGAAGCATCGTTCGCCGCGATGGAGGTTGAAATATCCAGCCATGCGTTCGCGGCTGATCCGCCGCCAGGGGTGCAGGTACGCGTCCGGCGCCTGCGGCAGGCGCCGGACGGCGTCGTAGGAGTTCTTGAGGATTTGCAGGACGGGATTCGGAAGAATGGATTTCAGCGTTTGTTTCATGCGGGGAGAAATTCCTTGCGAGCCGCGAGGAGGACGATCAATGCGGCAAAGTTCAGCAGCACAAAGAGCAGGTCCACAAGACCGAATTGATCGAAAACCGTCAGGAAGATGTTGAGCGCAAGAACCAAAGCAGAGACGTGAAAGGCGAATTTCATCCTTTTGCTCAAAAGCCATGCGCAAAATACGATGGCTATTGCATCGCCAAACATGGCAAGCGCATAGAACGCATACAGAAATGTCCGGTCGGGGTTTGCGCTGATCCGCAAGAGAGACCCCGCTCCAAACGCCGCGAGGACTGCGGCTGTGAAGAGGAAGAGATAACGCGTCAATTGAAAGGTTGAGAGTTTCATTTGTTAGCCTCTTTACCGTCCAGAAAGCTTGAGCGACGCGGGGAGTCGTTCAAGCCTTCGGAACGTATGGTTACTCCGTACTGAGTCTTGCCGTCGCACCCCCATCCACGACCAGCGCCTGACCGGTCATAAACGCCGACTGCTCGTTATCCGCCAAAAAGTAGATTGCGTGCGCGATCTCTTCGGGCTTGCCCACCTTCCCGCTGACGGTCTTGCGCGCGAGGTTATCGAGCCGCTCCTGTACGCCGCCGCCGCCCACGTGCCCGCGTCCGAGTCCCGCGCGGAGCATGGGCGTATCCACTGCGCCGGGCAGGACGGCGTTGACGCGGATGTTATCCGGCGCGAACTCGATTGCCATGGCGCGGGTCAGGGCGAGCAGCCCGCCCTTCGAGGCAGCGTACGCGGCGATATTCGCCGACGTTTGGATGGCGTGCACGGACGATACGTTCACGATCGCCCCGCCTCCGGCGGCTTTCATCAATGGATGCGCCAGTTTCACGAACAAAAACACCGAACGCAAATTGGACGCCATCACCGCGTCCCATTCTTCGACAGTCGTTTCGATCAGCGGTTTGGCGACCTGCACCGCGGCGTTGTTCACCAGCACATCCAGGGTGGGATGAAAACTTTTCGCCTGTCGAAAGATCACCTCGGCGGAATCGGGATGCGAAATATCGGCTTGAATGAAATGTCCATTTTTCGGAAAATCACTTCCAAACTCTGAACGGTCAACGCCAATGACGCGCCAGCCTCTTTCAGAAAAATGGCGTACACAAGCCCGCCCGATCCCTCCGCCTGCGCCGGTGATGAGAACTGTTTTAGCCATGAGAATTTTCTTTTTGTACACGGATAACACGGATTACACGGAGACGGATTTATTCCTACGGTTTCTTCGTCCAAGTCAACGAACCCTTGCGTGAGTTATCGAAGATTTTACGATGAAATTCAGCCTGACGACCGAAATTCGACAAAAGCCCCACTTCAACTTCGGTTGATTTCAAGTAGTTGAGCAATTGGGCATCGTGAGCGTCTGTCAATTCCGAGTGTTTACCCTCGAATTTCCTTCGAGTTTGCATACTATCGCCTCCGTCAGTTCAAATTCATTCCGTGTCGTCCGTGAAATCCGTGTACGAAAATCGAATCCCCAATCCCTCCAGCAAATTCCTGATCGTGTTCCAATGCACGCGCTCCCACGCGGCCGGGCTGGAGTTGGCGTTGTGCGGGGCAAGCAGGACGTTATCCATTTTCAATAACGGACTGTCCAGCGGAAGGGGTTCCGCCTCGAAGACATCCAATGCGGCTCCCGCGAGACGTTCAGCCTGCAGCGCGGCGACCAAACTTCTCTCCTCGAGGATGGATCCGCGGGCGGTGTTGATGAGGACGGCGGTTGGTTTCATCAATGCGAAGGTATTGGAATTCATCAAATGATAACTTGTCGGATTCAAATCGCAATTGAGCGAGACGAAATCCGAATGGGAAAGTAGAAAGTGGAGACCGGTCATCTCGATGCCGGTTTCGGCGACGAAGACGTGGTCAACCTCGGCGATGTCCGTTCCGTAGACCTTCATGCCGAAGGCGCGGGCGCGGCGCGTAACGGCTTTTCCGATATTGCCCACGCCGATCACGCCAAGCGTACACTCGCTCAATGTTTTGCCCGGAATCTTTTCCCACTTTCCGCTTTTCATCTCTTGATCCATCCACGGCTGGCGGCGGACGAAGGCGAGCATGTATCCGAGGACGGTGTCCGCTACGGGGGTGGTGAAAGCGTTCGGGGTGCGTCCAATGCTTATCGAATAACGGGAGCAGGCTTCGGCATCAATCGAATCGATCCCCGTCCCCCATTTCGAGATCACTTTGAGGCGCGGGGAACAGGCTTCGATGACGCGCGCGGTGTAACGGTCATCCCCGCAGATCGTCCCATCGAATTGACCGGCGTATTTCAACAGGTCGTCTTCCTCCAGGCGTTCTTTCACTTCGGGGATGAGGAGTTCGATGCCGTATTTGTCGAAGACGGGTTTGAAGCGATCCAGGAAGGGGATCATGTAGGGGGCGGTGAAAAGGACGGCGGGCATTTAGTCGTTTTCCATTCGCATTCGCATGAGGATTTCCGCAATTTGAAAATCGGACTCTTCGTCAATGTCCACGGCTTCGAGGCGAGGGATCTCGAACATCAGCGGCGCGTCGCCGATGCGGTGACGTTTGGCAATGAGTTTTTCGCGCGTGAAAATGTAAATGCACGAATTTTCCTCGTACACGGGAGGCAGGTCCTGTGTCTGGATCAGTTCGTGAGGATCGTGATTGATCGCCTTTCCGCGCCGGTCATAGAGGCGCGTCTGCCGGCGCGTGACGGAAAAAAGCGAATCGTTTTTGGGGTAATTCGTAACGAGCAGTTGGATCGCGCGCGAGATCGTTTCGGCTTTGAGCAACGGATTGGTGCTGTGCGTCTGCAAATAAAAATCGGCGGGATATTGTTCCGTGTCGTACAGAAGGATTTCGTTCATGGGAATATCGTCCGCGCGCAGGCGTTCGGGACGGACGATGATCTTCACCTGCGGGAAGTTTTCGCGCAATCCGTTCATTACGGGATCGGAGTCTGTATCCACGACGGTTTGATTGATTTCAGGGACGGCGAGAAGCGTCTCGAGGATGTGCTGATAGAGCGGTTTCCCGGCAAGGACGCGGTAGTTCTTGCCTGGCACGCGCTGGCTGTGATGCCGCATGGGGACGAGGGCAACAAGGTTCATTGGATGAATTATAACGGACTTGGAGATTCGATAAGCGCTCATGGCAGTGTCGCGTAGATCGCCTCCACGCCGTAATAGCGGACGGCGCAGTTATTGACCCAATAGCCCGGTCCGCGCGCGTCCATGAAATCCCGAATGCCGCCCACAGGGGAGCCGTCAATCCCGCGCACGTGGATTTCCAAAATCCCCTGCTCTTTCGATTGCCTGATCTGCAAATCCCTTTCGTCCCAAACGGCTGCCCTCTCCGCGTACAAGGGAATCTTTCCGGCTTCCAGCGCCACAGAGTACGCGCCATGCGCGTAAAGCAAAAAGAGAACGATGGTCAGAAGCAGATCCAGCCGCCGCCAATGGACGTGTTGTCTGATGTAGAGACCCGCAAGGAAGGCGACCACCCCATAACCCAGGATGAATAAGAACTGGGCAATGACCCTCGCCCGTAACGCCGGGAGCGAACTTTCGATGTAAACGCTGGGGGCAAAACTTGCCGCGACCAATGCAAACGTAGACACGGCAATCGCAGAGACCGCGAGGAAGGATGTCCCTGCTTGCGGGCGTTTCGGCGTGAGCGAAGCCGATAGCGCGCCGACCAGTAACAAGGTCCCGAAAATGATCGTGTGCGTCAGCGGCAACTCCAACATGTTGAGGGCGAGGAACTCGTAGGTATGGTAGAACAACAGGCGGGGAAACTCCATAAGACCGGGAGCCGCCTCATATAACCCAAGCCGATAATCGGTGGTGGGCGAGGCGATCAAAACCGCCATCGCAGAGACCGAAGCCAGCAGGGCGACGACCGCGAAAGGGAGTGTGGTTCCTGCCCATTCCCTCCGCCTGAACACGAGACAGGCGATCACATACATCGTCAATGCCGCGGTCAACACGGCGTTGCCCGCCTCCGAAAATCCTCCGCCTAGAAACGCGAGAATGCCTGTGAGGGTCGCGTGAGGAAGAACACGCGCTTCCTGCACGGCAGGGGACAGGATCAGTGCAAACGCCCACACCCCGAACACCAGCGGCGCAGTGTAAGGAAGGAGTCCCGACCTCCAGTAGAGGCTCTGATACAGGTGCGGGGCAAGGTGGATGGAATAGAAAACGATGATCGCCGTTACGAGCAATGGGGTTGTTTTTGGGAAGCGGAGGTTCGTCCATGCGTTGACGTGACTCAACAGGCGATACATTCCCCACATCCAAAACAGGATGAATACCCTGGTCATCGCCTGGACCCCGATCACGCCCCCGAAATTCAACAACCCGGAGAACAACGTCAACGAGAACCTGTTCGACGCGTACGTTGTGACGTAGGTATACCCCTTCATGGTTCCCCAAAAACCAAGCCTCTCGAGATCGGCGTTGTAACACCAATCGTCCGCCCAGTAACGGTTGTAATAACCCAGGTATGCGAACAACGCAAGACCGGACAAAAACAGGATCAGCCCGGTCGCCTCTGCGAACGTGTTCCTGCTGCTAAATAAACGGCTCATTTCTCGTCGCATCTCCGCGGAAACCGTCAGGACCGATATCGAATCGGTTCCACATCCCTCTGCTTTTCGTCCTTCCTCTTCCTCTCCCTCGCGTAATAGAACGTCTCGCGCAATTGCGGTGTGACCAGGCTCGTCTCGCGATGTCCCATTCTCGTTCCATGAAACTGCATGAAACGGAACCAGAGGATCGAGGCGATATTCTTCAACAAGACGCGCTCCCGCGCCGCGTGCCACAGATCGCTGAAGATGTTCGTGATCGTCAAACGGATAAAATCGTAAAAGTTGAAATGCGCTTCGGGGTAGATCTTCCGTAGCGCCATCGCCTCGCGGCGGTAACGATTGTAAACCCCGCGCGGCGATTCGTCGTGGACGTGGACGATCTCCGCTTCGGGGACGTACGCGATCCCGTATCCCTGTTCCTTCGCCCACTTTCCCCACGCCACGTCTTCGAGTCCGGTCAACGTTTCGTCGTAGGGATGCCGCTCCCACAAACTTTTGCGGATGGCGGCGTTGGCGTTGTTGCAAAACGCAGTCGGCTGGTCGAGGCTGCCCGTATCGGGATACCATTGATGATAAATCTGCTGTTCGGAATATTTGGCGGAAGCGGGTCCGCGCTGTTTGCCGTAGGTCAATGCGATCCGTCCATCCTCGAAGGGACGAAGCAAACTCTCCAGCCAATCGGGATAGACGGGATAGACGTGCGCGCTGGCAATGACGACGAACTCACGCGTCGCTTCGCGGACCCCGAAATTGAGCGACCGCCCAAACGTAAACTCCGCTGACGGAATGTGGACGACCCGCGCTCCGAACGATTCCGCGACCGCAACAGTTCCATCGGTCGAGCCGGAGTCGACGAGGACGATCTCCGCGTCACGGATCGTCTGCTGGCGAATCCCCTCGAGCAAACGGCCGATGTGTTTCTCTTCGTTATACGCGCGGACGACGACGGAGCAGTTCATGGGAGTAATCATGATTTCTCGAGGGCGCTTTTACGCCGGCGCAGCCATAACGCAAAAAGGAATATGTAGAAAAGCGCGCCTCCCCAAAAGTGAACGGACAGTACGCCGCGCCGGCCTGTCGCGTCGAAAAGCGCCAGAGTCAAATCCGCCGGTATGGTTATCAGGATCAAACTTATCAACAGCAACAGGTTAAGCCCCTTTGTTCCTTTTGCAAAAAGACGATCCTCGAAATAATAAGCGGTGGGAATCAATAGAAACATGAAATAATGCGTCCACGAAATCGGGCTTGTCAATAATGAACACACGAGAACCATGAAAAACTCAAGCAGATGCTCGGATTTTGTGCGCGGCGATTTCCAACGATCGAGCAATATGACGATCACCGGGACAAAAAGCAGAAACACCGCCATCCTGGAGGCTGCGCTGAAGAGCGGGGTCGGTTCGAGAGGGAGCCAGTATCTAATCCCACTCTCCGGTATAAGTTCGCGCGCCAGCACAGCCGCAACCGATTGGTTGTTGAAGGCGCCAACCGGGCGTCCCGAAAAGGACAGGATGCAGTTATTCAGCCACATGCGGTTAAGGGAAAGGGATGTAAACGCCAGAGATAACACAATAACGACGCCCACCGCCAATACCCCGCCAGCGACAACTTTCCATTGACGCCGCGCAAAATAGTACCCTGCCGGAAGGATCATGGGAATCTTGATCAAACCATTGATCCCCAGAAGAATGCCCGCTCCGAAATCCTTTCCCCGTTCGAACCACCAGAGCGCCAGAATCATGCTCAGCATGATGAGATTGGTGGAATTCCCGAGCCAGATACTATAGTCGAGGGGACCGTTGATCGCGAGGAGGAAAAGCGCGAGCCAGCGCCTCCAGCTTTTCAAATTTCCAAATTTGACCAGCCAGTAGGCAAGCGGCATGATGGAAACGGTGTTGATCAGGAAAAATATGCGACCTGCCTCCCCCTTTGCCATCCTTCCCAGAGGCGCAAACACATACGCCAATAGCGGAAAGTTGACGTATCCCCCGCAATTCTCACCCTGATAAAGTTGATCGGGACGGGCGAGGATGTTTCGCCCTGCAAAGTAATAACCATTTCCGAAGTCAGCCCAGATATGATCAACCCCAACCTGCCAGCCGATTGCAATGACGACAACCAGACTGCCAACCCACCATGCCCAACGCATCCAGGCTTTGGTCAATTTGTTTTCCAACAGGTAATATAATCCCACCAAAAACACGGATAGAAATGTATAGGGAATGAATTCGGAGTAATATTTCATGTGGCTCAATTGGCGGGAGTCGCATCGAATGCGCGATGACGACGGAGCAGTTACCAGTCATTATCCTTTTCGTAACCCAATCTTATCAACAAATCGCCCGCCGCGTCCTTGAAGAGCTTTTTGTGTTCGCCTGTGAAATGCTTCCTCCATTCGCCGGTCTTCCCGGAGCGGAAGGTCGGGGACTTTGCCGGGTTGATGGCGGACTCGAGGGAGTCAAGGATCAACTGTCTGGGCGAAGGAAGCGGGACGCGGGCGAGGAAGTGATCCAGGATGCGGTTCAGAGCCGCCGCCCGGTCCTGAATCAAATCTTCGAAGTGAACGGTCAACACTTCGGGCTGATCCAGCCAACCCACGTAGGGAGCGAAGCGTTCAGCGACGTTGGGGAATTCGATGTCTGTATCGGGTCTGCCCAAAATGCTGACCTTGAGGCGCGTGTCGAAATCGGGCAGGGATTGATAGTACGCATGATGCGCGTGGCGCGCTTCCATTTCGGTGACGTAGAAGACGTGCGAGACGACCGCATCGCGCGGATCGCGGAAGACGAAGTAGGGAATGAACCCGGGGGAACGAACGCGGACGACGGCATCGGGTCTTGCAAAGAGATGGGCGGAGGCGACGTCGCGCGAACGAAGCGAATCGAGCCAGCGAATGGCTTGCTCCGGCGCGCGCTTGACCCCGCTTTCGCCTTCGTATTCGGCGTAAAAGGAATGCAGGCGTTTGGCGTATGGCGCAACGTTCGAGAAGCCGAGCAGGATCTGATCGAGCAGGTGCGTTCCGCTTTTCGGAAAGGAGATGCCGAGCAGGATCGGCAGGTCGGCAGGTTGCGAGGCAAAACGAACGCGCTGGATTGTTTTTTCGGTCTGATAGAGGATGGAACGGAGCGACGACTTCAAGGACATAACGGTATTAAACCACAGAGGAGTATAATCGGGATGACAGCGATGCGATTGCCAATGAATACAGGGAAGTATCGGGGCGACCCGGGTTTCAAATCGAACAAACGGAATAGGATGAAAACCACCATCTTCAATACCCCCGTCCTCAGTTTTATTTTTCACGTCCTTGCGCGGATCGTCATGCGCCTCGCCGGATGGCGCGTGGAGGGGAAACTTCCCGATATTCCGAAATATATCCTGATCGGCGCGCCGCACACCTCCAACTGGGATTTCGTCCTGTTCCTCGGCGTGATCTTCGTCCTGCGGGCGAACGTCCACTTCATGGGCAAGGCGGAGTTGTTCCGCTTCCCGGTCGGCTGGTTCTTCCGTTATTGCGGAGGGATTCCCGTGGACCGTAGGAAATCCAGCGGGTTGGTGGAACAGATGGTGAAGATATGCAACGAATCCGATCGCTTCGTCCTGACCATTGCCCCCGAAGGGACGCGTCATCACGTGACGGAATGGAAGAGCGGGTTTTATCACATCGCCAGGACGGCCGGGATTCCAGTTGTGATGGCGCAGGTGGACGGGAAACATAGAACCGTCCGTATTATCGGACAGGCGTTTCATCCCACCGGGGACATGGAAGCGGATATGAAGGCGATCAAGGGGGCGTTCGAAGGGATCATTGGGATTAATCCCCGAAGGAAGTACATAACGCTTCAGGGTTGACGATCCATCCTGCGTAAAACGTCACGGCTGATTTGCGCGCCGATTGATCTGTTCGATTGCCCAAGCCGCGTGTTCGCGGATCGTGGGTTCCTCGTCGTTCAATGCGTTTTGTAATACCGGGAGGGCGCGCAGGTCTCCGGTGTTGCCGAGCGCGACCGCGACGTTTCGCAGGTAGCCGCGTCGCTTGGCGCGTTTGACGGGGTTCCGCTCGAAGCGTTGGTTAAAAGCCCGGGGTGTGAGAGTCAGTTCCTCGGTCAAAGAGGGAGGCGGTTCTTCCTCCGAAAAGGCGGGATCGCCTTCGGGCGCGAATCGATTCCACGGGCAGACCATCTGGCAGACGTCGCACCCAAAAACCCAATCGCCCATTTTGCCGCGCAGTTCAAGAGGAATGTCGTCCTTGAGTTCGATGGTGAGGTAGGAAATGCAGCGCGCCGCGTCGAGCGTGCGATCGGGAAGGATGCATTGCGTGGGGCATGCTTCGATGCAACGCGTGCACGCGCCGCAGTGATCGGTGACGAAGGGCGGGTCGGGTTCGAGTTCGAGGTCGAGCAGGATTTCGGAGATGAAGAAATACGAGCCTTGTTTCGGGTGGATGAGACAGGTGTTCTTGCCGATCCATCCGATGCCGGCGCGCTGGGCAAGATCGCGTTCGAGGATGGGACCGGTATCCGTATACCAGCGGTTCTTTACCGGACCTCCGACCTGCTCCTCGATGAATTGAACGAGTTCCTTCATCCGCGCGGGGAGGACGTCGTGGTAGTCTGCGCCGCGCGCGTAGGAGGCGACCCTCGCGCCCAGCCCCTCCCTCATGGGGAGCGGGGGATCGTAGGGCGTTACTAGAACCAAAATGGATTTACATTCGGGGAGGATTTGTTTCGGGTCGGCGCGGCGGGCGCGGGAGCGTTCGGCGGCAAGGTAATCCATTTTGCCGTGACGACCTTGCGCGAGCCAGTTTTCGAATGTGGAGTAGTGCGGGGGCGGGTCGGGAAGCGTCACGCCAGTCAGGATAAATCCCAACTGGCGCGCTTTGTCTTTGATGTTCTGTTTGAGGTCGCGGGTCACTGATCTATTGCACGATGATCTTCACGAAGACCACCTGAGGAAAGGTGACTCCCTGCGGGTTCCGCATCGTCCACGCGCTCAGGTATTCGCCAGCCTGGCTGGGGGCTGTGAATTGAACGGAGACCTCCACCTCCTGCCCCGGTTGGATGACCTCCGTCATCGCAATGAATTGACCGGACATCGGGATGGTATATCCCGCGTAGGCGAGAACGTATCCCGCGCCCCACGGACACGCGCCGGTGTTTCGTACGCGCCACGTCTTGACGAAATCCTGTCCGGGCGACATGATGGTTCCGTCCGGGACGGTCACATCGGCGACGTAGATCAGATTATCGCAAAGTTCGACCTGCGTTCCCTCCGCGTTCGTAACCACGGCGATCACCGGCGATGTTGCAGTGGGGGTGGCTTCAGGTTCGTCCGTTGCGGCGGCTTCGGTTTCGGTCGGGGGAGGCGGGGTGGGGGTAAACGCTGCGGCGGTCAGGGTGAATCTCGCCTCCACTGTGCTGGCGGCGGAGGTGCGAACAGCAGCCACGTCAACCGGCGGCTCTGTGGGGGCGGCGGACCCGCCACATGCGGAGAGGAGCAAACCACAAAGGAGCGGGAGCGCGAAGTATTTGAGTTTCATGGGATCTCCTTCCGTTCGATACTACTTGCACTTTTCCTGGACTTCCACGTAGACGGACAGAAGCGTTCCAAAATAGTAGCCGCTGTCATTACGCATGCGCCAATGTCCCTCGTATTTGCCGGGGGTACAGGGGGTCGTCAGCCAGATGCCCATGTTGATGGCTTGCCCTCCTGCGACAAAGTCGTTGCTTTTTGTGAATTCGAAATTCCTCGGATCCAGGTCCGGTGTGCTGCCGCCGATGTAGACCAGGGTGTAACCTTCATCCCATGTGCAGCTGCCGGTATTGCGAAGTTTCCAGATCTTTTGGAAATCATAACCGGGCGGCAGTATCGAACCGTCTGGAATGGTAATGTCGCCTTCGAAGGCGCTGTTATTGCACGCGTCTCCAAGCGACTGTGTCGCGGCGGAGGGCGATGCGGGGGAAATTTGGGTAAAGCCCGGCAGCGGCGTTGTGATGGCTCCGGGTGTGGTGTTGAATGAAATGGTCGGCAGGGCGCTGGCGTCCGCGGTGGGCAGGGCAAATGTGGGCAGATCCTGAGGCGTGTTGGTCGCTGTGGGGGTGTTTGTCGGCGCGGCAAGCGCGGTCTGCGTAAATTGCGCGGAGAGTTGGGCGACCGTCGTCCCGACGATGGCGGTGTTGATGGCGTTCACGTCCAGCGTGGGGGATGGCTCCGCGCCAACGTTGCACGAGGCAAGTATCAGGGCGGCGGTCAGCGACATAAGCAGGATGCGCCGCGGAAATATCCGAAAGAACATGATGGTTACCTCCGTTCAGGTCGTTTCACGAGTGGGTTGGGAACGCGTTTATGACCGCGTTCCCAATCTCATTATACTGCAAGGCAGTATGCAAGGCAGTATGCAAGGCAGTATGCAAGGCAGTATGCAAGGCAGCAGTATGCAATATGACTTACGAGGTACGCCCGCTTCACGGCGCTGTGATCGGGGTTTCAGTGGGCGTTTCGGTCGGGGTCTCGGTGGCGGTTGCCGTTGGCGATGCGCTCGCCGTTGCCGTTGCGGTGGAGGTCGGTGAGGCGGTAAAGGTCGGGGTGGCGGTAAAGGTCGAGGTCGGCGTGGCAGTTACGGTCGGGGAAAGAGTGCGGGTGGGCGTCGCAGTGGGAGGCTGGGAACTTTGTTTCGTAATGCGCGGCATGACCCACAATCCGTAATCCTCGTGCGAGGAGCCGTTGGCTAGAATCGTCAAAATGAACTTGACCTTTTTTCCGCTCAGGAAGTTCAGGTCAATGTCAACGGGGTAATACTTCCCTTCGTAGATTTCGTTCCATTGACCGAGCAGTTTCACCGGGTCGCTTCCGATCTGGTATTCGAGTTTGAAGATCATGTTGCAGTCGTCGGCTTGATACAGGCAGCCGATCAACGCCTTGAAGCGATCTCCCGACTGGATGTTGATGGCGGGGTATTTTCCCGTGATCGCGCCGTGGTTGATCATTTGCGGATGCGTCAACAGGCCGATGCCGCGCACGACGCCATCCTCCATTTGAGGGGCGTTCATCAATACGGCAAACCCGTCGGCGGAGCCTTGCGCGCCCGGGCAGGGCAGTTGTTTCTCCGCGTTCCGCCATGCGGCATCGCAGAGGTTCGTCGCCAGGTCGTATCCCGTGATCGTGTAACCGGCGACGGTCACGTCCACGTAGAGGCTGGAGTCGCCGCTCGACCCGAACCCGAACAGGACGTCGGATGCGTTGCGAAGTTTCCAGAAGCCTCGATAGCGCCCGTCCTGGGTGGGCGAGGTGAGTTGAACGGATATATCCACGCTTCTTCCCGGGGCGACGCCTGCCGGCAAAGCGACAACGTTACTCGCCCCGAACTTTTCGCCGCTCACGAATACCAGGTCGTAGGCGGTCGTCCACGCGCATGTGCCGACGTTCTTCACGCGCCACGTCTTTGTGAACGTTTGCCCGCGCCCGATAACCGAACCGTCGGGATAGGTGACGTCCGCCACGAACGCCGCCGCGTCGCATTTTGTGACGGTCTGCAGGGGCGGCACCAGCGTAAACGTGGGGAAACCTGTCGGGCTGTTGGTTGGCACGAACAGGGTGGAGGTGGGGGAGGGAGAGGAGGTCGCCACAGGCTGGGTCGCACCGGCTTGCGTGGACATAGCGTTCAACGTTTGCGCGGCGGCAGTGTAGAGGGAATCAAGCGTCGCCGCGGGCTGGGGCGTCGCGGGCGTAAAAAGACCGCAGGCTAGCGTGACCCCCAGCGTCACGGTCAATATCAAGACGATCCTGGAATTCTTTCCAGACATTCGAACCTCCGATTTCAGCGTAACGCGACTTTCAAGTCGCAATTTCACTACCGTACAAAGCCACTTATAGGACGCGGACTGCGGAGCGCGCGGACAACGCGGATTTTTAATTTATTTTCCGCGCGCGAAGCGTCGGCGCTCGTCCGCGTCCGATTTCTAAAATGTACGGTAGAGAATTCGCAATCAAAAGGCGACATAGACATAAATATCGCGCTGCCTCATAAGACCATTTGCTAGGACGTTCCGGCCGGGTCGGGAGTTCCATAAAAAAAGCCGAAGTGTTGGCTTCGGCTTTTGAACTCTACGGGCAGGTGTTCAGGATCGGCACTCGTTCATATTCCTGGCGCTGCGGCTCGGTGACGATCAATTGGATCCAGCGCGGGTTTTGCGTGGCGCCCCTGCCGATCATCCATTCGCGTTCGATGGTGCGGCTTTCCGCCTTGGTGAATTCAAGCCAGCGGATGCCGGTCTCGTTCCCGTCGCTTTGGTCCCAGTAATAACCGACGGCGAGCGGACCGTTCGTCGTGATCGTGGCGTAGACCGTGTAACGGACGTTCACCGGGCATCCCGAGGCGGGATCGCGCACCAGTTCGAACGCCACGTTCGAGATTCCGTAACGGGGTTTGGAACCCGACGACACTTCGACCCGCACGTAGAAGGAAGTGTTCAACGGACCCACGCCGAAATCCGCGCCCCAGGGCGTCTTCAAACGCCAGAAGCCTGTGTAGGTGCCATCGGCGGCTGGGGCTTGCAGATAGACGGATATCTCCAGGGTGCCGCCGGGTTGGACGACCTCGGTCAGCGCGTAGGAGGAAAGACCTCCCATGCGTTCCCCGTTCCAGAAGACGAGGCTGTAGGAGGTGTCCCAAACGCAGTCGCCGGTGTTGAGGAACGTCCACGTTTTCCAGAAGTATTCGCCGGGCGGGAATAACACGTCATCGGGCGGGCTCTCGCTGACCAGGCTGGCGGAGGCGGCGCATCCGGGGTTGGAAACCGCCTGCCCGGGTGTGTTGGTGGGATCGGGTTCGGGCGTCGCGGTGGCTTGGAGGGCAGGAACAGGCGTAAGGGTGGGAAGAGCCGAGACCTTTGTCAACGAATCCCGCGCCTGTACGGTCTGCGCGACGGCTGTGGCGATCTCTGATTCGGTTTCGGTCCGCGCCGCGCCGCCGCACGAAGCGGCGAGCAACGCAACGCAAACCAGGAGTGGAATTATCGTCGGTTTTTGTAAACGCATTAACTACCTTTCTTGTTTCATCTGTAACTCTTGGCGGCTGATGACCCGCCTTACGCAGTATTGCGAGACCACGGTCTCGCATTCGCAGGGCGACATTCGGGCTGCGGTACGAATGGACTGCGTAACATCGCTCGATTATACCGTTCATAAAAAACGCCCGACGGGGCGGGTCGGGCGTTTGCTCATCGTTACGGCAGCGCTATTTGGGGCCTGACCCAGACAGCCCAGTCCTGTGAGGACGCGCCGTTCGCCGAAACTTGCAAGATGAATTCGACCGTTTTGCCTTTGAGGGAGGTCAAATCCACGTCAATGGATTTCATAATGCCGTCGCAGGTCTCGGTCCATTCGCCGAGGGAGGTGATCGGACCGCCGCCCTCCCTGTAGTTCAGTTGGAATTTCACGTTGCCCGATCCACACGTGCCGTCGGCAAGCGCGAGAAACCCGATCTTTGCCGTGAAATGCTCGCCCTGAACGACGGTGTACGAGGAGAACCGCCCCGATATAAAACCGTTGTCCACGAATTGCGGGTGCGTTTCGAGGACTTTTGTGGTGGTCGTTCCGTCCTCGAGTTTCTGGTTGTCCTTGTACATGGCAAAGCCCTTGTCGTCCGTATCGGGTCCGCCGAAGGTGAGGCTGCCGGCGCCGCTCGTCCAGACCGCGCTGGAGGCTCTCGTGTAGAAATCGTACCCCGAACTGCTGACGCCGACCTTGATGTCCACGAAGAAGGACCTGCCCTGCGTTCCGCCGAGGATCGGGATAAAAACCCCCGAGGCGTTGCGGATGCGCCAGTAGCCGCGATAGGAACCGTTCGTCGCGGGGGCGGTCAGGTTGACGGAGATATCCACTTCCTGGCCCGGCCCCACCGTTCCGATGGCGATGGGCGAGGCGCCGTTCATGGCATCGCCGCTGTCGAACACGAGCGCATAGCCGGACCAGGTGCAGGTGCCTGCGTTCCTGATTCGCCAGGTTTTCGTGAACGTCTCACCGGGAGCGAAAGTCGTTCCATCCGGGATGGTCACATCCCTGATGAACTGCCCCACATCACAGGTCGGTGTGGCGGAGGCGACCGACGTATTTGTAACGGCCGGAAACGTGGGCAGGGTGACAGCCGTGTTCGTCGGCTGCGGAGGCGGCAGGGTCGGCGTGTTGAAGGGGGCGGGGGTGGGGGTCTGGTTCAATTGCGCCTGCACGGTCAACGCCGCCTGCGTGAAGATGGCGTTGGGCTCCTCCGTCTGCGGCGAGCGCGAAGGCAGGTTGCAGGACGCCAGCGCAAGCGCCAGGAATACGCTCAAAACGAAAAAATTACGTGCGACTTTGAACATGATGCTTTTCTCCTCGAAACGATGGGTCAATTTTACATCATGGAGGACGCACTTGCACTGTCCTTTGTTCCTAACTGATGTTACGCAGAAAAGATTAT
>JAANMT010000694.1_pt1 | contig 36718 bp, 32 predicted proteins | sample 7279711 | NCBI WGS metagenome assembly JAANMT01 (sample SAMN14094538, study PRJNA606508) | bioreactor metagenome | isolation source: A lab-scale SPAN reactor treating ammonium-rich wastewater day 1 | place: Ireland: Galway | collected 2017-01-16 | reverse complement strand
TGATTATCCGTCCTATCTGCGTTATCCGTGTGCCGCAACAAAAGCACGCCGATGACACGGATTTATTCCCGTGATTATCCGTCCTATCTGCGTTATCCGCGTGCCGCAACAAAAGCACGCCGATGACACGGATTGTACGGATTTTAACGGATTCATTCCTACGTTATCCGTGTGCCGCTCAATGCACGACGCTTTTTATAGCAGCAAGTTCTTCTAAAAGTTCCGCCATTCCTTGCAAAGGATATTGAGTAGCGGCATCGCTTTTCGCATCGGGTGGATTCGGATGCGTTTCAATGAACAGTCCGTCTATTCCATAAGCTACTGCTGCACGTGCCAATGGTCTGATAAATTGAGGCAAACCGCCGGATTTTCCGGCAGCGGATCCGGGCTGTTGAACGGAATGTGTTGTATCGTAAATCACCGGAAAACCTGTTTGACGCATTATACCCAGAGACCGAAAATCTACAACAAGGTCACGATAACCAAAAAAAGTACCACGCTCTGTCAGCCACACGGAAGAATTACCCGTTGCCGTAACCTTTGCGGCCGCGGCGGCCATATCTTGTGGTGACAAAAATTGCCCCTTTTTGATATTCACCGTTTTGCCTGAGCACCCGGCCGCTTGCAAAAGCTCCGTTTGTCGGCAAAGAAAAGCCGGTATCTGCAAAATATCAACATAAGGCGCGGCAACGGCGACCTCCTCCACCGAATGAATATCGGTTAAAACAGGTACATTGTATTCACGCCCGATTCTATTGATAAAATCAAGAGCTATCTCATCGCCAATACCGGTAAATGATGAAACATCTGTTCGATTTGCCTTTTTATAGGAAGATTTGAACACAAAACGGAAATTATGCTTTTGTGCAAGAGGCAGTATAGTCTCCGCAACTTCACAAAGCAAGTCGAACGATTCGACAACGCACGGGCCGGCTATAAGAATCATCGGGTTTTTATGTTTGATACAACAAGCAATGCCAAAAGTATAGAAAATTTTGTTGTTTTGAAAATCCAAGCCGTAATTTGCAGAAACTATCGTCCAGATTATTCTACAAATATGAATACACAACTTAAAGAAACAATAGAACGCATTGCATGTGCAATAGACCACACGGCACTAAAACCTCAAACTACACATTCCGACATTGAAATTTTGTGCAATGAAGCCATAAAACATGGTTTTGCATCGGTTTGCGTTAATCCTTCATTCGTATCATTGGCGGCGCGGCATTTAGCCGGAAGCTGCACAGCAACGGGAACTGTAATAGGTTTTCCGCTTGGCGCAACATTGCCCGACGTAAAAATATATGAGGCAATTCAATGTATGGCGGCAGGTGCTACAGAATTGGACTTGGCAGCCAATATTCCGCTGTTGAAATCGGGCGACAGTCGTGCAACAGACGAGATAGCTGCCATTTGCAAGATTGCACATTCCGAAGGCGTACTCGTAAAGGTAATTATTGAAACCTCTTTGCTTAACGAATCGGAAAAGATATACGCTTGCGAGGCAGTAGCCCGTTCGGGTGCGGATTTCATCAAAACTTCTACTGGATTTTCCGGTGGCGGCGCAACGGTAGAAGACATATTACTGTTGCGAAAACACTCTCCCGTCAAAGTTCGCGTAAAAGCATCTGGCGGCATCAGAGATGCAAAATTCGCCATTGCTTTACTTGATGCCGGCGCGGAACGTTTGGGAACGAGTGCCGGTGTAGCCATAATGCAAAGCCTTTTAAGCGAAATTGACGAATAATCGGGCAATAAGTACGTCTTATTGTTCTACTCGGCAAAAATTTATCCTCTATTTTTCGGGATAATACCCGGCTGTGTTCGGTGCAGAAATGCAATCGCGTAAACTTTGGTATTTTTGCACGTGAAAGAGCGATTATATTCACATTTTTCTTACAGAAAGGACGCAAGAAATAATGGCTGACGGAAAAATTCGCGTGGCGATAAACGGATTCGGACGTATTGGACGGCTTGTTTTCAGAATTGCCGCCGCACGTTCAGAGCGTATAGAAGTTGTAGGCATAAACGACCTGACCGATGCCGCAACGCTTGCTCATCTTCTCAAATACGATTCGGTTCATGGCAGATTCAACGGTTCTATTGCGGTAGCGGGAAATAATTTAGTGGTAAATGGCAAATCAATACCGATTTCCGCCGAAAAAGCGATTGAAAATTTACCTTGGAGCGGCCATGATGTAGCAGTAGAATCTACAGGTATATTTACCAGCCGTGAACAATTAACCAAGCACATAGCCAAAGGTGCAAAAAAAGTAGTACTGACCGCACCCGCCAAAGATAAACTCGACCGCTCCGTAGTGTTGGGTGTTAACGACAATGAATTAACCGGCGACGAGCAATTGATATCCAATGCTTCATGCACTACGAACTGCCTTGCACCTATGGTCAAGATTTTAAACGATACTTTTGGCGTTGAACGCGGCTATATGACTACGGTTCATGCCTATACAAACGACCAGAGAATACTCGACTTGCCGCATAAGGATTTGCGCCGTGCGCGGGCTGCCGCCGCAAGCATTATTCCCACAACCACCGGTGCGGCAAAAGCAGTAGCGGAAGTTATGCCCTCGATGAAAGGAAAATTAGACGGCTTTGCGTTGCGAGTTCCCATTCCTGACGGCTCGATAACCGATTTTACTGCTATTCTTTCACGTGAAGCGTCGAAGCAAGAAATAAACGATGCTTTCCGTGCCGCAGCAGACGGCGCACTTAAAGGCATACTCGAATATTGCGACGATCCGATAGTTTCGGCTGATATTGTAGGCAATGCTCATTCCTGCATTTTCGATTCACTTTCGACTATGTCAAGCGGTAATTTCGTAAAAGTTGTCGGCTGGTACGATAACGAATGGGGCTATTCCAATCGAATAGTAGATTTGATAGAGCGTGTAGGCTAAAACAGATGAATAATAATTGAAGTCAAAGCGGACTGCATTTACAAAATTGAGTGCAGTCCGTTCTTTTTTTGTATAAACTAAAAAGTAATTTAACTTTGAAAGCAGGTTCTATACTCCGTGTTCTCGTGCTGATTTCAGCGTGTCTTTTAGGTAATGTAAAACTTCTTGCCGGTGAAGCCATCGCGGGTATTCCAATATCAGAAGGCGAGCAGATTAACGATACAATTTCGGAAAATCTAATATCTAAAGACAGTATCAATTTCGAGCATGATTTTGACTATTGCAATTCAGAACAAATAATTACAAGCGATTGTATAATCGAAGACAATGCAATAGAAAATAAAAACGAGGCTATCTCTGCTGCAAAAAACACATTACAGAATTTTCAATATATTGATAATCGATATACTAAACAATCTGCAATTGATTCAGTCAATATAGATTCTTCAATTTATATCCCGCTATCTGAATACACAATTGCAGGCACACAACGCTACACCATTGACAATTCGCTTCCGAAGCGAGTAAATAAAATCAAGCCTTGGGCTGCCGCAGCCGTAGGAGCTTCTTATTTCGGTATACTTGCAAGTCTCCATATATACCAGATGAATACGCTGTGGAACGACAAAAGAGAATTTCGCTTTTTTGAGGATATAAATCAAGATTATTTCGCCGATAAATTCGGTCATTTTTTTGGGGCTTACTTCGCCGGATACGGTTCAACCGAAGTATTGGTAGGTGCGGGATTCAGTTACAATACAGCGTATATTCTTGGTGGAGTTATGGGTTTGCTTTATCAGACTTATGTGGAAATAATGGACGGCTTCGGAAAAAACTGGGGCTTTTCACCGTCAGATTTTTATGCAGATGCAGCCGGGTTTATTTATTATATGTCTCAGCATTATATTCCGTTTTTACAGAATTTCACACCGAAAGCAACGTATTTTCCCGCCCGTTGGTACGATGAAAAGCCGCGCAAGGAAGCAATGATGTTTATTGACGATTACAGCAGTTGGACTATGTGGCTTTCGGCAAATATGCACAATTTAACGCCCGATTCATGGAAATGGCCGCGCTGGCTCAATCTTGCAGTCGGTTATGCGGTTCGGAATTTACGCTACGATGAAATTACCGGAGAATTTAAGGGTGAACCGCGCTTTTCCATTGCATTAGACTATAACCTTGCAGAGCTTCTGCCCGATAGTTACAATTTCCTCAATTGGCTGAAGCAATCGCTTAACTACTTCAAATTTCCAGCACCGGCCATAGAATTTGGCGACGTAACAAAATTAAGAATGCTGTATCCGTTCGTAATTTCGTTCGGAACAAGTTTTAAGTTCTAAACAGCCGCTTATTCCGCACGATTTTCTTACGTTTGCAAGTAAATATTCACGTTCGCTCACTTTAATTTGCCTCTAATGGTAAACTTTTTTCAATCTCTAAAAAACATCGTTATCGGGAAAGGACGCAATGTAACCGATAAGTCTGTTTTTCATCAGCTGACGCTTGCGGCATTTTTTGCGTGGATTGGACTGGGCGCAGACGGGTTGTCGTCGTCGTGCTACGGACCGGAGGAAGCATTCCGCGCTTTGCACGAATATCCGTTCCTAATGATGTTCGTTGCACTCGGTACTGCAATTACAATTTTCATCGTAAGCGCGAGTTATTCGCAAATTATCGAACTGTTTCCGGCAGGCGGAGGCGGTTATCTGGTAGCAAGCAAATTGCTATCGCCCAATATAGGTATGGTGTCGGGCTGCGCCCTGATTATTGACTATATTCTTACGATTACATTATCTGTTACAAGCGGTATTGATGCCATATTCAGTTTTCTTCCGCCGGAATGGATTAGTTATAAATTAGTGTCCGCAACTGTCGGAATCGCTGTATTGATATTGCTGAATTTGCGCGGTGTTAAGGAGTCCGTTACGGTTCTGTTGCCTGTTTTTCTACTGTTTGTCATTGTGCATTTTGGTGTAATCGTCTATATTTTAGGCTCTCATTTAGCCGATCTTCCGGCCGTTGCCACAAAAACGGGAATGGATATTTCAAAAGCAACTTCTGCACTTGGAGGATTTGGTGCTTTTGTGCTTATTCTTCGCGCCTACAGTATGGGTGCGGGAACCTACACGGGCATAGAAGCTGTCAGCAATGCACTGCCGATACTGCGAGAACCGCGCGTACAAACCGGCAAAAAGACTATGCGCTATATGTCGTGGTCGCTTGCATTTATGGCTGTCGGTCTGATGGTTTCATATTCGCTTATGCACGTGCAACACGCAGAAGGCAAAACACTTAATGCAATATTGTTCGAGAAACTTTTCTCCGGACTCGATAGCTCGACAGCATATATTTTCGTTACTGTAATTTTGACTTCCGAAGCAGTCCTGCTGTTTGTGGCGGCACAAACCGGATTTCTCGGCGGGCCGCAAATACTATCCAATATGGCTGTTGACCGTTGGTTCCCCACGCGATTTGCAACGTTGAGCGACCGCCTTGTAACACAGAACGGCGTTTTGATAATCGGTGCTGTAGCTGCCGCTATACTGCTTTTAACCGGCGGTAATATCCGTGTATTAGTGGTAATGTACTCGATAAATGTATTCATTACTTTCAGCCTTTCTCAATTAGGAATGGTGCGGCATTGGTTGCAAGTGCGCTCGTCGTTTCCGCAGTGGAAGCGTAAAATCACCATAAACGGCATTGGTCTTTTTCTTACTTCGTTCATTTTGGCATCGGTGGTAATAATCAAATTCACCGAAGGCGGCTGGGTTACGATACTGCTTACGGGCGGATTGGTTTCATTGGTCATTCTGTTCAAACGGCATTACATTTATACCGGAAAAATGTTGCGACGCTTAGATGACCTTGTGCTTACGGCCGTAGACGCTTCGCTGACCGAAAAATCCGAGAATCCTCCGCAACCCGACACAAAAGCCAAGACAGCCGTATTTCTCGTTAACAGTTTCAGCGGGCTTGGGTTGCATACGCTTTTTACCGTAATGCGAACTTTCGATGGAACTTTCAAGAATTTCGTATTTGTACAGGTAGGTATTCTTGATGCAGGCAACTTTAAGGGTGCCGAAGAGGTGGATTCGCTCAGACAATTTACCGAGAAAGAATCTGCAAAATACGTTAACTTTATGCACAACAACGGATACAGTGCAGAGGCTTTTTGCGATTTCGGCACAGATGTAGTTGAAGTTGTCGGCAAAATTGCACCGCAAATCGTACAAAAATATCCTCATTCTATCTTCTTCGGCGGGCAAGTTGTTTTTCCGAAAGAATCAATTCTTACACGCTGGCTACATAACTTTACGGTTTTTGCGGTACAACGCCGCCTTTATTTTGAAGGTATACCGGTTGTAGTTCTGCCTATCAGAATATGACATAACAAGGTGAAAAATCTACGATTATCCGTTGATTTGATTAAATTTACAAACAGACCACCTTATGAAAAACAGTTTTTCTTTGTTGCCGATAACAGCCGTAGCCGTTACATTTGCGGCAAGTGTCTTTTGCTCTTTTGCGCAAACAAACTACAGTAAACAGAAGCAACCCGATTTTTACGAAATACAGCGCGCGGCCTCGGAGTATTGGCGCGGCAAGATTGAGTCGGCCGAAAAACGTGAAAATGGCGAAATCGAGGGCGGATACAATCAATATAAGCGTTGGGAATGGTTCTGGGAAGACCGTCTTTATCCAAGCGGCGAATTACCGCAACCCGATATACTTTTGCGCGAAAGCCGAAAACTCGAAGCCCGAAAGCGCAAAGCGGAATCGAATCTTGGAATAACTGCCGAACAAAAATGGCATGAAATAGGCCCAATAGTCATACCTGCAAGCGGAACAGGCGGTGCAGGGCGTGTAAATAATGTCACTATTCTGCCCGATTTTCCCAATCTTATGTGGGCGGCAACTGCCGGCGGCGGTGCGTGGAAATCAACCGATGCAGGCAAGACTTGGCGTAACACAACCGACAGATTACCAACTCTCGGCGTTACCGATATAGCATTAGTACCGGCTAACCCGAATATAGTATACCTTGCTACCGGCGACGGCGACGGGCCGGGCGGATACGACCAGCCTATTGCTTACAGTGCCGGCGTGCTAAAATCTGTTGACGGCGGCGAAACATGGCAGTCCACCGGATTGCAATACAACACTACGGCTCAACGAAGAATTTACCGCCTGTTGCATCATCCCGAAATTGCCAATACTCTTATGGCGGCAACGGACAACGGTATATTCAAGACAACCGACGGTGGAACGACTTGGACGCAAAAAGCAGCCGGTGCGTACCGCGATATGGAGTACAAACCGGAGGAGCCGAACATTATGTATTCATGCGGCGGCAACATAGTTTATCGCTCTACCGACGGTGGCGAAACATGGAAATCTTTGGCCGCGTCCATTCCGGAAAACATAGGGCGCATGGCGATAGCTGTTACTTATGCCAATCCTGAGTACATATACATTGTTACAGCTCGTAGAGGTTCATGGGATTTCGGTGGATTTTACCGCTCTACCAACAGCGGGGAAACCTGGCAACTTACTGCAACCGCACCCAATATTATAGGGCGCGACCTGAACGGCTTCGATACCGATAATCAGCAGGGCTGGTATGACCTATGCGTAGCCGCCTCGAACAACAAGTCAAATACCGTATATGTAGGCGGAATAAATATATGGAAATCCACAAACGGCGGCTCAACTTGGACTATAGCCTCGCATTGGTTCGGGCAGGCCGGCACTCCTTATGTTCATGCCGATATTCACGGAATAACGGCCGGCTACAACGACGATGAAATGTATGCCGCAACCGACGGAGGCGTATTTAAGTCGGTAAATCAAAAAACTTGGGTGAATTTAAGCAACGGCATGGGAATAATGCAATTCTATCGAATTTCCGGTTCACAACAAGATGCCGGAACTATTCTCGGCGGCGCACAAGATAACGGTACAAGCTTACTTTCGGCCGATAAATGGAGCGAAGTAAACGGCGGTGACGGAATGAATTGCTTAATTGACTACTTAAATCCGCTTAATATGTTCGTATCGTTCCAAAACGGCGCAATTAAACGCTCGGTAGACGGCGGGCAAAATTTTTCCGGCACAATAAACGAGAATATTACAGCTGAAAACGGCAGTTGGGTTACGCCATATATTTTTCACCCTACAAATCCTAAAATTCTATTTGCCGGCTATCAAAACGTGTGGAAAACTACTAACGGCGGTTTGCAATGGTCAAAACTCGGCGATTTACCCGGCGGCGGCGCAACCTTGAGCTATATTGCAACAGCACCGTCAAATCCCGATATAATAATAGCCGGTAATGCTTCGCGCATTTACAAAACAGAGGACGGCGGAATATCTTGGGAAAAAATGACTTCACCGTCCGGCTCGGCAATTAAACACGTTGCTTTTCATCCGAACAATCCTGAAAAATTCTGGATTGTTTATTCCGGATATTCACAGCAAAAAGCGTTTGAAACTTCCGACGGCGGCAAAACATTCAAAGATATTTCTTACGGACTTCCGGCTATTCCGACAAATTGCATTATTTATCAGCCGGATTCGCCCGACAGATTGTATGCAGGAACGGATTTGGGCGTATTCACCCGCGATACAAACTCAAAAGCGTGGGTTCAATATGGAGACGGATTGCCCAATGTTATCGTTAATTGGTTGGATATTTATAAAGCCGGCAAAAAACTTCGCGCAGGAACTTTCGGACGCGGAATGTGGGAAACCGACCTTTCGAATTGTGGTGCCGTACAAGTAAGTGTTAGCATTTTCGGAAAAACAGATTTTTGCGAAGGCGACAGCGTAATTCTACAGGCGAACGGCAATTATCCCTCATATTCTTGGTCTGACGGCGGAACATCGCAAAAAATCGTCGTAAAGAAAAGCGGCTCTTATCAGGTAGTGGTAGCCGATGCAAACGGTTGTAAAGGCGGCTCGGAACCTGTTATCGTTACGGTCAGCCAAATGCGAACTCCCACAATAACGGCAAATAAACCTTTCGGTATATGTCCCGACGACTCAATAACTCTCGATGCCGGGCTTGGATTTGCCCAATATCATTGGTCAACCGGCGACACTACACGCCGCATAACCGTAAAAACACCGGGAATGTATGTCGTAACCGTAAGTAACTCGGAAGGTTGCTCTTCCGTTAGTGCGCCTTTGGAGCTCAAAGCATTTCCACCGGTCGTAAAAGTCCATTTGTATAAGTATCGCGACACTCTAGGCACTATCGGCGCGCGTTCTTATCAATGGTACAAAAACGGCACGCCTATAAACGGCGCAACCAAGCAAATAATCGTTCTTACGCAAAATGACGCAGGCTCCGTTTTCAAGGTAAAAATCACCGATGATAACGGCTGTACCGCATTCTCGGGCGATATTACTATTACAGCGGTAGGCGTTACCGAGCAAAACGTACGCAACTGGGAATTTTCGCCTAATCCGGCCGACGGCGATGTTCGTCTGTCCGGCCATGTTTCTATTGCCGGCACAGTTTTAATTTCTATTGCCGATGCAGCCGGCAGAGCCGTGAAAACATTGCAGATAGAATCGCCTGCCGGCACTTTTTCGCAGATTATAGAGCTTAGCAACATGGCGGCCGGTGCATACATAGCAACTGTTTCCACGCCCGACGGCTCTGTACGCAGGTTAAGCGTAATACGGAAATAAATCAATACTAATCTTAGATTTGCAGTTGATTTTATTGACTTTTACAACACAATCAATTCAGTTGAGCCGTAAGAAAGAATTTCGCAACCGTCGGCGGAAATCCAAGCATCGTCTTCAATACGAATGCCGAATTTACCGGGTAAATAAATCCCGGGTTCGATAGTAATTACTGCTCCTTCGGGAATTACACTCTTTGTATTGCGAAATGAGATAGCGGGTTGTTCATGGACTTCTATACCGAGCCCATGCCCCAGCGAATGTTGGAAGTAGTCGCCATATCCGGCCTCGGCTATTATTTTGCGTGCTATGCCGTCAAGTTCGGCCGCAACTATTCCGGCTTTTGCGGCGGCAAGCGACTCGTCGTGCGCTTGCTTTACAATGTTATAAATTTTTCGTGCTTCATCGCTTGGATTACCGCAAGCAACCGTTCGCGTAATGTCGGAGGCAAACCCTTGATAATAAAATCCGAAATCTAAAGTTATCATATCTCCGAGATTTACAGTACGTTCCCCCGCCCGCCCATGCACCCAAGCACTATGTTCGCCTGCAATGGCAATAATATCGAATGCTTCCTTCTCCGCGCCAAGTCTGCGCCCGCGATAGGCTATTTCGGCCGCAAGGTCACATTCCCTTACTCCGGGTTTTATCAGCGGTAGAATTTCCTGAAAAACAAGATATTGAATTTCGGCTGCTTTTCGTATCAGCGCAGCCTCATGCGGTGCTTTCTTAATGGTTTGCTTTTCTACTATGCCGGAAATACGCTTCATTGATATTCCGCGAAGATTTTTGCGCAATGAAGCAAGCGCGGCAACCGTCAGGCGCGAAGGGTCAAAGCCAAGCGAGCGAATATCGGCAAATGAATTATTGTTGCGAAGAAAGCCAATCGGGTCGCGTTCTATGTGAGCACTTAGACCTTTTACGCCGAATAATTCGGTTTTAATCTGCTCGGTATAGCGGTCATCGGTAAAAAACCACGCTTTTTCCATGCCAATAATCAAAGTGGCATTAGAGCCGGAAAATCCTGTAAGGTATCGTATCGAAGGCAAATGATTAACGTAAAGTGCGTCAATTTTATTAGCGTGAAATTCACTGCGTATAGCCGTAAACCGCGATTCGGCAACTTTTTCCGCTGTCGGAATTTGAGACATTTTTTTCATTTTTCCTATTTGCTTTCTATATAATTTTCGGAGCTTAAGAGAAATAATTGGGCGAAGTTTTTGTAATTATCACATCATGCGGATGCGATTCGCGCAACCCCGCGGAAGTCATTCTTATAAATTGCGCCCGCTCTTTCATATCTTGCACGGTTCGGCAACCGCAATAGCCCATCGCCGCACGAAGTCCTCCGCACAGTTGGTAAATAGTGTCGCTTACATTGCCTTTGAACGGAACGCGCCCCTCGATACCTTCGGGCACAAGCTTTGCTATTTCGTCTTCCACATCTTGGAAATAGCGGTCGGCTGAACCTTGGTGCATCGCTCCGAGCGACCCCATGCCGCGGTACATTTTATAGGCGCGTCCTTCAAACAGAATTTTCTCGCCCGGGCTTTCTTCGTGGCCGGCAAGCAATCCGCCCGCCATCACGGTGTCTGCACCTGCGGCTATCGCTTTTGCTATATCACCTGTTTGTTTAATTCCACCGTCGGCAATAATCGGGATGCCTTCTGCGGAGGCAATCGATGCAACCTGCATTATTGCGGTTATTTGAGGCGCACCAACGCCTGCCACTACGCGAGTAGTACAAATACTACCCGGCCCGATTCCTACTTTCAGTCCGTCCGCACCGCAATCTATCAGTGCTCTTGCAGCGTCGGCTGTGGCAATATTCCCGACAACTATTTGCAAATTACCAAATTGCTTTTTGAGCGTTTTAACCATATTCATTACGCCGAGAGTATGCCCATGCGCCGTATCCACAAAAACCACATCTACTCCTGCCGATGCCAAGGCCGCCACACGCTCGGGGGTATCTGCCGAAATTCCTACTGCTGCCCCCGCAAGCAATCGTCCCACATCGTCTTTGGCAGCACGCGGGTGTTTCTTTTTCTTCTGAATGTCTTTGAATGTAATCAAGCCGCTTAACTTGCCTGTACCGTCTACCACCGGCAGTTTTTCGATTCTGTACTGTTGTAAAATTTCTTCGGCTTGCTCCAGCGTAGTGCCTTCGGGTGCGGTAATAAGATTTTCACGTGTCATTACATCAAATATCGGCATTTTGCCGTCGGTTTGAAACCGTAAATCGCGATTTGTTACAACGCCGATAAGTTTGCCAGACTCATCTACTACAGGAAAGCCTGAAATGCGATATTTATTCATCAACAGCAAGGCATCGGCCACCGCATCGTTGCCTCGAAGAATTATCGGATTGCGTATCATTCCGCTTTCCGAACGCTTTACTTTATCAACTTCCTCCGCCTGCCGCTCTGCGGATAAATTCTTGTGAATAACCCCCAAGCCGCCTTCTCGCGCAAGAGCAATAGCCATTTCCGCTTCTGTTACGGTGTCCATAGCGGCGGAAAGCACGGGAATATTCAGACTAATAGAACGAGTAAGTTTTGTAGCAAGCGAAGTTTCTCGTGGTAACACTTCGGAATAGGCGGGTATAAGCAATAAATCGTCAAAAGTAAGACCTTCACCGGCTATTTTATCTTGGCGCATCAAGCGACGCTCCTCTCTGAAATTTCAAAAAAATTTTGCCTAAGACGCAAAAGAGAAACGCCGTATTGTTTTACGAACGAAAATCTTGTTCTTATGAACCTACAAGCAGGCATTAAATTGTCAATAAATGAAAAAGCCGCCATTGTGCGCGAGTTGGCGGCTTTTGAATGTAGAATCGTTCTGTTTCCGATGCTTTCAAGCTATCGTTACGTCGTTGCACAGATAAACGTCTTGAATAGTATTAAGCAACTCAACGCCTTCCTTCATCGGGCGTTGGAACGCTTTTCGGCCGGAAATAAGCCCCATGCCGCCGGCACGTTTGTTTATGGCAGCCGTAGCCGTAGCTTCTGCAAAGTCGTTCGCACCCGATGCGCCGCCGGAATTTATCAGGCCGATTTTTCCCATATAGCAATTTGCCACTTGATAGCGGCAAAGGTCTATCGGGTGGTCGGACGAAAGTTCGGTATAAATACGCTTGTCAAATTTTCCGTAAGATGAGCCGCCCATATTAAGAGCTGCGTAACCGCCATTATTTTCGGGCAATTTTTGCTTGATGATGTCGGCTTCGATGGTTACACCTATATGATTAGCCTGTCCGGTTAAATCGGCCGAAACATGATAATCTTTATCTGCTTTGAACGCCGAATTGCGAATATAACACCAAAGTATGGTGGCCATACCAAGATCATGCGCTTGTGCAAATGCCTGCGAAACTTCCACGATTTGCCTGCCGCTTTCGGCAGAACCGAAGTAAATTGTTGCACCTACGGCTGCTGCGCCCATATCATAGGCTTCACGTATGGTCCCAAACAGAATCTGGTCAAATTTATTCGGATAAGTCAATAATTCATTGTGATTTATCTTAACTACAAACGGTATTTTGTGAGCATATTTGCGTGCTGTAAGCCCTAATACTCCATAAGTAGATGCAACGGCATTGCAACCTCCCTCAACAGCCAATTTTACAATATTTTCGGGGTCGAAATAAGCCGGATTTTTGGCAAAACTTGCTCCTGCGGAATGTTCTATACCTTGGTCAACCGGTAAAATAGAAACATAGCCCGTTCCGGCAAGCCGCCCCGAATTTAATATCCATTGCAAATTCCTTAATACGCGGTTATTGCGGTCGGAATGGGCAAATATATCATTTACCGTATTAGGCGACGGCAGTGCAATATCGCTTTTGTTGATGGTTTTGCTGACATGATTCAGCAAATAATCGGCTTTATCGCCCAAATTCTGAACAATGCGGTCAATCATTAGTGCCTCAACCAATAAATTATTGAAACAATTCTCTGCAAAAATACTTGAAATCAGGACTAATGCATAGTGCGTTTGCGTTTTTTTTTCACCGGAAGCGTTGCGGAGCAATACGCACGCAACGAAGCGAGCAAAGGATAAAAATCTCTGCGGAATGCGGCCGGAAAACCCGTAATTTCCGTATAATTGACCGTAGTTTCCGAGCCGCGAAAAAGAATAGTGGTAACAACAGTCATATCGGCGCGTTTTGCCGAAGTATCGCAGTTAAGCACTACCATTACCTTGCGAACGCTTGTGCCGTCATTGAACCAGCGATAAGAACGCACATATCCAATGCCTGCCGAATCCGCTGAATAGCCGTGCGCCTGCAAAGAATCGCCGATAATACGGCTGAATTCCTGCGGTAAGACTATGCAAGGAACAGAGATGGGAATATGCACCGAATTGCACGACCATAATGCAAGCACGATACTCGTTGCAAAAGCTACAAGAAATAACCGTATTATCAAGACGTTTTTCGTAAAAATCAAGACTGTGCCAATAGTTGCCAAGGCTACCTATTGTCGCAAAAATACAAACGCAGAATTAAAAAATAAACGCCCGCCAAAATATTTATATTGGCGGGCGGCTTGCCGTCTAAACGGCGACTATAATTACACGGTAACGATTATCGTGCAATCGTTATCGGCATGGCGAAAACAGTCGTTCCGTTAGAAACGCGGACAAAATAAACACCGGACTCGATATTACCCAAATCCAGCGCGAAATTATTTTCACCTGCAACCGTAGGTACTGCAAATGATTGCAGTATTGCTCCCACCGCATTCACAATGCTAATCGTGCAATTTCCGGCCATGCCGTCGAAGCGTAATGCCGCCACACCGCTTGCTGGATTAGGATAAATTACGGCACCGAACATAGCCGCATTTTCATAAACTCCGGCCGGCGACGCAGGTGTCAGCGTCATGTCGTTCCCATCGGATACCGGATTCAAAGAATAATCAATGGCGGTTGTAAATGTTGCACCTTCGTAATTAGGTTTGCCAAGTGCGACGGTAAATGTTCCCGCACCTGTTTCCACCAAATCATAAGACCCGTCGTCCGCACTGAAAGCATAATCGGAGATAAGCTCATTTTCGTCATAAGCCACAATCAAAGCACCGGCAAGCGGTTCGGCGCCTTGTGCATTATCGCCTTTTATCGCGCCCTTACCGGATCGTACAATTCCATGAATACGTCCGGCACCGCGTTTGCCGCCGACTTTGTGTAGTTGTACGATGAAAGTTTGCGACAGCATAGTTTCGCCTACTTCAATTTTCGATGCTTCTTTCCAATTCATAACCGCCAAGGCATGTTCGCGATAGAATCCCGGTGCCCAATCGCGCGTTGCCGGCACACCCAAAAGAACGTATTTACCCGGCAAAAGATTTGTCAGTATAAAGTTACCGTCATTATCGGTTTCGGTTGCCGCACTGAGATATTCTGACCGATAGGAAACGCCCGGTTGCGCAATGCGAATTGCTATCGCCTTGCCTATAACCACACCACCGTCTTGATTGGTAAGCCGGCCGGAGAATCCGTTGTTGAATGTCGGCCTTTCAGGCAGAACAAAATTTATCTCGCGATTTGCTTCAAGTTTAATTAAAGCGGCCTCTTGCGGATTAGGCGTATTATCGAAAAATATTCTGATATATTTATCCGAAACAGAAGCGGCAGAGGCAACATAAACAAAATTACCCGGCAGTTTTATCGAATATGCTCCCTCTCTGTCGGTTTGTGCCATGAATTGCATGGACTTTTCTTTGTTGTACACACCGTTTTTCTCTCTCACGATAAAACTAACCATCGCCGGAATGCCTTGTCCGCCCACATTCGTAACTTTGCCGGAAACCGTATAAACTTTCGGAGGTTCGTGACGTTGAACCGTAATGTCGGCAACTATGGTGTCATAGCATTTTACCGGTATTCTCATCGCGTTTTTGATTGTTTCAGCATCTTGATACCATTGGGGAACAATATCCTCGCCGCCTACATTCACGGCAAATGTTCCTTCGGAAACATGAATGGCATATTTTCCGTTGTTTATCTCACCTTTATAAAGTCCGTCGCCTTTGTCGGTACGAACGGCAGCTGCCCACCCTCTTTGAATAAGATTTCCGTCTTTATCGGAAATTTTACCCATAATTACGGCACACGTTCTCGGTCTGTCTTCGCAACCCGCCGACTGAACGTCCACTATCCATTGTTGTTTAATCGTGGCACTTGTACCTTTTGACGTTACCACAGCCATCAATATAACGTAGTATTTGCCTTCCGTGCTTGGTGTCCAGCGGATAGACCCCGTTTTTTCGTTTATGGTCATGCCGTGCGGAGGTTGCAACAAAGAAAAGACGATATTCTCTTTGATAGTTTCTTTGTTGGCATTAACAACTATCGGCATATAAACATATTCTTTGTCAATGCAGGTCTTGCTGTTCGGCTGGGTTGCAAATCTTATTCCGGCCGCATTGCCGATTATTATCTCAAATTTTTGGTCGACTTTCATATCCGGCTTGCCGTCCACGCGAGCACGTATAACGACAGTAAAAATGCCGTCCCTTTGCGGAGTCCATGTAATTCGGCCGGTTCGAGTGTCAATTTCCATGCCGTCGGGGCCTTCTACAATAGAGTAATTTATGATGGAATTAGGCTCTGTAAAGTATTTTGCACGTGCCTCATACACCCATTTTTCTCCTATTTTGCCTTCGCGCGGCGGCGTTGTGGTAAAGCGCAGAGCATCTTCCTCGCCTATGATTATTTTCCATTCCTGGTCTACGTAAATATCGGGATTAGATTCGAGATATGCACGTATGACAACCAAATATTTGCCCGGGCTGCCTGCTGTCCACCATACGAGCCGTCCGGTTTCCCCGCCGATTGATATGCTGTCGGGGCCGGTAATAATTTTATAGCGGATATTCTCGTGGCTGTCGCCATATTGCGCTTGCGCCTCATACACATACACCTGATTTATGCCTGCCGTTGTCTTTGGCGATGTCAAAAACTTCATTCTCGGCTGTTCTTTTTCGAAGTTGACAACCTTTATCGGCGTGCGTTCGCTTTCGCCGTCGGAGTTGTATGCGCGGACAAAGAACGTCCAAATACCTCTTCTATCCGAAAAAGTCGCGTTTTTTTCCTTTGTTTCCAATATCATTCTGAATTTGGACAAATCTTCTGTTTGTCCCTCAGCGGCGTACACGCGATAACCGAGAGCCTCGTATCCGTCATTATTCGCTTTCCAAGTTAGTTTTACGGTTGGCGGGCTATTTGATATCATCGAAGCGGCAAATTCCAAAGGTTTGCCGGGAACGCCGGCCATAGCCGCCGAAGCACCGAATATGATAATGAGAAAAGCCGGCCAAAATTTGCGCCGGAGTGATAAATAAAAGGAAGTCATCGCATAACTCCTGATGGTTGAAAAAATGTAAAGAGCCGAATATTTCAAAGCGAAGCGCAATGTGTCGCCGGCAACTTAACTTTAACAATCCTTCCGACTGATATTGGTTACAATACAATGTATTTTTTTCTTATGAAATTCGTATCCGAAACAGGAACAAGGCCTTTCTCGTTGGTCGGCAAAGTCAAAATTGGCAGCATCCTGTTGCACCGGAACCGCTATATTTCGGCACATTTTGATTCAAGCGCGTATTTTTGTCGACAGGGTATAAATGTAACAGATAAAACGGCCTCAAATGTACAATGTCGAGCGGTGCACAAAGATGATATTTCATCCCGTTTTTTTACATTTGTCAAGTTCTGAACTAATTTTCGTATAGACCGATACGCCTCGATAAACAGTAATCGTAAAAAATTCCGTATAATTTTCTATAATGCTGCAACAAGAAACCGACGGCCGCAACGCAGTACAGCTTGACCGTAAGATTGGTCTGACGCAGGCTACAGCCCTGAACATGATAGATATGGTGGGAATTGGGCCTTTTGTGGTTATTTCCCTTGTTATTCAGTTGATGAACGGGCCCGGTGCGCTATGGGCATGGGTTGCGGGTGCATTATTGGCAATTACAGATGGCTTTATATGGGCAGAACTTGGCGCGGCAATGCCTGCGGCCGGCGGAAGTTATGTGTTTCTGCGCGAGTGCTTCGGGCGGAAAGGTTTGGGAAAATTCTTTTCGTTTCTATTTATATGGCAAACTACGTTCCAGGCGCCGTTAGTTATAGCATCGGGCGCGATAGGCTTTGCAAATTACTTTAAGTATCTGGCACCTTTGACAGACTTGCAAACGCGGGCTGTTGCCGGCGGCGTAGTCATTCTTGTCATTGCCTTGCTATATCGCAACATAAGCGGTATAGGCAAAATATCTGTAGCTCTGTGGGTATGCGTATTAGGAACTATGGGCTGGATAATTTGGAGCGGATTTGCGCACGGTTCAATCGAATTTGCTTTGCAAGATTTTACGATGCCTCAATTATCTTGGGCTTATGCCGCAATTTTAGGGCAGGCTACCGTCAAAACGGTCTATTCTTATTTGGGTTATTACAATGTATGCCATTTAGGAGGCGAAATCCGCTATCCCGAACGCAATATCCCACGCTCGATTTTCATTTCTATAATCGGCATTGCAATTCTCTATATTGCCATGAATTTCAGCGTTCTAAGCGTATTGCCATGGCGGGAAGCCATGAAGTCCGATTTTGTGATAAGTTTATTTATCGAGAGGATCTACGGACGAGAATCCGCACTTATCGCAACCGCGCTTATACTTGCCATTGCCTTTTCTTCTCTATTTGCAGTAGCGGTAGGATATTCGCGCATACCTTATGCAGCTGCAAAGGACGGAATGTATTTCAATGTTTTTGCCAAATTGCACCCCGTCAAACATTTTCCCCATGTATCGCTTTTGACTTTGGGCGGGCTTGGTTTTATTTTCAGTTTAGGAAATAAATTATCTTGGGTTATCAGTGCGATTCTTGCGATGCGCATTATTATTCAATTCATAGGCGGTGCTGTAGGCGTTATATTCTTGCGGCGTAATCCCGATTTTCGCTTGCCTTACAGAATGATTCTGTATCCTATTCCAGTAGTTATGGCAATAGCAATGTGGCTGTGGCTGTTTTACTCGACCGGATATATTTCATTCGCGGGCATAGGCATGATGGCACTTGGCTCGCTCGTTTATTACTTTGTATTTGTACGAAAGCCCTCAAACGAAAACGGAAATACTTTACGAAAATAGTGTGGGCAACCCGCTTTCGCGGCTTTTGTTCAGAAAAGCAGACACCCTATTACTCTTCGGTTGCCAATTTGCCTGATGCAACATCTACTTCCACAGGATAATGTCCCGTAAAACAAGCCGTACAATATCCTATTCCGTCGCCGGAAGGCACGGAGTTCATAAGTCCCTGAAAAGACAGATAGCACAACGAATCCACACCGAGTTCGTCGCCAATTCCTTGTTCGTCGGGATAATGATTGGCTATCAGCTCTTCGCGACTTGGGAAGTCCATGCCGTATTTGCATGGATATTTTACCGGCGGCGAAGTAATGCGCAAATGCACTTCTTCGGGCTGCGCTTCGCGTATAAGTTTGATAAGTGAGCGCGAAGTAGTGCCGCGCACAATCGAGTCGTCGACTACCACTATTTTACGCCCTTCGAGAACACCACGCACAATATTGAACTTGGTTTTCACCTTAAATTCGCGTTTATCTTGCCCGGGTGCGATAAATGTACGGCCGACGTAGTGGCTGCGAATCAATCCTATTTCAAATTTAGTATTAAACCCGTGTTTATGATTAACCCTTGCAAATCCGAGAGTGGCTGTATTGCCGCTGTCGGGAACAGCTATTACCGTAACCGCGCCGCTTGTGCCGGGCGGTACGGGACTTTCCCCGGCAAGGTTCTTACCGAGTTTTCTACGCGCTCTGTCTACGTTATACCCGAAAATCTTGCTGTCAGGGCGCGAAAAATAAATATATTCAAAGATGCAGTGTCGCGCTTCCGGTGTTGTATCTTCTATATTGAACGATTTTATTTCGCCGGTTTTCACTACTTCATCGTCTATTATCACTATCTCGTTATGCCGCACGTCCCGCACATATTCAGCACTGATAATATCGAGTGCACAAGTTTCGGAAACTACAAAATAGGCGTAGCTGCCATCGTCGTTTTTCTTGCGTCCGATGCAAAGTGGACGGAAGCCGTGAGGGTCGCGGGCGGCATAGAGAGCGTTATCCGTAAGTATAACGAGCGAATACGCACCTTTTGCAGTTTGCAATGCATCGCGAATCTGCTCTGTTTGCGAGTCTTTTTTGCTGCGGGCTATTAAATGAAGGAATATTTCACTATCTGTTGTTGTTTGAAATATCGATCCTTCGTATTGCAGATATTTTCGCAATGCAACCGTATTGGTTAGATTGCCGTTGTGTGCAAGCGCGATTCCACCGGAACGATACGTAGTGAAAAAAGGCTGAATATTTGCCGCCGACGCACTTCCGGTAGTCGAATAGCGATTATGCCCGACGGCGGCATTTCCCTCGAGTTTTTCCGTAAGAACCTTTTCGTCGAAAACATCGAGTACAAGCCCTTCGTCTTTGTGGGTATAGTAATAGAATTTCTGTCGCTCGTAATTGTATCGCCGTGCAACTATGCCGGCCGCTTCCTGCCCGCGATGTTGCAAGGAATGTAGTGCGTAATAGGTCATGGCTGCTGCCTGCCGATGATTGTACGCGCCTACAACCCCGCAATTACACTGCGGTTTATCGAGTTCTAACGGAGAAGACGGGGAAGTTGTTTGCGACGCGGAAGAGGAAACGCCGTTATCCATGCGTAGATTCGGAGAGAAGTTCTAAGAATTTCACCTCAAAATTACGATATTTTTTGCGTATGGCAGTTTTATCGGCTACCGATATAGCTTTTCTCAATTACAAATTCAATACGGCGGTTCTGCTCACGGCCTTCTTCGGTGCGGTTCGGTTCCACAGGGCGCGATTCGCCGTAACCAATAGCAGACAGGCGTTTAGGCGATATGCCCGAAGCAATGAGAATATCACGCACCGCCTCTGCGCGCTTTTGCGAAAGTTTTTTATTTAAGTTCTTGTCGTTACTGCGATTGATTGAGTCCGCATGGCCTTGTATTTCGATTTTCAGCATTGAATAAGCTTTCATCAATTTCGCCACTTTTCCGATAACCTCCATATAAGTCGGCTTAATCTCCCAAAGACCGGACTCGGTAAGTATTCGCAAACGCGACACCCAATTAAAATCAGCCGGATTCAGTTCCGGATTATCCTCGGCATTATCCGGCAGGCAAATGCGATTGATTGTTTCGTATTCTTTGGAATAACCCAAAGCAAACGACGTATTCCAATCGCTGCAGGCCCCGATTTTATCTCCAGTCGCATATTCCGTCAATCCTCGCCCGAAATATGCCTCGGCATAATCACCGTCAATCATAATAGCACTATTGTAATCACGTTGCGCAAAAATGATATTCCCCTGAAAATAATATGCCGTTCCACGATTCAGAAACGCCTCGGCAAGTTTTGCATCGAGCGACAATGCTTTGTCGTAGTCGCGTATTGCACCAAGTGTATCGCGCAGAGAAATTTTAGCAACTCCCCGATTATTATACGCCTTAGCCAATTCAGGATTTATAGACAACGCTGTTTCGTAGTCGCTTATCGCAGCCTCGGTATTTCCTTCCGAAAATTTCACGTATCCGCGATTGTTGATTGCCTTTGCATGGCGCGGATTTATCGAAATCACCTTGGCGTAGTCGGCAAGCGCACCCGCATGGTCGCCAAGCACGAATCTGTTCAGACCGCGATTATTGATTATTTCCACATCGTCCGGATTTATGGCAACAAGCGAATCGAGTATCTTTAACGCCTGCTCATAACGCTTATGGTCATATAAAGAAATAGCACGAGCAAGGGCATCGTCTTCGGCTGATGCGGCAAGCCCTGGAATAATAATTGCACCTGCAACTATTATCTTCCAAATAATACTGCGATACATTGCGTAATTAAATCGGTGTTGTATCAAAAATCCGCCTTAATTAAGCTATTATGATGGCGGTACAAGGAAACTTAGGCTAAAATTACGCAACGCATCGTTCTGTTCCTATACGTATAAGTACGTAATTTTAAGCCGATACCGCAAAATAGTCGTTGCTTTTTACGGATTTTATCAATTTTTGATAGAAATAAGCAACGTTTTGCTCATTGCGAACGCACCGAAAAGAGCAGAAGAACTGTTAAAGCGGCAGTTGTAATTATGGTGAACGGCTCGATAATATCGTAAAAAAGGCTGCTCGGCGCAGGCGGAACTGCGGCACGTGTAAAGTCGTAACCGCCGAATTCTGCCGTAGCTACATCGCTCGCGCCTATTGTATCTCGGTAAGAATACATATTGGAGGATAATGAAGCCGAAATGCCGTCGGTGCGAATATATGTTCCGGCAACGGCAACTTTGCAAGTGCGGCGCAACGAGTCGGTAGCGTCCGGCAAACGCTCGTATTGTATGCCGAACATCGTAAAACCGACAACGCAAGATGCTGTATCGGACTGAGAAAGTCGGAAGTTCGTACAAGATTCCGCAAGGCGTGTGCGCAACAGCCAAGCCGCATTGTGCTCTTTTACGGTTATGGTTGTATTATTTCCGGCAACGGCACATATACGCTCGGCTGCAATGCGCGTCAGCGAATCGAGTATTGTAAAATTTGAGGAAATTTGTGCGCAGACAACGAAATGAGGCACAAGCAATGCGATAAACAACAAGGAAAATCTTATCGAAATCGTAATTTTGCAAATAGTGCCGTAAGAAAAGCATAGATGCCGTTTTTCGGCGATACGATATTTTATGTATTTAAGCATTATATCCGCCATGATAACTCTGACACGTATCAACGGCGAACCGTTAACGGTGAATGCCGAAGAAATAGAAACGGTGGAAACATTTCACGACTCTACCCTTACCCTTCGCAGCGGGCGCAAAGTAGTCGTCCGCGAAAATGCCGATGAAATTATACACAAAGTTATCGAATACAAGCGACAAACGCTCGATATTCCGTTGCGTTTCCGCGCAAGCAACGAATAATGCTTTTATTTTCGGGGTGATTTTAACAGCTCTGTCGCTATTGCACACTTTTCCGTTATACGGGCAGTTCACCGTTACGATTGCCGATTCCCCGGAAATGCCCCACACTATTCGCATAGGTACGGAAAAAATTGCCAATACTTATATTTTTACGGGCTTTGCCAATGCAGAAATTACTCTTCCCTTCGGGCTTTTGTCCTTGAAACAGAATTATCGCGGCACGGCTATACGTTCGGCTAATGCGGCTTTTCGCGACGACGAGCGGCTTACCGCCGAATATTCCGCACCTTTCCGCGACACTTCGTTCCGATTTGCCGTGCGCGGCTTCTGGTTGCTTTCAAAGGACAGTCGCGACATAGGATTGTCGAGTTTATCGCAGGCAACCGGTTCGCTGGGCGCCAAATGGCACCCAGCAAGAAATATAACGGCCGATATATTTGCCGGAATTGAAAAGACCGAGCAACTCGGCAGAGCGGCAACCGGCGGCATTTTCGAGGTGAACGCCGATTTCAGGCAGGCAGAATTAGGAGAATTTACAGGCAATTTCCAATTCCATTCGGCTTATGCAAATCTCGACGACGGCCGGGCTAATTCTGACCTTGATTTTTCGGCCGCGGCCGAGCGCATATCCGATAACGGCGGCACGGCACATTTTTCGGCACGTTATCGTCGGTTGGGGCGTAATTATTTTTTGCCCGTAGCGGCAGGCGCACTCGGCGTGGAAAGCCGAGACGAAACTCGCACGGAAATAACCGGCGATATTTTGCAACCGACGATAGGTGACGTTCTATTTGCGGAAGCACAAATCCAACTTTCGGGCGCAACCATTGACCGTAGTTTTTTTTCTCCTGTTGCGGGAATGCCGCTGACTGCCGTAAAGCGCGGCGTGTCGGAGTTCAGCCTCAACGCTTCCGCCGCTATCAGGCTTGTACTGCCTGCATTGCAAATTTACAGCGGGGCGGCGTTTGCCATACGCGACGAAGCCAATGCCGTCATTCCCGTATTCGACATTTCGGCCGCCGATGAAACATCGCTCAAGCAATCCGAATTTCAAAGAGATAACTCATCTGTACGCACACGTTTGTTCGGACAAGCAAAGTGGAAAGTTTCACAATACGACGAATTACGCTTTGCCGCCGCAGCCGCAATATTTCGATACGATACGCCGAGCGAACTCAACTATGACGACCGCGACGAATTACTGCTAAACTTTTCTCTTGAATTAAATCGTCGCTTCGCTAACACTCTCACCGCCGGCGCAGGAATATCTGCCCAAACTCTTCACACGGTTTTCATTAACTCTAAGCGAAGTGCATTAAACAATCAGAATCAGATACTTAAATTTTTCACCAAAACTGAATTAATTACACAAATATTTGAAACTCGCCCTCAGTTCGAGCTTCTTGCAAATTACACCGTCTATGATTTTGAAAGCGTAGGCGGATCGCGAAGTTTCAGTTTTAGGCAAATGAGCCTTCGCGATTCTGCAATTGCATATCTTGGTAACGATATACACGCCGAGGCGCGTATATTTGCACGATATTTCTTGACGGGGCAGCTTGATTGGGCAAATTTCAGCGAAACGCCGCTGAACGTCAATTACGAACAATTCGCGAAAATTCTTATTTTTACGCGTCCGTCGCCAAATATATCTCTCGGCTTGGGTATGCGATACTACGCACTTTCGCAACAAGCAACCGTAGTCGGCACCTTTTCTGCCCCATACGGCTCTGCGGTGCAACAATTTTATGGACCCGAAACAATAATAGACATTAGCTTTAAAGGCGGCTCGCGGCTATCGCTAAACGGCTGGTACGAATGGCAGTTTGTTAATAAAGTTCTGTTGAGAAATCTGCCCAACCTTTTTTTTGTGCTGCGCGCACCATTGTAATCAGTTGCAATATATGGCACAAGCGTTATTTGCCCAAGACGCTTCGACCGAAGGTGCTTATATTTTGCGCATGCCAAGCGAGCGCAATAATATTCTGCGTGTCGAGCCGTTCTTCAACAGTCTGCCCGAATCCAAAGAGCTGGACGAAGTTCTGTTTTACAATATTATGATAGCTTCTACCGAAGCCGTAAACAATGCCATTATTCATGGCAACGGTTGTAATCCGAATAAAATGATAGAGTTATCCGTGTTTTTTTCTATGACCGGCGTAACAATCAGCGTAACGGACGAGGGCGACGGTTTTACGCCCGAAGAAATAGCCGACCCGACTGCTCCCGAAAATATATTGCGCGAAGGCGGGCGCGGTGTTTTTCTGATGCGTGCATTAGCCAAAAGTATAGAGTTTTTTGCGGCACCGGGCCGTTCCGGCGTGGTTATGCGTTTTTAATGAAAAATAATCGCGATTATAATACTACACGGTTGCCCGGATAAACCCGAACGGTAATAGGCTTTGATTTAACGTATGGCAAAAAAATCTTCCCGGAATTGCCGCGTTATCGTATTTTTGCCCGATACAGCTGAAAATATCGGCGAAATAGAAATATAAACGGTATTTTGCAAGATATATCATTTTACGCGAAACGCTTCCGAATGACTATGACGGATTTTACATTTACCGCCTCCGATATCGAAAAAATTTCTTCGGTGCTTGGCAATGCTTCTGGCAACGACGGCAACGCATGGACGTGGAAATTGTCCAATCCGCAAACCAGACAAGCGCAAGTTGTTTCATTGCATAATAACATTTCGTTCGGGCCGAACGGAACAGGCTCGTTAGTAGTGGTGCAGACTATACACGGTTATTTTGAGTTGCACAGCTGTTCCGGCTACGTGCTTTTCGAGCCGGACGAAGTAATATTCGTAAGTGCGATGGGCGATTTTCTGTCGGGAATGGTCGTGGGACGACAATGCGTATGCTCTATGTTTGCCCCGATTCGCCGCAAAACGCTTTCTATGGATTTGACGGAACTTGACCCCGCGATACTTATGTCTGCTATGCAGTTATCGTTGGCCGAGGCAGTGCTGTAACACACATCCCTAAACTACAATTCCAACCGTTACGTCCTTTGCAATAAGTGCCTACTCAAATCTATATTTACAACGAGTCTTATTTATTGCGCATTCCGCGCAAACGCATTACAGAAGCTATGTTGCGGGCATCTGCCGCAGAGTTGGCAACCGACGCAACAATCAGAGTAATTATATTGAACGACACAGAGATACATGAACTTAACGAGCGTTATTTATCGCATGATTATCCGACCGATGTAATAACGTTTGCGCTTGAGTCCGCACCTATCGAAGGCGAGATATACATAGGCGCGGGCGTAGCGGTGCGGCAGGCAAAAGATTACGGTGTTACGCTAACGGACGAATTGATGCGACTGACGGTGCATGGCGTTTTGCACCTTGCCGGATACGACGATGATACACCCGAAAAACGGGTACAGATGAGTTTGCTCGAAACGCGCTATATTAACGTTCAGCCACAAATTTAAGGCGATGCGGTTATGTATGAACGAATTATAGAAATCATAATGCTGGTCATTGCGGAATTTCGTAAGCGCAATTCAATAAATGCCATTGATTTGAATGAATTGCAACGCCGCGGCTATACTAGTGCCGAAATATCGGCCGCATTCAGCTGGCTGGTGGACAAAGTCGAGTTTACAAAAGAGTTGCTTCCACTGCACGAATGTGCAACGCCCGCATCGTTCCGAGTGTTCCACGAAGCCGAACGCGAGCTTTTCAGCCGCCAAGCATTAGGCGAGCTGATGCAAATGCAGGAACTCGGCATAATCGGCAATCAGCATATAGAAGAAATTATTGAGCGTACTCTTCTAAGCGGTATGAGAAAAGTAGGGGCAAAAGACCTGAAAAATATGGTTGCAACACTTATGTTTAATGTAGAACATACACGCGGCGCAGGCTTTAGACTGATGCTCGAAGGCAACGAAACTATTAACTGAAAATCCTAAGCACCTTAACTGCAATATATTACTGCAAATCATTACTGTATTTTTCGGCAACGGCCTCGTAGTTCAGCAGGATAGAACACAAGTTTCCTAAACTTGGTGTCGGAGGTTCGAGTCCTCTCGAGGCCGCAGCCCGCCGTTAGGTTTTACTCTTTCAATTTTCTTTTTAATCAGCCGCCATGCCGCTTAAATAACCCATTATTTTGGCGGTATATTTATTTTTATGTAGATTTGGTATAAATAAGAATAGAAACCCTCGTAAATTTCAATGAATATTAACGAACTTGCCGTAGGCAAGAACGCACTCATAGAACGTTATCGCTCCAATACTGTTTTTTCCGAGCGTCTTATGGAGCTGGGGCTTACGCCCGGGACTCGGATTACTCTCGTCCGCCGTGCGCCGTTCAGCGGGCCTATAGAAATTGCATACGGACATTTGCGATTGGCATTACGCCCCGCCGAGGGCGACGGCATCTACATTCTCCCCGTTTAATCACCGTTAATATATCGCCGTGCCACACGCTACTCGCATTGCTTTCGTCGGTACTCCAAATTGCGGCAAGACTACGATTTTCAATACACTTACCGGCCTTCGGCAAAAAGTCGGCAACTTCCCCGGCGTTACGGTAGCCCCGGCCGTAGGGCGCGTAACCGGTACAAACACCGAAGCAATAGATTTGCCCGGAATTTATAGTTTTGCCCCAAAATCTCCCGACGAACAATTAACCGTAGGCGTTCTTTCCGGCATGGAACAGACGATTCCTCGGCCGGACGGTATAGCGTTCATAATAGACGGAACAAATATTGAGAAAGGCCTGTTTCTTTTTTCATATTTTGCCGAACTTGGCTTGCCCTCCATAGTTGTTGTTACGATGATAGACGAAATTAAGGCGTGCGGCTCTACACTCGACGACATCGAATTAGAGCATATACTGGGCGTACCCGTAATTCCGGTTGTAGGCAATAAAGGCTCCGGTATAGAAGATGTCCGGTTAAAACTTACCGATATTAAAGAATTTGCCGTACCGAATAAACTTGCAGAGCCGGAAGCCGATATTCCTGCTCGATACACTTCGGTGCGCAATATAGCCGCAAATGTGGTTGCATCGCCCGTTCGCGACCGTCGTACAGAGTTTTTGGATAAAATTTTCCTGCATCCAATCGCAGGGCCGACTGTTTTTCTTGCAGTCATGGCCTTATTTTTTCAGTCAATTTTTACATGGGCTACGCCGCTTATGGACGGTATAGACTCTATGTTTTCATTGGCGCAAGACGGTATAAATACAGTAGTTCCCGACGGGATAGCACGCAGTTTTCTGGCAAAAGGCATTGTGGCCGGCGTAGGTTCTGTATTGGTATTCTTACCGCAAATACTTATTCTTAATGTCTTTATCGTGATTCTTGAAGATTGCGGTTATCTTGCCCGTGCCGCTTTCCTTGTAGATAGAGCAATGGGGCTTTTCGGACTGCAAGGTCGCTCATTCATTCCGCTTTTGGGCTCATTTGCCTGTGCAATTCCGGGTATTATGTCGGCACGGATTATCCCTTCGGAAAAAGACAGAATGATTACGATGCTTATCGCGCCTCTAATGACTTGTTCGGCACGTTTACCGGTATATGCCTTGTTGATTTCTGCTTTTATTGCCCCAATTTACATAGGCGGCTTTTTTTCGCTTCAGGCAATGGTATTGGCCGGATTATACATTGCAGCAACGCTTGTCGGCCTGTTAATAGCATTACTTCTGAAAAAAACAATGTTTCGCGGTGCGCAAACGCCGTTTCTTATAGAATTTCCGCCCTATCGCAAGCCCTCCCTGAAAAATATAGCCGTTAGTGCGTGGGGACGCTCTCGCGAATTTCTAATTAATGCCGGAACTATTATTCTCACTCTGTCCGTAATTCTTTGGGTTCTCGCAGAATTTCCGCGAGCGAATATCCCCGCCGAGATGCAACCGCTTCAAGCTGCACAGACGCAACTCGAATATTCGTTTGCCGGACGCATAGGGCATACCTTGCAACCGGCTTTTGCACCTATTGGATTTGATTGGAAAATGACTGTTGGCGTTATCGGAAGTTTTGCCGCACGTGAGGTATTTGTGGCTGTAATGGGACAATTATACGCCGCAGACGTTAGCGAAAATGATGTTACGTTGCGCGAGGCTCTCGGGGCAAATATTTCTCTTGCATCAGCTTTGGCCGTGTTGGCATTCTATGTATTCGCCTTGCAATGCATATCCACAATAGCCGTTCTGCGGCGCGAAACGAACTCGTGGAAATGGCCGGCCTTTGCTTTTGTCTATACTTTTGTTCTTGCATATTCGGCATCGTTCGCCGCTTATCATATTACGCTTTTTTTAGGCGGCTGACAAACTTTCTTTGCGCTATTTTAACGGCTGTGTACAATGCTGTGCCATCACCAGCTGCCGTTTCTATTGCTTCATAAGCGATTCCAAAAGTGCGGTTGCATTGTTCCGGTAGTCGCGGCGCAAACCGACGGCAAGATACTTGCGCAAAGCCGTAACAGATTCGCCGACATCGCCGTATTCGGCGAGCGTAAGACCGCGATAGTAAAGTTCTGCCTCCGTTTCACCGCTTTCATGAAAAAGTTCGAGAGATTGCTTGTATTTTCTAAGGAAAAAACAAGAAATTCCCAGCATTATGCGGGTGTCGTCGGCAGCATCTATCCCATCGGCAGCCGAGAACTCTCTAAATGCCGCCGAAGCAATGGAATCAAGCAACGGAACGCGCCCGTTCTCGGCGTGAAATACTGAATCAGCCCGTACAAATAAAGCATAGCCGTAGGAATACCGCGCCCTGCGATTATCGGGTGCCAATCGTGCCGCAACCTTAAATTCTCCAAACATAGATTTTGTATTGCGAAGCGCAAGATATGCCATTCCTGCCTCGATATGTGCGTCCGGGCTTTTTACATCAAGATCTACCGCACGTAATGCGTCGGCAAGCGCACCCTCGTAATCTTGCAAAAGAAAACGGCTCGAAGCACGTGCAATGTATGCTTTCGACTCGAAACATCGCAACTGAATCGAGCGTGAGAAGCAATTAACAGCACGGTGCATAATGGCCGTATCCACGCCTTGATATGCGGAAATTTGCATTTCAACTCCGGTTTGGGTAGTGGTTTGTAATGTATCGTGCAGTATTCTATATTGCGACAAGCCGCCGCTGTCGGCAATGGTTGCCAAAGTTACGCCTAATTGCAACCATAAGTCGGCAGAAACATCATCTAATTCCATTGCTCGATTAACATCTTGAAGAGCGGCAGAATAATTATTTACTCCCAAATAAGCAGAAGCCCTATTGCAAAGCACGGTTGCATCTTGTGAATTTGTTCTTAAAATTGCCGAGAACATCTCTGTTGCCTCGCCATATTTACCGTTTGCCGCAAGTATCGAGCCGCGAAGTATTCTATAAGTTGTTGAGTTTGGCCGGAGTTGCAACGCTCGGTTTATATCGGCAAGGGCTTTCGCATTTTCCCCTTTTTTCGCAAATACGACTGCACGATAATAAAAAGCCTCCGGCTCCGGCGATTTGTCTGTTACACGTGTAAAATCGGATATGGCACGAGAGTATTCTCCCGACAGATAGTAACAATAGCCGCGAAGTAACAAACCGGCCGAGCGATTTTCCGACTGTACTGCCGTAACAGCCGAAGCATCGGCTATCACACGCGAATAGCCGGCTCTTTGATTCAGGCTTTTAATGCTGAATTTAATCACTTTGCGAGTATCGGCGGAATCGCAAATTTCGGATTGATATTTTGCAATGGCTTTGGGTGCCGATTCCAACAATAAATAGGCACGTTGCAGGCGATACGCCGAATTTATCGGATTTATTTGCAATGCACGGGAAACAGCCGCCATAGCAGACGACGTATTGCGTAACTGATGTTGGGCAAGCGAAAGAGAATACCATGCGTCCGCATTTCGCGGAACAATACGTACCGCCGCGGCATAATCCCGCTCTGCATCAAGGTAGTTTTTCAATAAATAGCGACAATATCCGCGCTCCATAAGAGCTGCCGGCTGCGCGGAACGCAATTCGAGCGATTTATCGAAATGAGCAACGGCAAGCGGGTATTTCTGCAAATATCGCGCACTTAATCCCGCATTATACCAAACGCGAGCGTCGTCGGGCATAGTTCGACACAACGTAGAGAAATCGGCAAACGCACTTTCGTATAGTTTAGAATGAAGATATGCCGTAGCACGGTCAAAAAGAGCGGCAGTATTATCCGGCCGGCGTTTCAAAGCTTCAGTCAATACGGCGGCGGCTTCGTCGTAACGCCCCAAGCGAAGAAGTTGGGTGCCTCTGTTTGCAAAGTTTTTTTCTCTTGCGGGCATTTCGGCCGCCACAAAGGCCGATATACAAAATGCAATCGTCAATAGCGGCGGCAGGCGTAGCGAAAAAACAAGAAAAAAATGCAATAAACGGGACATTCGCGTAAGAAAACTCGGTTAAACGTTGCAAGTAAAAAATGGTACCGCCAAAATCTACAGCACTTTTCAGCCAAAACTTTTGCCGTCGAATTCGGAGCCGGTCGGCAACAAAACTTTCTGCGTTAACGTCCCACCTGCTGTTGCCTTTTGAAGAGCATTGGGAAAATTCCGGCTACAGTAGTATAAAGCGTGGACGCAAGTCCGTATTTAAGAAAAAACTCGAAATAATTTATTTCGGTTGGCCTAACGTAGAAGAAAAAATATACGCAATTGTGCAGAAAAGACGAAAGCGCGGTAACACCGAGAAAAGCATAGTTTGCCGGAAGCGTTTTCGAGTTTTTTTCCGAATAAAAATATCCGGCTATAAATCCGGCCATAGTTTTTGCAAGAGCGTTCGTACCAAGCACATCATCGCTGATAACGTCGAGTAATATTCCGCTTAAAAAACCGACTGTCATTCCCGGCATGCGCCCTTCGGAAACAGCAATCCATATCGTCAATAACAGTAGCAGGTCGGGTGCAACGCCGCCTACGGAAATCAAATCCAAAAACGACATGTGCAATATCGCCAGCAAAAACGACGTCATGCCGTAAAAGATATACCGAATAATCGGGTTCGAGTCGTAAATTGTACGTTGTTCTACTCTTTGCATGATTCTTTTTGCTGAAATTAACGTGTTCTGGACCGGGCTCGCAGAACTTCCTTTATCGGCTCTATATATTTTTCTAATCGCACTCGCTGTGTGTCGGGTGCCACTTTAGCTACAAAGAGTTGCTCTATTGTCGAAAAACGCACCGTAGGTTCCACCAAAACCTTACGGAACATCGAGGACGATTCATCTTGTATTGCTTTTACGCGCCCGATAGTGATATTCGGAGGATAGCGATTGCTGTAATTCGACGTTACTACTTCGTCGCCCGTTTTTACATCATAAGACTTCGGTATATTTTTCATTGATAAATATTCGTCTCCCTCCCAAACGAGAATACCGTCTATTCTCGAACGCGCAATTTTTCCGGCTACTCGGCTGTCTCGGTTTATCAGCAGTCGAATAAGCGAATAATTATCGGACACGGCAACAACCACGCCGGCCAGTCCGGCTTCGGTAATTGCAGGCATTCCTTCGTCAATTCCGTCTGTCGTCCCCTTATTCAAAGTGGCGTAATTGCGAGTTTCAACGGTGGTTTTCCCAACAATATCGCCTGCTACCAGTGCGTAATTCGACTTTTTTTTCAGTTCGAGAAGTTTCCTCAATTTATCGTTTTCTATTATTGCAGAGCGCAGTTTGGCGCGCTCGTCCGAAAGTTGCAGATTGAGTTCGCGCAAAGCCGCATTTTCGCTTTTCAATGCAATAGGATTCGGTATCCAAGCAAAAACGTTTTGAAGCCAGCCGATTCCGCCGACAACAACTGTACGGAACCCGCCAAGTTGCGCTACATTACCATAGCTCATCATCACAAAGCTGGCAATTACAAGAACGCTAAGTAAAAAATACTCTCGGAAGCGAACGATAAAATCGAAAATTCTATACATGATTACTCAAGGCTGTTTAATCTTATTATCGGTTGCGTCTTCGGCTATTTCTTCGGCAACGCGCAACGTATTAAATTCGTCAAGTTCGCGCAATTTCGGCAAATCGCCTACCGATTTCAAGCCGAAAACTCTAAGAAATTCCAGCGATGTGGAATAAAGTAACGGCCGACCGGGCGTTTCCGCACGTCCCGTTATCTGAATAAGTTCTTTTTCAAGCAGAGCATTCACGATTTCCGAAGAGTTCACGCCCCGTGCAGCCTCTACATCTGATTTTGAAACCGGCTGCCTATAGGCAATTACGGCCAAGGTTTCCAATGCTGCCTGCGACAGTCTTTTGCGCGACTTTGACTTCAACAAACGATGCACATATTCGCCGTATTCGCTCGAGGTGGTAAATTGCCAGCCGCCGGCTGCCTCTGCAAGACGGAACGGACGTTCCTCCGCCGCCAAATCGTCATTAATCTCGGCGAGCAATTCCGAAAGCATAGCCAAGTCGGGCAAATCCGAAGTATCGTCGGCTGAATTTGCTTCCGTTTCCGATATAATTCTTACGATTTCTCGCAATGAAAGCGGTTCTTCCGCTGCGAAAATCAATGCTTCGAGTATGTTTTTTTGGCGATGACGCGGTTGAGAAACAAAGAAATTAGACATAAAAGGTAATTCAGAATCAGGATTTCTTACCATAGCCTATGCGCGGGTCGGCTGCAGAATATAAAATATCGGCCAGTAATATGCCTGCCAAAGTCAATACGGCCGAAATAGTAAATATTGCCATAATTGTCGGATAATCACGGAATTGCAACGATTCGAACGACAATTTTCCAAGTCCCGGAATGTTAAATATCTGTTCGATTATCACGCTTCCTCCGAATAGCGACGGCAATACTCCGGCCAGTAAAGTGATAAGCGGTATCAAAGAATTGCGAAAAGCATGGCGAAATATCACGGCACGCTCAGCCAATCCTTTTGCACGGGCGGTGCGAACATAATCCTGACGCAGATTTTCCAGCATTGCGCTGCGCATTTGGCGCGAAATAAACGCAAAACTGCTGTAAGTGTACATTACCATAGGCAAGAACAGATGCTCGGCATAATCCGCAAATTTCTCCATTAAAGACCAATCCGCAGAATAATTCATCGAAGTAACGCCGCTTGCGGGAAAAATTTGCAGGTATTCGGCATTACATAAAAAATTATTGGCCATGCGCCCTATCCAAAATACAGGCAACGAATACAATGCGAACAAAGCAAAAGTAGATATACGGTCGGTTAATGTACCGGTATGTGTTGCCGAGTAAATTCCGAGCGGGACTGCTATCAGATATGCTATTAACAGCGAAGCAATGTTCATTGAAAGCGTTATAGGTAAACGTTCGACAATTTTATCCAGCACGGGGCGATTATCTCGAAAAGAGATACCGAAATCGAGGGCGAAAACCTGCCGCATCCAAATAAAGTATTGATTTTCCATGCCATTCCAACGGAACGTCAGTCGGCTTATCCATGGAGTATGTGCTTTTGCATCGTCGTCACTAACCAAAGTAATAAGAAAAACAGGCTTATCGAGATGCCATTGCTCGCGAACTTGTTTAATGATTTGTGCGTTTATTCCTCCGCTGCCGCGAGATGCCCCGTCGCCGCCCGCCATGCCGGCCTTCAGCTCTGCCGGGTCGCCCGGCGCAAGGCGGCTTATGGAGAACGAAATCAGCGTAATAATAAACAAAGTAGGCAAAAAAAGTAATACGCGCTTTACGATATATGACGGCATAAGCACTCGTGTAAAAGTCAGAAAGCATTAATAATATGGCGCAGTTCCGCCGGATTTTTGGCGTAGTCTATCCCTACGAAATCGAAGCGACATTCGCAATCGCCTAATTTGTTCACATAGAGATAGCCTTCGGCGGCACGACGCAAATACTTGCGTTTGGCAAATGTAATGCCATCTTCGGGTGTTCCGAACTCATTGGTCCGGCGCGATTTCACCTCTACGAACACCAATACGTTGCCGTCGCGGGCGATAATGTCAATTTCGCCTTCGCGCCCGAAATGGAAATTACGACGCACTATGACCATGCCTTTATTTTCGAGGTACTCCGCCGCAAGGTCTTCGGCAGTTTTTCCTTTTTCCCGAGTATTGTTTGCCGATGTACGGCGATTGGTGTTCATTACTTGTATTATAATGCTGCATTTCGGCAAGAATTGCTCTCAAAAATACCTTTTTTCGCCGATTTTCCGCAGTTGTAGGCAACAAAGCCGCTCAATGCTTCAAGTTTTATTTCATTGCGATGATTTGCAACGGCGGCAAAGGTGAAAAATCCTTATTTTCGCAGATAAAATACAATATCCAAATCAATTTTAAGAGTTATGCCATGCGCAGAGAAATACAAAAGTGGTACAGCCCGCGATTGAACAAGAATATGGAAATCGTTGCTTACGGGCATTATGGCTTTGCTTTGCTTCTTTTTCCCACCGCAGCTGCGGATTATCTCGAATACGAGCGATTCTATTTGATTGACTCAATCAGGCACCACATTGAAACCGGCAAATGTAAAGTTTACTCCATTAACAGCATCAACAGCGAAAGTTGGCTGAACTCCCGAATGAAGCCGAAAGCCAAGGCTATGCGCCATCAGCAATACAACGGTTACATAACCAAAGAAGTTGTTCCGTTTATTTTTAACGACTGTGGCGGACGTGTTCCCATCATTACAAGCGGTGCATCGCTCGGGGCTTTTCACGCTGTCAATACCGTTTTGCGTCGCCCCGACTTGTTCGACGGTTTTATAGCAATGAGCGGCACTTATGACCTGAAATGGTATGCGGATAAGTATTATGACGAAAATGTATATTTCAATTCGCCGGTGGATTATATGCCTAGTCTGAACGATGAATATTGGCTGAATCTGCTTCGTTCGAAACAGCATTTACATTTCGTAACCGGACAAGGCCCCTACGAACATCCGAAATCTTCGATTGATATGGGCGATATTCTGCGTAAAAAAGGGATTCCATGCGAAGTAGACTTATGGGGACATGATATGCGCCACGATTGGCCTACGTGGCGGTTGATGCTTCCGCATTATCTCGAGTCGCGTTTCTAAAACGTGTTGAAAGCCTGCTTAACCTAACAGGCCTTAATTAAAAATCCCCGACCGATTTATTCTGCCGGGGATTTATTATTTCAAGAATTTGTACGCTTCCGATTACGGGCGTGTTCTGCCACCGTGCTTATCGTCGCAGGGAACTTTTCCGGTCTTTATCCACTCTTCCAATTTTGTTGCTTGCTCGGCCGTAAGAACCGATTTTATATTGTCGAGCAGCGTTGTCTCGCAGGCTTTTGCGGCTGTCATCATCTCGGCACGAGCATCTTCGAGTGATGCGCGAAGAGTTTTCTCAAGTTCGCGCAACTGCGTACGGGCTTCGTCTTTTGTCATTGTGCCGGCTTTTACTGCATCGCGTATTTCTTTTACAGCCGTTCTATGCTGTTCGCGTATGCCTTTTATAGCATCAAAGAAAGCAGAACCGGTTGTTTTCATACAGTCGCGATAGGCTTTCAAAAAGTCGCCTACTTGCGTTTTTTGGTCATCGGTCAGTTGCAAGCAACGAATAAGCACACTCAAATTTTTCTTATGAGTCGGAAAATTCCGAAAATTGGCCGCCGACGCGGAATTAGGCGTGTCATCAGTTACACAAGCTACCGCATCATAAGGAGTAACGGCATCGTACCGGTCGAACGGCGGCGTAGTAGAAACTACGATTGAAGATACCTCGTCGCCGACCGTAGCAGTAGAAGATAAAGGAGCGTCTGAATTTGAGCATGACGCTAATCCGATTGCGGCAACAGCAAATATTGCCATCATTAAGTTTTTCATGGCTGAACGCCTCATAAAAAATTAGAAAAAAAATAGACCGCCAATTTTTTATCCTTTGAACATAAGCGGCCGACACAGGTTTAATTTAGCTTTTTTAGTTCCCGCATCGTTTGTTTTGTAGCGCTGACATTTACAAAAATCCCGGTACATTAACTTTCGTTACAAAGAAGTACGCTTTTTACTAAAATATTTTTTTTTTGGCATTACTAAAATTTTAATGGAGCAAAGTTAAGTTTTCCGAAGTAGAATAGGGCGTTAATTCTAAATCGCTCGAAATTTAAAAATCCTCTTGCTT
>JAANMT010000692.1_pt1 | contig 36749 bp, 29 predicted proteins | sample 7279711 | NCBI WGS metagenome assembly JAANMT01 (sample SAMN14094538, study PRJNA606508) | bioreactor metagenome | isolation source: A lab-scale SPAN reactor treating ammonium-rich wastewater day 1 | place: Ireland: Galway | collected 2017-01-16 | reverse complement strand
CTCAACGCCATCCACCTGTAGACAGAACCCTGCAGGCCTGATTCAGTCTATCTACCTGAAATCACTTGAATACCTGCTCGAAATTACCAGGAACTTCAGTTTAGTGATCTTCGGCGATCTTCCCAGTCTCAGCTCAAAGGGTGATTCGCCGCAAACGCAATGCGTTGGTGATCACCGATACAGAGCTGAAACTCATGGCGGCACTGGCCAGCATGGGGCTGAGGAGCAATCCGAAGAAGGGATACAGGACACCTGCCGCCAGGGGCACGCCGAGCAGGTTGTAGACGAAGGCGAAGAACAGGTTCTGGCGGATGTTGCGCATGGTAGCCCGGCTCAAACGCCGCGCACGGGCGAGCCCTCGCAGATCCCCTTTCAAGAGCGTGACCGCCGCGCTGGCCATCGCCACGTCCGTGCCCGTTGCCATGGCAATACCCACATGCGCTTGCGCCAGCGCCGGGGCATCGTTGATTCCATCGCCTGCCATGGCAACCGTCCGGCCCTCGCCCTGGAACTTCCGGATGATTTCCGCCTTGCCCGCAGGCGAAACTCCGGCAATCACCTCGTCGATTTCGAGTTCATGCGCCACGGCCAGACCGACGGCCTCGTTGTCACCCGTAGCCAGGACGATGCGGACCCCCTCGCCGTGGAGACTGCGTACCGCCTCGGGCGTGCTCTCCTTGATCGGATCGCGAATCCCGATGAGTCCCACCGGCTCATCCTCCACCGCAACGGCAACCACACTGAGACCCATTTTTCCCAGACGCGTCAGGAGCTTTGCCAGCGATCCCGGGTCCTCGGGCTGGATGAAGGCTGCGCTGCCCACACGCACACGTTTCCCATCTACTTCCGCGCTGACGCCTTCCCCCGGATAGGAGTGGAAACCGTGTGCCTCCGGCAGCTCGATGCCGCGTTTCTGCGCCTCACGCACGACAGCAGCCGCCAATGGGTGTTCGCTCAAGCGCTCCACACTTCCCGCGGCAACCAGCACTTCACGATCAGTGTGTTTTCCGAATCCAGCGATGCGCTGCACCTCCGGCCGTCCTTCGGTCAATGTGCCTGTCTTGTCGACCACCAGTGTGTCGACACGTTCCAGAATTTCCAGGGCTTCTGCACTCTTGATCAGGATCCCCGCCTGCGCGCCGCGTCCCACTCCGACCATGATCGACATCGGAGTCGCCAGACCAAGGGCACAGGGACAGGCAATGATGAGGACCGCCACGGCGTTCACCAGTGCGTACGTCAGCCGGGGTGCAGGGCCCAGCCACATCCATACAATGAATGTCAGCACCGACACCGCAATCACGGCAGGAACGAAATATCCCGCCACCACATCGGCCACACGCTGAATCGGTGCGCGTGTCCGTTGCGCCTCGCCCACCAGACGCACGATCTGCGCCAGCACCGTGTCACGACCCACCCGTTCGGCACGCATCAGGAAACTGCCATTCCCATTGACGGTCCCGCCGGCCACGTGGTCTCCACTGGTCTTCTCGACCGGAAAGGACTCGCCCGTAAGCATCGACTCGTCGACCGCACTGCTTCCTGCCATGAGAATGCCGTCCACGGGGATTTTTTCTCCCGGACGCACACGCAGAACATCGCCCACCTGCACGGCGCTGAGCTCAACTTCCAACTCATAGCCGTCGGCTGACACGCGGTGCGCCGTGGGCGGAGTCAAATCGAGCAGCGCTCGAATGGCGCTGCCTGTCTTATGACGTGCCCGCAGTTCGAGGACCTGTCCGAGCAGGACGAGAACCGTGATGACCGCGGCCGCCTCAAAGTACACGGGCACACCGCCATGCATCTGCAATTCGGCGGGGAACCACTGTGGAACGAGAACAGCCGCAACGCTGTAAAGGTAAGCTGCCGCGATCCCCAGGCTGATCAGCGTGAACATGTTGAGCGCACCCGTACGCAGAGACAGCCAGCCACGTTCGAAGAGAGGTCTGCCGCACCAGCCTACCACCGGAGTGGCCAGTGCGAATTGCAGGAATGCCAGGGACCGCCCGCCAAACACATGCGTCAGGGTTTTCCCCGGTAGCATCTCGGACATTGCCAGCAGAAACACCGGCAAGGTCAATACCGCACCGATCCAGAAGCGCCGGGTCATATCCGTCAATTCGGAGGTGTCTGGCTCGCCTGCGCCGATCTCCACCGGTTCCAGAGCCATCCCGCAGGATGGACAGATTCCCGGTCCGATCTGCAGGACCTCGGGATGCATCGGGCAGGTGTATTCGGCCTGTAATTCCTCCGCAGATGCAGGAGCGGGCGGCGCCAGATACTTCTCCGGCTCCGCCGAAAAACGGGTGTGGCACCTGGGATTACAGAAATAGTAGGTCTTTCCTTCGTGCACGAACGTGCCGCCCTTTGGCCCCGACGGGTCGACACGCATCCCACACACCGGGTCGCGCGGGATGTACTTTTCCGGATCGGCTGAAAACTTCGCGGCGCATTTCGGATTGCAGAAATAGTAGGTCTTTCCCTCGTGGACGAATGTGCCACCCTTTGGCTGCTCGCGATTCACTCGCATGCCACAGACGGGATCGATCGCGGGCAGCGCCGATTCCAACTGATTTCCCGTTTGTTCCATCGCTCTCACCTCAGCCCCTGGGACGATGTTAGATCCAAAGACGCGATGTGAAAGGTCTCACCGTCCAGCACGGCTACCGTCCTGCCCTGCCGCCAGATCCAGACGCCGTTCAAGAATCTTCCCGTTCATGTCCGCTACGGCATCAGCCAGCGGCTGATTGAGGTCATCATGAATATCGACGATGCCGATGAGCTGATTCTCGCCATCCGGACGCCTCTCGATGGGCTGGTCGACCCACTGGAACCAATGCTCCCCGACAACGAACGGCATCTGTAGGAGTTCCTCCATATAGGCCCGATACGCAGCAGCTTGCGCTTCACCATCTGGCACCTCCGGGAGAAACGGGGGGAAGGATCCCGTCGCGCGGGCACGGCGGTAGAACCACTCCGTGATCAGAATGGGTTTCCCGGTGATGCGTGCTGTTTGCCGTATCCGCTCGAACGGGTCGAAGGAGAGAAAGTCGAGTTCCGCCAGGCGGTCCGCCAGCTCCGGAGTGAGAAGCGAACCCGCGAGGCTACGCACGTCGTAGTTGTTGATCGACATGATATCAGCGGGCCGGGCGAGCGCTTGCAGGACCACAGGAGCGAAGGGAGACACGACGATGCGCGGCCCCAGATTGAGCATTCCCGGGTTGGCGCCGTCGAGGACCCGATCCGCCAGTTCCGCGATATGTCCAGCCACGTGGGCCTCGAAGGCGTACCGGTCGGCAATCCGCTCCGGCGACTCCTTCAGGTAACAGGCATCATCGGCATAGCCGAGAGTGGGAGGACACGTTCCGAGTTTCGCCAGCGACTGCATGTCGTCGAAGGTCGAAAGGTTCGTTGCCCATACGGTGTTGAAGCGCTGGACATCGCCGCCATACCGGCTCGTGAAGAAATCCTGCATTTCCTGTTTGCCCGGCGCGCCGGGAGGCTGCGCCAGATACGCTTCGAGGTGTCCGCCACCGGCCAGAACGGCCGGGGCGTAGGGCGCTTCATTTTCCGGGTAGACTCCGATGCACCAGGGATCCTGGGCGCAACGCGCGATCAATCCCCCGGGAGCAGCGAGCTGCCGCGCCAGCTCTTCGGCGTTTGGCGCAAACACATCCCGGCGGGGCACGGCGGAAGGTGGAGCGCCGCTCAGGCGCGGCATGGCGCCATAGAACTCAGCATTCACCGCATAAGGAATCGTGCCGGCAAAGCGATCAAGATCGGCGGCGCCCATCCAACCGCCGAGGGAGCGGATCCCCAGTGCGCAGAAGCGCGATGAAGTCGAAGCGGCCCAGGCCTCGGCAGAGCCATGTTTCTCCAGGTTGTTCTCCAGATACGGAGAACGGTTCGTCCCCTGGATGTAGTCGCCTACGATATCGACGCCGGTCGGACCATTGGAGAAGAAGGCGTGTCCCAGCGGCGTGATCAACCACCACACCCCATCGACCTGTTCGACACGGAACCGGCCTGTGGCCTCACGCCGGATTCCTTTCCATCCGCCGTAGAGGTCGAAACCGTAGCCGCGAAACGCGGCTGAATCGCAGGCATCCTCCGACACGGCGTCCGCCGGATCGATCGGAGTCTCGACGGATACCCGATCTGTTCCGCAGCCTGCCAGAAAACCAGCAAGAAGAGTCCCCAGGCCCACTGACACCCACACTGTGCTGTTCCTGATCCCTGATCGGCTCATGAGAATCGTTTTACGGCCAATGCGTACCGAAGGCGAGTCCAGACAGCAGATCACACTTACCAGAAATCCCACCCGTTCCGCGGTTTGCCGCCGGGATCGGACATCTTTTCGAGCAGGAAGACCTGTACCGATCGCGGCGTTGATTTCTGCAGCACGGAGTTTCGCGTCACGTTGGATCGGCGCTCGTGCGATCAGGCGGACGCTTCCACCTTCACCTCTTCTTCTGGAGGGCGGACATCCGGAAGGTATGCGGCAAGGAGGCCGAGAAGCGGCAGGTAGGCGCAGATGTGATAAACGAAGTCGATGCCGAAACGGTCTGCCAGGAGGCCCAGAACCGCCGCACCGATACCGCCCAGGCCGAAGCTGAAGCCGTAAAAGAGTCCCGACACCATACCGATACGGTGCGTCAACATGTCCTGCGCGTATACGATGATTGCGGGAAATGCCGAAGCCAGCACCAGACCGATCACCACACTCAAAGCAATTGTCCAGCCGAGTCCGACAAAGGGAAGCGCCAGAGTGAACGGCGCGCAGCCGAGGATGGAAAACCAGATGACTCGCTTGCGGCCAATGCGGTCGCCAAGCGGTCCACCCAGGAGGGTGCCTGCCGCCACCGCAAAAAGAAACAAAGCCAGCAGGTTCGCTGCCGTGTGCACGGACAGACCGAAGCGGTGCATGAGGTAGAATTCGTAATAGCTGCTGAAACTTGCCAGATAGAAAAACTTGGAGAAAATCAGGGCGAGCAGGATTCCCACCGTGCGCCGGACGACGGCAGGTGGAAAACGGTGGGGTCCACCGGCCGCATGCCGCCCTCCCCTCTGTGCAAGATGTTGGCTGTACCAGCGGCTCACCTGTAACAGGATGACGATGGAGAGCAGAGCCACCAGGCCAAACCATCCGGCACTCGGACGGCCGAAGCGGAGGACGATGATCGCAGCAAAGAACGGTCCCATTGCCTGGCCGAGATTGCCACCAATCTGGAAGAGCGACTGTGCAAAACCATAGTGCCCCCCCGAAGCCATCCGTGCCACACGCGACGATTCCGGATGGAAGGTTGCCGAACCGCAACCGATGAGCGCCACAGCCAGGAGCAGCAGCGCGTAATTCGGTGCCACGGCCAACAGCAGCAGACCCGTTAGCGTAAAGCACATGCCAACGGGCAGCGTATACGGGAGTGGGCGCTTGTCGGTCACGACACCGACCAGAGGCTGCAGGAGAGAGGCGGTCATCTGGAAGGTGAGAGTGATGATCCCGATCTGCACGAAGCTCAGATGGAACTCATCCTTGAGCAACGGGTAGATCGTGACGATCACCGACTGCATCATGTCGTTCAGCAAGTGCACGAGGCTGACCGCCCCGATCATGCTGTAACGGGCAGGTGTGGCGTGCACATCTGTTCGGAGGTGGGGCACGCCCACGATGGAGGGTTCGGGTCTGTTCCTCATGGATCGATCGATGTCTCGTCGACTGGCGGGTTACACGCTGACTTTCCCCTTTAAGAAACGAGCTTTCGCGACGCCAGTGCAACAGACCAATCGGTCCCACAGACAGGGCGAGTAGTCCCCACAGGGAGGTGTCACGACCGGACGGATGCCACCAATTGGCTACGCCTGAAACAGCCCGCTTTGCGCGAAGCGAATTCGCGCGACCTGAATCCTTCTGCCGGGTCCGTGGCCGGCAAAGATCTTTTCCCGGTCCAGAGCCGGTCAGTCGGTCAGATCGATCGTTTCACCGGGGACGGCTGGACGCACATTCCAGCCCAGTTCCCGTTTAAGTATTTCTGTCAGCGCGTTCGCGGCCTCCGGCTCGCCGTGCACGGTGAACACCTTGCGTGGCCGGCGCGTGAATCCTCTGGCCCAGCGGAGCAGCTCACTCTGATCGGCATGCGCTGAAAAACCGTCAAGCGTAACGACGGTCGCTCGGACCGGCACGTCGATGCCGTGGATGCGCACCGTACGTGCCCCTTCCTGGAGCGAGCGGCCGCGCGTGCCTGCTGCCTGATATCCCGCGAGAAGAACCGTGGTGCGCGGATCCGGGAGGCGCATCTTGAGGTGATGCAGCACACGACCGCCCGTTGCCATGCCGCTCGCCGATATCACGATCATGGGACCCGTCCGTTCGTTCAACGACTTCGACTCGGTGGCGGTGCGAACGAAGCGGGAGTTCCGGCACGCCAGAGGCGAGCGCCGTTGATCCGTGAGAATCTGCATATCGAGATCATGCTCTTCCGGATGGCGGCAGTAGATATCCGTGACATCGATGGCCATCGGGCTATCGACAAATACCGGTAGAGACGGAATGCGCCCGTCATCCTCGAGTTTACACAACGTCCAGATCAACTCCTGAACGCGGCCGACGGCAAAGGCTGGAATGATCAGCGCGCCACCACGCTTGACGGCATCCTTTACAACTTCGGCCAGTGCACCTTCCGGATCGGGCGAATGGGTCCGATCGCCATAGGTCGCTTCGATCAGGAGAATATCCGCTTCAGACACGAGTTCGGGATCCCGCAGGATCGGCCGGTCCCAGCGGCCCAGATCACCTGAAAATACCACGCGCTGCCGGTCTCGCTTACCGAGTTGTAGCTCGACGGTTGCCGCGCCAAGGATGTGTGCCGCGCACCGGAACAGAGCCTTTGCCCCTTCGAGAACGGGAAACTCCCGCTCGAACTCGAAGGGCTGCGTCAGCTCGAGGGCCGCTTCCGCATCCGCCCGAGTGTAGAGCGGCAGCGCCGGCTTGTGTTTGGAATAACCGTAGTGGTTGGCCCGTTCCGCCTCTTCTTCCTGCAGATGTGCCGCATCGACTAGAAGAACATGCAACAGATCCTCGGTGCCAGGGGTGCAGTAGATCGGCCCCCTGAAGCCGTTACGTACCAGCAGGGGGAGATACCCCGAATGATCGATATGCGCGTGGCTGAGGACCACCGCCTCGATCCCCGCTGGATCGATCGGAAAGCGATCCCAGTTTCGCAGGCGTAACTCTTTGAGGCCCTGGAACAAGCCGCAGTCGAGCAGAAAGCGGCGTCCGTTCACGGAGAAGAGATGCTTCGACCCGGTGACCGTACCAGCGCCGCCGAGAAACTGCAGTGTGAGATCGTCACGCATGCGCGTTTCGCCTTCCAGTCCTGATCGAATCCATTTCCCTGCAGACTAGCCGGATCTGCTCATAGACCGGAGACTCTGAAAGCAGTCAGCCTCACTTCGGCAAGTCCGGCTTCTTGATAAAGGCATCGTCCACACGGCCCGTCAGCGAGTCGAGAAACGCGATGATCAGATCGGTGTCTTCATCGTTCAGTGTGCGTCCAAGCTGATACTCGCCCATCGCTTTGACCATGGCCTGGAGGGAGTCGACACTTCCATTGTGGAGGTACGGGCCTGTCTTCGTCACATTACGAAGAGACGGCACCTTGAAGAAATACTTGTCCGCATCATTGCCGGTGACCTCTGCACGTCCGATATCCGTGGCCGGGAACGGCTTCACCAGACCGAGCTTCTGAAACATCATGCCGCCCACGAGGCGGCCGCTGTGACAGGCGGTGCACCCGGTGTCCATGAACTTCGCCAGACCCTTCTTTTCCTTTTCCGACAAGGCGTCCGCCTTGCCGTCGAGAAAATCATCGAAACGGGACGGTGTAACCAGCTTGCGTTCGAAGGCGCCGATGGCTCTGGCAAGATTGTCATACGTGATCGCATCCGCAGATCCCGGGAAGGCGTCTCGAAAGAGCGGCGCATAGTCTTTGATCCCATGTAGTTTGGCAACCACATCGGCTTCCGATTTCATCCCCATCTCCACCGGATTCAAAATCGGGCCTTTGGCCTGTTCCTCCACCGTTGCCGCGCGACCGTCCCAGAACTGCGCAAACTGAAAGGCTGCGTTGTACGAGGTCGGTGAGTTGCGCACGCCCCGTTCGCCCGCATGGCCTTCCGACGTTTTTTCGTGATCCACGCCGAATTGGTCCAACAGATGGCAGGTATTGCAGGAAATCTTGTCGTTGATGGAGAGCCGGGGATCGTAATAGAGCATTCGCCCGAGGCGGATCTTCTCCTCCGTGACCGGATTGTCCGGGCTCTCGGCAACTGCCGGCAGTGTACCGAATGCGGCTTTCGCTTTCTCTTGCAGTTGCGCATCCGTCTGCGCATGGGTCACTGTGGACACGGCCAACAGGGCCGTCGCGGAAATCAGAGCATTCCACCAGGCTCGCATGACAGGTCTCTCCTTCTCTCGACATCCGGTCCTAGCCGGACCGGCACCTCGTGTTTATTCCGTTGACCGCCGCGTATCCAGCCCCCCCGAATCCTCCATCCAACCGTTCGTTGACTTCGCGTGCGGCGCTCCCATAGGTTGTCTGCCGATGGCCGAGCGTTCGCACATCCCCTTCCTCGTCCGGCTCAACTGGCGCTTCGAGAGATACCAGGGCCGCTGGGTCGTACCCTTCGGGACCGCCTACGGAAAATTTGTCTTCTACCTTCGGCCTCTGTGGACGCGCATCTGGGACGTTTTTCTACAGGCCATCGGCCGCGAACCGGCTCTTCGCTTCCGTTGCGCTCGGGTCGGTAAAGCGCTGCGGCTGCTTGGACCAGGCCCGAAAATCATGGGCGATGGCCGGATCGAAATCGGCGACCGCGTCGAGATCTCGGCACCATCGAGTTGGGTGGTCGGTGTCGGCCTGCCCGATCCTGCTCTGCTGGCGATTGGCGACGACACACGTCTGGGAATGGGCAGCATCATCTGCGTGGCTCGCGAGGTCCGGATCGGCCGTTTCTGCCGCACGGGTCCGAATGTCTCGATCTACGACAACGATGGTCATCCGCTGCAGGCCGACTTACGGCGGAACGATGCCGGAGATGCACGGCTCATCGGCGCGGCGCCGGTGATCATCGAGGATGACGCCTGGATCGGTGTGGGAGCGACTATCCTGAAAGGCGTGCGGATCGGACGCGGTGCCATCGTCGGTGCAGGGGCGGTCGTCACAACAGACGTCCCGGAACGCACGATTGTCGGTGGAAACCCGGCTCGTATGTTGGGTCGCGTCGCCGATTGACAGCCCCCTCTGCACCGGCAAAATCCGCCCCGGCCACCGGCAGCGAGACCTGTAAAGGAACTCTTCCATAAGGTCCTGCGAAGCGGCTATGTTGCGGCGTCGTGTGGCGCCGGAAATGGATGTCCGCGCGTGGCGCCACCAGGGCGTTGGACGGGTCGCCAGGCCCAGTAAAAGGAGGGGATGGGGATTCTGATGGAAACGGTATTTCGGTTCAGGCGCCAACGAGTGCAACATGCCGCAAGGACGGTGTTTTTCTCCTTTCTCCTCGTCGCAGCGACCGAACTTCCGGCTGTGGCCTACAATTGCAGTGGCAAACCCTGGCAACCGATCTATGTCACACCGGCCAGCAACGTCACCGGCGTCGTCACGGGATACACGATCGACACGACGGTCCCATCCCTCGATGGCTGCGACATCACCACGTCATCCCAGATCACCATCGCCTTTCCTGCCGACACGAATGCCGGTTCCGTAACCGGAGGGACCGTCAATCTCACGCCGATCTCAACCATCCTCTCGCAAAGCGGGCAGACGCTGGTCTTCGTCTCCCCCGTGCCTGTGAACAACAACGCAGCGCTCAGTATCGTTCTCAATGGCGTGACGAATCCGACGAGTCCTGGTTCGATGACCCTTTCCATGTCGGCCAACCCCGTTCTGAACGGATCGATTGCAAACACGGTATCGACGGCATACGTGCTGCTGCAGGCCACACCCACAAACACTGTTACAGCCACCCTCTCACCCACTCGAACGTCCACGCCAACCGTAACCCCGACCGTGCCCACTCCGACTCCGACTCCAACGATTACCCTTACACCGCTCCCGGCACTGTGCTCCGATGGATTGGGCGTAAATCCCTGCGTGGCGGGTGGAGGACCGGTCAAGACCGACTGCGTGATGGAGTGGTGGACTTCGCCAGCACCCAAATTTGACGCCAAAGGCAAGCCAAAATCCGTTCTCATCTGTTACGAGGGCGATCCTCGCTGTGACGTCGATCCGGTTCTGGACAATCACAGTTGCACGGTTCGTACGCGAATCTGCCTCAACAATCACGATCCACGTCTGCCCAAATGTATACCGAGTGACGTGAGAACCTTCGAGGTAAAATCTCCCAACCCGAAGAGGCCGAAAGACCCGGCCGATCAGGCGAATCTGGCTACACTGGAAAGCCAGGCTGGCCCTCTGGGGCTCGGGCTTACCGTCGTGCGTGGTGTCACGGTCATGTCGCCCGGCGCAACAAACGCCGCCGCGGATGTTTGTACGAACGAGATGAGCCTGCACATTCCGTTGAAAGTTTCTTTGAACAGCACGGCCTCCAAGCAGACCCGGCGATTCCGGGTTGTGGGCCGCAGTTCCCTTGCAGTCACCGACACCGACACACTGAAAATCCAGTGCCGTCCAAGCACGTGCGGCGACCATATCGTCCAACGTGACCATGAGACCTGCGATGATGGGAACCGCATCAACGGCGACGGCTGCGACCAGGGCTGCCAGACGGAGAATTGAGGCAGGCGATGAAAAACACGACGCTGAAACCCATCGTTCTTCCCGCACTTCTGTGTCTCGCCATTGCAGCCTTCTGGCTCACGCCGCGTGAGGCACAGGCCTACAACTGCGACTTCCGCAAGTGGCAGACGATCAACGTCAATCTATCGACCCATGTCGGTGCCACGCCGGCGACGTACACGATCACTACCGCCGTACCGAACCTCTCTGGTTGCGATGTCACGCCGAGCACGTACATCACAATCACGTTCCCCGTTGGCACCGATGTGACCACCATCACGGGTGGAACCGTCAATAGCAGCACGATTACCAGCATCGTCGGTCAGGCGAGCAACACACTCACCTTCATCTCTCCGGTGTCACTTGCCAATAACGCGGCTGTGACCATCATCCTCGATAGTGTGACGAACGCCCCCGATGCTGGTACGGTCACGCTGTGGATGTCGGCAACGCCGGTCCTCAACGGCACGATTGGTAACACCGAATCCCAGCCCTTCACCCTCACACAACCGACCCCGTCACCCACACGAACGATTCCTCCCACGGCAATGCCGACTTCCAGCCCGACACGGACGGCTACGCCAACGGCAACTCCGACGTTCCTGACCCCGACGCCTACGCCAACCCATACACCGACTGCCACCCCGGGCCTGTGCACGGCATCTTTTGCAAGGAGCGTCTGCATCCCCGGCGGAGGTCCGAAGAAAACCGACTGCATCCTGGAATGGTCGGCACAGCCAGTCCCTCAGGCTGCACGGAACGGTCTGCCGAAGAACCAGCTCATCTGTTACGAAGGAGACCCGCTCTGCGACAGCGATCCCGATCTGGGAAATCGCAGTTGTACCTTCCGGGTACGTTTTTGCATCAATAATCAGGATCCACGGCTCACTCTGTGCCAGCCGACCGACGTCAAAACGATGGAGTTGAAGAAGCCGAACCCGCGCAAGCCCAAAGATGCCGCCGATACCGCCAATGCCGCTCTCATCGAAGCCCAGGTGGCCGCCGGTGGACTCGGTGTAACGCTCATGCGCGGCAAGACTCTCGTTTATTCAGGAAACACCAACACGTTACCGAACGCGTGCAGCGCTGAAATGGAGCTTCAGGTCCCATTGCGCCAGAATCTTGCGGGCGCCTATCTTGCCGGAACAAGAGTGTTCCACCTGCTTGCCAAAACGGCAGCGAATCTGCGCGATAGCGATACGCTGAAACTGCAATGCCGGCCGAGCACATGTGGCGATGGGGTCGTACAGGGAGATCACGAGTCCTGTGACGATGGCAACCGCAACAACGGTGACGGCTGCGACCAGGGATGCCACCTCGAATTCTGAAGGCTGCTCCCCGCGCATCGGTGTTCGTGCCGATTTCCAACCTCGAACGAAGATGAGGGTCCTCGAAATTCCGTCGACTTTCGATCGGAACACGCGCCCTCACGTCCGAGGATGTTCTGAACTCCCCCCGTTTACGTGCTCCTGAGCCGGATGGATGCGTGAGATTGGCATCTCTCCCGCGGGCGACGATGTATCGGCTGGATTTTTCAGTGAGCGCGGATCGACTGCGATTCCGCCACGCTGATCCGGGTACTTCGGTGTGACCTTCGTGTAGAATTCCTCGAAGACTCGGAAGTCGGCCTCGATATCACCCGTCGGAATGAAGGTCGGACCCACTCCGGCCACCTTGCGCTTGAAATCCAGATAGCTCATCACGATCGGCACACCGGCGCCTCGTGCAATGTGATAAAAGCCGGTTTTCCAATACGGTGCATATTTGCGTGTCGCTTCAGGAGGCACGGCGAGGATCAGGTTCTCCGTCTTCTCGAACTGCGCCACCGCCTGTTCGACGACATTGTGGCGCCGCGAACGATCGATCGGGATGCCACCGAAATAACGCACCACGATTCCCAGCGGAAAGAAAAATGCCTGTGACTTCACGAACCAGGAAATTTTGATGCGGAAGACATACGCAGCCAGCAGCATCAGGACGGCATCCCAGTTGGACGTGTGTGGCGCCGCAATGATCACGAAGCGTGGCGGCGTGGGCATGCGGCCTTCCACCCTCCACCCCACCAGGCGAAGCAGGAATTTTGCCAGGCCGTGCATGAAGCCGCTCACTCGAAACGGATTGTCCGATTGCTGCATCGGCACTCCGTATCCGAGTGGCGCGACGAAGGCCAGCGGGGAATGTCCAGCACGCCGAAATTGCCTGTCATACGGCCAGAAGTGACTGCCAAGAAGGAACGATCCGGCGGTTCGCCACCACAGTCTCCCGGGGCGTTCTTCCCGAAGAGTTCACCGCTGACTCATCGGCACCACTTCCGGCGTATGCACCTCTTTCTTACAGCGGGCCCTGATACACTTCCGCGAAGCGGAGTCCGGCCTCTGGCGCGACGCTCATGTTGGCGATGCGATCGGTCTTCACACAGATGACGGTAGAACGATCGCTACGCTGGGCCGCTGCAAGGGCCTTCTCGAGTTCGGGTACAGACTCCGCATAGTGTCCCTCGCAACCGAGTCCGTGTGCCACGAGATCCCAGCGCACCACGCCCATGTGGGTTCCGAAGGTCTTGCCGTAGAGCATCTGCTCGTTCGGCTCTTCCATCGTCCAGGACCCCTCCGCGAAGACGACGGTGATCAGTTTGAGACCTTCACGGGCAGCAGACTGCATCTCCATGAAATGGAAGCCTGCGGCACCGTCGCCCGTCACACAGATCACCGGCCGGTCCGGGTTGCCGAGTCTGGCACCGAGAGCCGACGGAATGCCTGTGCCGAGCATGCCGAGTTCGAGAATGTTCAGATAGGAGGATGGTCGTGTCGGAGGCAGGAACCAATAGGCCCAAAGCGAGGTGAAACCGCCATCCGTGACGTAAATGGCGTCACGGCCACAGGCTCTGGCAATGGCTTCCATGGCGTGTGCGGGATGTAGTCCCGGACCACTCCAGGTTTCGATGACCCCCATCTGCTCGGCCCACCATTGATCCCCTGCCTGGCGGCAGCGCTTCAGGAAGTCCACGGCCTCGCTCGTTGTCTGGTGCTTCTCCAACGCCTGTGCCAGCCGTTCTGCGGTGGAACGGGCATCGGCGATGATCGCCTGCGTCACGGGCCGTGTGACGCCGATATGCCGCGGGTCGATGTCCACCTGGACGATTTTCTGCTGTGCCGGATCGCCCCAGTACTTGTCGTAAGGCAGATCGAGATTGCCCAGGCGCGAGCCGAGGACGAGTACGACGTCGGCTTCACGCTTGGCCAGATCGCCGCCGGCGCCGATACCGTAGATCCGATTCGGATGATCGAGGGGTACGGCGGCACGTCCCGACATCGAACTGATCAGCGGCGCGCCGAGGCGCTCTGCGATGGTCCATGCCGATTCACACGCTCCCGCCCGATCTGCACCTGAACCGACGAAGACAAGGGGGCGGCGGGCCGAACGCAGCAGTTCTGCGATCTCCTCGATCTGGCGATCCGAAGCACTGGGCAGATCGGCGCGGTAGGAATGTGGTGGCAGAAAACGGACGGATTCCTCCGGCCCGGTGGCGTAGAGGATCGGCGCAGGCACCTCTATTTGCACAGGGCCCGGACGGCCGCTCCACATCTCGCGGAAGGCCATCCGGGTCACCTCGGCGATCCGGTCCCAGGAGAAGATGGGCCCACCCCACTTGACCGCCGGTTTGTAGAGATCGAGTTGGTCCTGTCCCTGGAAGGTCGACGGCGGCGAAGGATAGGAAATCCCCAGACGGTGCTGCGAGGTAATCGCCAGGAGAGGAACCCCCTCGTGACGTGCTGTGACGACACCGGCCAGCAGGTTGGCCGTTCCGGGGCCAGGATTGCCGATCACAGCCGCCACCTCTCCCGACGTCTTGTAAAGTCCCTCGGCCATGTGGGCACCGGCCGCTTCGTGGCGGATCGGCACCAGACGGATCCCTTCCGGCTCCATCGCCGCAAGGAAAGGATCGATCTCGGGTGAAGGAAGACCAAACACGAAGCGGATCCCTTCCTTCGCCAGACAACGAGCCAGCACCTGTCCACCTGTCAAATCTGCCATCGAAACCTCCTTCCGCAGTCCCGGATCATGCAGGGAAGACACGCATCCGGCAACGGCCTTGGAAAAAGCCGGGATCTGCTCGACCGGCAACGCGCGTTTGCGCCCGTCCCTGCCGTCACGATGACGAGGGAAAGATGGGTGTCTCAGCGCGCGAACGGCCCGTATCTGGCAGCAAGATGGAAGACGACCCAGCCACCGCAGCGATCGCAATCGACGTCGTTGCCGTAGCAGCAGAATGGCGTGCGGAAGTGATCTCCCTCCAGATAGAGAGGTAGAACATGGGCGCGCGCCATACAGGAGTCCGAGACCTGCCTGCAGGTTGGCGGCAGCATGAGATCGAGCATCGCCGTGGAGTTGCGGATGAAGGCCGGATGGAGCGCCTTCAGGCGTCTGACCTCCTCGACGGCCCGGGCGCGTTCCTCGTTCGAGGCCCAGGCGTCCGGTCCCGTATCATGGGCTCGCGGGACATAGAACGAGAAGGTCATCCAGTTCGCACGGGTGGCACGAACGGCATCGACCACCTCTGCCAGCCGGTGTTCGTTGCGCCGTGTGACGGTGCACTGGACCTGCACCGGAGAGGACATGCCGGAAGGGATACGCTCGAGGGTTCGGATCACACGGCGGAATGTACCGGCGCCCCGGATGGCATCATTGAGATCTTCGGGCCCATCGAGGCTGACGACATACAGAGTGTGCCGTCCCAGGTCGAACAACGGAGCCGTGCCATTCGTGGTGACCGTGTTGTTGTGAAACAGGGATACACCGCGGCGCAGGAGATTGCGGCGCAACAGAGGCTCGCCGCCCATCCAGAGCATCGAGACGACACCGTTACGATCCCGTACTGCTGTCAGAGTATCGAGGATCTCGTCATCGCTCAGCTCATCACGCACAGAATGAGGGACCTGATTCGGATTCCCATCGCGATAGATGAAGCAGTGCTCGCAGGCGAGGTTGCAGCGATTCGTGACATTCACGATCGCGGCAGGGTAACGCCCGTCAGGGTGATAGGATCCGCTCCACTCGATGCGAACCATGGGCGCAGCGTAGGCCTGAACGAACCCCATGGCAACGGAATCCCGGGAGTGGAAGCAGTGACCTGTAAGAAAACACGAGCGCCAGAACCCCCACGGCGCCGTCGGGGGTGAGGATTGTCACCCGTGTGTCCGGTCTGAAATGTCACCTATCTGCCAAGTCTGTACCGGGGGCGCTGTTATCCCAATCTGCGCCGGATCAGCCCTCAATCCATTGTAGATGTCAGCTCAAGGGATGACTTCGAGGACGGTGCCATCAGCCAGTCGGTAGATCTGGAAGTCGGAGTCGATCGTGAACACCCGGCGCTGCTTCTGGCTCTCGGCCAGCGCCACGAGCGAGGCGTCGGTGAGGTCCATCGGTTGATCGCTGTATCGCTCCATCAAGGTGGCCATCCGGGCGATCTCGGCCGCGGTGTGATCGTGCAGCCGCAGGCGACCGGCGGTGCGCAGGTTCCAGAGCGCGGCTTGATAGCGGTAGCCACCAACGGACCCGAGCAGGTACATTGCTTCGGTGAAACACGGCCAGGTTGTCAGCAGGGGCGCGGCGGGGAGCCGCTTCAGTGCGTTGGCACACGCCGCGTGGTGGGCATCGTCGGCATCCAGCAGCGCCACCAACACGCCGGTGTCAGTGAGAATCACAGCCGTCCCGTTGCTCGTTTCTTGAGAAGGCCGGCGGCGAATTTCTTGCCGCGGTCGTCCGACAGCCTGGCTCCGCCGGGGACGTGTTCACCGCTGTGCAGGACGCCGATGTACCCGTGGAGGAAGCCGGCTAATGTCGTGGCTGACGCTTCGTGGCTGTGTGCCTCTTCGGTTTCCTCGGGCTCCGTGTGCAGGAAGCGTTCTCGCAAGCTGTCGAGCGCGAGTAGATCAGGTGTCGTGCCGAGTTTGTGCGCGTGAGCGGCGAGCGCACGTTCGATATCGGGCGGCACAGTGATTTTCATGGGGGCGTCCTGCTCTCGCCGCAGCCTAGCGCGATCGCGGTCGAAAAGCGACCTCTACCTGCCACTGGCGGCAGTGAGCTCCGATGGAGAGCTCCGATGGACAGCCACTTTTCCTGGCTCCAGGATTTCTTTTGTTTTCCGGTACTTACAGGACTCTGACGGGATTTATACTGTCCGAATCTGTCCTGAGTAACCCGTCTTGTGACTGATCTCGTACGCTGCGCTGTATTCCTGCACCATCCAATCGCCCGCTGAATCGCCAGGTTTCCACAGGGGCCTTCTTCCACGGTAGGCCATCCTCCCAGGTGCCTTTCGATGTCACCCATGTGCCCAGTCTGAAGTGTCACCTATGTGGCTGGTCTGTACCCAACCGCTGTCCTTGTTCGAGACACCGGTCGGGACTGTTTCGCCTCACGATCGAGGAATGCTAGAAGGCGCTCGTGTCGCCTGTTGCCTCTGCTCTCTACCGAATTGAACAGCGCCCGGTTGTCGATGGACTGGAGATCGCCCTACGTGGCCGCATCGATCTCGATACGGCAGAGCCGATCCTTCGGGAGTTGAGTGGCGCGCTTCCTGGAGACGGCAAGCGCTTGCACCTCGATCTTTCCGGCGTTGATTACTTCGATAGCGGGGGCGGCGCCGTTCTCTTGCGGCTGCGGGACGAAGCAGACCGCCAGGGCTCCGAGCTGCACATCGCCGCTTCCACCCCCGCAATCGACGGTTTTCTCAGCCTCATCGATCATGCTGATCACCGGCCACCACACGAGAGCGTCGATGAAAAGGCGCTTTTCGTGAAGCTCGGAGAAGGAACACTGCGCTTCCTGGCAGATACCCGCGAGATGATAATTTTCACCGGTGAGTTGATCCTGGGTCTTGCCGCCGCACTCCGCCACCCGCGCCAGATTCGCTGGCGGGAGACCTGGCTGTACATGGAACGAACCGGCGTGGACGGCGTACCGATCGTCGTTCTCATCAGCTTTCTCATGGGCCTCATCACCGCGTTCCAGGCCGCCATCCAACTCAGCCAGTTCGGTGCGGATATCTACATCGCCAATCTCGTCGGCCTCTCGATCACACGGGAGCTGGGTCCTCTCATGACAGCCATCATCGCCGCAGGCCGTTCCGGTGCCGCCTTTGCCGCCGAAATCGGTACCATGAAGGTGTCCGAGGAAGTCGACGCCCTGACGACCATGGGTTTCGACAGAACACGTTTCCTCGTGGTTCCCAAGGTTCTCGCACTCGTCCTCATGCTGCCCTGTCTGGTTCTGCTGGCCGACTTCGTCGGCATCCTCGGCGGTCTCGTCGTGGCCATGGGGATCCTCGGCCTGCCGGCGCAGGTCTATCTGCGGCAGATGCAGTGGGTGCTGACGACCTGGGACGTGTTCTCCGGTCTCCTCAAGACAATCGCTTTTGCCATCCTGATTGCCGGTGTTGCCTGCCTGCGCGGTTTCCAGGCCCGCGGTGGCGCCGAGAGTGTCGGACGCATCACGACTTCGGCGATCGTCGCAGCGATTTTCCTGATCATTCTGGCGGACGCCGTGTTCACGGTCGTCTTCCACTATTGGTGATGTCTGCGATGCGATACCGGCTCAGACATCGGAAGCCTGCCAGAAAAGTACGGATGCGCCGTATAGGCCTGGCGGTTCGTGACATCGGAGCATCCTCATGACGCCGTTGATCCAGGTCGAGCATCTGACGGCACGCTACGAGGACCGCGTCATCCTCAATGATGTAAGTCTCACCGTGCAACGCGGCGAGCGTTTTGTCATCGTCGGCCCCTCGGGTTGCGGCAAAACCACACTGCTACGCCACATCATTGGTCTGCAACGCCCGTACGAAGGAAGGGTTCTCCTCGATGGTGAGGATGTCGGCAAGGCGGACGATGATCAACTTCGCCGCATCCAACGCAAGTTCGGTGTCCTGTTCCAGTCGGGCGCCCTCTTCGGCTCGCTGACACTCGGGCAGAACATCGCGCTCCTGCTCGAAGAATACACGAACCTGCCGCATTCGATGATCGACACGATCGTGCGGCTCAAACTCAGCATGGTGAAACTCGATGGATTCGAGGAATACATGATCAGCGAACTTTCCGGCGGCATGAAGAAGCGTGCCGCACTGGCTCGCGCCATGGCGCTGGATCCGCAGTTGCTCTTCTTCGATGAGCCATCCGCCGGTCTCGACCCGATCACGTCGGCGGAACTCGACGAACTGATCCTGCAGATCAATCGCAGTCTCGGCACCACCATCGTCGTCGTGTCGCACGAATTGCCAAGTGTCTTCACCATCGCGCAACGCGCCATCATGCTGGACGGCGAAACGCGGGGAATCATCGCAGAAGGGGATCCTCGTGACCTGCGCGATCACAGCCCCGATCCGCGAGTACGCGCCTTCTTCAACCGAAGACCCATCGGCAGTGAGGCAATGCAATCCGATATGAACGGAAGGAACGGAGATGGCTACCGAAGCTCATAAGTATCAGGTCGGAGTCTTTGTCATCGCCGCCTCGATCATTGGAATCGGCGCGGTGATCTGGCTTGGTGCAAGCCGGTTCTTCGAACGCACCGAGTCTTTCGTGACCTACTTTGCCGAATCGGTTCAGGGCCTCGATCCAGGAGCCTCGGTGAAATTTCGAGGTGTCCCGAGTGGACGTGTGGCACGGATCGGCATCGCACCGGATAGTGAATTGATCGAAGTCCAGATGGACATCGATCCGAAAGTGGCCCGCGTCCTGGCAGAAGACAAAACCCTGCGCGCAACACTCGAACTGAGCGGCATTACGGGCTTGCGCTACCTCGAGATCGATCGCCGTTCCGGTTCTGCCCTCGACCAGGCACCAGAACTGCGCTTCGAGCCCCCATACCCGTTGATTCCGTCCGCACGGTCCAGTTTCAAAGCCATCCAGGAAGCCCTGAGCGATATTTACGATCGAGTGATGCAAGTCGATCTGCGGGGGATCTCCGACGACATCCGAACCACCTTGCAGTCGGCACGGCGTCTGCTCGATGACGAACGCATCGACTCGGCACTCACACACCTGAATTCGACCATAGAAGCTGCCGATCAGACGACACGAAATCTCCAGGAAATGACCGCTGGTGTGCGCCTTGCACCCGCTATCGATCATGCCACGCAGGCGGCAGAAGGTGCCCACAGGATCATCAGCGAGCTGGCGCAGGCAGACACCGGGCGCCGGATTTCACAGACCGTTTCGCAGATGAGCCTCCTCGTACAAACGACACAGCAGGCCGTCGTTTCGCTGCAATCCACGCTGCAGCGTCTCGATCGCGCCGCGGGAAATCTACAGGGGCTCACCGGAGAATTGCGGGCTCAGCCCTCACGACTTCTGTTCGGTGGTCCGCCGGTACAAAACCCCATCCCGGAAGGAGACAGTCAGTGAAACGCGGCATCGTCCTCCTGATGACAACCCTCCTCTGCGGTTGCGTCTCCCTGAACCGCCCGCAACCAGCCATCCGGCACTATCGCCTCGACTATGCGGCACCTGCGAAGAGTGCGATCTCCGTATCAGCGGTGGTCCGCATCGCACCGGTCTATATGGCGGCCGTGTTCGACCGGGATGCCATGGTGTACACGGCGCGGGATTACCAGGTCGGCGCATACCCCTACGATCGCTGGAGCACCAATCCGGGAGAAATGATCACGGATCTGCTCACACGCGATTTCTCGACTTCGGGTGGTTTCGGCGGCATCCAACAGGGGCTCTCCACACTCGCGCCCGACTACCAGCTTCAGGTGTTCGTCGATCGCATCGAAGAAGTGCGCGACCTTCCGGGCTGCAAAGCCGTCTTCGTGGCACGTGCTGGACTGGAGCGATTGCTCCCCGACGATACTGCCAAAAAATCCGATCCGGCGTTGTTTCAACGTGTCTATCAGGTTGAAGAACCCGTTACGTGCGATGCGCCGTTTTCTCTGGCAGAGGCGCTCAGCCGCGCCGTGCAACAAACCTCACAGGAAATCCAACAGGATTGTCTCACGGCCATTGCGGCGGACCAGCGTCAGCCCTGACTTCTTCCCATGTTCTGACGGGGCCCGTTGATTGCGGCCCCCATGGGGTGCTGCTAACCCGCCGCCCATGTATGGTTACTTCCCGCGGATTGCGTTGATTGCTGGTCTGTTTGCAAGCGTCACCGCACATACCGCTGCAGCGGAACTCTCCTATGCGTCGCGCGTGCGCGAGCATGTTCTGGACAACGGCCTGAAACTCATCCTCCTGGAAGAGCACAAGGCGCCGGTCGCCGTCTTCCAGGTCTGGTACCGTGTCGGCTCGCGAAACGAGGAACTCGGCAAAACAGGGCTGTCCCATCTCCTCGAACACCTGATGTTCAAGGGCACAGACAAGAGGGGACCCGAGGAATACTCGCGCATCATTCAACGTAACGGAGGCAATGAAAATGCCTTCACCTCGAACGACAACACCACCTACTTCGCCACGCTCGCCAGCGATCGCGTTGATGTGGTGCTCGAACTCGAGGCGGATCGGATGCAGAACCTGAAGTTCGATAACGAACAGTTCACTCCGGAACATCAGGTTGTGATGGAGGAACGACGTCTGCGGACCGAAGACAGCCCCGTCAGTGCCCTGTTCGAACTGCTGAATGCAGCAGCCTTTATCGCGCACCCCTACGGTTGGCCCATCATCGGCTGGATGAGTGATCTGCAACAGGCAACACGCGAGGATGCCCTCGCCTACTACAGGCAGTACTACACACCCAACAATGCCTTCATCGTCGCGGCCGGGGACTTCTCCGCCGACGCCTTGATTCGCGAGATCGAGAAGCAGTTTGGTTCGATCCCACGTGGCGCCGCACCGCCTGCCGTACGTGCGGTGGAGCCTCCTCAAACGGGAGAACGGCGAACGACGCTACGGCGAGAGGCCCAGCTTCCGTTCGTTGCATTGGCCCACCACACGCCCAACCTGAAGAGCGCCGATGCCATCGGTCTGGAAGTGCTGGCAGCCGTTCTCGGCAACGGCAAGAGTTCAAGATTGTACCGGCATCTGGTGTACGATCGGCGCAACAACGCACGCAGCGCCAGTGCCAATTACGACTACACGTCTGCCGACCCGGAACTCTTCACCCTCTACGCGCAACCCATGCCGGGCAAGCCGGTCACCGACATCGAACGGCAACTCGTCGAAGAAATCGTCCAACTCCAGAAAACCAGAGTCGACGAACGTGAACTGACCAAGGTGAAGAACAGCCTCGAAGCAGAATTCATCCTGGCGCAGGACTCCCTCTTCTACCAGGCGCTCCTCCTGGGACAGTACGAGATTGCCGACAAGTGGCAACGGATCGACGACTACCTGCCCGGTCTCCGAGCCGTGACGAGTGATGACCTCCTGCGTGTGGCGAACACCTACCTGGTTCCCGAAAACCGTACCGTCGCCACGCTCGATCCGCTGCCGATGGCGCCGGGCAGCGTTCCCAAACCGGAACGACCACTGGACACGAGGGTGCACTGATGAAGCAGCCACGACACAAACTGATCCGTGCGGCGCTCCTGTTCATCTGTCTGGCCGGACCCTTTACGGTTGGCATCGCGTCCCACGCTGCCACAGCCGAGGCGCCTGCGCGTTTGACTCTGTCGAACGGCGCGCGTGTCATTGTCTCCGAGCAACATGCCATTCCCATGGTGGTCATCCAGGTCCTGCTCGATGCCGGCGCCCGGCGCGATCCGAAGGGCAAAGAAGGGTTGGCCGGACTTACAGCGGATCTCCTGACTGAAGGGACAAAGAAGCGTTCGGCATCGCAAATCAGCGAGGCAGTCGACTCCCTCGGCGCTTCACTCGACAGTGGTGCAGACACCGATTATGCCTCGGTCGGCCTCACTGTTTTAAGCAAGGATCTCGATCGCGGACTGGATCTCCTGTTCGACGTCCTGCTGCAACCGAGCTTCCCCGATGCTGAAATCGCGCGGCGACGTGATGCGGCGCTGGCCAGCATCCAGGCAGAGCAGGACAATCCGGGGCGTCTTGCCGGCCGGCGTTTTCTGGAACTCGTTTTTCCTGAGGAACCCTACGGACATCCTGTGATCGGCACATCCGATGCCCTGAAAAAACTCAAACGCTCCGAAATCGTCGATTTCTATCGTCGCTTCTATCGTCCGGATCAGGCCATTATCAGCATTTCCGGTGACGTTTCGACAGAAGACATCCGGACACGTCTCGAAGCAGGCTTTCGCGACTGGAAGCCGGGGGCAGAAGCGCCCTTCGTCTACCCGGAGGTGAAGCTCCCCGTGGCCAGTGTAGCAACCATCGACAAGCCGTTGACGCAATCGAACATCATCCTTGGACACCGGGGACTCACACGAAACAATCCCGACTATTACGCCGTCACGGTCATGAATTTCATTCTGGGCGGTGGCGCCTTCACGTCGCGGCTCATGGATAGTGTCCGGGTCAAGGGGGGTCTGGCCTACTCCGTGGGCAGCGGCTTTTCCGTGAACAAGTCACCCGGCTCATTCCAGGTGTCCCTGCAGACCAAAAACGCCTCCGCGTCCGAGGCCATCCAGCGTACCTGCAGCGAGATCGAACGGATCCGCGAGGAGGAGGTGAGCGACGAGGAGATCTCGGACGCCAAACTCTATCTCACCGGAAGCTTCCCACTCCGCCTCGACAGCAATGCCAAGATGGCCGGATTTCTCGCTCAGGTCGACTTCTTTCAGTTGGGCGACGATTACATCGAGCGGTATGCAGAACGTATCAATGCGGTCAGCAAGCAGGATATCCTACGGGTCGCCCGGAAGTACCTGCGGCCGGAAGAGTTGAGTCTCGTGCTGGTCGGGAATCTGGCCGAAGCGCAGGTGAGCGATCAGCCGCCGTGCGCCACGGCCGTGCAGCACTGAGTTCTGCGATTACGGCAGGTGTTACGAGAGCCCGTTGGATCAGCCGCTGATCAAGCGCGGCTGGAGCGAAACTCGAAAGGCCGCCATCGCAGGAACCATAAAGGCGAGAGGGTGGAGACAAGTTGGCGGCAAAGCGGGTAGAGCGCAAAGGACGAGACCTTTCGACTGCAACGCAACGTGGCCGCAGCGGTTCTTCTCCGCGTCCGGTGGATCACCAGACGGATCGTGTTTCAGCGAAAACATCTGCCAGTAAGGGTTCGGATGTGTCGCCAGGCCACCGGATCCTCGCCGGCCTGGCGGTATCCCTGCTTGCCTTCGCCTTGTATGCCCCTACCCTGCGATACGGCCTCGTCTGGGACGATCCAATCAGCATCGAGCGGTGGCTGCCTGCTCTCGGGAGCCTGAAGGCCATCTTCTTTCCGCCACCGAACATTCCGCAGTTCCCATCCGACTATTACCGCCCCTTGCAACTCATCTCCTACCAGATCGATCGTTTCATCGGGGACGGTGCGCCGTGGGCCTTCCATCTGACGAGCATCGCACTGCACACGCTTGCCACATTCCTTGTCTTCCAGGCGAGTCTCCTGCTCTTCTCGGGACACAGGTATGCACTCCCGGGATCCATGACAGCAGCAGCCCTGTTCGCCGCGCATCCGATTCACACGGAGTCGGTCGCCTGGATGGCAGCACGTCCCGACGTGATGGTGGCATGTCTCGGCCTGACGGCCTTCCTCTTGTTGAACCGGGAGCGACCGTCATTGACGGTACGCGCCCTTCTGGCGGGATCCTGCGTGTTCCTTGGCCTGCTCTGCAAGGAGACCGCCGTGGCCCTCATCGTCCTTCTTCCAGCCAGTCTGTATCTGCCCGCACCAAGAGATTTCGCAACACAGGTGGGATCGAAACAGGGAGCAGACCTCCGAATCCTTCCGATTGCCTTCCTCATCCCAGCGTTGCTCTACCTGCTCCTGAGATGGAAGGGGCTACAGGACCTGCCATCGACACCAACCATTCTGCCCGAGGCTCCGTTGCAGTCTTTTGTGGGAGCCCTCGGGGAGTATCTGCGCCTGCTCGTGTTCCCTTATCCCCCGAATGCCTACATCTCGGATGTCCCAACAACCGTCTCAGCTCTTCTGCCTGGTTTTTTCGGACCGGTAGCCATCCTCTGGCTTGCCTGGTCCGCGTGGCAGAACGGTCGCTACACACGTCTCTGGGCGATCGCCTGGTTGGTGCTGACACTGACACCTTCGCTTGCAGTCGTATTCAAGCCACCCACAGCGCCGCTGGCCGAACGCTACCTCTATCTCCCTTCGATCGGGTTCTGCTGGCTTCTTGCCGACATCATGCTTGGTTTTCTGGAGTCGAATCCAACTCTCCGGCGGCAAGTTCTGTGCAGCGTAGCTACCGGGGTTCTCGTCGTTGCAGGAGGAGCTCAGACACTCTGGCGCAATCCTGTCTGGCGCGACAATTTCAGCCTGTGGGAAGACACGGCAGCACGGAATACGACGGACGGAATGCCGATGCGGAATCTGGCGACGGCTGCACTGGCACGTGGCGAGACACAGGAGGCGGAACGTCTCTTCCGCGAGGCGTTGGATCGCCGGAACACCGCAGCCGGGAGGGCGCTGATCTTCAACAACCTGGGGAGCCTGGCGATGGGCCGTAACGATCTGGACACTGCTGAGACGTCATACAGCCAGGCAATGGAGCTGAGCGCCAGCGCCGATACGTTGTACAATCTCGGACTCATCGCGTTGCGCCGTGGTCTGGAGACGGATCTCACGCCCGACGCAGCGACGCGCTCTGTGATGGTCCGCACCGCGCGCGAACGCTTCCAGCGGGCAGCGGACGCCAGCCCGCACGATCCGGAGATCCAGATCGGACTGGCACAGGCTCTTCAGGCCGAAGGAAACCCCGGTGCAGCTCGTCAGCATTTCCTTCGAGCCATCGGACTGGGTCTACCGAAGACGGTCGAGGATGCCGTACGCAAGATCCTCGATGGCCTGGCCTGAGGCGAGGCGGGATGAGAGGGAGACTTCAGAGAACGGCATCCCGCAGCGAGACTGCAGGACACCGTTCTCACGTCATCGAGTCGACAAAATTACTGAACGATGAGTTCTACGCGGCGGTTCTGCGCACGGCCGTCCGCCGTTTCGTTGGGTGCGACAGGCTGTGATTCACCGGCGCCTCTCGTGGTCAGTTGCGAAGCGCGGAGGCCCTTCCTTACAAGATAACCCTTCACGGAAGTGGCACGTTTCTCGGAGAGCTTCTGGTTGTAGGCGTCGGAACCGACACTATCCGTATGGCCGATGACCAGAACAGCCGGCTCACCTGACTCTTTCAAGGTAGCTGCGGCCTCATCGAGTGTGCGTGCTGCGTCGGGCCGAATGCTGGCCTTGTCAAAATCGAAATTCACCCCGCGCAGAATGATCTTTTTCTTTACAGGCGGCGGAGGTGGTGGTGCCTGTGCCACGGGTGGAGGTGGAGGCGGCGGTGCCACGACCTTTTCGGGACCATTGAAGCGATACTTCATCGTGATCCCGCCAACAGCCCACTCGGCATCCTGCGGGCCCTGATCTTCGGGAACGAGATACTGCAGATGTACCGGACGTGGCGCCTGGTAGGCGCGGTTCCAGCGGCCGAACGCACCGACAGAAACATGATCGGTCAGGTAGTAGTCGAGACCACCACCGATCAGAAAGCCCGGTGAGGTCTGCGTCAGACGTCCACTCACACCCGTAAAACCTCCACCCTCGGCCAGGGCGTAGAGTTCGACATCATCACCGAAGGGAAGCTGAAGACGAGGTCCCACAGTGTACCCGAGAAGGGTTGTCCACTCGTTGTAGTTCTTCACGCCACTACGGGGCGGATAGGTATCCGGCGGCTGCCCGTGTGCCGAGAAATTGAACTGCAACCCGAGGTAATCGTTGAACATATAGCCAACGAAGGGGCTACCCATGACACCGGCTTCAGCGTGCGCACGGTAGTTGTCGTTGGTGGGAACCGACGCTCCCACTTCCATTCCAACATACGGACCGTCCACGGCGAGCGCGGGGGCAACTCCCAACGTCATCGCAAGGGCCGTCGCGAAAAACGCCTGTGTGGCCTGGCCAAATGCGCCGAACCTTTTCTTCATCTCCGCACCTCCCACTGGTCGGGCTGACGGCCCCTCAAAGAGATCCGCCAGGCCCGGAGTGCCGTTTCTGATAATCCTGTGGCCCTCTGTGTCAACCCTGTTCAAGCCCGGCGGCAAACGGCCGGCACAAACGTGCGCGACCTGAAACGGTTGTCCTTTTTCGCCCGGTCCGGTCGCAGGCCGTGGGGAGACCGAGAACCCAACTATACAAGCTGCCGCAAAAGAAGTTGCCTTGCCCCGCAGCGCAGCCCCGCCGTATATTCGATCATGAGGTGAAGATACCATGGCAGGTTTGAATGATGTGACCGCATTTCTCCCGAGCGTGATCCGGCTGGGCAGAGGCCTATGGTGCCGTGTGTCACGCAAGGATCGTAAGCTGATACGGCAGCCCCTGGAATTGTACAGTTTCGAGGCATGTCCCTACTGCCGTAAGGTCCGTGAAGTCTTGAGCGAACTCGATCTCGACTATGTGGAACACACGGCCGCAGAGGGGAGCCCGAGCCGTAAGGAGTTGAAGGAACGCGGCGGCAAGGAACAGGTACCTTTTCTGATCGATCCGAACACGCAGACGAAGCTCTACGAGTCCGACGCGATCATCGCCTACCTGAATCGCGAGTATGGAAACGGACGGACAGCAGGATGGCCCATTCCCCTGCCTTCTGTCCTGGACAACGCGATCTCGGGCGCAGCGTCGCTGCCGCGTTTCAATTCGGGGCGGAGTTACCGTGGAAGGCCGCACAAAGGTCTCAAGCGACTCGAACTGTTCAACATGGAGGGATCACCGTACTGCCGCAAGGTTCGTGAAGCTTTATGTGAGCTGAACCTCGAATATCTCGTACGGAACGTGCCGAAAGGCAGTCCCCAACGCGCTGAACTGGAAAAGCGGGGCGGCAAGGTTCAGGTCCCGTACCTGATCGATCCGAACACAGATACAGAGATGTATGAGTCCGACGACATCGTGGCGTATCTGTGGCGGACCTACGGTCCCAAATCCCGGCAGTGATTCTGAGGGAGTGGGCGCGTCACGGAAGGAAGCGATCCGTGCCGCGCGGCCCACGGGCAACCGGGAACGAGTCCTGTGCATTGAAGCAGAGGAGCGTCAAACGGCACTCCGGTCGGGAGTGTCGTTTGACATAGGCAGTGCCCGTTTCTAGGCTCGTCACGCGATGTTCGAAAACCTCCTCCAACGAAGTGAACGGCTGGCCCGGGTCCAGGCCAATCGTGCTCTGTTGCGTTTCGTCAACGGAATCGACTGGCTGATTCGTGACCCCCGCGACGTGGTCGGCCGTACCCCCTACGACGTCATCTTCAAGGAGAACAAACTCGAGGTGCGCCGCTATCACCTCGGCCGGGTGAAGCCCAGATACCCGGTGCCGATCCTCCTGATCCCACCCCTGATGGTGAAGCCCTTCATCTTTGATCTCATGCCTCACCGAAGTCTCGTCGCGTATCTCCTGCAACGCGGCTTCCAGGTCTACCTCGTCGATTTCGGCGAACCAGACGAAGCGGACGCCTTCGTCACATTGGACAACTACGTTCTCGACTGGATGCCAGCGGCCTGCGAAGCGGTAAAGAAGGACGCGGGAAGTTCCGAGATCTCCCTTGCTGGATACTGCATGGGGGGCATTTTCGCTTTGGCGCATACGGCAGCGAATCACGACCCTTCGGTCCGTAACATCGTCGGGATCGGAGTACCGGTGGATTCGAGCAAAATGGGTCTCTTCGCGTGGATTGCCAAATTCGCGAGTGAACAGGTGAACCGTGCCACCGAACGTATCGGTAATGTGCCGGGCGGAATTTCAAGCCGGGCCTTCCGTCTGTTCACACCCATGAAGAATCTGACACGCTACTCGGACCTCTTCATGAACATGTGGAACCACGAATTCGTGAACGGTTTCGATGCCATGAACCAGTGGGTCGGACAATTCATCGATTACCCGCAGAACGCCTTCATCCAGTTCAACAAAGAATTCATGCAACGCAACAAACTCGTGAAGGGGCAGATGACTTTCCGTGGCAAGGTGGCCGACCTGCGGCGGATCGAGTCTTCCCTGCTGATTTTTGCGGGTGAAACCGACCAGATCGCGCCACCCGACTCGGTGAAAGCTCTGATGCGAAAAGTGAGCAGCACCGACAAGACCTACAAATTGGTGAGTGGTGGCCACATGGGTGTATTTGCCGGAGCGAGTGCCCCGGACAAAGTCTGGAAAACAATCGCCGATTGGCTCGCCCCACGGTCCACCACACGCCGGCGTAAGCGTTCGGTCAAGGCCCAGCCGGCGCGAGGGAAGAAACGATCCGTGCCGTCCCCGAAAGCAAAGCAGGCGGCCGTGGCATAGGAGAAATACAATGCTGTTCGTCGCAGAATACGATCTGACGTGGGAGATGCTGGAAGGCGCAGTCGCAAAGCGCCTGGAGTGGGCGGACGAGATGCCAGCCGGTTTTCGTTTCGTCGGGGAGTATGTCTGGAAGGACCGGGATCCACCATTCCGAGGTATCGCCATCATCGAAGCAGAAAGCGTCGAGGCGATGAACAGTTTCGTACTACACTACGGCCCGGCACTGCACATGAACATTCACCCGGCCAGCGACGTCCTTTCCGCCATTGCGATGACCGAAGACACTTCGCCACCGCAAACGCGCAAGCGCCGGCGCCGCTGATCAGTCGCTCTGATTCCCCGCGTCGCGGGCACTCGGAAGATCGATCCCGTATCCGCAGCCGGGATCGGGCAGCGCCATGTTCCGCGGTGGCTGGTCATACCACGGGTAGCCTCGGCAGACGAGCGGCCGATTCTCGTGGCTGAGGCACAGCCCGTCGGGACCGAGCTGGTCGCACCAGTACAAGTGTGCTTTCTCATCCAGTCGTGCGACGTAAAACGGATTGCGCTCCATTGCCTGCGCACGTGTCAAGGGATGCCAGTGGACTGCAGCAAACTGCATGTCGGAGGGAATTCCCAGCACACGGGTCACAGCCGCGATCGCGACAATTTCCTCTGGCGACTGTTCCACAGTGAGAACCCGGCAACAGGCGCCGCATTGGTTACAGTCTCCCTTCATACGGCCTTTCTAGGAGTCTGTCGGAATAACGATGCCGATGTCACCCTGGGTTTGCCGGAGCGAGTGGTTTTCAGGAAAGCGACGGTATAAAGGTTCTGAGACTACGATGAATGACCTGCAAAACAAAACCTTGTTGCCAGGATTTATAGATGCTCACGGCCATATCTGGAATGCCGGATTTCAGGCTGTTTCTGCAAATCTTCTTCCGGCTCCGGACGGAAACGGTAACAGCATTGACGATATTGTCAGGTTGCTGAACGAATGGAAAGGAAAAAACAAGAAAGCGATCGGAAAATACGGATGGATTATAGGATTTGGATATGATGATGCGCAGTTAAAGGAAAAACTTCCTCCTACAGCAACAGATCTGGACAAGGTTTCTACAACGGTTCCGGTCATTATTATTCACCAGTCAGGACATTTGGCAGTCATGAATCACAAAGCACTCGAATTGTCTGATATTAATGAAAATACTCCGGATCCTGCCGGCGGACTTATCCGAAGACTCCCCGGAACTACGAAACCCAGCGGTGTATTGGAAGAAATGGCGGCCTTCATTCCTTTATTCAAAATGTTGGCTGTTTTGGATGCAGATGCGAACGAAAAAATTGCACTGGCCGGTTTGAACGCCTATGTTCGTTTTGGATTCACTACAGCGCAAGAGGGCAGAGCGACAGTTGATGCATCCAATACCTGGTCGAAACTGGCTGATGAAGGAAAATTGCCAATAGATATTGCGGTGTATCCGGATATCCAAACGCAGTTGGAATATATGAAGAAGCACGGAGTGAGCAAAGATTACAAAAATAAATTCAGGATTGCAGGAGTGAAAATTTCTTTAGACGGTTCGCCTCAGGGAAAAACAGCTTGGCTTACTGAGCCTTATGTAGTTCCGCCACCGGGACAACCCGACACCTATAAAGGATATCCTGCATTTCCAAAAGAAGATGATGCGATTGCGCTTGTCGACGCTGCTTACAGCAACAATTGGCAAATTCTGGCTCACTGCAATGGTGATGCTGCCATTGATGAACTGATTGCCGCTGCAGATGCTGCTGGAAAAAAACACGGAAATGAGAACAGAAGAACGGTGGGTATTCATTCCCAGACTGCGAGAATGGATCAGTTGGACAGCTATAAAGAATTAGGAATCATTCCTTCTTTCTTCGGAATGCACACGTATTATTGGGGAGATTGGCATACCGATGAAACTTTAGGAAAAGAAAGAGCAGACAAAATTTCTCCGGCACAATCAGCTTTGAACAAAGGAATGATCTTTACCCAGCACCATGATGCTCCAGTTGCATTGCCGAGCAGTACCATGATTTTGTACTCTGTGGTGAACAGAATCAGCAGATCCGGTAAAGTTATCGGAGCGGATGAAAGAATAAGTCCTTATCATGCACTAAAATCCCTTACAGAATGGGCTGCTTACCAATATTTTGAAGAGAATTCAAAAGGTACCATCAAGAAAGATAAACTGGCTGATTTTGTAATTCTGGATAAAAATCCGCTCAAAATAAATCCTGAAGCACTGAAAGATATTGTAGTTTTGGAAACGATTAAAGAAGGAAAATCGGTGTATTCTGTGAAGAACTAATATACAGTAACCTGTTTTACTACTACTCAATCAACATTGCCAAAGTTTCAAACTTTGGCAATGTCTTTTAAGTAAAGAGTTTAACGAGAATAAATTGAACAATCTTCAGATAAAAAAATCATGTTGGGAATTTCCAACATGATTTTTTTATCTGCTAACATTTGGTGTTACATTGGCGGCATTTCATCGTCGCCACCTTCAAAGTTAGTGTCGCGTTTTCTTCTTGGCTGTTCTACTTTATCACCCTGTTTGAAACGGTAAGTAAGACTTAGAGAGAAAGTTCGTGGCATCCATTGCATGAATTGTTCTCTTTCGAAACCGTCTCCATAACTCACATAATCCCTTCCTCTTGTTCCGAAAATATCCTGAACATTGAAGGCGATAGTTCCGTTGCCGTCCCAGATAGTTCTATTGGCTCCGAAATTAAGGGAATACATTGGTTTTACTTCGCTGGCTGCTGTTTTTTCTCCACCACGGAAAAATCCCTGCAATTGGAAGTTCGTATTTTTATTGATACGGAAAGTGTTGGTAAGCCTCACGCGTGTAGAAAATCCGCTTCCACCAAAATCCCGCGCTTCTGTCATCAAAGCAGGATCATAAAAAGAACCTTCGGAAGTATATCCGTAAAGATCTATACTTCCCATAATTTTCCACCACGGGAGAAGATCAGCATTGGTGTTCACATCGAGACCGTATTGATATTCTTTTCCTACATTAAATGGACGCGTGATAAAAGTAGTCGAACCAGGCCCGTCTTTCAAAACGATCATTCTGATTTCATCTTCTGTCTGACGGTAATACAATGTTGGATTGATGGTGAATTTCCTTTTCTGATACGCATATCCCAATTCGAAAGAGTTGATATATTGTGGATCTAAATCAGGGTTCCCAAGGAATTTATTTCTGTTATCATTATACGAAGAGAAAGGAACCAGAAACCATGATCTTGGCCTGCTGATTCTGCGCGAATAATTGAGCAAAAGCTGATTGTTGGTATCTTCTCCTAAATCGTAACTAAGGAAAACGCTTGGGAAAAGTCCTGTGTAATTCTTATTAATATTGGACGAAACTCCCGCTAAATCATTGAAAACTACATTGATATCGGACATTTCCGTTCTCAACCCTAATTGATAACCTAATCTGTCAACTTTAGATTTGAATTGTGCGTATGCAGCATTGATGGTTTCATTATACTGTGTATTGCTTGTGAAATCAGGAAGTATTGCAAAATTGATCTGATCCGGAGATTCTTGTACCTGATATTGGTAATCATTTCTGTTTCTGTCAATACGATATCCCGCCTCTATTTTGGATATCTCGCCGACCGGAAGTTCATAGTCCAGTTTTCCGATAATGGTTTTATTAATCGTATTTTGATCAATTAAATTCTGAAGCTTGAAAAAATTATTTTCTTTTTCAATGACATCTGATCCGCTTGTATTATCACTTTCCTGATAGCTCAAGGATCCGGATAGGTTATGACCTTCGTCATTGAATTTATGATCAAGACCGATATCTCCTTGCCAAGAGAAATTGTCACCAGTTCCTCTGCTCAATCTGTTAGTGGATGAAAGTATATTGTAATTGCCATCCATATCAAGATAGTCAACATTTCCGGTGCTGATATTGTCAGACTTTCGGATCATCCCGGATAAATTGAATGTTGTTCGATCCGTTAGATTTACATTGAATCCTGCGTTAGCGTTATAAAAACTGTTTTCGGATTCATTAATATTTTCCTGTTTTTCAACTCCTGTTACTGCATTTGAAGCTCCAAAATAACGAGTGGTAGAATTTCCGGTACCTTTTCGTTCATTATATCCGCCGCCGCCGTTCAGAAACCAAATCCAATTGCCGCGTCTCCAGCTCAGGTTCGTATTCAGGTTCGTACTTGGAAGATAACCCACTGATCCGGTAACACTTCCATTAAAGCCCATTACTCTGCTTTTTTTCAAAATAATATTCAGAATACCTGCCGTTCCGGAAGCTTCAAATTTGGACGATGGATTCGTGATCACTTCAATTCTTTCAATCTGATCTGCCGGGATGGACTGCATCGCATTGGCACCATCATCAATTCCCAGCATGGAAGAAGGTTTTCCATTAATTAAAAACCGCACATTTGTATTTCCTCTCATGGATACGGTACCATCGGTTTCCACAGATACTGACGGAACATTGCTGAGAACATCCTGTAAATTTCCGCCTTTGCTGATGATATCCTGAGAAGGATCGTACACTTTTTTATCCAATTCTACACGATAAGGGCGGGATGCAGGCGCAGAAATCACAACTCCCTCAATATTCTGAGTAGGAGTGAGCGTGGTGGAACTTTCCGCTTCCACACTGATGCTGCCGATATTTCCTGCAGTGGAAATCTGCTTGTTCGCAGTTCTTCTTTTGAAATCAATCGCTTCCACAGTAACATCATAATTCCCCGGCACCAGTTCCAGTGTGTAAAACCCGCTTTCATCCGTAAGCGCAGCATCGTTGAAAGCAGCGTTGGCTTTGTTGGAAAAACTGACAGAAGCATAGGGAACAGGATTGTTTTGCTGATCCACAATACTGCCGGAAACATTGATTTTCTGTTGAGCAAATGCCATGGCGGCTGCTGAAAGTACGAAAGTAAGCCCGAGAGATTTTCTCGTAAGAATTCGGGTGATTTCAGTTTGAATCATTTTTTCTTTTATTTATTAATTACAAAAGGGTAAACTTTTGCCTCGTTTATTTATTAAGGATTTTTAAAAAAAGGAAGCATAAAACTTCAGAACGCTATCCTATTAGACGCTGAGAAACGCATTTTGTTAAACTTAAAAGTGTTAAAAGTTTATTAAAAGTATTAACGAATATTTTTTGAATTCAACCATTCCTGATAATCTTTGGCATTGGCAGCATGTTCCGTATCGCTGGCAGTAAAGCGGTGAAGACCGGGCTTGCCAGGATCTGCAGCCATAAAGATATAAGAATGTTGCTCCGGATTCAGAACAGCGTCCACTGAATTTTTATCCACAATACAGATCGGTCCTGGCGGAATTCCTGCGTTCGCATACGTATTATACGGTGAAGGATGACGCAGATGTTTATACAGAACCCGTTTAATATTCTGATTAAATCCACTGTCCTGATTGATGGCATAAATGACCGTCGGGTCACTTTGAAGTTTCATTCCTTTACGTACACGGTTCAGGTACAATCCGGCGATTGTCTTTTGTTCATCGGGTTTTCCGCCACTTTCTTTGTAAACAATAGAAGCCAGTGCATAAATCTCGTCGCGTGAAAGTCCGCTGCTTTTTTCTTTGGCGACACGTTCCGGAGTCCAGAATTTCTCATATTGATCCTCAAATCTTGTGAAAAACTCCGAAGGTTTTACCGTCCAGAAAAAATGATAGGTATCAATAAAAAAATATTTCTTGAGGTCTTCTGCATTCTTATATCCTTTTTCCTGTGCAATTTTATTGAGTTCTGAGATGAACTTTGCCGAATCTATTTCAGTTTTTCTGGAAACTCGGCCAATCATTTGGTACACATCGCCAAAATCCCCGATCCTAAAAACATGTTCCGACTGATTTCCTGCTTTTATCATGTTCACCAAATCGGTATTGTTACTCCCTTCTTTGATCTGGTATCTTCCGGGATGGAAAATGCGGTTCATTTTTTTATCTTTCGCCACTTCCTCAAAACTTTCTTTATTCTTCACATAAGGCGCCACAGAATCGAGAATTTGCTGAAAAGAAGCACCGGTAGGAATGTGGAAATAACCTTCCTTTTCTACATTATTTCCGTAATATTTCTGGTATTCGCTGTAGCCCCAGAATAATCCTAAAGTCAATAGAATGCCTACAATGAGGAATAAAACGGTATGTTTTTTATTCATTTTTTTAAAAATTAAACTTTGGAAAAATTAAATGAGGATTTCACCTTTAAATACCTGTTTTGCCGGACCTTCCAGCCAGATATTGATGAAAGTATCCTGAAATTGCTCTGCATATACAGAAAGAATGCCACCAAGAGTCATGATCTGAACGGAATCCGCTTCTTTATTCCGAAGCCAGGTGAGTGCTGCCGCTGTAACTCCGGTTCCGCAGCTGTAGGTTTCGTCTTCTACGCCGCGTTCGTAAGTTCTCACGAAGATTTTGTTTTCATCCTGAACTCCCACGAAATTGACATTAATGCCATTTTCCCGAAACTTCTCAGAATTCCGTATCGCTTTTCCTTCATTGAAAACTTCAAAATTTCCAAGCTCTTCCACATATTGTACAAAATGTGGCGAGCCTGTATTGAGAACAAAACCGTTTTCTGTTTCGGAAATGTGATCTACATCTTTCATTTTCAGCAATATGGTTTCATTTTTCATTTTCGCTTCATGAAGTCCGTCCACCGCATTGAAGGTGCATTCTTCCTCGAAAATATTCAGAAAAGAAGCAAAAGCCACGATACATCTTCCGCCGTTTCCGCACATCGTACTTTCATTTCCATCGGCATTGTAATACACCATTTGGAAATCAGATTCAGGGTCGTTTTCCAGAAGAATCAGTCCGTCACTTCCTATCCCGAACCGCCGGTCGCACAGTTCTTTGATAAGTTTGCTGTTTTTGGGAAATTCCAAATTCCGGTTGTCGATCATAATGAAATCGTTTCCGGTTCCCTGGTATTTATAAAATGTAATGCTCTTCATGAATCAGGCTTTTATTTTGGAGTATTTCGGTTGGCAAAGATACTCATTCCGCCGCTTTCCTGATTTTAATGTTTTCCTGAAATTACACTTTCTGATTCCGGTTCCATTCGCGGTAACCGATAACGGCCAATACGGTAAATATTAGGAACTGCACGCTTGTAATTCCAAGTCCTTTGTAGAGATAAAGCGGCACAGAAACCAGATCTCCGATAATCCAGAAAATCCAGTTTTCAATTTTTCTTTTCGCCATGAGCCACATTCCCACCAAAAAAATGGCGGTTGTAAGCACATCCAGCCAATTGGTCCAATCCAGATAAGCCAGTCCGGGAGTCGCATGATCGTCAAAAACGGGTTTCCAATAATAGATGAGTGTCACCAATATCAGACTGAGTATAAACAGAACAGCACTCTGCAGCCATTCTTTATTATTGGTTTTGGAAACTTTCACATGGATATGGTCATTTGTGTTTTTAGACCATAATATCCAGCCGTAGATGCTCATCGCGGTATAATATCCATTGATCATCATATCGCCCAATAACCCAAAAACATACAGAATATACACGTAAAGAACAGTAGAAATAATTCCGGTTGGATACACCAGAATATTCTTTCGGATG
>JAANMT010000687.1_pt1 | contig 36918 bp, 34 predicted proteins | sample 7279711 | NCBI WGS metagenome assembly JAANMT01 (sample SAMN14094538, study PRJNA606508) | bioreactor metagenome | isolation source: A lab-scale SPAN reactor treating ammonium-rich wastewater day 1 | place: Ireland: Galway | collected 2017-01-16 | reverse complement strand
CCAGCGTTGGAAACGTTTTATCGAGTTGCGACATGCGCCCGCCGATGCTCGGCGATTTCTCGACGAGATACACTTTGAATCCCGCATCGGCGATATCGAGCGCGGCTTGAATCCCGGCGATGCCCGCGCCGATCACCAGCGCGGCGTGACCGTTTCCGTTCGCATGATTCGGCGCGTTCATTTCTCCTCACCAATCTCCGTCCACTCATTGGGATGGAACGTGATGAGCGGCAGCGCTTCGTTCACATCCCTGCCCGGCACGTATTCGAACGCCTGCTGCACCTGTTCGCCAACCGCCGAGAAGATCGTCCCCACGGGAATATCCGACGGACAAGCAGACGTGCACATTCCGCAACTCACGCACGATGCGCCCATGTGATTGAGCCGCGTGAGATGGAACAAAAGCGTATCGCCCAACATGCGCGTCGCGCCCTTGCGATGCGCGGCGTTGAGATAATATTCCGGCTCGTGATCGAACGCGGCAGTCTTGAACAAACACGTCTTGCAATAACAGATCGGGCAGGCGGTCATGCAGTTGTGACAACGGATGCAGGATGTGAACAGGCTGGCGATGCCGCCGTTCGCGTTCATCTTTTGGTGGATGTGACCCAACGCCTCTCCCCTGACCTTCTGCCTGCCAGCCATCAATCGGGCGATCGCTTCGCTGGTACTTTCCCCTCCTCCCGCCTCACCTTCGGTGAGATTCAACGCCGCCGCGATTTCATCCTTCATCGTGACGGGCAATCCGCGCCTCACGTCCACGCCGAAGAGATGGATGTGAATATCCACATTTTCAGACACGGGATGAACGCACATCTGACACGCCTTGCGCAATGGAAGCCCGTCAATGTCTGGCTCTTTGCCTTCTTTGGCGGCATCGAGATACGCGGAGAGATTCTCGGCTCTTTTCCACGTTCCCTTCCCCGCGCTATCAGGTATTTCATACGTGCCGGGACAATCCATGCCGATGAGGGTCAGGTTTTCCAATGAGGCTTGTTGCAGTTTGACCAACTCGATCAGCGCGCGGATTTCGCACGGTCGCAACACGACCCCGATCTTTGCCGGAGTGTGTTTGCCTGTAATCGCGGAAACAGCCCGCGCGTTGTTTATGGGCATGAGCGGCATCAACGGATTGGCGGAGTCGAGCATGGCAGAGTCCGTCACCAGCGCAGGCATCACCCCTTCGCCATGTTCCAGCGGAACGAGCAGGGCTTCGATGAATCCGCTGTCCATCAGCCGTTTCAGGAAAATCCGCAAAGCGGGGAGCGCGTCGTTGTTTTCAACCGGGAGGATGATGTTCATTGATAAGCCTTTCTGTAGGACAAAATTAATTTTGTCCTACACAGCCCACATCTCGCGCATCGGGCTGGGACCAAGCTGCTTGAGCGCGGTCACCATCTCGGTGACGGTCTCGGCAAAGCGTTGACCTTCGCTAGCGCTGATCCATCTCAGCCAGACGCGCTGGTCGTCGAAGCCTGCATTCTTCAATATCTCGCGCATGGCGACGTAGCGGCGTCGGGTCTTGTAGTTGCCGGTCTGATAATGACAGTCGCCGGGATGACAGCCGCCGATCAACACGCCGTCCGCGCCATCGAGCAGGGGCTTGAGGATATAGACCGGGTCCACCGCGCCGCTGCACATCATCCGCACGACGCGCACGTTGGGCGGGTATTGCAGGCGCGACGTGCCAGCCAGGTCCGCGCCGGTGTAGGTGCACCAGTTGCACAGAAAGGCGACGATGCGGGGTTCGAAGGATTCGTTTGTCATGGATGCCTCTTCATGGGTGGGCGTAATCGGCGATCGGAGAATTGGGGAATTGGTAATTTTCCGTTCACGCTGCGACCTTTTTTACTTTTCGCTTCGAGGTCTTCCAGGATTTTCTTCACGATGACTTCCTGCTCTTTCAACATGTCGCGATACTCGTGTGTGTCTGTGTGAATGATTTCCACACGCAGGTCTCCCAGGTACGATGTAACGATGGTGCGCAAGATCGCGGCTTCTTCAATGGTCAATTTCAGGGTGAGCATGGTTCATTCCTTTCCATTCACCTCTTCCCTGGTCTCGATACGCCGCTTCGCGGCTACTCGACCAACGGGAGAGGGGGCGGGGGTCAGGTCACTGCCGCATCCAACATGTCAAGAACCTGGATCATTTCAAAGCCTTTCTGCTGGCTGGCTTTGTTCGGGCAAGCCGCCACGCACGCGCCGCAGCCCTGGCACAGCACTTCGATCACTTCGGCGTGATCCATGCCCGGTTCCAATCGGCGCGCGCCATAGGGACAAATCTCCACGCACACGCCGCACGCCGCGCACAGTTTCGGGTTGACGCTGGCGACAATGGGCGTGGATTCCAACTGCGGGCGCGCCAGCAACGCCACCGCGCGGACCGCCGCCGCGTTCGCCTGGGCAATCGTCTCTTCGATGGCGCGCGGTGAGTGGGCAAGCCCAGCGAGGAAGATTCCCTCCGCGGCGAAATCCACCGGGCGGAGTTTGACGTGCGCTTCGAGGAAGAATCCGTCCGCGTTGAGCGGGACTTTGAGTAATTGAGCAAGCGTCTCGTTATTCGGCTCCGGTTCGATGCCCGCGCTCAACACCAGCCAGTCAGGGTTGAAAGTCATTTTTTGATTTTCAGATTGAACGACAACATCCACTTTCAACGCCTGCCCTGAGCCCTGTCGAAGGGTTCCACTTTCTACACTCACCACCGGCTTGCTCTTCTCACTGTACTCAAGGAAGATCACCCCCGCCTTGCGCGCGTCACGATAGAGATGCTCGCGAAAACCATAACTACGTAAATCGCGGTAGAGGACGATCACTTGCGTTTCGGGAGATTGTCTCTTGATGGCAAGTGAGTTCTTGAGCGCCTGTGTACAGCAGATGCGGGAGCAATAAGGATGCTCTTCATCGCGGGAACCGACACACTGGATCATCACGACCGATTCAGGTATGTCATTGCGAGCCGCGTTCTTTGCGGCGAAGCAATCTCCTGTTGCTTGGGTTGTTCCTGTTGACGAGGGGATTGCTTCGTCGGGCTGGGTCTCGACACTTGCACCTGGCGCAAGTGCAGGTGTACGCCCCGACGAGCACGGGGCTACTCGACCATCAGCCCTCCTCGCAATGACATTCAATCTCTCTTCCAACTCGCGTTGGGTGATGATGTCCGGGTGTTGACCGTATAAATATTCCTTCGGCGTCATGCCGCGCGCGCCGGTGGCGAGGAGGATGGCGCCGTGAGTCAGTTCAGCGGTCGAGCCGTCGTTCAAACGCACGGTTGATTTGTATTGCCCGGTGTATCCGCCCACGCTGGTCACTTCGGCGTCCATCATCACGTTGATGCGCGGCTCGGACAGGACCGCGTCAATGGTTTCTTTCAACAATTTCTGCGGGTCATCGCCGCTGAATGTGCCTGTGTAAATATGCCTGAGGTTGCCGCCGAGTTCGGACTCGCGCTCGACGAGGAAGACGCCGAATCCCTGCTTTGCAATCGAAAGCGCGGAGGTCATCCCTGCCAGCCCGCCGCCGATGACCAACGCGTTGTGATTCACATCGAACTTGTCCCGCGTGATGGAACGCAGTTTGCGTCCCTTTGCCACTGCCATCGCCACGAGTTGCTTGGCTTTTTCTGTTGCGGATTCGGGTACTTGCTTATGAACCCACGAGTCATGCTCGCGGATGTTCGCCATTTCGAACAAATGCGGATTCAATCCCGCGCCGCGCAAGGTATCCTGGAACAGCGGTTCGTGCGTGCGCGGCGTGCAAGAGGCGACCACGACGCGGTTCAGTCCCTGCACTTTGATGCGCTCGGTCAGCCGCATTTGCGTATCCTGCGAGCAGGTGTACAGGTTGTGTTCGGCATACACCACGCCGGGCAGGGTCCGCGCATATTCGACTACTTCGGGGACGTTCACCACTCCGCCGATGTTGATCCCACAATGACAGATGAACACACCGACGCGTTCGGGTTCGTCGCTCACGTCGCGCTCGGGTGGATATTCGGGGACGCGGGTCAGCGTTCCGCGCGCAGTTCCCAACAACGCAGAAACCTGTGACGCCGCACACGAGGCTTCGATGACGGATTCGGGGATGTCCTTTGGCTCGGCGAAGGCACCCGCGACGTAAACGCCCGGCACGGAGGTCTGCGTCGGGGAGAAGCGGTCCATGTCGGCGAATCCGCTATCGGTGAGTCTGATGCGGAGACGTTCTGCCAGGGCACGAGTCGAGTCTGTGGGGCGGAGTCCGACCGAGAGTACGACCAGGTCGAATTCGTCTTCATGTGAAATGGGTTTGCCGTCCCAGGTCACGTAAGTGAGACGCAAGTTGTGATTGATGGGATTTTCCTTGACGGCGGAAACCATGCAGCGCAGATAACGGATGCCATGCTCATCACGGGCGCGTTCGATGTATGGTTCGAAGCCTTTGCCGAACGAGCGGATGTCAATGTAAAAGACCGTCGGCTCGATGTGCGGGTCATGCTCTTTGGCAATGATGGCTTCCTTGGTGGTGTACATGCAGCAAACAGAGGAGCAGTAATCAGCCCTCACCCCTAGCCCCTCTCCCGCGGGGAGAGGGGAACAATCGCGCGAACCGACGCATTGAATCCACGCCACCTTGCGCGGATGCGCGCCATCGGAAGGACGCTGCACGACTCCTTTGAACGGTCCCGATGCGGAAAGCATCCGCTCGAACTGAATGCTGGTAACGACATTGGGATAACGACCGTAGCCATACTCAGGGCGGATGTCACCGGGCATGGGTTCGAGACCGGGCGTGAGGATGACCGCGCCGACGTTCAACTCGGTCAGGTGTTCCGTTTCGGTGTGATTGATGGCATCCGCGCGACAAACGTAAACGCATTGATTACATTCGGAGCAAATGCCGCAGCGCAGACAACGTTCCGCTTCGGCGCGGGCTTGGTCTTCGGTGAGCGCGGAGGCGATTTCGGTAAAGTCCGCGATGCGTTCGGCGGGCGAGCGTTTTGGCATTTCGGCGCGCTGCGCGTTGGAGGCTTTGCCGGTGGCGAGGCGTTCGGTGACTTCGGAGGGAGTGAGTTTGGCGATGGGCTCACGGAGTCCGAAGTCTCCTGACTTCGGAGTAGTTCCAACCTCTGGAGACGTTGGAGTCCGGAGATAGTTTTCAATTGATTTTGCGGCGCGGTGACCGGCGGCGATGGCGTCCACGATGAAGGCGGTGCCGGTGACCGCGTCGCCGCCCGCGAAGATGCCGGGGACGTTGGTGGCGAGCGTTTCCTCCTCCACTTCGACGCGTCCGCGCGGATGATTCACTTGCTTCAGGCAATTCGATTCGACCCGCTGACCGATGGCAAAGATGACCACGTCGGCGGGGATGATTTCTTCGGTTTCGGGAAATTCCTCGAAATCGGGGCGACCATCCACGAAGCCATGAAAGTCAACGGTCACTGTGCAAACGCCGGTGACTTTGCCGTTTTCGTTCGACACTTCCTTGAACGTGCGTGATGGGAAAATCTCAATGCCCTCTTCTTCCGCGTCGCGCAGTTCCCATTCGTGGGCGGGCATTTGTGCGCGGCTTTCGAGGCAGGTCATGCCGACCCAACTCGCGCCGAGACGGACAGCGGTCATGGCAGTATCCACTGCGACGTTGCCACCCCCAAGTACCAATACACGCTTGCCACTGATCACTGATGACCCTTCGCTACTGCTCAGGGCAGGCTGATCACTGATTACTGATGACTGATCACTGATTACTGGAGAATTTGAGACTAGAGACTGGAGACTGGTATTTCGCAAGAATTCTGTCGCCAGCAAAACATCGGGCAAATCATTGCCTGGAATTGGCAACTTAACTCCCCCGTGCGCGCCGATGGCGACGAAGATCGCGTCGAATTCATCGAGCAACGCTTCCACGTCTTCCACGCGGTGGTTGAGTTTGAGTTCGATGCCCTCCGATAAGATCGCGTTGATTTCACGCTCGACAACTTCGTGCGGTAAACGATGCGCCGGTACACCGACCCGCATCATGCCGCCGGGGACTGGCAACGCTTCAAAGACAGTTACCTTGCAACCCTGGCGAACCAAATCACGCGCGCAAGTTAATCCAGCCGGTCCCGCGCCAATGATGGCGATGTGTTTGCCCTCACCCCTGCGCCCCTCTCCCGGTGGGAGAGGGGTTGGGGTGAGGGTAGTTTGATTCGTAACTATCCACTTTCCACTGTCAACTGTCAACCCTTCGACCTTGCTCAGGGCAGGCTGATTCCCCCACGCCCAATCCGCCACAAACCTCTTCACGCCCATGATGTTGACCGCCGAATCCACCTGTGCGCGATTACAAGCCTCTTCACAGCGGTGACTGCACACCCGTCCGCAGATGGATGGGAACGGATTATCTTCGAGGATGGTGCGGTACGCGTCCGCAAAGCGGCCCTCAGCAACCAATGCCAAATATCCCTGCGCGCGTTGGTGAATCGGACACGCGTCGCGGCACGGAGCAGTTCCAAGTTTTTCAATCGCAAAGGCATTCGGGATGGCTTGCGGATAAAGTTTGTAAATTGCCTTGCGTGTCGAAAGCTCACCGTTGAATTGATCGGGCAAAGTGATGGGACACGCCGCGGCGCAATCGCCGCAGCCGGTGCATTTTGTCAAATCCACGTAGCGCGGATGCTGACGGATGGTCACGGTCAAGTCGCCGGGCTCGCCTGAAATGGATTCGACCTCCGCGCAGTTCATCAACTCGATGTTGAGATGGCGTCCCACCTCCACCAACTTGGGCGACATGATGCACATGGCACAATCGTTGGTTGGAAAAGTTTTATCGAGCATGGACATCGTCCCGCCGATGGCAGGCGCTTTGTCCAGCAGGTATACCTTGATGCCAGACTCTGCCAGATCCAACGCGGCTTGCATCCCCGCGATGCCCGCGCCCACGACCAACGCCGCGCCGACGGGCGGTTTGCCTTTGGGTGTGTTGTCCGTGTCAGTCATACATCTTCTCCGGCATTGCGTAGGACACGTTCTCTAACGTGTCCGTCGGCGTTAGAGAACGCCGACTACGCTTAAGCATTGGTCTCGGATCAATCAGATGTTTGCGGAACCACTTGTCCGCTTCGGGCAAACCAAACGCCAACCCGAGCAATTCAGTGAAATAGAATGTGGGCATTTTCGGCGCGGACATTTGTCGCATTTCGATGTTCACCTGGCACAACGGGCAAGCCGTGACAATCGCATCCGCGCCCGCCTCACGCGCGCGCGCGGCTAATTTCCCGACAAGGTTCTGCACAACATCCGAGCGGCTGAGCGATAAACTTCCGCCGCAGCAATCCGTGGCGTGCGACCAGGGCATCACCTCCACGCCGATGGCGCGCATCAAACTGCCCATCACCTGCGGATCATCGGGATCGTCGAACTGCGTGATCTCCGGCGGGCGAAGGAGCAGACAGCCATAATAGGTGACGACTTTCAATCCATACAGCGGATGACTTGTCTCTTCGGAGATTCTCTTCACCCCGACATCCTCCGCCAAAACAGACAGCACGCTTCTGACCGCCACCGAGCCTGCGTACTGAAACCCCAGCATGGACTCCATCTGTGAGCGGATTCCCGCATCCGTGCGCAGGGCGTGGTCCGCGCCTTTGAGGCGGTTGTAGCACGCCGCGCACGGGATGACGAGATCGCGGTCAAAGGCTTGGGCTTGGGATAAGGTCCGGGCGGGCAGGGCAACCGCGAGCGTGGGATGAAGCGTATGAGCGGACGAGGCGCCGCAGCAGTTCCAGTCGTCCAGTTCGTTCAATCCCAATCCGAGATGTTCGAAGACCGCGCGGGTGGAAAGTCCGTATTCGATGCCCGTCGAGTGCAGGGAGCAGCCGGGGTAGTAGGAGTAGTTCATGTTTTGCTCCGCTGAAATATCTCCCGCACTTGCGCGGGCGCGCGCAGCCGTTCAGGCAATACGGGCACTTTTCCGCGCATGAACAAACCAATGCCTGTGGGGACATCGTTCATCAACGGAACTTTGGACAGGACTTTGAATAACCCCAACATGAACGCTTCATGCGAACGACCGAAGCGCTGCACGACGCCCATGAACAAACGATGGAACAGCAGCGCGTCGCGTTCGCCTGCGGGATAGCCGCGCGCCAGCGACGTTTGCCTGAGAGCGTCCATCGTCGCGGCGATGTCAATGTCGTTGGGGCAGCGCGTGGCGCAGGTGTAGCATCCCACACAGAGCCAAATATCGCGGCTCTTGAGGACGGCATCCGCCTGATCGAGTGAGACCATCCGCAGGAGCAGATCGGGACCGTATTGCATCGCGTCCACGACCGGACAGCCCGCCGTGCATTTGTGGCAGTGATAGCACAACCCGATCTGCTGTCCCGACAAGCGATCAATTTCCCGAACGAGATCGCCTTTCACGTTGCCTCCTTTTCAGCGCGTTTGCCCGGCTTTCATTTGCGGCTTGACCGGCATATATCGCGCCGTCCGCAGGTAGATGGACCAGTACACCAGACCCACCATCACCGCGCCGCCGATGATGTTGCCGATGGTGACGGGGATCAGATTCATCAGGAAGAAATTACCCCAGGTCAGGTTCGGGAAATCCGCCGCCGTTTTTCCGATGTTTGCCCAGAATTCGGGACCGGCTCCGGTCTTGATGAACATTGCCACCGGGATGAAGTACATGTTGGCGATGCTGTGCTCGAAGCCTGCCGCAACGAAGGCGGTAATGGGCGGGACGATCGCCAGCACGCGGTCGGTGGTGGAGCGCGCGCTCATGCACAGCCAGACTGCCAGACACACCAGCGCATTGCAGAAAACGCCCAGCACCAACGCCGGGAGGAAATCCAGGCTTGTTTTGGCGTGAGCGATGTTCAGGGCGTTCAAGCCGAGCGCGCCGCCGTTGAATTCAAATTGATGGGAGAGATACATCCCATAGGCTGTGATAATGGAACCGAGGAAGTTTCCGGCATAGACCACTATCCAGTTTCGCACCAATTGACCGGTGGAAACCTTGCGGCTTGCCCAAGCCATCACGATCAGGTTGTTACCTGTGAACAGTTCCGCCCCGGCGACGATCACGAGGATCAGCCCGAGGCTGAAGGTTGCGCCGGCGATCACGCGCACGATCCCATAGGGCAGGGCGCTTGCGCCGGTGGTCGCCGTGGTGGAAAAGATGGCGCCCATGGCGATAAACGCGCCCGCCAGGACGGCGAGCGCGAACATTCGGAAGGAGGTCAACTGGGCTTTATTGACGCCCACGTTCTCCGCTTTGCCTGCCATTTCTGGCGGCATGAGGGCGTCGAAGGGAAAGGAAGATTGTTCCGGCATGGTCTTCTCCTGGCTTAAATGGAAAGTGGATGAAGGAAGGTTCATTCACACAGTATGCAAAATGGCGGATGTTTGCATCCGCCCATTGCCCGAAAACTGTCCGTTCGAGACCCTATCCCAAGAAAACAATTGACCTATGAAGCGGGAATCGGAAAAGATATGACAAAATCACTAGGCGGCGCAGTAAAAGGCAACTTGTTCGGGCATTTGGCTTATGCTATGATGCCTTTGATGGCAGCGTTTTCCCCCCGGCTCGCGCGTTACAGGGAAGCCATATTTCGGGTTTCCATATTCAACCGCGTATTGATCGGGAATTCCGTGATCATCGTCTTTGGGGCGATCGCCGGGACGATCTTCACCCGCCACCTGACGCTGGTCGGAGACATCCGGCTGATCCTGTTGTTCTCCGTCTCTGGCATCCTGATCACGCTGATCGTCAACTACTGGATCATCCGCGGCGCGCTCCGGCCTTTGAACGAACTCGGCAACGCGCTCGAACGGGTTGACGGGGAGCGGATCAACGTACCGGCGTCGCTGAAAAAATACGAAGACCCCAACATCCGCCAACTGACAACTGCCATCGAACTCATGCTCACGCGCCTGGCGAACCGCACCAGCCAGTTGCGGGCGATCTCGGAGCGAGCCATAAACGCGCAGGAGGAGGAACGAGTCCGCATCGCGCGCAGTTTGCACGACGACACCGCCCAATCCATTTCCACGCTGATCATTCACCTCGACCGATTGGGGAACATGCTTCCGGCCGATGCGCCCGAACTGGCGCGCCGCGTCGCCGACATTCGCAACGTGGCGACCCAACTCCTGGAAAACCTCAGAAAGGTGATCTGGGACCTGCGCCCCTCGATCCTCGACGATCTCGGTCTGTTCTCAGCCATTCGCTGGCTTGCGCGCAGCGACCTGGAAGCGGTGGGCGTGTCGGTGGATTTTTGGACGCCCAATGAGGCGACGAGATTGCCCTCCCACCTGGAAACGATGCTGTTTCGCATCGCGCAGGAAGCCGTGAGCAACATCCTGCGTCACGCCAACGCCGTCAATGTTTCGATCCGGTTGTGGCTGGCGGACGAACAGGTCTGGCTGGAGATCAAGGACGACGGGCGCGGCTTCGACATCGAGAAAGCCGTCGGAGGGGCTGTTTATCGCAAACAACTTGGATTACTGGGCATCCAGGAACGCGTAGCGCTGGTTGGCGGCGAGATGGAAGTGGAGTCTGTGCCGGGCTCCGGAACCTGCCTGCGAGTCCGCGTCCCTTTAGCCGCCGAAGATTCGATCCGCCCCAACGAAGCGGAACCCGATCCATTGGATTCGCCTGAAGGAATGACGCACCCATGACGCAAAAGATCCGCATCCTGATCGCCGACGATCATACGTTGTTCCGCAACGGGATCTGCGCCCTGCTCGAAGACGAGCCGGACATGGTCGTCGTCGGCGAAGCCGATAATGGCCGGGACGCCGTTCGACTGGCTTGCCAGTTGAAGCCTCACGTGGCGTTGATGGATATTGCCATGCCCCTGCTCAACGGTCTCGAAGCGACCCGCCAGATCAAGCGCGAACATCCCGAGATCGGCGTGCTGGTATTGACAATGTACGATCACGAGGAATATTTCCGGGAGATGCTCCAGGCGGGGGCGTCCGGTTACATCGTCAAACGTGCGGCGGCGAACGAATTGGTGTCCGCGATCCGCGCGGTGTACAACGGCGAGGCGGCGCTTTCCCCTGCCATCACCCGCCTGTTGTTGGAGGACTATCTCAGCCGCGACGGCCGCATGGAGGAGGAAGATCCCAACGCGCTTTCCTCACGCGAGAGGGAGGTCCTGCAATTGATCGCGGAGGGAAAGACCAGCCGCGAGATCGCCGAAATCCTGCATCTTTCGGTCAAGACCGTGCAGTCTCATCGCACAAGCCTGATGCAAAAACTGGACCTGCACGACCGGGGGGACCTGATCAAATACGCGATCCAAAGGAAGATCATCGAACTGTAAGCAATCCGCCCCTCATCCCCGCAATTACCCAAACCACTCCATCAAGTGGCAATGCCGCCAAACCCGCCGCCGAGAATGAGTACGCGTTTCATACGATCACCTTCTTACAAAATCTCCCGCTAAAACACTAACGGGAGACTCTTTTTCCACTTTCCACTTTCCACTTTCTACTTTCCACTTTCTACTTTCCACTTTCTACTTTCCACTTTCCACTTTCCACTTTCTACTTTCTACTTTCCACTTTCTACTTTCTACTTTCCACACGCTCTTCACTCCGCCCAGCGCGAAACTAATACACCGGCAAATTCGTATCCACTTCCCGCGCCCAGGCGTTGATGCCGCCTTTGAGGTTCTTCACCTTCTTGAACCCCGCGCTGACGAGCAATTCCAACGCGCGCGCCGAACGCGATCCGCTTTTGCAGAACAGCACCATGTCCTCCGCGCTGTCCAATTCTGAAAGCCGCGCGGCAAGTTGACCAAGCGGAATGTTCACCGCGTTCGGCAAAGCGGAAATTTCGAGTTCATGCGGTTCGCGCACGTCAACCAGTTTGAGATGATTCGACTTCACGCGTTCGGCGAGTTCGGCCGCGGTGATGTCCCAACCCGCGCCAGCGGAACCTTCGTCGTGATCGTGACTTGGAACGCCGCAGAATTCCTCGTAGTCAATCAATTCCTTGATGTCGGCGTTCGGTCCGCACACGCGGCAATTGGGATTCTTCTTCAACTTCACAAAGTCGAACGACATGTCCAGCGCGTTGTAAAGGAGAAGTTTGCCGATGAGCGGCTCGCCGATGCCAAGCAGGACTTTCAACGCTTCGGTCGCCTGGATCGTGCCAATCGTGCCGGGCAACACGCCAAGCACTCCGCCCTCCGCGCACGAGGGGACGAGGCCCGGCGGGGGCGGCTCGGGGAAGAGACAGCGATAGCACGGTCCCTCTTTGGCATGGAACACGCTCACCTGTCCGTCGAAGCGATAGATCGAGGCGTACACATTGGGCTTGCCGAGGAACACCGCCACGTCGTTGGTGAGATAACGCGTCGGAAAGTTGTCGGTCCCGTCGAGAATGATGTCGTAATTTTGCGCGATGCGTAACGCGTTCTCAGAAGTGTACGGCTCGTTATAAACGTCCACTTGAATTTCGGGATTCAGATCCACCAGTTTCGCTTTGGCGCTTTCCACTTTCAACTTTCCAACCGTGGACGTGCCGTGAATCACCTGCCGCTGAAGATTGGAGGAATCCACAACATCGTAATCCACCAGCCCGATGCGACCGATGCCCGCCGCGGCAAGATACAGCGCGACCGGCGAGCCCAGTCCGCCCGTGCCGATGATGAGCGCGGACGAAGCCTTGAGTTTGCGTTGACCCTCCAATCCCACTTCGGGGATTAGTAGATGACGCGAGTAACGCAGGATTTCTTCGCGAGAAAGTTCGGGTAACATATCAGCCTCCCGTATCAAATGTCGTTGCGAGCGCACTTTGCGAAGCAATCTCCTCGCCAACCGGGAGATTGCTTCGGGCTTCGCCCTCGCAATGACAACCGCCCGCAATGGACGGGATCAACATCAACTTTTCGCCATCCCCGATCGCCGTGCTCACCCCCTGCAAATCCTTGATGTTGTTCTCGCCGATAAATATATTCACGAACGGACGAAGTTCGCCGCCTTCGTTGAACAGGTGCGGCTTGATGGCAGGATATTGAGTCGTCAGGTCCGTGAGCGCCTCGGAAATATTCGAGCCGTTGACGGTCACTTCGCTTTGTCCGTCGGTGTAGACGCGTAACGGTGTGGGTATTCGTAATACAGGCATGTAGTTTGTCTCTCCATTATTTAGTGGTATTTGGCGGTCGAGCAGCCCCGTGTTCGTCGGGGCGTATCGAGACCACGCGCCTTGTTACAAGATTTCTTATGCGTATTTGTCGGTCTCGGTACAGGCTTCGCCCTACTCGACCAGCGTATTTACAAAAGTCTGCAACTGCTCCATCAACTTTTCCGCGCGGGCAACGCCGTTGTTGACGTAACGCGCCTCGCCGCGCGCATCCAGCAGGAACGTGGTCGGGACGCTCAACACGCCCCATTGCTTCGCCAGGTCGGGGCGCTGGGTGGCGTCAATTTCGATCACTTGCAGTTTATCGCCCAGCAGGCTGACAAGTTGATCGAGCGCGGGACGTTGAACCGTTTTACACGGAGCACAATCCGGCGTGGTGAAATAGACGATCACCGGCTTCTGCGGTGGAGCGGTGAACAACGCAGGGACGTTGCTCCGCGCCCGCGCCAGCAGTCCCTGATTGACCAGCCAGTAGGCAAGCGCGCCCAATACAATGATACCGAGGGCGTACCCAAAACGCAACAGGATATCCACGTTCATGCGCCCCTCGCTTTGGGTCTCATGCCGGGGAACGTCCCTTCAGGCGGTGCCTTTGTAAAGCCGGGCAGGTGGATGCGCGCCAACCAGTAATACACCGCGCATCCCACGCAGAAACCGCCGAAGGCGTTCAACGCGGCGAGCGCGACCACGATCCAGACGAGGAGCCAGCCCGGGACGTTCGAGCCAGCATAAAGGGCGATCGAACCGCCCGTCATAAATAGAAATCCAAGCGATTGCGCGAAACGATGCGGTTCGGGGTTGTCATCCAGCACGTCGGGTTTCATCCAGCCGCGCGGTTTGAGCAGGTACTTGTACACAAAACCAAAGCCGGGAACCTTCAGCGCGGAACCGAGTCCCATCGCCAGCGCGACGAACGCCGCAAGCAGGGGCAGGTTCAACACGAACGCCGACAGATTCAAAATAATGATGATGATTTGATTGGTCTTTAGAGCGGAATGATCCACTTTTTGTAACGCTTCCATAGTCATGTTCATATCCTATGATGTCATTGCGAGCGCACGCCGCGAAGCAATCTCCCGGCTAGCGAGGAAATTGTCCACGAATTGACTGCTTCGTGCCTCGCAGTGACATCTCGATTTTGATTTCTTCCTCTTCGAATTTCGAACGATCTTCGGTCAACCTCCACGAGCGGCTGGCGACGGCTTCGCCTTGATTTATGCTCGTGATGACATAGGAGAAAAACGGCTGCGCCCATTCGCGGTCGAATTCGGATGGCTGATTCGGACGATCGGGATGCGAATGGAAAACGCCGATCAGACTCAACCCGAGCCTGTCCGCTGTTTCTTCGGCTTTGACATAATCCTTAGCCGTGATCAAATACCGGTTGTGACGCGCGCCCGCCTCCCGCGAATTTGCAAGCGGCAGAATGGATGTAACCGCGCGCATTCCATTCTCCGGGTAAACACCCAGCAGGAATCCCGCGCCCTCTTCGGGATACGCCTGCTCCCCATGCGCGTGGATTTGAGCGAGTAATTCCTCCGACAGATGCAACATCGCCCTCACCCCAACCCTCTCCCCGCTTCGTCTTCGCCGTCGCTCCGCTCAGCGCGAAGTGTTGACTCCCATAGCGAATTGTCGCTCAAATATTTATACCCGGCATCCGGGAAGACCGTTACGACAACGCCTGCGTCTAATCTTCTGGCTACGCGCAGAGCGACAATCGCCGCCGCGCCGGAGGAAATTCCCACGAACAAGCCTTCCTCGCGCGCCAGGCGCAAGACCATTTCGTATGCTTCCTCGGTTTTGACTTCAAGGGTCTCATCTGCAAACGAAGGATCGTAGATGCCGGGCTTGATGGCGGTCGGCATGTGCTTGAGTCCTTCGAGCCCGTGGAACGCGGCATCCGGCTGGAAGGCAATGATCTTCACATTCGGCAGTTGCTCGCGCAGGTAACGTCCCGTTCCCATCAACGTGCCGGAGGTTCCCAGCCCGGCAACGAAGTGAGCGACCTCACCGTTTGTTTGCGAGAGGATTTCAGGTCCCGTGGATTTGTAATGCGCTTCCCAGTTCGCCGGGTTGTTGTATTGATTCGCGTACCAATACAGGTCGGGTCTTTCATTCGCTATTCGACGCGCCACAAGGATCGCTCCATCCGAGCCTTCGGTGGGATCGGTGAGGACGATCTCCGCGCCGAGCGCCTTGAGGATCGTCATCCGTTCCGGGCTGGCGCTGGCGGGAATCGTCAGCGTGACCGGGATTCCCAACGCCGCGCCGAAGGTGGCGTAGGAGATGCCCATGTTGCCGGAGGTGGAATCGAGCAGGCGTTTGCCGTTCCCAAGATCGCCGCTCGCGAGCGCGGATTGGATGATGTTGAGCGCGGGTCTATCCTTCACGGAGCCGCCCGGGTTGAACCATTCGGCTTTGGCAAAGACCTTTACACGCGGAGGCAGGTCCCGGGTCACGCGGCGAAGCGGGAGAAGAGGCGTATTCCCGACGTGAGCCGCGAGTCCATCCAGCAAAAGCGTGTTCGATTCGGTTAATCGGTAGTCCAGCAAAGTCATATTGTCCTTATCCGTCATTGCGGCTTTCGGGAAGTAATTTCCATGCAAGGAGATTGCTTCGCGGCGCTTGGTCTCGATACGTGCTTCGCACTACTCGACCAACAGCGTCACTCGCAATGACATGAATCAAAAGCAGTCAACGGGAAAACAAAAAGACGGCGAACGAACGCCACGCACGTTGCAATGTTTTGCGCGCGGGGGTCGTCCTACCGTCTGATGGATCCGTTGACTGCGGAGGTGTCTCAGGCGGCGGTTACGAGCCCCGCCGTAGACACAAGCAATGGGTAAATGGTTTCATGGTCTGCCTGTTTGATGTCCGATATTTTATGATTCTTACCTGAATTGTCAAGTCAAAAATCGCCACCCGCTGCCGCGGCAAGGATGCGAACTACATCGTATTCCCCCACTTTTGTTTCAACCCCATCCAGGTCTTTTACATGCACGTCGTTGACGAACAAATTGATGTGCCGGCGCAGGTTGCCGTCCTTATCGAACACGTGGAACTCGAGCGCGGGATATTTTTTCACCGCGTTCCGCACGGCTTCCAGCGCGGTGGAACCGGGGACCTCGAAGCGAGTCTGTTTGTCGGTGTAGTAACCGATGACGTTGGAGACGCGGATGGTCGGCATGGAGGTATTGTAACGTATACAAGTAAACAGGTACGCAAGTCTATCAACCTGTGTACCTGTCTACCTGTGTACGTGTGTACTTTTTTACCTGTGTACTTCCTTACTCCTCCTTCTTCGCTTCCATTTCCTTCTTGTGCGCTTCGATGATCGGACCGGCGACGTTCGTCGGAACGATCTCGTAATGGTCGAATTCCATTGTGAAGTAGCCGCGCCCGCCAGTGATCGAGCGGAGTTGCGTGGTGTAGCGCATCATCTCCGCCAGCGGCACGTGAGCGATGATGACCGTGTGTCCATGTTCGGCTTCGGTTCCCTGCACGCGTCCGCGGCGGGTGTTGAGGTCGCTCATCACGTCGCCCATGTTCGCGTCGGGGACGGTGACGCGCACGTTCATGATCGGCTCGAACAACACGGGACCCGCGCTCTGCACCGCGAGTTTGAACGCCTCCCGCCCGGCGATCTCGAACGCGACCGGTTTCGAGTCCACTTCGTGCTCCTTGCCGTCGTACACGATCACTTTTACGTTGCTCATGGGGTAGCCCGCGAAGACGCCGCGCTCCATGGCGTTCTTGATCCCCTTTTCGATGGGAGGCAGGTAGGAACGGGACAGGTTCATTCCAACGAGTTCATCTTCGAATGCAAAATCGGTATCCGGGAGCGGCTCGATGCGCAGATGCACCTCGCCAAATTGACCCGCGCCGCCGGTCTGTTTCTTGTGGCGATATTGGGCGGAGGCTTTGCGCGTGATGCCCTCGCGATACGGGACCTTCGGCTGCTGTGTGTTCAATCCCACCTGGAACTTGGTCTGCGCGCGGTTGATCGCCACGTCAATGTGCTGGTCGCCCATGCCCTGCAAGACCGTCTCGTGCGTGATCGGGTCGTTGTACCAGGTGAGGGTCATGTCCTCTTCGCAGAGTTTGGTCAGCGTGGGCGAGATCTTTGCCGCGTCCGCCTGGGTTTTGGGCGTGATCGCCACGCGATACAACGCGGCGGGGAATTTCGGCGCAGGGATCGTAAGCAGATGTCCCTTATCGGAGAATGTATCGCCGGTAACGCTCGCGGTCAATTTGGAAACGACCGCGATATCGCCCGCGTGGACGACCTTCGCCGGGATCTGCTCCTTGCCGCGCTGGAAGTGCAAACCGGACATGCGCTCATCCACGCCCTTGTTCTGGTTCCACACGTGCATATCCGCCTGGACCGAGCCGGAGAACACGCGGAAGTACGACATCCTGCCGACGAACGGGTCGGCGGTCGTCTTCCACACGTAAGCCGCCAGCGGACCCGAATCGGAGGCAGTCAATTTCTCCTCGCCCTCCCTGCCCTGGGCGGCGCGCGCAGGCGCGGACGACGGCGAAGGCATCAGGTCAACGATGTCGTTGAGCAGGGCGATGGAGCCGATCTCGCGTCCGCCTGCCGCACAGAAAACCGGGACAAAATCCCCGGCGTGGACCACGTCCTTCAAGCCGCGCACAATTTCCTCGTCCGAGAGCGAACCGTTTTCGAGATATTTCTCCATCAATTCGTCCTCCCCCTCCGCCGCGGCTTCCACGAGCGTAAAGTGCGCCGCGTTCGCCGCTTCCTTCATATCGGCTGGAATTTCAGCGGTCGTCTTGCCGTCTCCCATGTACGCCTTCATGCCGATGACGTCCACCACGCCCTTGAAATCCTGTTTCTCGCCGATTGGCAAATGGACCTTGACCGTGCGCTTGCCGTGCGAACGCACGAACTCATCCACTTCGGCGAAGACCTTCTCGAAATCGGCGTTGTCACGATCCATCTTGTTGATCACGATAAAGCGCGGCAGGATGAACTGGTCGGCATACCGCCAGGCGAGTTCCGTGCCAACCTCCAAACCGGCGACCGCATCCACTAAAATGATCGCGCCGTCCGCCACACTCAGGGCGGAGACCATCTCGCCCACGAAATCGGTGTAGCCCGGCGCGTCGATGACGTTGATCTTGTGATCGCGATGCTCCATCGGGATCACGCTCGAATACAGTGAAATTTTGCGACGCTGTTCCTCCTCGTCGTAATCGGAAACCGTTGTCCCGTCCTCGACCTTGCCCAACCTGGTGGTAGCCCCCGTCGCATGAAGAAATGACTCCGCCAGCATCGTCTTACCCGCCCCCCCATGCGAAACAAGCGCGACGTTGCGAAGAAACTCGGTGGTATACTCTTTCATGTATAAGCCCTTCCTGTCGTGGGATGTAAGCAAGCCGAGTGATTGTAAAAGAACTCATTTGAATTGTCAAAGTGACAACCTTCTTCATTTGGAAGTGACACGCCGGGCGCCGCACGCCTTATTCCATCATGTTCCGTCGTCTGACCTTCATCCTCTGGTACCTCCGCAAGCCGCCCTGGGATAGCGGCATTTCCCCTCCCGAACTCCTCGAATTCATCCAAACCCATCCGCCTGGCAAAGCCATTGACCTCGGCTGCGGCACCGGCACGAACGTCGTCACGCTGGCGCGCTCCGGCTGGCAGGTCACAGGCGTGGACTTTGTGCCGCGCGCCATCCGCACCGCGAGGAAAAAAATCGCACGCGAAAACCTGGAGGCGGATGTGCGCGTGGGCGACGTGACCCGCCTCGACGGCATCGCCGACCGTTTCGACCTTGCCCTCGACATCGGATGTTTTCACGGTCTCGCACAACAGGGCCGGCGGGATTACCTGACTCGACTGGATCGTATCCTCGCCCCGGGCGGATTCTGGCTCATGTACGGATTCTTCCGCCCGAGCCCGCATCACGCGCCGCCCGGGCTTGTCGAGGCGGACATTGACCTCATCTCCACCCGATTCCTCCTCCGCTCCCGCCAAGACGGATTCGACAGACGCGAACGTCCTTCCGCGTGGTTCTTGTTTCAAAGGAACCGTGATCCAGCATGAACAGCCGCGACGACGACATCCAAACCCTCGCCGAAACCCTCATCCACGAATTGACCAAAGCCTTCGCGCTCCCTCGAACCGCGCGTACTCGGGCGACGATCCGTTTCGTCTTCGGCAAAGCCGCGCGCGCCGCCGCGGAAGTGGGCATCAACCTCGACCGCGTCGTCGCCGAGGGCGGACTCTCCGCCGGCGCGCGCTGGATACTGCCGCGCTTCGTCAAATCCCACGCCGCGCGCGGCGTCGAAAACATTCCCTCCCGCGGACCGCTCGTCATCGCGGCGAACCATCCCGCCTCGGTTGATTCGATCGTCATCTCCGCGCACGTGGAACGCCCCGATTACAAGGTCATCATCGGCGACATCCCTTTCTTCCAACATCTTCCGCACATCAACGAACGGGCATTCTTCGCGCCCGAACCCAGCGACACGATGGGACGCATGCAGGTCATCCGCGGCTCGATCCGCCACCTGAAAAGCGGAGGCGCGCTGCTCATCTTTCCGCGCGGCGGTATCGAACCCGATCCCGAATTCATGCCAAACCCCGAGGAAGAATTCGAGCGCTGGTCGCGCAGCCTCGAAATCTTTTTACAGCGCGTTCCGGGCTTGCAGATCCTCGTCACCATCGTAAGCGGAGTCATCAAACCCGCCTTCATGCGGCATCCCATCACCCGCTTCCGCAAAGCCAGACCGGATCGGCAGCGGCTTGCATTCCTCTATCAACTCGCGCGGCAAATGCTCGCGGGCAGGGAACTCTTCAGCCTCACGCCGCGCGTCACGTTTGGAGAGATCGTCACAGGGATCAATCACGAACACATCCTGGCGGATATCGAACACGCGGCGCGGCGCACACTCCGTCAACATACTTCATGGGGTCAGGTATGAAACCCGAACTCCGCATCTTCAAGGATTTGGAGAGTCTCAGCCGCGAGGCGGCGGCTATCTTCATCGAGCAAGCCGCAATGTCCATCACGGAACGCGGTCGCTTTCTGGTCGCGCTCAACGGAGGCGGCGCGCCGAACCGCCTCTTTCGACTGCTTGCAACGGAGTATCGTAAAAAAGTGGATTGGAACAAGGTTCACGTCTTCTGGGGCGACGAGCGCTGCGTCCCGCCGGAGGATGCAGGGAGCAATTATGGTCAGGCAAAAGAGGCGTTGTTGGATCACGTTCCCATTTTGGAGGGCAATATCCACCGCGTGAAGGGCGAACTCGATCCCGCCTCCGCCGCGCAGGACTACGCACAAATCTTGAAATCGTTTGCCGGGGGCGACCTGGAATTCCCCCGTTTCGATCTCGCCTATCTCGGCATGGGCGAGGACGGGCATACAGCATCCCTGTTTCCCGGCTCGACGGTACACGCAACAGATACGGTTATCCCCGTCACAGCAAACTATCAGGATCGCCCTGCGAACCGCGTGACCTTGACGCAGGCCGTCTTCAACGAGGCGCGCATGGTCGTTTTCATGGCGGCGGGAGAAAAGAAGGCGAATACTTTGGCGAAAGTATTGAGCGGCACATATAATCCAGAACTGTATCCTGCTCAGAGGATCAAAACAAAGAACGGGATATTGATCTGGCTGGTGGATGAAGCCGCGGCAGGTGAGTTGCCGCAGGAATTAAAAAGATAAACGAAACATGTCATTGCGAGGACTGGTGGTCGAGTAGGCGGCGATCTTCCGCTGTATCGAGACCACCAGTCCGAAGCAATCCCCCACCTACGCGAGGAGATTGCTTCCCCGCTTCGCAGGGTCGCAATGACGAGAGGCTATATTGGAGGATTATATGGAACTCGCAATGATCGGTTTGGGCAAGATGGGAATGAACATGGCGACGCGTCTCGTGCGCGGAGGTCATCGCGTCGTCGGTTATGCGCGCACGACGGCGACCGTCGAGGAAGCGGAAACGTTCGGCATCGAAGGCGCGCGCTCGCTCGAAGAGGCGGTGAGCAAATTGAAATCGCCGCGCATCGCCTGGGTGATGGTCCCGGCGGGCAAGGCGACGGACGACACGATTGACCGTCTCTCGAACCTGCTGGACAAGGGCGATATCGTCATTGACGGAGGCAACTCCAATTACAAGGATACGATCCGTCACGCCGCGCTACTCGAGCCGAAGGGCATTGACTTCCTGGATTGCGGCACGAGCGGCGGGATTTGGGGCATCAGCGAAGGATACAGCCTGATGATCGGCGGCAAGCCCGAGGTCGCGGAAAAGACGCGTCCCATTTTCGAGACGCTGGCTCCGGGCAAGGATAAAGGCTGGGGGCGCGTCGGTCCGCATGGCGCGGGTCATTTCGTCAAAATGGTTCATAACGGGATCGAATACGGAATGATGCAGGCGTTCGCCGAGGGATTCAGCATCATGAAGGCGAAGGGTGAATTCGACCTCGACCTCGCGCAGGTTTCGCACATCTGGCAATATGGGAGCGTGGTGCGTTCGTGGCTGCTCGATCTTGCGGCGCGCGCGTTGGAAGAGGACGCAAAGTTATCCGGGATCGAGCCCTGGGTTGCGGATTCGGGCGAGGGCAGATGGACGGTGTTCGAGTCCATTGATCTCGACGTGCCTGCGCCTGTGATCACGCTGGCGCTGCAAATGCGCTTCGCCAGCCGCGACGAGGAGAATTTTTCCGCGCGCATGTTGGCTGCGTTGAGAAATCAATTCGGCGGGCACGCGCTGAAGAAAGCGGAGTAGTGTCATTGCGAGCCCGAAGGGCGAAGCAATCTCAGGTTCACAAGGAGATTGCTTCGCTCCCGTGGTCTCGATACAGCGGAAGATCACCGCTTACTCGACCAGCGGTCGCTCGCAATGACGGGTAGTAACAATTATGGACAACGGCTTACCCATTTCAATCGTCATCTTCGGCGCCTCGGGCGATCTGACGCAGCGCAAACTTGTGCCGTCGCTGTTCAATTTGTGCCGCAAGGGACGCGTTCCGAAACAGTTCCGCATCGTCGGCTATGGCAACACGGCGTTTTCCGACGAAGAATTCCGCGCGCATCTCGAGGAAGGCGTCAAACAATTCGCCTCGTTCGAATTCGAAAGGGAGGAATGGGATGCGTTCGCGCCAAACCTCGCCTACCTGCAGGGGCGTTACACCGACCTAGCGGATTTCAAAAGACTTGCCGCCTTCCTGAAAGACTGGGAGACCGGTTCGGGCAACCGCATCTATTACATGGCGACTCCGCCCGGCGTCTTCCCGAACATCATTGACCTGCTGGGGCTGACCGGTCAATTGACCGAGAACGGAGGCTGGCGGCGCGTGGTCATCGAAAAGCCGTTCGGCACGGACCTCGCCTCGGCGCGCAGTTTGAACGAACAGATCCACAAGACGTTGAACGAAAGACAGATCTATCGCATTGACCATTACCTCGGCAAGGAGACCGTACAGAACATTCTCGTCACGCGCTTTGCCAATACGATCTTCGAGCCGTTGTGGAATCGAAACTACATTGACCACGTGGAGATCACGGTGGCGGAACAGGTCGGCGTGGAGCACCGGGCGCGTTTTTACGATCACGTGGGCGTAATGCGGGATATGTTCCAGAATCACCTGTTGCAACTCGCGACGCTGGTCGCCATGGAGCCGCCCGCCTCGTTCGACGCCAACGCGCTTCGGAACGAGAAGGTCAAGGTGTTGAGTTCCATTCACCCGATGAAGCCCGAACAGGTCGCGCAAAGGACGATCCGCGCGCAATACCAGGGCTACCGCGAAGAGGAGGGCGTTGATTCCCAATCCATGACGCCGACCTACGCAGCGGTCAAATTGCAGATTGACAACTGGCGATGGCAGGGCGTCCCGTTCTATCTTCGTTCGGGCAAACGGTTGAAGGAAAAACTATCGCAGATCACCATCGAATTCAAGGAACCGCCGCACATGCTCTTCCCCTCGAAGGACGACCGCCTGACGCCCAACATGCTCGTCCTCTACCTGCAACCCGACGAGGGCATCCACTGGCGGTTCGAGGCGAAGGTCCCCGATACGATCGCGGACATGCGCTCGGTGGATATGGAATTCCATTACGCGGACTCGTTCGGCAAGACCGCCATTCCCGAAGCCTACGAACGCCTCCTCCTGGACACCATAACCGGCGACGCCTCCCTGTTCACCCGCGCAGACGAGGTGGAAACCGCCTGGGGGCTGATTGACCCCATCCTCGAAGCCTGGGAATCGCAAGACCAGCCGCTCGCGTTCTACGAGCCGGATTCGCGGGGTCCCATCGAAGCGGATGATTTGCTTGCGCGGGACAAGCGCAAATGGTCAACGTGGGATGGGAGGGTGGAATAGGCTGCTAATCGGCGGGGGCTTCGCGCCGCGCGGCGATCTTTTCGCGGGCTTCGGCGTGCGCTTCGCGGCTCAGGGGGTAATGGATCGCAAACAGAATGCCGCCCAACAGCAGGATCGAAGGCACAGGTCCGATCAGGATGCGGATCGCCCACACGGCGGATTCGGTCTGTTCGGGCGCGTTGGAGGCGAATCCGCTCCAATCCAGAGCCAGGAGAACGGTCGGGATGGCAATCGAAGCGGCGATCTTCTTGAAGAGCGAAACCAGCGCGTAGAACATGCCTTCGTGCCGCGAGCCGTTGTGGAGTTCGTCCACCTCCACCGCGTCGGGGATCATCGCCCACGGCAGGACATGCACCGCCGAAACGCCCACGCCCGCCAGCGCGGCGAGCGCGATCACGTAGGCGAAGCCAAGCGACGGGTCGAGGAAGATCAGGATCATCATCACCGCGCTGAGGAAGATCATGCCATGGATGTAGGATTTGCGTTTATCGGTCTTCTGCGACGCCCACACCCAAAACGGCAGGACGAACAGAGCGGTGACGAAGACCGCTCCAGCCACGATGTCCGACTCCTGTTCCAGTCCCATGCGATATTTTAGAAAATACAACAACATCACCTGGATGATGTCAATGGCGGTCCACGTGAACAGGAAGATGCCCGCTGCAAAGACGAAGGGACGGTTGTTCCACGCCGCCCGCAGGGACTCGCGCAAGCCCGGTTGCTGCTGAGACGCGTATGCCTCCCTTTCGCGCGTGCCGAAGAAGGTGACGAGCAACGGCAGCGCGCACGCAATGGCAAAGACCCATCCCATCTGAAAGACGCGTCCCTCGTTCTCGGGCCGCATCGCGCCGATCATCATCAACGGGACGATGAACGCGATCAGTCCGCCCAACAGGGAGAACGCCATACGGTAACTGGTGAGCGAGGTGCGCTCGTCGTAATCCTGGGTCAGTTCGGGGGTGAGGGCGAAGAACGGCGTGGTGACGAAGGTCAGGATGGTGTCGTATAAAAAGAAGGCGCCCGCGTAGTACGCCGTGAGCGCGATCTGACTCTCGAACGGCGGGCGCCACCATAGCATGGCAAATGCCAATCCGAACGGGATGAACCCGAACAGCAGGTACGGTCTGCGGCGGCCCCAGCGGGTGCGCGTGCGGTCGGCAATGTAGCCGATGAGCGGGTCGTTGATGTAATCCCACGATTTCCCGATGAAGACCGCCAGCGCGGCAAGCGAGGGGCGCAAACCGACTACGTCCGTCAGGAAGATGGCGAACAGGACGCCGATGGCGGTATCGGCAAAGGCAAAGCCAAAATCCCCCACGCCATAAGCGAGTTTTGTGACGGGCGAAAGGCGCTCCCTGACGTTTTTCATGGCGACCCCGGTTCGGTGGGATGGAATTTCAAAAGAGATAACCCCCCTGCGTCGGATACGTTTTCTTCTATTTCGAAACGACCACCCAGGCGCTCGAATCCTCCGAGACCACGTTCGTTGTTCCGGCTGGAAACAGGGAGGCGATTCGCAGGGGCGAAAGGAAGTGGCTTCTCATCAAAAGGAGTTTCTCCGCCAGCGCGATCAGTTTGACGGCGAAGGTGTTGATGTCCGGTTCCTCGATGACGATCCGCCCGCCGGGTTTGAGGACGCGGAACATTTCGCGGGCGGTGGCGGACTGGTCAACGACGTGGTGGAGGGCGTCCACCATGATGACGCGTTCGAAAAAATCGTCGGGGAAGGGCAGGGTTTCAGAATACGAGCAGACAGGTTCGAGCGTGGGGCGATGCGTTTGTCTCAGCATCCCCATGGACGCATCCCCGATGACGATCTCATCCACGTCGTTCCGCAGCGCGGCGGCGACCCGCCCCGTGCCGCCGCCCAGGTCGAGCAGGCGTCCTTTGGTTGGCAATCCCGCAAGTTCGCGCATTTTGTCGAGCGCGGAATAGGACACGCGCGCGTAGAACGGCGCGATGAGGTCGAAGTGATCGAAGGGCATGGTCATTCCCCCACTGTGATGAGGTCTTTGATGCGTTCGTAGGTGCCGGGTCCGATGCCCGGAACGTTGACGATATCCTCCGTGGAGAGGAAGGGTCCGTTCGCGTTGCGATATTCGACGATCCGTTGCGCCAGCGCGGGACCGATGCCCGGCAGGGACTCGAGTTCGAAAGCCAACGCGGTATTGATGTTCACCAGGTCTTCGTCCGACCCGGAGGTGACCAATTCGGGGATGGCTGTGGGAATGACGGGCGAAAATCCCTCCATGTAGGGAATATCCAGTCTCTCCCCGTCTTCGAGGGTGCGGGCAAGGTTGATGGTTTCCTTTTCCGCCTCGGCAAGGAAACCGCCCGCGGCGGATATGACATCCTGGACGCGCGCTCCCTTGGGCAGGGCGTACACGCCGGGGCGCGGCACCGCGCCGGTGATGTGGACGATGATCGGTTTTTCGGTCGGCGCCGGGCGGAGCGTCACTGCCTGCCCGCTCGGGTTGCGCGATACCACCCAGATGACGGCGGCGACGAACAACCCGAAAAGAATTCCCGAAACCAGGTTGAGGATGGATTTTAGATTCTGCATTTGAGCAATTTTACTGCAACTTCATCACCAGCAGATGTTCGTTAACGGCGGAAAATTTGAAGAACACATTCGCGAGCCTGCTGATGCGTTGAAAATAACGCGGCATCTCCTCGTATGGCACACTGATAAAGCCGAATTTTTCATACAGAACGCCCAGCGACGAACGGCACGTGAGATATAACGGGCGCGGGCTGTTCGCCAGCAGATGTTCGATGATGACGCGCGCGACGCCTGTTCCGCGATGTTCGGGATACACGGCAAGCGAAGCCAGTTCAAGGATGTCCTTCCCGTGAGGCTTCAACTGCCCGCAGCCGATCATTTCATCCCGGTCATTGACTGCCACGACGAAACGCTTCCAATCCAGACCGAGGGGGTTGATCCCGACCGAACGAATTAATTCCCTGATCTGGCTGGATTCCGATTCACGCGCGGGGCGGAGGGTGAAGGTGGGCATTTAGTCTGATAGTCTGATAGTCGGATAGTCTGATAGTCTCATAGTCTCATAGTCTGGGAGTCGGATAGTCTGGGAGTCTGATAGTCTGATAGTCTCATAGTCTCATGGTCTGATAGTCGGATAGTCTGGGAGTCGGATAGGCGGATGGTCGAAGCCTTTCGGGATCAATCGCTAAATCAAGCCTGCCGCGACGATGATGATGAACGTGGAGATGAACCAATGGATGAGGAACGGATATAGAAATGATTTCGTTCGGTACGCCACCCAGCCGAAGGCGAAGCCGCCGAAGATGGTCGAGAGAGTCTCCACTTCGGGCTTGCCGATGTGCGCGATGGCAAACGGGACCGCCTGCAACCACAATGCGTCATGCCCGAATTTGCGCGCGTATCCGAACAGGATCCAGCCGCGGAACATGAATTCCCAGCCGATCAGATCGAGGAAGGTCGTCCAGGGCAAGCCGTTGGTGTAAGGTTTGTAATACTCCTGCATGGACGGGTCGCCGCTTCCGAGATAATAGATGATCGGCGCCATGAACAGGATACCGATGACTGTGATGACCAGCCCCGCTTTCCAGTCGCCGAGTGTAAATCCAAATCTATTTGGGTTCTCCCGAAAGACAAAAAGTATGAACATCAGCGGAATGATCAGATAGAGAATGACGCGATCCCAATAGTAATAGGGCGTGAGTCGGTGATAGTAATCCACCATCAGCAAGAGGGTGGAGACGATGGTGATGGCGACGACTTTCCGGTCGAAGGTGAGTTTTTCGCCGAGGAGGGTTTTCATGGGAAGTGGAGAGTGGAGAGTGGAGAGTGGAAAGTAGAAAGTGGAGAGTGGAGAGTAGAGAGTGGAAAGTGGAGAGTGGAGAGTGGAAAGTAGAAAGTGGAAAGTGGAAAGTGGAAAGTGGAAAGTGGAAAGTGGAGAGTGGAAAGTGGAGAGTGGAGAGCGAGGGTTTGAATCAATAAGGGAAGTAGGTTTGGTTGCCGGTGGGTCCGAGTAGTTGTGAGATTTTATCCCAGTCGCGGGCGAGTTCGAGGATCCAGTTGGTCAGGAGGAGGAACACGAGGGGGATCGAGAGGATTACGAGAATTTTGCCGGTTTGGGATTCGCTCCAACGGACGGACAGCGCGCCGAATCCATTCACCCAGAACTGCGCGGCGAGGATGGCGATGTATGGCACGAGCGCAAGGTGGAAACGATCTTCGGAGAGGATGAACACGTGCGGGAGGGTGTAGCAAATCAGGAGGAGGGCAAGGAAGCAAGTCTGAGGCGCCCACCGCAAAAGCGATAGTCCCAGCGCGGCGGAGGCGGAGATGAGGACGAACGGCAAAAGCAGGATGGCGGAGATCGTCAACAACAGCGGGAGCGAAACGTAGCCGACGATGTTGTTCGAGTAGAAATACATCAGGACGCGCTTTTCGAGACCGAAGAAAAAGCCGAGGCGATTGATCGCAAGCGGAACGAATCGTTCGGGCCGTGCCTGGATGAATTCGAGCGCCTTCTGTGTGCCGATGCGGTCGCGTTCGGCGTCGTCGAGGATGGTCAACAGATCCAGCGACGGACCGAAGACGAAGGAGCCGTTTCCCTGCGGGTGATAGCCGAGGTACAGGTTGTATCCCATCGAGGTTTCGATGCCGGTCGGTTTGTGATGAAGAAGCGAGTTGCGGACGACCCAGGGAGTGACGATAAGGGAGAAGGAGAGGATCGAGAGAATTGCGCGTTTGCCATGCCAGTAAAGCAGGAGGCAGAACGCGGCGAGGGCGAAGAGAAGGATGACGGAGCGGGTGAGGGCGGTGAGAGAAAGAAAGAGACCGAGAAGTAGGGAATTAAGAGAATTCGGTCGTTCGTGGAATTTGAGGAGAAAGAGGAAAGAGGCGAGGAGGAGAATGAAGAAGGGATTTTCGGTTCCGAGACCGAGGGGATACACGAGGAGGAGCGGGTACGCGGCGACGATCCAGGCGGAGAGGCGGGCGGCGCGTTCTTTCCACGCTTCGACTGCGCTCACATGGTCCCGATGCTCTCTCGGGAGGGCATGCTTTCCACTTTCTAAAGTTGTGGAATATGGAGAGAGGAAAGTGGATGGTTGGGATAAGAGACGCTTTGCCGCGAAATAAGTCAACGGCGCGAGGGGCGCGCCCAGGAAGATCGCCTGAGCCAGCCGCGCGGCGAAGAAGCGGGAGGGATCAATTCCATTGATGAAATAAACGAGGGCAAGAAAGACCGGGTAGAGCGGCGCGCGGAACGAGGTGGGAATGCCGAGGCGTGGATCATACTTCTCGAGGCTGGACAGGTCGAAGGTCAGGAAAGAGGCGAAGCGGTCGAGGTCTGCCTGCGCGTACCAGCGGAATCCATTTCCCTGCGCGAGACTGCGCGCCAGCATATCATACTGGAACATGTCGTCGAGTCCGATTCCCAGATCGCGCGTGAGGAGGACGGGGATCAGGTGCAGGATAAGCGCAACGACGTAAATTCGGAATGCAAAGGATTTGAACATGAAGAGAAGCAGCGTCCCGAAGGTTCGAGCGACTCAGCCCGGATGTTCAGGGAAACCTTCGGGACGTTTTGCGGCAAACATAAAACGGATCGCACAATTGTACCGTGCAATCCGTTCCGGCTTCATGCGATCACATGCACCTTCGTTCTGAGTTTCTCGATGCGCCTGGCGAGATAGGGCATGAAGTAACGGTCGTATTTCTCCCATAGTTCGGGATTCGCCCAATCCGTGCCTTTGACGCGTCCGCGGCAATTGGGGCTGCCGCAATAACAATCGAACTCGTCGTAGTCCGAGCCGTCGCACATGGCGTAATCGAAGGTGATCTCCTCGCCCGCGTGGATGTCGCGCATGGCGATGAGACCGATCTGCCCGGTAAAGCCTGCATTGGGTTCGCAGGAATGGTTGAAACAATCGGTGGGTTCGAGCGGCAGGGGCGCCTCCAGGTAGAGACCTTCCTCGATCTGGAGGATGCGCTGGGTAAAAAACTCCATATTGGGGTCGAGTTCGTCCTCAGCCACAATACGACCGCCCCACAGGCAGATCAACTCGCCTTTATGGATCGGCTCGCGGGCAAACACGCCGCATCCGCCTTTTTCTTCGAACACGCCCGAATCGCACTTCGGGTTAAGATGGGAATAAAATTGACCGCTCATTCTTTCCTTTCTTTTTGCGAGGCATTTCGCCCGGAATATCTTTGGCAACGCGCGCCAAAGGGACTACACATCGGAAAACCGACAAACAAAAACAGTCAAAGCACAACAGCTCCAAACCACTGTGTTGACTGCGCTAACCTTAAGCAGTCCCGCCGCCTCGCCAAGTCTGAGTTGGAGGGCGGCGGAAGCCAGATTTTATTCGTGGCGTATCAGGTTATAGAAGGGGCACAAGTATTTCTTCATTCACACTCGTGCGAGTCGTTGGAATATCGAACGCTCCTTTTCGAAGATGAACGCAATTGTAACGGCTATTGACGCGATGTCAATCTTTTCGAGGGAGGAATTTTGGGGGACGTTTCGCTGCCGTACAAGCCTACTTAAGTGGACGCGGAATCACGCGGAAAACGCGGATTTTTATTTAATTGATTTTCCGTGCGCGAAGCGTCGGCGCTCGTCCGCGTCTGATTTCTAAAACGTACGGTAGAGAAGGAAACGTCAAACCATCCTGAGCGCAGACAAAGGACGCTTCGCCCCCAGCCGGAACCTGATCCTACTCGAATTGCCTCTTCCCCCCTCATCCCATTGCCAGCGTCACCATGGCGCGGAAGCCGTTATACGCGGACACCATCTCCTCCGCCGCGAGCGTAACGCGCGTCCCCTCGCGTCCCGTGAACGGAATCATCGAAGCCCTGTCCGCCATGTCCGAAGCGGAAAACTCCACCATCACGCGCACCGGTGTATCCAGCGCGAACGGATCGGGCGCATCGCCTTCCGCCAGCCTTTCCACCGCGCGGGACGCCGCTTCGAAGATCATCTCCCGCGTCGCCTCCGGGGGCAGACATTCCGCGGCAAAACGCCCGCTCGCCTGTTTGACGACCGCCGTCTCAACATCGCCCAGCAATTCGACGATCTGCGCGCAAGCCGTCCGGTCGCCGGATGTCATGACGACAGGTACGCCGAAATGACCCGCCAATGCCGCATTCAAACCATATTCCCCGGTCAAAATATCGTTCAGCCAGACATTGGCAACCGTTTTCGACGACCACGTATGATCGAGGATCGCGTTCGGGGTTCCATTGCGCGCGTGATACCCGACGAAGAAAACGCCGTCCACGCTCTCGTCAATTCCCTGCATCATCGAAAACGGGGAAGGCGAACCGCTATTCAACCGCGCGCGCGGATCCAGTTCCTCGATCAGAATGTTCGACCCGTCCCAATGACCGTCCGCCACGATAACCTCCTCCGCGCCCGCCTCCAGCGCCCCGCGGATCGCGGCGTTCACGTCCTGCGTCATCAATTTGCGGAAACGCGCGTACTCCGCATGTCCCGGCGTGACCTGCTCCCACGTCGTCACGCCTGTGATGCCTTCCATGTCAACTGCGATCAGGATTTTCATGTTTATTACTCCTCGTCATCGCGAGGGCGCCAGTCTGAAGCAATCCCCCTGTTGTTGCGGAGATCGCTTCGCCACTCGCTGCGCCTGGGCTCGCAATGATGGAAAATCAGTTTCAGATTGGTCATAATCTATTCTTTCACAATCCATCTTTCAACCATCCTCCCCACTACCGGGTACCGGTAATCATCGCCCTTCAACGTCCTGTACCCCGCCCATTGACCGAGGATGTGCAACAATGGCACAGCCAGAAGGATGAGCAATGTAACCAACAGTGAAACGAGGAAGACGATCGCGCCGAGCAGAACGTTCGACGAATCGAACGAAATCTCCCCCTCGAAGCCGATGGTCAGGACGAATACCACGATCCCGAACAAGTAGAAAAATCCCCCCGCGAAATACAGCAGCGTTGTCCCTGCCTGGTATGCGAAGGCTTGAATGGACTGAAACTTGAGCAACAGACTCCGCCTTCCCTGCAACGCCCAGGAAAAGATCGGGACAAGCAACCCCCAAATCACGATGATGACGCTGAAATGTCCCATGGACGCCACCCAGCGATCCTCGTGTTCCTCGATCAGCCAGGTTTTCTCTTCGCCGGGTCGCGCCGGATCGTGTCCCAAATATCGCGCCAGGCGGCTGCCCATGAACGGATAACGGAAATCCCTGCCGAGCGCGCAGGCGATCCCCGCAATGAGCGGGGGGAGGAGGTACAAAGCGATCAAACCGAACATCAGCGCGGTGTGACCCGCCGCCCAGGCGTTCAAATCCGTTTCGAGGGCGTCAATGTTCTGGACGCGGGAGAGAAAGCCAACTCCGCTGACGATCGCCACGATAAGCGTCGCCAGGATCCAGACGGTGTACCCCAAAGTCTGATAACCCAACGCCTGCAAACACTGGAACGACGTGTAGTTGGATTTTCGCCGACTCTCCGACCAGCCGAAAACGGGAAGGAATAACCCGATTCCCATTGCCAGCGTGGAGAGGTGGGCGATCACCGCCCAGATGCGTTCCTCGATGGAGGGTTTGGTGTTCATGCAAGTTCGTTCCGCAAACCGTACCGCGACATGTTGTACTTTTCCAAATTAATCGAGCAATAAACTTGGCTTGGAAATGCCAAGAGAAAACCACTGAGACACGGAGACACAGAGAAAAAGAATTAAAACTCCGTGACTCACGTCGTCCCGATGTTCTTTCGGGAGTGTCTCCGTAGTGCAAAGCGGATTGCTCGGTTTAATTGTTAATCTGCAAAATGTCGCTGCGCATGGCGACATGAATGTCGCTTTACGGAATCTTGCCCGATTTTATCAGAGCAATACGGGAGGCGGTATAATCCCTTCATCACACCCGGAGGAATGGAATGACAGAACTTGCGCTATATCCCCTGAGCGAAGAACACAAGATGATCCGCGACGCCGCCCGCGACTTTGCCCAAAAGGAGATCGTCCCCGTAGCGGCGGAATTCGACGAAAGCGGAGAGTTTCCCAGCGAAACCGTCAAGAAGATGGGCGGGTTGGGATTCATGGGAATCGAGATGCCGGAAGAATACGGCGGCGCGGGCATGGATACGCTCGCCTACGTCCTCGCCCTCGAAGAGATCTGCAAAGCGGACGCGGCGCACGGCGTCATCATGTCCGTGAACAATTCATTGTATTGTCACGGAATTTTGAAATTCGGAACGGAGGGACAGAAGAAAAAATTCATCACGCCGGTCGCCTCCGGGAAATCCGTCGGCGCGTACTCACTGACAGAACCGATGAGCGGTTCGGACGCAGGGACGATGAAATCCCGCGCGGTGCGCGACGGCGACCACTACGTTTTGAATGGACGCAAATCCTGGGTCACGAGCGGACCGGTCGCCGAATATTACGTCGTCTTTATGATGACCGACCCGGAGAAAAAACACAAGGGCATGACCGCGTTCCTCGTCGAGGCGAACACACCCGGACTCACACGCGGGAAGAAGGAACCGAAACTCGGCATCCGCGCCTCCGCAACGAGCGAGTTGATCTTCGAGGAGTGCCGCGTGCCGGTGGAGAATCGTCTCGGCGAGGAAGGCGAGGGCTTCAAGATCGCGATGACCGTCCTCGACGCGGGCAGGATCGGGATCGCGACGCAGGCGCTCGGGATCGCGGAAGCGGCTTACGAAGCCTCGCGCCAGTACGCGGTCGAGAGAGAGGCGTTCGGTCAACCGATCGGCGCGTTCCAGGGGACGGGATTCAAGATCGCAGACATGAAGACGCGCATCGAGGCGTCCCGTTTGTTGATCTACAACGCGGCGATGGCGAAGGAGAAATCCAAAAAGGACGGCAGCCGTTATTCGCTCGAAGCCTCCATGGCGAAGTTGTTCGCCAGCGAGACCGCCATGTGGGTCACGCATCAGGCGGTGCAGATCCACGGCGGGATGGGCTACAGCCGGGAACTGCCCATCGAGCGTTACTTCCGCGACGCGAAGATCACCGAGATCTACGAGGGGACGAGCGAAATACAAAGGCTGGTCATTTCGAGAAGCGAGATGGGATTGAAGTAAAACATGGACGGCAGGCGGGGAACGCTGGTCTCTGTTTTGCTGGCTGGGGGCATTCTCGTTCTATATTTCGGCATTCAAATCAACGCGGACCTGCCGTTCGATCAGAAAAATCATCTCTGGTCGCTTGCGGCAGGTTCGTCCTTTTTCGTCACGGGATTGCTCATCCACCAAAGCGAAAAACTCTATCGGCGGTTCGAACGCGCCGTTGACAGGCTCGCGGCGTGGTTCGGGATTCTTTCCTGGCAGGTTTTGTTATTGGGGATGAGCCCGGTCTTTATCGTACTCGGCGCGATCGGGGCGGGATACGGCGCCAGGATGCACAGTCCCATCTTCGCGGCGATCGCGTGGCTGGCGGGAATTGCGCTGGTCTTCATCGGCGGTTACGAATGGGAGGCAGAGAGACCGAGACTCTCCAGGCGGACGATCCTCTTCGCGGCGGGTATCGCGCTATTCGCCTTCCTGCTCAGAGGGATCGGCGCGGGAGGATTCCCGATCATCCTCACGGGAGACGAGGGATCGGCGGGCATCGGCGCGCGCGATTTTGCGACCGGGGACTGGAACAATATCTTCATCGCGGGCTGGTTCTCGTTCCCATCGTTTTTTTCCTTCATCCAATCCCTGTTCATCCGAGTCTTCGGCGCGACCACCGAAGCCCTGCGGCTTCCATCCGCAATCGCCGGCGCAGCGACCGTGGCGGCAGTTTATCTTTGCGGCAAAGCAATGTTCGGCGAACGGGCGGGACGTTTCTCCGCGCTGGCGCTTGCCGCGCTTCACTTCCACATCCATTTCAGCCGCCTGGGTCTCAACAACATCTGGGACGGGTTGGGATATACCCTCACCCTCGGCGCGCTTTGGTACGGATGGGCGCGGGACAGGCGTCTCGCGTATCTGCTGGGCGGGCTGGCGCTGGGATTTTCCCAATACTTTTACGTGACCAGCCGGGGATTGTTCGCCATCCTCATCGCCTGCATGGTCATTGCGTTCCTCTTTCGACGCAGCCGGTTCTACCGATCCGCTCCTCATTTCGTCCTCACGTTTGCGGTTGCGCTGGCGGTCGTGTTCCCGCTGGCGCGGTATTACATCCATGAGCCGAACCAATTCCTCGCGCCGTTCGCCCGCGTATCGTCCGTCAACGGGGGAACGGATGAATCCATCGGGAGGATTTCGGAGCAGATCGCGGCCGGGTTGCAGGCGTACACGGTCGCCCACCTGCGAAACTGGTACAAACCCGAGACGCCGATCCTTCGTCCGATCTTCGGCGCCCTGTTCTATCTGGGGATCATCTTCCTGTTATTCAGGAACCGTGACAGCCGCCTCGTTTTCCTGACCTTTTGGCTGGTCCTGTTCGGTTTCATCGGCGGACTCAGCGAATCGCCTCCCGCTGCGCAAAGGTACGTCGCCGCGGCGCCCGCCGCCGCATTGGTCGTTGGTTTCGGTTTGCACAAAGCCGTGGAGATGTTCGAAGCCATCTGGTTGAAACATGCGAGGGTCGCGATATTCCTGGGATATGCCGTCATCTTTATCGCCATGGCAAGCGACCTGAATTTCTACTTTCGGGATTATCGCGCCATGGACAGGAGGGAGAACCTCGCCAGCAACGGAGCGATCGCGCAGGAACTCGCCAACTACTTGCAGGACAAACCCGAAGGCGCGCAATTGGTGTTCATGCACAGCCCGCGCATGGGGTATTACTCCATCCCGAGCATCCAATACCTCGCGCCCCAGGCAACCGGCATTGACTCTCCGCCGGACTGGGCGTCCTTCGACCGAAGCCGCTTAACAGGGGAAAGAATTATTTTCGTCTTTCTGCCGGAAGATCAGGGTGAGATCGAAACCGTGCGAGCGGAATTCCCCGGCGGCTTGCTCCTATTCAAAAACGCCTGGAATGGGGAGATTCTGTTCTGGCTGTACGAGTACGCGCCGAATTGAAAATGTTTACAGCATGAGAGAAAGCCTGCCCTCGGACTTCCGCAATCGAGGGGTTCCCGATCTTGAATATCCCAGCCATTAACGCAAAGGAGAATGAAATCTGTATTATTGAGTTTTCACCTATTCCTCCATCAAACCCGGTATACATCCACCTGTCTGTAACGTGCGACTGTCATCTTCCTCCCCTTCAAAGCGCGAAAATTTACCATCATTATCATAAACAATCTTAAAGCGTTTTGCTTGTTCCACCTCGGCGCTAAAATAATAATAAATTTCACTGACATTTCCGCAATTCACCACTTTTTCATAGCCTTTAACGATTTGATGGACTTCTGCTACAGACATGCCGGGTTTCAGAACTGCATAGAAATACCCGGATGGAAAAGATACGGGATAGGGATAATCCTTGATCTCTACCCCAAGCTCCTTTGCCAACTCCTGTTGCATCCTTTCCCGCGGGGTGATGATCATCGCAGGCAGGATCCGCCATATAGCGATTACTCCAACACAAATTAAAGCGAATGCAATCAAAGAATGAGTTAATAACTGTTTAGCATTCTTTGAAAATTTCATTGTGCCTCTCTTTTCGATCTGCACCATAGTCGCCTTTAAGGCGACAATTCATCGATCCAATTTGAAACATCTATTGGCGAAGCATTCCAAATGGAACTTCCCAGACGTGCCCCATCAACAGCAGCGACATTTCCTAGCCGAATATCGCCCGCATTAAATTCACCCGGATCGGCATCTCTTAATAAATTACCTACTACTCCACCACCGGCTCCAGTAAAGTACCCAAAGAAGAATAATCCGGCATAGTGGTGAGATTGGTTCTGAGCGGGGTCCAGCGAATCCAAGTATTGATTATCCAAACCGTCATTTCCTTCGTTCAGAAAAGGATAGTCTCCATGGCCCTGCATAGCCGCATCCCATGAAATCCCCACCCACCCGTCCGTGGATGACATACCTGCAAAGACGAGCCCAAAGTCTCTCACGAATTGTTTTTCTGATCTTCACCATATTGCGAAGCAAGGCGTTCTACGTGTAAGGCAAATAAATCCCAACCAGTTACGTCATCTGGATTTTTCCATGACACATCGCCTGCCCATAATTGGTTGTAGTTGTCTAGGTAAAAATCCCAATCTTCTCTGGTCCATTTTCCGTTTTTACCTGAACCTAGAAACATCACAGTAAAAGCCCAATTGCGTTTGTCGGCGTTAGATTTAGGTTTCCACTCCCCACAGCCTTCAGTTCTACATCCGTCATCTAACATGTGACCAGAAGGATCGATGTATCGAATGGGATTATTACGAACGTAGGAGTATCTGTTCCAGTTTAAGTGGATAAGGAAATTTAGACACGAAAACGGGCATAATTAAGGTGTACTTTTAGGAGAAAAGCCATGCCCAAGCGACGACACTTCAGCGCCAACC
>JAANMT010000683.1_pt1 | contig 37018 bp, 34 predicted proteins | sample 7279711 | NCBI WGS metagenome assembly JAANMT01 (sample SAMN14094538, study PRJNA606508) | bioreactor metagenome | isolation source: A lab-scale SPAN reactor treating ammonium-rich wastewater day 1 | place: Ireland: Galway | collected 2017-01-16 | reverse complement strand
TCAACCGTCGCGGTTATGGTTACCGCAATTTCAATTCCTTTCGTCTACACGTTTTGGTCGCTTTTGACCCGATTTCCCGTTAAAAACGGGAGAGCCAAAGATAAAAATCCCAAATGTGCTCGTGGACACCGGTTCAGGTGGAACAATTTTATCGGCGGATGCATTATCCAATATCGGCATTGTTCCAGAACCTGAAGATACATTACATACGATTTTTGGAGTTGGCGGAAGTGAAGTCGTATTCACCCGCAAAATAGATGAATTGAGAGTGGGAACATTTTTAGCCAAAAGGTTTGAAATCGAAATCGGCGGCATGGATTACGGCTTCGATATTCAGGGGATTTTGGGAATGGATTTTCTCGTTTCTGCCGGCGCAATCATTGACCTTGAAGAACTGGAAATCACGTTTACAAAACCAAAGTAGAAGAGGCACCCTCATGGCAGAACACATCAGCGTTTCGCAAATATCAAAATACGTCGGGCAGGAAGTGACCGTCAAAGGCTGGGTCTACAATCGCACAGACAAGGGAAAGTTGTGCTTTTTGCTCGTCCGCGACGGTTCGGGTTTTGTGCAGTGCGTGGCGTTCAAAGGCGACCTGGAACCCGAAGTCTTCGACAAGGTCATGCGCCTGCCGCAGGAGTCGTCGGTCATCATCACAGGCGCGGTGCGCGAAGATAAGCGCGCGCCCGGCATCCCCGGCGGATACGAGATCGGGGTGAAACAGGTCGAGGTCGTGCAGGAGGCGGACTTGGATTATCCAATGTCGCTCAAAGATCACGGCGTGGACTTTGCGCTCGACAACCGTCACCTGTGGATTCGGATGCAGAGTCAATGGGCGATCTTGAAAGTGCGCGTGCGGGTCATGTCTGCGGTGCGCGAATATCTCGATTCGAACGGCTTCTTCAACCTAGATACCCCCATCCTCACTCCCGCCGCCGCCGAAGGGACGACCACCCTTTTTGAAACCGAATATTTCGACGAAGGCAAGGCATACCTCGCCCAAACGGGACAACTCTACAACGAAGCCAACATCTTCGCCTTCGGGAAAGTCTATTGCTTCGGTCCCACCTTCCGCGCCGAGAAATCGAAGACGCGTCGCCATCTCACCGAGTTCTGGATGCTCGAACCCGAGATCGCGTTCTGCGACCTGGACGGATTGATGGAAGTAGAGGAAGGTCTCATCACCCACATTGTTCGAACTGTGCTGCGCGACTGCGCGGCGGAATTGAAGTTCCTCGAACGCGACGTGACCAAACTGCAAAACATCTCCGCGCCCTTCCCGCGCATATCCTATGACGACGCGGCGAAATACCTGATCGAACTCTACGAAAAGGAGACCAACCCCGAAAAGAAGGAACTGCTCCAATTCGAATGGGGCATGGACTTCGGCGCGCCGCACGAAGTGGAACTGACGAAATTGAACGATAAACCTTTGTTCGTGTATGGCTATCCCAGCGCGGTCAAAGCCTTTTACATGGAGCCGTGGCCCGGTCGTCCTGAAGTTTGCAAATCGGTGGACTTGCTCGCGCCGGAAGGTTACGGCGAAATCTGCGGCGGCTCGGAACGCATGAGCGACCACGACAAACTGCTCGAACGCATCCGCAAGGAGGGTTTGCCCGAGGAAGCGTTCAAATGGTATTTGGAACTGCGGAAATACGGTTCTGTTCCCCACTCAGGATTCGGCATGGGCGTGGAACGAGTCGCTGCCTGGCTGTGCGGCATCGAACACATCCGCGAGGCGATCCCGTTTCCGAGGACGATCAAGAGGGTGTATCCCTAGACGTAAAAGTACGCAAGTAAACAGGTAGACACGTAAACAAGTTGGATACCTGTCTACCTGTGTACGTGTGTACCTGTGTACGTGTGTACCTGTGCACACTCCTATAACCGCAACGCCAGCGTCCGCCGTTCATCGAAACGATACAGTCCCGCCTTGCGCGCGGCGACGACGGCGTCGGCATATTCCTGCGCTGTAATTCCACGATTAATCTCAGCATACTTCTCCCTTGAAACCTTGCCAGCAGGATAATATTGCGCCATTACATTGACGTAGGTGTGCGGCGAGACCTCACGCGCCAGAAATTTCATGATCTCGCGCGTCCCAGCCACCGCGCCCGGCATGACAAGATGCCGCAGGAGAACGCCGCGTTTGGCAATACCGTTCTCGTCCATCTTCAACTCCCCAACCTGGCGGTGCATCTCTTTGATGGCGCGGCGCGCGGCTTCGGGGTAATCCTTCGCCAGCAAATACTTGAGCGCCATCCGCGAGTCCCAGATTTTGAAGTCAGGCATGTAGATGTCCATCACGCCGTCCATCTGGCGCAGGCTTTCCATCGAGTCGTAGGAAGATGTGTTGTAAACGAGAGGCAGACGCAATCCGCCTTCGACCGCGAGGACAAGCGCTTCGAGAATTTGCGGAACGACGTGTTCCGGCGTGACGAAGTTGATGTTGTGGCAGCCCATCGCCTGGAGTTCAAGCATCATCTCCGCCAGCCGTTCGGGGCGTGTCTCCTCGCCATGACCATGATGGCTAATGTCGAAGTTCTGGCAGAACTGACAGCGCAGGTTGCACCACGAGAGGAAGATCGTTCCGCTCCCGTTCCAGCCGCGCAGGCAGTCCTCTTCGCCGAAGTGAGCGAAGTAACTGCTCACCCGCGCGTAACGTCCCGTCTTGCACACGGCCGTTTTATCCGCAAGCCGATCCACTCTGCAATCGCGCGGGCAGACGCGGCAGGATGCAAGAGTTGCAATCGCCTGGCGAGCCCGCCTCTGCAATTCGCCTGTGCGATACAAACGCAGATATGCGGGCTCGAAGTCCTTTGACGAGAGGAGGAAATTCGACCGGGCTTGAACTTCCATCAGCCACATCCGCTTTGTGAAACGCGCGCGGCGTAAACGGGTTCGATTACGGGATGATCAACACCTGCCCAACGCTGATGTTGTTCGGGTTCGGGATGTTGTTCGCCGAGGCGATTGCCGCGACCGTTGTCCCATATTTGATGGCGAGATGGTAGAGCGTGTCGCCTGGCTTGACGGTGTAGGTCCTTTGGGATGACGGAACGCCTCCCGCGCCCCCGGAACTGCCTCCGCTTTCAGACGGGATCGCCACCGCAACCGGCACCGTCAACTGATCGCCGGTCTTCAGCAATTGCGGGTTGGCGTTGACGAGTTCGCGCACCGTCACGCCGTATTTATTGGCGATGGTCTCGAAGGAATCGCCCGCCGCGATCGTATGCTTCTTCGGCTCCTTCGGCGGTTCGGTGACGATCTTTGCCCCGGCAAACTTATACAACTCCTCCAGCGTACCGTTGAACACATTGAGGTCCACGTTTGCGTTGATGCCGTTGAGGCGTCCCTTTTCGCTGTACTGCCAGAACGTCCATCTGAACCAGCCGCGCGGCAGGGAGGGTTGTTGTCCCTCCGTGTAGGTGTTCGGGTATTGCGCCAGCCAGAGCGGGTAATCCTTCGCCCACGCGGGCGGTCCTCCGCCGGCTTCGGAGAAATAATCCTGCAGGAAGTATTGACCGGAATAGATGAGGGGTTTCCTGCCGAACGCCGCTTCGACCTCATCCAGCCATGCCTTCGCGCGGGCAATGACCCGGTCCTTCGACTGCCCGTCGTGCGTTTCGAGATCGAGGACCGGCGGCAGTTCCCCGTCGTCGTTCATGGACCTGACGTAATCAATGAACTTCTTCGCCTGTTTCTTTCCGTCCACGTTGGAACGGAAGAAGTGATACGCCCCTCGCAGGAGTCCGGCCGATTTGGCGCCGAGCCAGTTATCGTCGAAGGTGGGATCCGCATAGTAGTCCGCCTCGGTCGCCTTGATGAAGACGAAGCGCAGTCCCGTTGCGCGCACCTTGGGCCAGTCAATTCCTGAATTCCAATACGACACGTCAATACCGGGTACGGTAGCCATGGACATCTCCTCTCGTGAATTCGGTCTGTATCAGGACAAGCGTAGCACAAAACAAAAGTTATTGCAACCGCCTCGCGTTTCCGTAATTAATTTTTCCCTACCATTGCACGATTGATTATGGTATAAAAACATCGTCCCTGCTGTGCGCGTGATGTTGCTCCCACCGTTTTGAGCCAACACTCACTTTTAGGGTCTCAAACTCCTAAAGAAATAACGCGATAGGCCTGAGCCAAGGCGGCGTTTCTGGGTCGGGACCCACCTGCGAAAGCAGGTTCAAAACCTGGCAGCACACGGCATCGGCGGGGCAATGATTTATCGGGCCCTAAAGGTTTGCTTTGCGAAAACCTTTAGGGTCTTTATATTTCATGGGGCTTGATGTATGGCAAGCGCGGCGCGCAGGCCCGATTCGAACGCGCCCTGGATCCACGCGTGATAGAGCGAGGCGTGTTCCCCCGCAAAGTGAATGCGTCCTTCAGGTTTGACGATCTCCTCGTGCAGAAGCGTCTGCTGACCGGGGTCGAACAACGCGAATGCGCCGCCGGCGAACTCGTCGTCGTGCCACATCCACGACGCGCCGATCTCGAATTCCTTTGTCACCTGCGGATGGATTTCCGCCACATCGTCGAGCGCCTGCACGATGCGGTCGTCCGGTTTGAGCGAACCCCAGCGCTGCGCGTCCTCGGACCAGGTGTAACTCGCCAGGATCACGCCGCGTCCCGTTTCGCGCCCGTGATCGGGATAATACAAGTTGCGGATGGGCAGGTCTGTGATCGTGCCGCCGCCGAAGATGCCGTCCTCCTCCTCCCAGAAGCGGCGTTTGCATTGAAATAATATTTTTGCGGAGGCGTCGTAATGCAACTGGCGGATGGCGCGGTTCTTCGCGCGCGAGAACGGCTTGAGCGTTTCCACGTGGCGCAGCACAGGGAAGGGAACGGTAATGATGGCATACTCGCCGCTCTCGGTAAATCTGCCAGCCTTCGTTTCATAGTGGACGGTCACGCCCTCCGGCGATTGGTCCATGGCGATCATCTTCGCGCCGAAGCGGATGTCGTCTTTCAGTTCGGGCAAAAAGGCGTGAGGCAGACGATCCGTTCCGCCCTGGATCTCGATCATATTCATGTAATAGTTCCCGGAATCCTCGCGGAACAATTCGAGGAAAGACGAGTTCATCACGGATTCCTGGTTTGCGAGCAAACCGAACATTTCGATCATGCCCTCGGACCAGCCGTTCAGTTCGAGAAACTCGCGCGTGGAGTACTGGTCGTATTTGGCGACGATCTCGTCCCACGCGGCGTCGCCGTTCTTTTCCAGCATATCCAACAACGGCTTGAGGGCTTCCATGTACATTCGAGCGGAGGTTCTCCCGACCTCATTTGCAGATACTTCAAAACCCATCAACGACGGGTTTACATGCGCTTCGGAGGCGCGCATCTTCCTCCCGCCGATGTAGTAAAAGGCGTTGGGATTGTCCATGGTGAAGTCGTTGGTCTTGAGTCCGAATTTCTCGATATACGCCATCGTCAGCGTATGCGCGCGGGGAATGCGCATCGCGCCGACCTCGGCGTACAGTCCCTCCGTGAACGGTTCGCGGAGGGTGTAGACGCGCCCGCCGACGCGTTGTTGCGCCTCGAGAATGACCGGGGTATGACCAGCCCGTTTGAGTTCGTACCCGGCCGAAAGTCCCGCGAGACCCGCCCCCACGATCACGACGCGTTTCGGTTTTCCGCCGCCATACTTTTTTGCGACCCCCTGCCTGATCACGTCAACATACTCCTGTATCGAACGTTCGGGTTGCATAAGGACCTCCGCGCAGAAAGATGACGAATCTTATCCAGATTCCGGCTGGAATACAACCCTTCGCCAGCCCGGACGAGCCGCTGAATTTGCGCTTGACAAAGCCCGCCCGCCCGTATACAATCGCCGCCATTAACAACTGAATATCGGAGAGATAGCGGCTGGGTCTTCCATGTCACTGCGAGCGCATTTCGCGAAGCAGTCCCCCATGAGAATGGGAGATTGTTTCCCTCCTTCGCAGGGTCGCAATGACAAGGTAAGACTACGAGGTGGAGGTTCTCCCGTGCGAACGGGACGCTAAGACCTTACCCCCTCCCAGCCTCCCCCATTTTCTGCGAAAATGGGGGAGGTGTCCCGAAGGGACGGTGGGGGTCGGAGAGGTCGAACATCGGATTTGATCAGCGGATGCCTCTGAAGTTTGTCACGAACTTCTTTCTCCCTTCCGAAAAAGCGCAAGGAGCAACGGGTTCGAAGAACCTGTAGCCCGCGTCGAAAACCAATGGCAACATTTGGGACAAGACAGCGCAGTGAACCGGCGGCGCTTTCGCGCATCTGGTATGAAGTATTGGAAGGGCTGTTTTATTTAATGGCAGTTTTGCTATTGCTAAGGCATGCCCGCGCATGCCTTTTTTGTTTTGACCCTCATCCCCGGCCCTGCTTCCAAAATGGGAGCAGGGAGTCAAGGAGAGCAAGAATCGGGTCGGCAGGAACGGGCGAGGTTCATAGAATACGATCAAAAGGAGAACCTATGAACACGCAATCAAATTACAAGCAACTTTCCGACGATTACCTGCGCATCGAGCAGGCGATCCTGTATCTTGAAAACCATTACAAGGAACAGCCCAGCCTCGAGGAGGTGGCGGCGCACGTCGGGCTGAGCGAGTATCACTTCCAGCGATTGTTCACCCGCTGGGCGGGAGTCAGCCCGAAGCGCTTTTTGCAGTTCCTGACGAAGGAAAACGCAAAGGGACTCCTCGACCGCTCCGAGAATCTGCTGGAAACCACGCTTCAGGTCGGACTTTCGAGCCTGGGCCGCCTCCACGATCTTTTTATCACCACCGAGGCTGTGACTCCGGGCGAGTACAAATCGCGCGGCGCGGGGCTCACGATTCGATATGGAATCCACCCGACGCCCTTCGGCAAATGCGTGATCGCCGCAACGGACCGGGGCATCTGTCATCTCGGTTTCGTGAAGACCAGCGAAGGCGAGGCGATTGACAACCTCGTGGAAGACTGGAAGGAAGCGAAAATGATCGAGGACTATCGCGCCACCGCGCCTCTCGTCAAACCGATCTTCGATCTGCGTTACGGCGTGCGCGGCGGCGAACCGCTGAAAGTGTACCTGCGCGGCACCAACTTCCAGTTGAAGGTGTGGGAGGCGCTGTTGCAAATCCCGGCCGGCGCGGTGACCACCTACGAGAACATCGCCGAACGGATCGGACGTCCCACAGCCGCCCGCGCCGTTGGAATGGCGGTTGGACACAACCCCATTGCCGTATTAATCCCGTGTCACCGCGTCATTCGCAAGGTCGGCGAGTTTGGAGATTATCGTTACGGCGCATCGAGGAAGAAGGCATTGCTGGCGCGCGAACATGTCACTGCGAGGGACGAAGCAGTCGCTTCTTTCTAGGAAATTGCTTCGTCACTCGCTCCGTTCGCGCCTCGCAATGACGAAAAATGGAGTTACATGAAATCGAAAATCTGGATTGCGTTACTGGCGTTGTACATCGTCTGGGGTTCGACGTATCTTGCGATCCGCTTCGCGGTGGAGACCATTCCGCCGTTCCTGTCGGCGGGATTGCGCTTTCTCGTTTCGGGAATCATCCTGATGGCATGGAGGCGCGCGGCGGGCGACGAGATGCCGACACGCGGACAGTGGAAATCGCTGGCGATCATCGGGACCCTGCTGCTCGGCGGCAATGGGCTGGTTTCGTTTGCGGAACAGCGCATCGCATCCGGCGTCGCGGCGTTGATCGTCGGGACCGTTCCCTTGTGGCTGGTGCTTATCGAGGCGGTGCGTCCCGGCGGAGTCAAACCCACGTGGCGCGCGCTCGTCGGGCTGGTCATTGGCTTCGGGGGGATCTACCTTTTGATCGGTCCCTCCGAGTTGACGGGCGGTTTGCAATTCGACGCCATCGGAACGATCGCCGTGATCATTGCCGCGTTTCTTTGGTCGCTGGGTTCGATCTACAGCCGGGGCGCGGAGTTGCCCAAATCCGCTTTGATGATGACCGGCGGCGAGATGCTGGCAGGGAGCCTTCCCATCTTCCTCGTGAGTTTCCTGGTCGGCGAGTGGAGAGGCTTCCATTTCGCGCAGGTCTCGACTGAATCGTGGCTGGCTTTGCTGTATCTCATTGCCTTCGGTTCGATGATCGGGTTCGTTGCCTACATTTGGCTGTTGCAAAACGCCCCGATCTCGCTCGTGGCGACGTACGCGTACGTCAACCCGCTGGTGGCGGTGTTTCTCGGCAATTGGTTCGCGCAGGAGCCGTTGTCCGCGCGCACGCTCGCCGCCGCAGGGATCATTATCGGGTCGGTGGTGCTGATCAATTGGGCGCGGCAGGCGTCGGCTGGGCGCGAAGCGGAGGCGAAATCCGTCGTTCCGCAGGAGGTGGAGTGAGGAGGCGGGAAGTGGAGAGTGGAAAGCTTGCCCTGAGCGAAGTCGAAGGGTGGAAAGTGAGCAGCGAGTAGCAGGTTGTGGTCGGCAAAGAATAAATCATGCAAAAAGGAGAAGTTATGGACTCAAAGGATTTGATCGAACGCGTAAAAGAGGATGATGTCAAGTTCGTCTCGCTTCAGTTCACCGACGTGCTAGGCTCGGTCAAGAGCGTGGATATGCCGGTCAGCGGTCTCGAGGGCGCGCTGGAGGACGGCGTGTGGTTCGACGGTTCGTCGGTGGAGGGCTTTGCCCGCATCCAGGAATCGGACATGCGGCTGGTGCTGGACCCCGATACCTACGCGGTGCTTCCGTGGAGTTTGACGGAACGGCGGCGGGCGCGCGTGTTCTGCGATATCTTCATGCCCGATGGAGAGCCTTTCGAGGGCGATCCGCGCGGCGTTTTGAAGCGGTTGACGGCGAAGATCGCGAAGCGCGGCTGGACGTTCAACATCGGACCCGAACCCGAATTCTTTTTATTCAAGAGCCCGAACGGAGGCGGCGTCCATCCGGTGCCGCACGACGTGGGCGGTTACTTCGACTTCTCCGCAGGCGACGATGCCGTGCGCGTCCGCACGGAGTTGATGGACGCCCTGCGCTCGATGGGACTCGAAGTGGAGGTGGGACATCACGAGGTGGCGCTCGGACAACACGAGATTGACTTCCGTTTTACGGATGCCGTGCGCGCCGCGGACAACGTGCTGACGCTCAAGTACACCGTCAAGGCGATTGCCGCGCTGCATGGACTGACCGCTTCTTTCATGCCCAAGCCTGTCTTCGGCATCAATGGCTCCGGCATGCACTGTCACCAGAGCCTCTTCGACGACAAGGGGAACAACCTGTTCTTCGATAAGGACGACGAATACCACCTCTCGCCGACCGCCTATGCGTTCATCGCCGGTCAACTCAAACACGCGCGCGGACTCGCCGCGCTGGTCGCGCCGACGGTCAACTCGTACAAGCGACTGGTTCCGGGTTACGAAGCGCCGGTCTACATCGGCTGGGCGCAGATCAACCGTTCGGCGTTGATCCGCATTCCGCGTTACACCAGGGGACGCGACAAGTCCATGCGCGCCGAACTCCGTTTCCCCGATCCGTCCTCGAACCCGTATCTCGCCTTCGCGGGGATGCTCGCCGCCGCGCTGGACGGCATTGACAATAAACTCGCCCCGCCCAAGCCGCTCAACAACGTCAACCTGTATCATCTCGACGCAAAGGAACGCAAGAGACTGGGTGTCGGCGAATTGCCGGGCTCTTTGGCTGAGGCGCTGAACGAACTCGCCAAAGACAAGGCTCTCGTGGATGCGCTCGGACCCGTCGCTTACGAAGCCTTCGTCCGCGCAAAGACGGAGGAGTGGGACGCTTACCGCATCCACGTAACGGATTATGAGATCGAGAGGTATTTGGAGACGGCGTAGTTATCAGTGGATAGTGGAAAGTAGAAAGTAGAAAGTAGAAAGTGGAAAGTAGAAAGTGGAAAGTGGAAAACGGGACCTTCGAGGGACAAAAGTCCTTCGGAGGTCCTGTCGCTTTGCGCATCAAATCATTTCACTGACAACTGCCCACCGATCACTTTCTTCACCTCCCTCCTCGCCTCCAAAAACTTTGCAGAGCAAACATTAAACAGCCAGGGGAATCGCTTCCTTTGAAATGTTTTTATACAGCCCCGACTTGATCTCAGACATATACTGCCAACGCGCCGCCCCAATCACACGCGCATCGAGCAAAACGTCGTATTGCAGTGAAATATCTGCGCCGACTCTGCAAATTTCATCCCTAAACTGCCAGGTTTCCTCCGCAACGATTAACAAAATATCAATATCTGAATCGGCGGTCGCTTCCCCGCGGGCTTTTGAACCAAAGAGCATTACCTGTTGAATTTTCCCGCCATAGGCGGAACGAACCCGAGCCAGAAAGTCCAGCACGGCCCTTCGCTCGACCTCCGACAGATTCTTCAGAGCAGGTTCTGTTTGCGTAACCATTGTTCGACCTCCTCGACAAACGCTTGCGCGTCGCTTATGTCGCCTGCAGCCTGTTCCCTCTCAACACGGACATTGATATCGTAATCACCAGATTGGCGATGCGACATGATGCGCGCGTAAACTCCGCTCCATTTCGCATCAAATTCGCCCGTTTTGATAAAGTGCTGGCGAAATGCTGATATGACGCCGCTGTGTTTTCCAAAAGACAGATCTCTGGTAAACAACAACGCGCTCGCTGCATAGAAAATCGCATCAATCTGCGCCCACTGACAACTGCTCACCGATCGCTTTCTTCACTTCCCTCCTCAACCTCACCGGCTCGATCGCCGAAACATCCACCCTCCTCGCACTCACAAACTTTGCAAAGCGAATCAATCCCTTCGCCAAGGCGTTCGCAAATTCGACGCCCTTCACCGGCGCGTCATCCTCGTGCCAGAAGCCTTTGATCTCCAGCGTCATCGTCGTGCGATCCAATTTCGGGTCGAGCCGCGCCGCCAGATCGTCGCCGTACAGAATCGGTAACACGTAGTATCCCCAGCGGCGTTTATGCGCGGGCGTATACACCTCCCACGTGTACTCGAAATCGAACAACTTCTTCGCCCGCCCCCGCGCGCTGACAATATCCAGCGGCGCGAGAAACGTGACCTCCTCAAGCGTGGTCGTCTCTTTGGGATTCCAGCCTTTGGGGATTCGTCCCCTCTCGAGCGACTCCAAAGCCTTGACATCCTCTCCCAAAACGAGATACGCATCGCGTCCGCCCTCGACCTGAACCTGCGCAAACATCCCGCGCTCCTTCCACGCCTCGACCAGATTCATCACATCCGCTTTCGAGTAATCTCTTCGCAGGCGGTAATTCAGATCCGCGCGCATCGTCGCTTCACGCTTCAACCCCATGAACGCGACCGACTTACGCGCGAAGAATTCCTCCGCCTCCTTTTCGCCTGCGACGTAATCGTATTCCCGCGGCGCGATGTTCTCACGGAAATCATACACGCGGTCGAAGCCTTCGCGGTGATGCATCATCAACTCGCCTGAAATCCACATATCGTACAGCGCCAGCGACGTATCTTTGCGCCCGCGATAATTCCACAAACCGACCTTGTTTCCATCCAGGTCGCGATTCCCCAGCGGACCGCGCCTCCGCAGTTCCGCGCGCACCTGCTCGAACAATTCCTCGTGGCTTAGCACGAAGCCTTCGATGCGCTTGTCGTGACTCCGCCTTTGCATGTGCAACCGCCAATACGGCAGATCGGACATGGGATACATCGCCAGCCAGCCGCCATAATCGAAGAACTCGCGGTCCTCGTAAGCGACCTTGTACAGATACTCCGGCTTGTAATCCAGCACGCGGCTGTGCAGGACGATATCCTGGCTGCGCGCAACGACGTTCAACGGGTCGAGTTGCACGGCTTCGCAAGCGCGAATGGCTTGGGCAGTGCCTCTCTTCCCCTTCCAGCGGCGGCCGGGCCAGAGTCCCTGCTTGCCTAAAACGAAACGCCGCGCTGTTTGCTTTGAAATATGGATGGGGTGCATTTATCTGCCTTATAAAAACGTCCCGAAGGTTTGACTGGCGAAGCATGATCTTTCATAGAAGCCTTCGGGGCGATGATTGGCAAGCCAATATCAAACCGCGAACGGATTGAAGTTCGTCTCCCTGTCGTAATAATCCTCGTTCTCCGCCTTCTTCAAATAACCCACAACCCCATACGTGACCGGCGTCATCAACGCCTCCACGCCGCACTTGAAGAGATAGTTCGTCAAAGTCAGCGTGAGGAACAGGCTCCACGGAAAAACCCCGAACGCGGAAGCGACCACTACGAACACAGCCGTATCCACGAGTTCGCCTGCCAGCGTGCTGCCGATGGTGCGCGTCCACAGCCAGCGGCCCTTCGTCAGGATCTTCATCTTTGCCAGGGTGAACGAGTTGGTGAATTCGCCCGTCCAATAGCCCGCGAGGCTCGCCAGCACGATCCCGCCTGTGCTCATCCCGCCTAGAATGGCATTATAGGCTTCATCACCAGCATACCCCTGCCACGTGGCTTCGCCGGGCAGGAGGCGAACGAGCCAAAAGATGACTGCGCTCAAGGCGAGGCAGGCAAAGCCGGTCCAGATCACGCGCCGCGAACGTTTATACCCATAGACTTCGGTGAGAATATCGCCAAAGATATAACTGACCGGGAAGAGGATCGTCCCGGCGTCGAATGCCATCGGAACGCCGAACAGGCTAAAACCCAGATCCACGATCTTGGCGGAGGAGGCGATATTGCTCAATACAAGGACGGTCACGAAGACCGCCATGATGAGGTCGAAGTAACGATATTGTTTCATGAAGATGACCCTGGAACGCCTTCCATGGAATTGACCTTTTCGATCATCCTGCAAAACGAACACAGGCCGGGCGCGGAGGTGGGTTGTCCGCATTTCGGGCAGGGATGCAGGTGCGCCTGCCCGACGTTCTTCTCCACGAACAAGTCCCCGCTTTTGCGCGCTTCGAGGAAACGCAGGTAGAAGGTCAGTTTTGCGCCGGGACGCGCGGTTTCAAGTTGGTTGAGGAGTTCCTTGTAGTAAATGGAGGTCGAACCTTCCGCGAACGGACATTCCTCGTAGATGTACTCGATGCCTCGCAGCAGGCAATATGCCGTCATCTCGCGTTCGTAGAAGCGGCAGAGAGGCTTGACCTTGCGCGCCAAGCCCTCGGTCGCGGGAAGAACCGGTCCTTGTCGCAGAAGGTAATTGGCATCCCACATCAGGGTATTCCCAAACAGCACCGCGGCTTCGTCGTCGAGGTTGTGACCCGTCGCAAGCACGTCGTACCCCAGGTCACGCGCGATGCGGTTCATCTCGTGGCGTTTGGTCAATCCGCAGACCGCGCACGGCTTGCCATGTCCGCGATGACTCATCTCCGAAAGCACGGGAATGGACTGCCCGTATTCCTTTTCGATGTCAACGGCGTGAAGTTTCAGGTCGTGTTCGTGCGCAAATTTTTCGGCGAGGCGTTGTGATGCGTGGGAGTAACCAATTCCCCCATCAATCCCCAAGCCGAGATACAACCCGTCCGCCCGATAGCCGAGGCGCGTGAGAATATCCCACAACGCGAGCGAGTCCTTGCCGCCCGAAACCGCGACGAGGATCTTCTCATCGCGCGTGAACATCTCGTATTTCTTGATGAAGCGCTCGGTCTGTTCGGGAACCCATTCGAGATAATGGTCCCTGCACAACGCCAGTTTGTGCTGGCGCATGTTGACGGAAGCCTTCATGCCGCATTTCTTGCACTTCATAATAAGTCCCTGTCATTGCAAAAAGCGTTTGTCCCTGGCGTCGCCCGCCAGGGCAGGTGTGCGACGAAGCGATCTCCAAAGAAATCAGGAGATCGCTTCGGGCTATCTCCCTCGCAACGACATGAACCTCCGGAAATCACCGCGATCAACCTGATCACGTCGCCGTCCTTGAGGATCTCATCCTCAAGGATCATTTCGCCTTCGCGGGTCGCGATCACCGATTCAGGCACAACGTTGATCTTCTGCAATGCCGAAAGCAGAGTCATGCCCGGTTTCACCTCATATTCCTTGTCTCGCAAAATCAACTTCACAGCCATATTGTCGATTCTATCACGCCTCCTTCACCCCCCCATCCATTCGGCAGGCTCAACGGGCAGCTCAAAGCAAGCCTTCATAATTCATCCTTCATAATTTACTTGACATCCTCCCCCTCCGTGCCTTAGCATATCCCCATGCGAATCGGAATGATGGCGGACGCCTACAAACCCCACGTCAGCGGCATCACCAGTTACATTGACCTGAACAAACGCGCCCTCGAAGACCTGGGACACGAGGTCTACGTGTTTACGTTCGGCGACCTCGAATATAAGGATGACGAGCCCCGCGTCATCCGCAGCCCGGGCCTGCCTCTCGGCGAAACAGGCTATTACCTCTCCCTGAGATATAAAACCGCCGCCAAAAAACTCCTGCAAACGATGGACGTGGTTCACGTCCATCATCCCTTCCTGAGCGGACGCCTCGCGCTGAGTTATTGCCGCCGCAAGCAAATCCCCATCGTCTTTACCAACCACACCCGTTACGACCTGTACGCCCAGGCGCGCCTGCCTTTTATGCCGGAGGAGGTTAGCCATGGGCTCCTGCAAGCCTACATGCCCGATTTCTGCGGCGCAATGGATCTCGTCATCTCGCCCTCGGAGGGGATGAAAAAAGTACTCAAGCAATACGGCGTGGAGAGTCACATCGAAGTCGTGCCGAACGGCGCGAACCTGAAACCTTTCCAGACCGCCAAACCGCTCCCGCGCGCGGACTTCGGATTCACCGACGACGACATTCTGCTGGTCTATGCGGGACGCATCGCGCCGGAAAAGAACCTGGATTTCCTGCTTCAGGCTTTCGCCGGGGTCGCGCGCGCCATTCCAAACGTCCACCTCCTCATTGTTGGCGGCGGGCAAAAAGAACACGTGGAGGAATTAAAACCGGCGCCGGGCGAGCTCCGCATCGCAGACCGCGTCCGGTTTACGGGCATGGTCCCTTACGCGCAACTCCCCTCTTATCTTGCGATGTGCGATGCGTTCGTCACCGCCTCCGTCACGGAAGTCCATCCATTCTCCGTGATCGAGGCAATGGCGACCGGGCTTCCCATCGTGGGCATTGACTCGCCCGGCGTCGGCGATTCGGTCACGGACGGGGTATCGGGCTTGCTTTCCACGAAGGACATCGCCTCCTTTACCGCCAAATTGACCCTGCTCTGCCTGGACAGGAACCTGCAAACCCGACTGGGCGCGGAAGCCAAAAAAGCCTCCGAACAATTCTCCATCGAACGCACGACGAGGATCATACTGGGACACTATTCCCGACTCACGCAGAACACCAAGCCCGTCAAGCAAAGCCTGGATGAACGCCTGATGGCGATCCTCGAAGAGTTCCTGAAATGAAACACAACCAGCGCGTCGGCAAATGGGTATAATGGAGACGACAAAGGAGAATTGATATGCGATTCAAAATCGTTCTCGAAGAAAGTGACGAGGGTGGTTATACCGTTTACGCGCCATCCTTACCAGGTTGCATCAGCGAGGGAGAAACCAAAGAAGAAGCCTTGAAGAACATTCAAGAAGCCATTGAGTTGTATCTCGAATCTGTCGAAGATGACTGGATACCGGACGAAAAGGATTTGGTGCAGGAAATTGAAGTATGAGCAAGGTTCCCAGCCTATCGTATACGGAAATTATCAGGGCATTACAACGCGATGGCTGGACAGTGGTTCGCCAGCGGGGAAGTCACATACGGCTGCAAAAGCGGATCGGGAACGAATTGCTCAAGATTACCGTTCCCGCTCATCGTCCAGTCAAACGCTCTACGTTATCACATATTTTGAAGCAAGCACGCGTGGATTTAGATAGATTCTTGGAATTGGTTTGAGTCCGCTACTATCAGGATTGCGAGGGAAAGCATGACCGACGGACATTGCTTCATCAGTTATTCTTCTGCGGACGGCCTGGAATTTGCCACGAAACTGGCAAATGAATTGGAAGGCGGCTATCCATTCATCAACGTTTGGTTCGATAAACGAGACCTGCGCCCCGGCATGGACTGGGACGTTCAAATTGACGAGGCGCTCAAAGCCTGCAATCTGATGTTGTTCGTCATGACGGTGGACAGCACGAACGAAAAGTCAGTTTGCAAGCAGGAATTGAGCCGGGCGCTCAGTTACAAAAAGCCCATCATCCCCATTTTTCTCCATCCAAACAGTCAGTCGCCCTTCCGCCTCGGAGACCGCCAACGGATTGACTTCACGAGCAACTTTGAAGCCGGTCTCGGTCAACTACGACGACACATCGCGTGGATGGCTTCTCCCGAAGGACAATTGCAAGCGCTGAAGGATCGGTTGCTGGATGCGGAGCGAGATTTGCAGCGTTCGCGCCCCGAAAACCAGCCGCGTGTTCAGGCGGACATTGACGATCTCAAGAAGCAAATCGAAACGCAGGAAAAGATTGTTGCGAATCCGCAAGCCGCAGAAGAACAAACCAAAAAGAACATCGAAGCGGGTTTGGAGCGGGAACGAAAACCCGAAAAGCCCACTGTTGCCGAAACTACAACCAAATTCATCAACCCACCCCCCGGCGTTGCACCGCCATATTTCCAGGATCGGTATTTTGAAACCGAGCAGATCGCGGACTTTCTCAAAGACCCTGCCCAACGCCTGATGACCATCATCGGGCGGGCAGGGATTGGCAAGACTGCCACAATCTGCCGCCTGTTGAAGGATTTGGAAAGAGGCGTGCTTCCAGATGAATTAGGCGAAATGCAGGTTGACGGTATCGTTTACCTGAGCGAGGCAGGCAGCCATAAAATCAATTTTGCCAATATCTTTTATGACCTTTGCAAATTACTTTCTTCGGAAGCTGCACAAAAATTGGATGCAATTTACAAAAACCCGCAAGCCAGCACGGAGAGCAAGGTGCATGTCTTGCTGGACCATTTCAATGGTGAACGCGTCGTCCTATTGCTGGATAACTTCGAGCCGCTTATAAACGCGGAGCAGGAAAATCTTCCAATCCAGGATGCCGAATTGGACGAAGCCCTGCGCACATTCCTGAATGGAACACATACCGCGCTCAACGTCATCATTACGACGCGTATCCCGCCGAAGGCAGTGAACTCAATTCAACCCGGCCGGCAGCGTATTTATCATTTGGAAGCAGGTCTGGAACCAAAATACGCCGTGGAAATGCTGCGTCAGATGGATAAAGACGGCACCCTAGGCGTGAAGGACGCCAGCGAAGATTTGCTCATGCTGGCATACGAGCGAACACGCGGATTTCCAAAAGCAATTGAAGCATTACACCAGATTCTCGCATCCGACCGTTATACGACGCTCGATGAACTGCTCGCCATGCCGCTGCCCGAGAACGTGGTGGAGGCGCTGGTAGGCGAAGCCTTCAACCGTTTGGACACGAACGCGCAAAAGGTGATGCAGGCGCTGGCGGTCTATAACCGACCCGTGACCCCCGCCGCCGTGGACTACCTGCTCGCCCCGCACATCCCCGCCATGGACAGCGCGCCGATTTTGCAACGGCTGGCGAACATGCACTTTGCGCGCAAGGAGAGTGGACGGTTTTATTTACATCCTGTGGATCGGGAGTTTGCTTTTGGGTTGATTCCACAGGGAGAGACTAGAGATTGGAGATTAGAGATTAGTGATTCGGATGAATCGCAAGAGACGGACGACCAATCTCCAATCTCTAATTACCAATTACCATTTACCCAACATGACCTAACTTTACGCGCAGCAGATTATTTCGCCGCCGCCCGCAAACCCCGCGCGGAATGGAAAAAACTGGAAGACCTTTCCGCGCAACTGGCGGAGTTTGACCTGCGCTGTGCCGCTGGCGATTATGATACGGCGGCGAGTGTGCTACTTGAGATTGACTTTGATTGCTTATTCCAATGGGGACATCATCATCTTATGATTGAATTGCACATGAAGTCGCTAGAAGAAATTCAAGATAAAACTTTAGCAATGCTCTGCAATGGTCGCTTGGGTTTAGCTTGCCGCGCCATTGGATTTATTCATGAGTTTATAAGATATGAAGAGAAAGCATTAAAAACCGCACAAGAAGCAAAAGATCAAAATAACGAAGCCGCTTGGCTTGGCAATCTTGGTCTTGCTTACGCGGATTTGGGCGATGTCCACAAAGCCATCGAGTTTAATGAAAAAGCATTGGTTATTGATCGCGAAATCGATGATCTCAATGGTCAAAGCCTTCGCCTTGGCAATCTGGGAGGCATGAATTTCTCTTTAGGCAATGCTAATAAGGCTTATGACTATTTTGAAAAAGCGTTGAGTATTGCGAGTGAAATTGGCGCTCGCCATCAAGAAATATATATGCTTATAAGTGCAGGAGATGTACAGTCCTTTCTTGCAAAGAATCAAAAAGCCAAAGAATGCTATCTTCAAGCCATTAAAATTGCAGACGAAATTTCATTGCCCTATGCACAATTAGGTTCTCGTTGTGGATTGGCAGAGGTTTATTTGCACCAAAATGATTTAGTCAATGCCCGCGCCACCATCGAAGCCGCGCTTCAATGTAATGTGCTAGAAAATAATTACAATGCAACCATTCTGCACGGAATCATCGCCTTGCGGCAGGGGGATGTTGTCACCGCACGGGGAGCCTTCGTCCGCGCGATCGGGCAGGCGGATGAGATCCTGTCCAAGACGGCGGAGTATTACACCGCGCTGGATGCGAAGGGGTTGGCGTCCTGCGGGTTGGCATTATGTAGGGATGACCTTCACGGTCATCCAGGGGCAGGGATAGGGGCAGGGATAGGGGCAAGCCCTATCCTTACAGACGCGATAGACACATTCCGCAAGGCGCGGAAGATTGCGCCACATGCAGGGATTGTGAAAGCAACATTGCGTCTGTTCGATGAGCTGACGAAATGCGAAGGCGGGGAGATGTTGAAGGACGTGAGGAAGGCAGCCGAAGGTGCCGAAGACCCATAACCAAAAGATCGGCAAATGGGGCGAGCAGGTAGCAGTGGAGCATCTCGTTTCGCGTGGATGTGAGGTGCTTGAACGCAATGTCCGCACGCCGTATGGGGAGATTGACATCGTCGCCAAACAAGGCGACACGATCATCTTCGTCGAAGTCAAAACGCGGACATCGAATACGATGGGCTTGCCGGAGGAATCCATTACGCCTCGGAAGCGCGAGCACATGATCGCCTGCGCCGAGCATTACGCGGCGGAGCACGAAATTGATCACTGGCAGATTGACGTGGTATCAGTGGAAGGGAAACCGGGGTCAACACCAAAGATCACTCATTTCGAGAATGCGATGTAGAAATTCCATCGAGTGTATAATTACGCGGAATGACCACGTCAACCCTGACCGACAGAAAAATCAACGTACCCATCCCTAGAAAAAAACTGGCGGAGTTCTGCCAACGCTGGAAAATTTCGGAGTTGGCGTTCTTCGGCTCCGTTCTTCGGGAGGATTTTCGTCCCGACAGCGATATTGACCTACTGGTTTCTTTCAGTCCAGAGGCAAAAGTCAGTCTGTTCGACCTGGTTCGAATGCAAAACGAGTTGAAAGAAATCTTTGGGCGGGAAGTGGATTTGGTGGAGCGCCGCGCCATTGAGAAAAGCGAAAACTACATCCGCCGCAAAAACATTTTGAGCAACACAAAGGTCATCTATGCGGCGCGATGAAACTTACCTGCTCGATATCCTCATAGCGGCGAAGAAAGCGCTAAAGTTCGTGGAGGGAATAGACCGAAAAGAGTTTGAGGAGAGCGAGATCATTCAAAACGCTGTAATGCGCCCTTTGGAAATCATCGGTGAAGCATCTGCCAGAATTTCAAAGAGTTTTCGCAAAACACATTCGGACATTCCCTGGCGGGAAATGGTTGGATTGCGCAATCGCCTCATTCACGAATATTTCCGGATAGATTTCGGTGCAGTCTGGGATACCATTCACAAGGACCTCCCAAAGTTAATCGAATTAATAGAACCTCTTATCCCGAAAGAAGATGAAATATAAGGAACCCGTTTTCGATTGAAGCGGGTTTTTCGTTTTCACACAATGACCAAACCACCACTCATCCTCATTGTCGGTCCCACCGCTGTTGGGAAGACGGAAATATCCATCCAACTTGCGGAGCGGTTGAACGGCGAGATCGTTTCCGCGGATTCGCGTCTCTTCTATCGCGGGATGGATATCGGGACGGCAAAGCCCACGCGTGAAGAACGGGCGCGTGCACCGCATCACTTGATTGACATCGCAGGCCCGGATGAAACGCTCAGCCTTGCGGTCTTTCAGCAGAAGGCGCGGGAGGCAATCGCGGATATTCGTACACGAAACAAATTGCCGTTTCTGGTCGGAGGCACCGGGCAATACGTCCGCGCGGTGACGGAGGGATGGGTTCCGCCGGAGGTCCCTCCAAACGAGGAGTTGAGGGGGGAATTGGAAAAGTGGAAAATGGAAAGAGGGATAAACTGGTTATACGAGAAACTCAAAAGCCTCGATCCAGAAGCCGCGGAGGGGATTGACCCGCGCAATGTCCGCCGCACCATCCGCGCGCTGGAAGTGATTTTGAGCACCGGGAAAAAATTCTCCGAGCAACGCGGACAGGGTGACTCGCCTTATCGCCTCGTGACGATCGGGTTGACGCGTCCGCGTGAGGAGTTGTATCGCCGCGTGGATGCGCGCATCGAGTCCATGTTTGCGAATGGATTCCTGGATGAAGTGAAAGGTCTGTTGGATAGGGGCTATTCCCCCTCCCTGCCGACGATGTCCGCGATCGGGTACAGGGAATGTGTCGGCGTGATACAAGGCGAATTGACGGAGGAGCAGGCAAAGGTCCGGATGCGACGCGGGACGAGGGTCTTTGTCCGCCGGCAGGCGAATTGGTTCAGGGAGTCCGATCCGAAGATCGCGTGGTTCAAGGTCGAAGATGGAGTCGGTGATAAAATCGAGAAAACCATCCGACGGTCGGTTGACTTTTGAATTTGGTTTGTATATACTGAAAACATCCCAAACGAGGAGGTATCACGATGAACGAGAAACCGTGGCTTGCCAGGTACGACAAAGGGGTACCGCATACTCTCGACATCCCGAACGTGCCGCTGTTCCATTTTCTGGAGGAGTCCGCCCGCAAATATCCCGACCGCGCCTGTACGATCTTTAAAGGCGCGGTCATTACATACCGGGAGGTGAACGCGCTTTCGGACAGCATCGCCGCCGCGCTGGTGGACATGGGCGTGAAGAAGGGTGACCGGGTGGGTATCTTCATGCCGAACACGCCGCAGTTTGTGATGACGTATTTCGGCATCCTCAAGGCGGGCGGCGTGGTGGTGGCGACCAATCCGCTGTATACGCCGCCGGAGATCGAATACCAGGCGAGCGACGCGGGCATCGAGTACATGTTCGTGATGACGAACTTCTACAACACGATCAAGAAGGCGCAGCCGAACACGAAGATCAAAAAGATGATCGTGACGAATCTCAAGGAGACCCTGCCGCCCGTCCTGCGTATTCTGTTCACGCTGGCGCGCGAAAAGAAAGGTGGATTCCGCATCGAGGGAGGCTTGCGTGACGGCGACATCTGGTTCCAGGACCTGCTCGCCAAATACAAGGGGGCGCCTCGACCCAAACTGGAAATTGGTCCTGACGATACGGCTTTGTTCCAATACTCGGGCGGGACGACGGGGGTCTCGAAGGGCGCCGTGGCGACCCATTACAACGTGGTCGCCAATACGCTGCAGATCAAGAACTGGATGGTCAATATCGCGGAGGGACAGGAGATCGTGCTGATGGGCATCCCGTTGTTCCATGTCTATGGCATGGTGGCTGGCATGCACTTTGCCATGGCAGCGGGCGCCAGCATGGTGATGATCCCCAACGTGCGCGACCTGCACGACGTCCTGGAGAATATCAACAAATACAAGCCGACCATCTTCCCCGGCGTGCCGACGCTGTACAACGCGCTCAACAACCACCCGGACGTGATCGCGGGGAAGTACGACCTGTCCTCCATCAAAGCCTGTATCTCGGGTTCGGCTCCTTTGCTGCGCGAGACCAAGGAGAAGTTCGAGAAGTTAAGCGGAGGTGTCGTCTTCGAGGGCTTTGGTCTTTCGGAGGCGCCGACCGCCACGCATTGCAACCCGCTGCTTGGCGAGAACCGCACCGGCTCCATCGGTCTGCCCCTGCCCAACGTGGATTGCAAGATCATCAGTCTTGACGACGGCGAGACCGAATTGCAGGTCGGCGAGGTCGGCGAACTGGTCATCAACAGTCCGAACGTGATGAAGGGTTATCACAACATGCCCACGGAAACCGCCAACACCCTGCGCAAACTCAAGGGCGGCCGAACCTGGCTGTTCACCGGCGACATCGCCCGCATGGACGAGGACGGTTACTTCTACATCGTTGACCGCAAGAAGGAACTCATCAAGCCGGGCGGCTATCAAGTTTGGCCCCGCGAAGTGGAGGAGGCGCTCGCCCAATATCCGAAGATCCTGGAGGCGGGTGTGGCGGGCATCCCGGACCCGTATCGCGGCGAGACGGTCAAGGCATGGATCGTGTTGAAGCCGGGCGAAACCGCCACCGAGGAGGAGATCAAGGCGTTCTGCAAGGAAAGGCTGGCTGCATACAAAGTCCCGACGCATTACGAGTTCAGGACCGAGTTGCCCAAGACGACCGTTGGAAAGATCCTGCGGCGCGAACTGGTGAGGCAGCATAAGGAAGCGAATGCGTGATGCAGGCAGTGAGACAAGCGCACAGATAGACAGGCACACAAAAGAAAAGAGCCTTCTGTTTTATCAGAGGCTCTTTTTCGTTCTGTCCTGATCCGCTTTTTTACTTGTGTACTTGTGTACTTCTATACCTGTATCGCCTACCCCGCAATCTGCGGCGTGCCGCTTCGTTTGGGAATGGGCGGCGGGAAGATCGCTTCGAACTCATCGCGCGTCAGGGTCTCGACTTCGAGCAGTCTCTGCGCGACGGCGTCCAATTGTTTACGGTATTTCACAAGCAGTTTCTTCGCCAGTTTGTACGATTCATCCACAATTTTGCGGACTTCGGCGTCAATCTGCTGGGCGACGGCTTCGGAGTAATCGCGCTGTTCCGAGATCTCGCGCCCGAGGAAGATCAACTCCTCCTTCTGACCGTACATCATGGGACCCAGTTCGCCGCTCATGCCCAACCGCGTGACCATGCTGCGCGCGAGGCGCGTCACCTGCTCGATATCGTTCGACGCGCCGGAGGTGATGTCGTCGAAGACCAGTTCCTCGGCAACGCGCCCGCCGAGCATGTAGGCAAGGTTGGCAAGCAGTTTCTTGCGCGAGTAGAGCAGGCGATCTTCATCGGGGCGGAACCAGGTCAGACCGCCAGCCTGACCGCGACCGACGATGGTCACTTTTTGGACGGGATCCGCTTCGGGGATGGCGTTGCCCACTACGGCGTGACCAGCCTCATGGTAGGCAATGATGCGCTTCTCTTCGTCCGAGATCAAGCGGGACTTGCGTTCGGGTCCCATCACGACGCGCTCGATTGCCTCTTCGAGTTCCGACTGTCCAATGGATTTTTTGTTGCGGCGGGCGGCGAGGATGGCGCTTTCGTTGACCAGATTCTCCAGGTCCGCGCCGACGAAGCCCGGCGTGCCGCGCGCCAACGAAGCCAGGTCAACGTTCGGTTCGAGGGGTTTGCCCTTGATGTGGACTTTGAGGATCGCTTCGCGTCCCTTCATGTCGGGACGATCCAGCGTCACGCGGCGGTCGAAGCGTCCGGGACGCAGGAGCGCCGGATCGAGGATGTCGGGACGGTTGGTCGCGGCGATGATGATGACGTTGGTGTCGGTATCGAAGCCGTCCATTTCGACGAGCATCTGGTTGAGGGTTTGTTCGCGTTCGTCGTGTGAGCCGCCCAACCCCGCGCCGCGCTGACGACCGACCGCATCAATCTCATCCACAAAAACAATGCAGGGCGAATGTCGCTTTGCCTGGTCGAACAGGTCGCGCACGCGGCTGGCGCCCACACCCACGAACATTTCGACAAATTCCGAGCCGGAGATGGAGAAGAACGGCACCCCGGCTTCACCGGAAACGGCTTTTGCCAGAAGGGTCTTGCCCGTGCCGGGAGGACCCACCAGCAAAACGCCTTTGGGAATCCTTGCGCCCAACTGGATGAACTTTTGCGGCTCCTTGAGAAACTCGACGACCTCCGCAAGTTCCTGCTTGGATTCGTCCGCTCCCGCCACGTCCTGGAAGGTCACGGTGGGATGTTCGCCGCTGAACATGCGGGCGCGCGATTTTCCGAACGACATCGCCGCGTTGTTCGACCCCTGCGCCTGGCGGAAGATGAACCAGAACACGCCCAACATCAACAGGACCGGCAACAGGTAGACCAGAAAGCCGCCCAGGAATCCGGACCAGACGGACGGCGCCTCGACCTCGATCTTCACGTTTTCCGCGGAGAGTTTATCCGGGCTCACGCCCAGCCTGAGCAGCTGCTCGACGAGCGTCGAATCGGATTCCTTGTACGCCTCCACCCCGGTCTGAGTCTCGCTTTCGGTGCCGGTCTTATAGATCACGCGCAAACTGCCGTCGTTCTCGATGACGACGCGCGCGATCTTGCCCGATTGAATGTCCTGCGCGAGTTCATTGATCGTGAGCGGCTGGCTCGTGGACGACTGGTTCCGCACCATCGTCACCACCATGGTAACCACCGCCACGATCAACAGAAAAGTCACAATAAACGATTGGTTTCTCGAATTCACTATGCCTCCGAAATTTCAAGTGGATTATACCAACAGGGAACGTACAGGAATAGACCGCTTATGACTTTTATATACTTCTCTAATACAGCCTGTTGCGCCGCCGATTTTCGGACGCGAAAACCCTCCCGCCTCTTACTGCCGGAGCCACATCCCCGGACAGCCAATGTCGTGGGCGGGCAAACCACTCGATGCCACGCGGGCAATTATCGTCTTTCATCCATGCTTTCACTTTATGGTAAACTTCAAACGGATACTTACATGAACGCGAAACTCAAGCGCATCCTGTGCATCGAAGACGAACCGGAAATGATAGACCTCATCCGGTTGATCCTGGGACGCCGGGGGTTCGAGGTCAAAGGCGCGAACGGCGGCGTGCAGGGATTGGAAATGATCCGCAAGGAAAAGCCGGACCTCATCCTGCTCGACCTGATGATGCCCGACATGGACGGCTGGGAAGTGTATCAACAGATCAAGGCGGACGAAAAAACAAGGGACATCCCGGTCATCGTCGTCACGGCAAAGGCGCAAAGCATTGACAAGGTCCTCGGGCTGCACATCGCAAAAGTGGACGATTACATCGCCAAACCCTTCCAGCCGCAGGATCTTCTTGCAAGCGTCGAGAGGGTGCTCCAAAAGAAGGCATAACCCAACGAGGCGATCCCAATAGATCGCCTCGTTTTCGAATGACCATGCCCAGACAGATCATCGTGGAAAACCAAAACAAGACGATTCACGACCCGGCGCGCATCCGCTATTGCGACACCTTCCTCTCTCAACTGCGCGGATTCACCTTCCGCGCCCGCCTCGCGCGTGACGAAGGCTTGCTCCTCGTTGGGAGGCGTGATTCACGCCTCGACTCCTCCATCCACATGCTTTTCGTGCCTTTCGATCTGGCAGTCGTCTGGATCGACGCGAAGATGCAGGTGGTGGACAAGGTTCTTGCGAAGCCCTGGCGCCCGGCTTACTTCTCGAAACAACCCGCAAGGTACGTCCTCGAAATCCACCCCGAACGATGGACGGAATACGAAATCGGGGACATCGTTCAATTCAAAGATGTTTAAGCGAATTACACTCATCCTGCTTTTGGCGCTGGCAGCCTCTTCGATCCCGCGACCCGCCGCCGCGCAATCGAGCGGACCCGTATACATCGTACAACCCGGCGATACGCTATCCTTCATCGCCGTGCGCTTCAACGTCTCGCTTGCCGACCTGGTCGCCGCGAACCCATCCATTGACCCGAACTTCCTAAGCCAGGGACAACAGATCGTCATCCCCGGACTGGAAGGCGTGACAGGCGTCCTCGAAACGGAGATCGTCCCGCTTGGCGATTCGCTTCGCAGCCTCAGCCGCCGCACGCAGGTCCCCGACGCGCAGTTGATCAAACTCAACCGCCTCGTCAGCCCGACCGAACTGTACGTGGGCGTCAGCGTGATCGTCCCCGTACAGGAGGGACAGGCGCAATATCGTTCGCGCGCGAGCGCGGGCGCGGGCGAATCCCTGCTCGAACTTGCGATCAAACAGGGAAGCGACCCGTGGAGCCTCGCCACCATCAACAGGCTTGGCGGCACGTGGAGCGCGTTGCCCGGCGATATCCTCTACTCCCCCACCGGGAACGACGAGGGAGGCGCGGGACTGCCCTCCGCGTTTCTGAGCGCCAGCGTCGAGCCATTGCCGATGGTGCAGGGATCCACGGAGGTCGTGCGCGTGCAGGTGAAGGATGGATATGCGGTTTCGGGAGTTTTGGCGGATCATTCCCTGCACTTTTTCCCGGCGGATGGAGGGCAGGTCGCGCTGCAAGGCATACACGCCCTGTTGAAACCGGGCGTGTACCCATTGCGATTGGAGGCGACCCTGCCGGACGGGACGCGGCAATCCTTCGAACAGATGGCGCTGGTGGCTGATGGCGGATATTTGAGCGAGGATATTCCACTCAACGACCCCAGCACGCTCGACCCGGTCGTGAACGAAGCCGAACTCCAAAATATCCTTTCGCTTACCGCGCCCTCCACCGCCACACGATATTGGGAGGGAATTTTCACCTCCCCGGCCGTATACACGGATTGTTTCACCTCCCGCTACGGAACCCGCCGCACCTATAAAGTCGTCAACTCCGATATCGAGGTTCCAGGGTTTCACACCGGGCTGGATTTCTGCGGCGGAGAAGGATTGCAGATCTCCGCGCCGGCGCCGGGGCGCGTCGTGTTTGCCGGTCCATTGACGGTGCGCGGGAACGCGACGATCATAGATCACGGCTGGGGGGTTTACAGCGGTTTCTGGCATCAATCGGAGATCCACGTCAGCGCAGGGGAGATGGTGGGGCAGGGACAGGTAATCGGGTTGGTGGGAGGCACCGGACGCGTGACGGGTCCGCACCTGCATTGGGAGGTGTGGGTGAACGGCGTCCAGGTGGATCCGCTCGATTGGCTGGACCAAGCCTACCCTTAAGAACGAGGCGTTTGCGCTCCATTCCTCTTTATGCTACACTGTCAACAACATACCCGGAGGCGCCTGTGACAACTGCATCCATTGTAAATTTCCTGAAGCAATGCGACATTTTCTATCAGTTCACCCCCACGCAATTGGAACTGGTCGCGAACATCTGCCGGGAAACGACGTATCAAAAAGACGATCTGATCTTCGAGGAGAACAGCGGGAGCAAGGAGTTGTACGTGATCGTCCAGGGGGAGGTGGATATCGTCGTGGATCCTTCGCTCGTCGGCGCGGTGGAGGGAGGCGTGGAGAACCGGGTGATCGCCACCATGCGGCGCGGGCAGTCTTTTGGGGAGATCGCGCTCGTGGACGAAGGATTGCGTTCCGCCTCGGCGCGCGCGGCGCAAAAGGACACCCGCCTCCTCATCATCCCGCGCGACAAGTTGATCATGCTGTGCGACACGTATCCGCAACTCGGATACCGTCTCATGTATAACCTGGCGGCGGACCTGGCGATGAAGATCCGCAACACGGACCTGCGAATTCGGGAACAATTGTTGTACAGGTCGCAGGATTAGAAATTCGAGTCAGATTACTACTTGACCCCCGGTGGAATTTCACGTACCATTAGAAATCAATGATAAGCAGCCGTGAGAATTTCGCACCCGCAGGGGGGATGTTCTCCGGCTCTTTGTCAAATTGGCAGTTGGTCATTCCCAGCCGAAGGAGGTGATGCCGACATAAAGAAGAGCGTTGTCAGCCTGCAACGTCCAACCCGCCTCATGGCGGGAGATTTTCACGATCACCTAATAATCCTGGAGGAGGAAGAATGATTAAGCGAATATTCGCTCCGCTGGCGCTTCTCGTGGTTGCCAGCATGGTCCTTGCGGCTTGCGGCGGCGGGCCCGCGTACGAATGCACCGACCCGCTGGGCTGCGTTGACGTTGCCCCCGGCGAGCCGATCCACATTGCGTACGCGCTCGTGATCTCGGGTCCCGATGAGACTTTGGGCGTCGACTCGCGCAACGGCATTGACGTCGCCATCGCATTGAAGGGTCAAGTTCTCGGTCATGATGTCAGGTTAACCGGTGAGGACGAAGGTTGTTCAGCCGAGGGCGGACAGGCAGCCGGCACGAAACTTGCTGCCGATCCGACCATCGTGGCTGTGATCGGTACGTCCTGTTCCAGCGCGGCGCGCGTGGCGGTTCCGCTGCTGACCTCTGACCCCGCCAACTTTGTGGTCATTTCGCCGTCCAATACGGCTCCCGATCTGACCCTGGAAGGCAATGAGAACCAGCACGCCGGTTACTTCCGCACCGCTCACAGCGACCTCGTGCAGGGCAAGGCTGCGGCTGAATTCGCCTTCAATGAATTGGGCGTGACCCAGGCAGCCACCATCCACGACGGTTCTCTGTACGCCGAAAAATTGCAGGAAGTGTTCGCCGACGCATTCGTAGAATTGGGCGGCACCATCACTGCCCAGGAAGCGGTTGACCCGAACGGCACCGACTTCAAAACCCAGTTGAACAACATCGCGGCGACCAGCCCCGAGTTCATCTACTACCCGATCTTCATCAAGGCGGGCAGCCTGATCACGCGGCAGGTAAAGGAAACCGCCGGTCTTGAAAACGTCTACCTGATGGGCGCGGATGGCTTGTTCTCGCCTGATACGGTCGAGGGCGCAGGCGAGGCCGTCGAAGGGATGTTCGTTTCCAGCCCGGATCTGGCGGCTTTTGGAGCGGACTATCAGGCTGTCTTCGTTCCCAAGTACAACGAATTGTTCGGAACGGACCCGATCAGCATCTTCCATGCCCATGCGCACGACGCGGCGATGCTCGTCTTCGCCGCCATCGAAAAGGCTGCCGTGCAGGATGAAGATGGCACGCTCCACATTCCGCGCCAGGCTTTGCGCGATGCCATGTACGCCATCGCCAACTTCCCCGCCCTGACCGGCAACCTGACCTGCAGCCCCACCGGTGACTGCGCGGATCCCAAGATCGCCGTCTATGAATATCACGTCGGCGAATACCCGCCCGAAAGAATCTGGCCCTAGTAGTCCAGCGAACACAAACAGTTAATAAGGGGCGAGAGATATCTCGCCCCTTATTATTGAAAGAATGACCGACAGGATTGAAACGCATCGTCGAGCGGGGCGCGCCGGCTTTTTCGCGAGGCATGCCCGCACCGATCCTTATTTTCGGACTCATTTATTTCGATAATCATTCCCCGCGCGTGTAATGCGCGTTTCGAGATTCCAACCTGCCCCGGTTGCGCGGTTCGCCGAATTCAAATCCGCCGCCGGGCGAAGGAGAGAGATCATGATTCGGAACTGGATACAACGAATCACGTTAACAGACGTTATCGTATGGGGGGTTGGCATATTGATCCTGACCGGCGTCGTCTGGGGATCAATTGTCACGCTTGGGATAGGGAAGTATTCCACGGCGACCTGGATTGATCTCACCATTTCCGGCCTTGCCCTGGGCGGCGTTTACGCCCTGATCGCGCTGGGGTATACGCTGGTTTACGGCATTTTGCGGATGATCAATTTCGCCCACAGCGAAGTCTTTATGAGCGGACCGTTTACCGCGACCTTTGCGGCGCAGGCGCTCATCGCAATAGGCTGGTGGAACCGGTATCCCTGGCTGAGTTTGTTGATCGTGATGGCGGTCGCCGCGGCTGTATCATCTTCGATCGCCATTTTGCTCGAGCGCGTTGCCTATCGTCCCTTGCGCGGCGCCCCGCGTCTGGTTCCGTTGATCACCGCGATCGGGGCGTCGTTCTTCCTGCAATATACGTTCCGCGGTCTGTACGGCTCCGGCTTGAAAGCCTACCCGGAGATGGAAATCTTCAAGGGGGTGTGGATGCTCGGCAGCGTCCGCATTTTCAAAACGCAAGCCGCCGCCATCCTCGGCGCCGTCATCATGATGTTGATCCTGTACGGGATCGTGCAATACACCAAACTCGGCAAAGCCATGCGGTCGGTCTCCGAAGACAAGGAAGTCGCGGCGCTGATGGGCATCAACGTGGACAGGGTCATCGCAAGCACGTTTGCGCTGGGGGGCGCATCGGCCGGCGTCGCCGGCATCCTGTATCTCCTGTTGTTCCCGGTGGCGAATTTCTTCATGGGCTTCTTCCCCGGACTCAAGGCGTTTACCGCCGCGGTCTTGGGCGGCATCGGGAACGTTCCCGGCGCCTTCCTGGGCGCCATGGTGCTGGGTCTGCTCGAATCCATTGGACCCAACCTGTTCCTCGATGGTCTGGGGGTTCCAGCCGCCGGTCAGTTGAAGGACGCCATCGCCTTCACCATCCTCGTTTTCATTCTGATCTTCCGTCCATCCGGCATCCTGGGCGAGCGGTTGACGCAAACAAAGGCTTAAGGAGGCAGAGAGATGCGAACCACATCGAATTTCCCCTGGAAGCAAGCCTTTCAATCCGGTTTGTTGGGCGGCGCGATCGCAGTGTTGTTGGCGCTGGTCGGCATGGTCTCCGCCTTCAGCGGACGATATATTGTGAGCGGTGTGTTCACCATGGGACAGTTCATGTTCCTGGCGCCCGTTCTATTCCTCGCGTATACGACTCTTCGGCGCTTCGATCATAATATGCCTCCCTCCCGATTGTTGCAGATAGGCGCGCTTTCTGGCTTGACAGGCGGGGCGGTCATTGCAGCGCTGGTGTTGATCGGAAGCGTCGTCAATTTACGCGTCATGTTCATCAACGCCTCGCCGCAACTCTACGGCACCCTGACCTTCAACCAGGGCGCCGGAATTGGAGCGCTGCTTTTACCGGTCGCGGGATTGCTCCTTGGCGCGCTTGCCGCCGGTGTCATCCTGCTTCCCGAACGGGCGCGGAGCACCCTCATCCAGACGGCATTATGGGTCTTCCTGATCGGCTTGCTGCGCGATTTGATCGTCACCGTATCCTTCCGTTGGGGTCCCCTCGCGGCGGTCATCAAGCAATTCTTTGCCGTCAGCGGGCTCACCCCGGTAGGCGCGGCGCTCCTCATTGCCCTGATAGGCGGGATTCGATACTGGCAATTGGGAAAGACCGATCCTCATGCGGTTACTTTCTTCAACAACCCGAAGCCGTCAGCCCGCTGGCTTCGGATGGGACTGGCGGGAATCATTCTTCTCCTATTGCCCCCCATCCTGGGAATCTTCTTCAGCGAAATACTCGACAACGTCGCCATGTACATCCTGATGGGCTTGGGGTTGAACATCGTGGTGGGCTTCGCCGGGCTGCTGGACCTGGGATACGTGGCGTTCTTTGCCATCGGCGCCTATGTCATGGGCGTAATGACCTCCCCGGAACTCGGCTTCTTCAACATGACCTGGTGGCAAGCCCTCCCGTTCGCCCTCATCGCTTCCTTCATCGCCGGAGTGATCCTCGGCCTGCCGGTGCTTAGGCTGCGCGGGGACTACCTCGCCATCGTCACGCTGGGATTCGGCGAGATCGTGCGCCTCCTGGTTCTCTCCGATTGGCTGCGCCCCTGGCTGGGAGGCACGCAGGGCATCCAGCGCATCGCCCAGCCGCGCATCGGCGACTTCGTATTCAACACACAGCAGGAACTCTATTATCTCTTCCTGGCTGGCTTGGGGATCGTGGCTTTCATCGCCTGGCGGTTGAAGGACTCGCGTCTGGGCCGCTCGTGGATGGCTCTGCGCGAAGACGAGGACGTGGCAAAGGCCATGGGCATCAACCACGTGACCACGAAACTGCTCGCTTTCGCCACAGGCGCATTGTTCTCGGGGCTGGCAGGCACGATCTTCGCCGCTAAACTGACCTCGGTCTACCCCCACAGCATGAACTTTCTGGTTTCCATCAACGTTCTCAGCCTGATCATCATCGGCGGGATGGGTTCGATCCCCGGAGTCTTCGTCGGCGCGCTGGTGTTGATCGCCGCGCCGGAATTGCTGCGCGAATTCGCCGAGTTCCGTTACCTGGTCTACGGAGCGCTGCTCGTGACCATGATGCTGACCAGGCCCGAAGGTTTGTGGCCCGAAGAACGCCGGCGGCTCGAACTCCACGAGGAAGAACACAGCCCGGCTGTGTCAGCAGACTAGGAGGAGAACATGGCATTACTCACCGCAAAGAACGTCACCAAACGCTTCGGCGGCCTGGTGGCATTGAGCAGGATAGACATCGAAGTCAAGGAACACGCCATCCAAAGCATCATCGGACCGAACGGCGCAGGCAAGACCACTTTCTTCAATTGCGTAACCGGCTTCTACAACCCGGAAGAAGGCGAGATCCTCCTCGATGAGCGCAACATCACCGGGCTTTCGCCCGACCGGGTCACCCACCTCGGCGTATCCCGCACCTACCAAAACATCCGCCTTTTCAAAAATATGACCTCGGTGGAAAATATCCTCGTCGGCATGCACCCACACCTGAAGTCGGGGTTGATCGGCGGCATTGTTCGTGATCCGCGCACACAGCGGGAGGAACAGGAGGCTGTGGTGGAAGCCCGCCGCATCCTTCAGTTCGTTGGGTTGAGGGGAAAGGGCGATCTGATGGCTAAAAACCTCCCCTACGGCGAACAGCGCCGCCTCGAGATCGCCCGCGCTCTCGCCAGCAAACCCAAAATATTGCTGTTGGACGAACCGACCGCCGGGATGAATCCCAGCGAAACGCACGAAATGGTAAATTTCATCCGCCATCTGCGGGACGAACTCGGCATCACCATTCTCCTGATCGAACACCAGATGCGCGTGGTGATGGGCGTCTCCGAACTGATCAGCGTGCTGGACTTTGGGGAAAAAATTGCGGAAGGCACGCCAGCCGAGATCCAGCGCGACCCGCACGTGATCGAGGCTTATCTTGGACGCGGCGCCGCAAGCGGACTCGTTCAGGCAACTGCATAGTCGGAGACGCTGACATGTCACTACTCGAAGTCGAAAACATTCACACCTTTTACGGCAACATCCAGGCGCTGAGGGGCGTTTCGCTGAAAGTGGAAAAAGGCGAGATCGTCACCCTGATCGGCGCGAACGGCGCGGGAAAAACGACCACCCTGCGGACGATCTCCGGCTTGCTCAAGCCAAGAGAAGGTCACGTCAAACTCGAGGGCGAAGACCTCGCCAGCTATATGGCGCACGAGATCGTCTACAAGGGTGTTGCCATGGTGCCGGAAGGACGGGGCGTATTCGCCCGCCTCACCGTCATGGAAAATCTTGAAATGGGCGCGTTCAGCCTGAGCAACAAGGAGCAGATCAACAGGAACCTGGAAAGGGTGTTCACCCTCTTCCCTCGCTTGAAGGAACGCCGCGCCCAGGTTGCAGGGACTCTTTCGGGAGGCGAACAGCAAATGCTTGCCACAGGGCGCGCGCTCATGGCAAGCCCCAGAGTCCTGCTCATGGACGAGCCGTCCATGGGTCTCGCGCCTGTATTGGTCGAACTCATCTTCGACACCATCCAGCAGATCAACAGGGAGGGCGTCACCATTCTGTTGGTGGAACAGAACGCCCTCATGGCTCTTGGCATCGCACACCGCGGCTACGTGCTTCAAACCGGCGAGATCGTGTTGAGCGACGCCGCCGAAAAACTGCAAAAAGATCCCACCGTCCAGAAAGCCTACCTGGGCATGGAATAAACCACCACGCCCCGCAGGAAGCGCAGAGCGGCAAAGGTCTCTCTGCGCTTTTCGTTATATAATGCCCACGGTTACACACCTGCCCTGGCAGGTGTGTGACCGCACCGGGTATAAAATATCGGAAATGAAAAAACAGAATACCCTCCCGATTCTTATTCCTCTACTCTTATTGATCACCGCTTGTGTGCCTCCGAATCAGCAGCGGATAAAGCCCAGCCCCTCCGTTTCAGGACCAACCGGTACTCCGACGGACATCTGGATCGCATTGTTCGAACGTACGCCCGTTCCGTGGACGACGCCCCTGCCACCGCTCGAGCCCACGATCCTGGACGCCACCTACGTCAAGATCAACCCGCGCCTTGCCACCCCGTTTCCTTGCAAACGCTGCCCGGACTACGCCCTCGAAGGCGGGCTATGGAAATTCAGCCTCAGCAAGGGCGTCTTCAGGATCTACTACACCATGACCGGCTGGCGTAGTCTCGGTTCTTACGCCGTTGCCGAAGACCGCCTCCACCTTTTCAACGATCCGTATTGCAATCGGGAGACGGGCATTTACAATTGGAAGATCAAGGACGGCGCGCTCATCCTCACCGAAATTGACGATCCCTGCTCGCAGGGACTCAGAGCCGCCAACCTCACCGACCAGCCCTGGCTTTCCTGCACGCCACCCAACCTCGAAGCCATGATCACGGATCACTGGCAAAAGCCGCAGGGCTGCGATCCGCAGGATTCATAACGCGAAATTTAATTCGCATACTGCAACGCGAGAATCATTTCGCAGAAAGGAAACGAAGCCAAGATGCTCATCCTGACAGCAGACGAAGTTCGTAAGTCGCTTCCGATGAACGAAGCCATCCAGGCGATGAAACAAGCCTACGCCTCCCTCTCCGACAGGAGGGCTGTCGCGCCGCTTCGGACGCGTTTACCCATCCCAAACAGCGACGCGCTCAGCCTCTTCATGCCAGCCTATGTCCACGCAGCCGATAACCAGGCGCTGGCGGTCAAAGCGGTTTCGTTATTCCCAACCAACCCCGCCCGCGGACTCGCCTACATTCAGGCTGCCGTTCTCGTCTTCGACCCGCAGACCGGCCGCGCCGCGGCTTTGCTCGAGGGCAGTTCGCTGACCGCCATCCGCACGGGCGCGGCGGGCGGCGCGGCTGTTGACCTGCTCTCCCGCGCGGACAGCAGGATCGCCGCGATCTTCGGCGCGGGCGCGCAGGGACGCACACAACTCGAAGCCGCGTGTACCGCGCGAAAAATCGAAACGGTTTACATCTTCGACCCTGACATGCACAAAGCCGGCGCCTTCGCAGAGGAGATGAAAGGCAAAGGTCCGATCCCGCGCGATATACGCGTGGCATCCATTCCAAAAGAAGCGGTCGAACACGCAGACATCATCTGCACGGCGACAACCTCCACAAAACCGGTCTTCGACGACAAAGACCTCAGAGCAGGGACTCACATCTCCGCGGTCGGCTCGTACACGCCGGAGATGCAGGAGGTCCCCGCAGAGACCGTTCGGCGCGCAAAGGTCGTCGTTGACTCGTACTCTGCCTCGCTGGAGGAGGCGGGCGACCTCCTCCAGCCCATCCGCGCGGGATTGTTCGACGAATCGCACATCCACGCGGAACTGGGCGAGATCGTGCTGGGGCGCAAACCCGGCAGAGAATCCAATGATGAAATCACCTACTTCAAATCGGTGGGGGTCGCCGTTCAGGATGCAATGGCGGCGCAGGTCGCGCTCGAAAACGCGCGCAAAATGAACATCGGAAAAGAAGTGGAGTTTTAATCCCGGATGTCGTTGCGAGCCTTGTCCTGAGTGACAGCGAAGGAGCAAGCGAAGCAACCTCCAATGCGGATTGGAAATCCACTTATAAGAAGGAGATTGCTTCACTCGCTTCGCTCGTTCGCAATGACAATATGAGAGAGAAAATGGATATATCAAACACAGCAGACATCGTCATCATCGGCGGAGGGGTCATGGGCGCCAGCGCGGCGTATCACCTGGCGCAGCGCGGCGTGAAGAACATCGTGTTGCTCGAAAAGGAGGAGTTCTTCGGCACAGGCGCGACGGGACGCTGCGCGGGCGGGGTCCGTTACCAGTTCTCCACCGAGATCAACGTCAAACTCTCGCTCGAAAGCCTGCCCATGATCGAACGCTTCAAGGAGGAGACCGGTCAGGACGTGAATTATCGCCAATGCGGGTATTTGCTGGTGGCGACCAACGAAAAGGACGCGAACACGTTTCGACAAAATGTGAAGTTACAAAACAGTCTCGGCGTGGGAACTCGACTCCTGAGCGGAGACGAAATACGCGAACGCCTGCCCATGATGCGATTCGACGACGCGCTTACCGGAACCTTCCATCAAAAGGACGGCATCGTTGACCCGAACAGCGTCGTGATGGGATACATCGGCGCGGCGCAAAAGATGGGAGTCAAAGCCGTCAACAACGCGGAGGTGACGGGAATCCGCGTCGGCGGGGATAAGGTCGAAGCGGTGGAAACAAGCCGGGGCGTGGTCCAGACGCGCACGATCCTGAACGCGGCGGGACCCTGGTCGGGTCAGGTCGGCGCGATGGCGGGAGTCCAAATCCCCATCGTCCCCCTCCGCAGGCAGATGTTCACCACGAGTCCGTTGAAGGAGTTGCCGCAGGATTTTCCGTTTGTGATTGACTTCGCGCAGTCGCTGTATTTTCATCGCGAGGGCGAGGGACTCCTGATCGGCATGAGCAATCAAAACGAAAAACCCGGTTTCGACCAGAGCGTGGACGAGGAATTCGAACTGGTCAATCTCGAAGCCGCCATTGCCAGGATGCCGCTTGTCGAAAAAGCCAGCCGCGCCTCGCACTGGGCGGGCTTGTATGAGGTGACGCCCGACGCGCATCCGATCTTCGGCAAAACGAATGTGGAGGGTTTCCTCGTTTGCACCGGTTTTTCCGGTCACGGTTTCATGCACGGACCCGTCTCGGGCAAATTGATGAGCGAGTTCATTCTGGATGGCAGGTTCTCGACCGTTGACGTTTCCATGCTCGACCTGGCGCGCTTCGAGGAAGGAAGACTGATAAAAGAGTACAATGTGGTTTAACCCTCCCCCAGTCTCTCCCAATATGGGAATGGGGACTCCCTTCCCCTTCGGGGGAAGGGCTGGGGATGAGGAAGGAATTACCATGCCCTCGGCAGAGATCATCACCATCGGAACGGAAATCCTCCTCGGCGAGATCGTGGACACCAACACGCGTTACCTCGCGCGCACCCTGCGCGGCTTGGGCGTGGACATCTACCGCACCATCACCATCGGCGACAACGTCGGGCGCATCGCGGACGCCATCCGCAACTCGATGGACCGCGCCGAGATCGTCATCACCA
>JAANMT010000679.1_pt1 | contig 37046 bp, 31 predicted proteins | sample 7279711 | NCBI WGS metagenome assembly JAANMT01 (sample SAMN14094538, study PRJNA606508) | bioreactor metagenome | isolation source: A lab-scale SPAN reactor treating ammonium-rich wastewater day 1 | place: Ireland: Galway | collected 2017-01-16 | reverse complement strand
CCGCTCTGTACTTAGCTCTAGCCATAACCGCCTCCTTCATCCCTAATATACCACTCTTCTCTAACTTTCAAAGTGGTCCAGTTTTCGGGGGCTAGATCACTTATCGTTCGCAACAAGGCAGGCTTCCGCACGAAGTCGGGCAAATCTCGCAGCGTACCGCTGAATAGCAACCTTGAGATGATGCTAACGGACATGAAGACCACCCGCCATCGACAAGAGGATCGCGTTTTTCCAGCCAACTACTGGACATTAGGCCAGCATTTCCGAAGCGTTGCCCGCACGGCCGGATTGACCGGAATCAGCCTGCACACACTCAGGCACACGTTTGCGTCGCACTTGATCATGGCGGGAGCTGACGTTCGATCTGTCCAAGAACTGCTGGGGCACCATGACCTTTCGGTCACGCAAATTTATGCTCACCTTTCAAGAGACCATTTGGCGAACACAGTCGAGAAACTAAAATACTAAACAGGAGGTTGATAAAGCCTCCTGTTTCTTTTACGGCAACTAGCAAATGGTTAATGGCGAGCAGAGCTATTCTTGGGGACAGTTTTGGGGACAGATTGGTTGACACCAGTTGTTAAAATCTGGACTTACGAATGAACACTTGCGCAAATCCGAGATACAAAAAAGCCCTGCAAAACAATGTTTTAGCAGGGCTTTAGTTGGTGCACCCACAGGGACTCGAACCCCGAACCAATTGATTAAGAGTCAACTGCTCTACCAATTGAGCTATGGGTGCTCAGAAGGCCAAGAAGGTACAAAATCCCCGCTCGATTGTCAAGCAGTGCTTTGCTGTCCTAATCCAGCCGTAATTGTATTAGACTTAAGACTCGAACACATCGCGTGGGGCCCAAACGTTTGCAAAACAAGCGAGTCCGATGCACAGCGCGATGCACCCGAAGATGGATCCAGCAGGGGCAAGGAGTGGCATCGCGAGTAGCCAAGCTCCAATTACAAAGGCGACCTGCACGGCAGCTGCGGCGAGCAACCCACCCAACAGACCCAATGTGACTGCAAGAAGCAATTGAACGATGAGCAGATCGCTAGTCTTCAAGCCGAGTAGCAGAAAAAGCTGCCACGCGGTGCGGCGGTTCCGAAGAATTGCACGAAGCGACAGTCCGCCAAAGACCCAGCCCAAGAGCGCGAATAGCCCGGCAAGATAGCCGATTCTTCCTTTGAGCGACGCTATCCAGTTGTCAAATTTTGCCCAGAGGTCGCGGGGATAAACGACTCGAAGCACTCCGGGCCAGGCTGAGACCTCCTCGACAAACAGTTTAGATGCGTCTGGGTTCGGAGTCAGGAGTTTGACGCGCAAGATCGGAGGAAAAGGATTCTCGGTTAACACGTCACGCAGCGACTCACCAAGCTCCAACTCAATTTCGTCAAGAACATCGCGCGCAGAAAGTGATTTTACATCCAGCACGTCAGGCCGTTGCTTGAGCCGGCTTTCCATGGCAAGTCTGGAAGAGTCACTGGGATTAGAAAGCTCAATTTCTATCGCCAGATTGTCAATCAGCGAACTCTTAACAGCACTCAAGGCATTCACAGACACATAAAGACCATACAGCAACGCGGTCGAAACAGCAAGCAGAAGAATAGCCAGAACGGTCAATGTCGGCCTGGCAAGCATTGACCGCCACGTGAGCTTCAGCAGCAATCTCATGAAGTCAGCCGCCCATGCTCGATCAAGAGTTTGCGGGCCCGTGTTGCCAACTGAGTAGGTCGATGAGTCGTCAAAACGATGGTCGTGCCGCGGGCATGTGCGAATGACAAGAGCGATTCGATCAACTCGACGGACTCGCTATCAAGATGTGCAAATGGCTCATCTGCCAAGAGCAAGAGTGGTTCGTGAATCAACGATCTCGCCACCTGTAACCGTGCTTGTTCACCGCCGGAGAGTTGATATGCATGGCGCATTGCCGCACCGCTCAAGCCTGCCTCAAGCAACGCTTTGGTTCCACGTGCTCGACATTCAGCGTTGGGCACCCCCAGTATTCGTAAGGGTAGAACAACGTTTTCAAGCACGTTCTCGTCTTCAAGGAACTGCGGATGCTGAGTGACGATTCCTAGCTTTCGACGCAATTGCGGTTTCTGAGATCTCATCAACGGTCGCAATGGAATTGAAACGACTTCACCGTAACCCGCCGAAGGAGCTAGCCCCCCGTAAAGAACTCGAATAAGTGATGTCTTGCCGCTTCCGGTTGGACCCTCAATAATCAGGAACTCCCCGCCGCCAAGTTCAAGATCAATACCCGCAACAACGGTTTTGCCACCTGCTGAGACAGCAAGATTCTGGAGACGGACGACAGGATTGTGTTTACTTGTCACTATTGCTGATGGTTTTGTACCGGACGACTAGTTCATCTCCGGACAGTATGTACCACTGCGAAGCACGCGCAGTAAGTCGCCGCTCCTCCCAGATACCGTGAACGGTGCAGGAATGGCAACAACTCCATCGATGTATTATAAACATTTACAAGCACTTAAAAAACTATTACAAAAAATCCAGATTGCACTATTTTTCTCTTGCGTATTCCGGTGGAAATTGAGTATATTCGGTCTCTTACAATGAACGATGCATGACGACAAGGCGGACCTAACCGCCTTTTTTTCAAAGAAAACAGCCCAAAGAACAAAGTCAAGGAGCATCATGCCGAATCCTGGAATAATTGCCTTCGTCGCAGGCATTATTGGACTGATCATCGCTTTCTTAATATATGGGATGGTCAAGAAGCAATCCCCCGGGCCGGAGAACATGCAACGGCTGGCGGAGAAGATTCATCAGGGCGCGATGGTCTTTCTGAAGTCTGAATACAAGATCCTCTTCTTATTTATCGTGCTCGTGGCCGGATTGCTGTTCTTCCTGCATCCCCACCGCGAAACGGCTTATTCGTTCATTGTAGGCGCCGCGGCATCAATGCTGGCCGGCTACATTGGCATGAACGCCGCGACGATGGCGAACGTACGTACGACTTGGGCGGCGAAGGAGAGGGGGCAGGGTCCTGCACTGGTGACCGCCTTTTCAGGCGGTGCAGTCATGGGCTTGGCCGTTGCCGCACTTGGTCTTATGGGGCTTGGCGGCCTGTTCTACGTGCTCGACGTGAATCCGAACGTGAACGTGCAGGACGCGCTGGTTGGGATGTCTATGGGGGCCTCCTCCATCGCATTGTTTGCCCGTGTCGGCGGTGGTATCTTCACAAAAGCCGCCGACGTCGGTGCGGACCTTGTTGGCAAGATGGAATACAACCTGAACGAAGACGATCCGAGGAATCCTGCCGTCATTGCCGATAACGTAGGCGACAACGTTGGCGACACGGCAGGCATGGGAGCGGACTTGTTCGAAAGCTATGTAGGTTCGATTGTAGCCTCAATCGCAATTGCCGGAACGGGAGCAGCCTATGCCGCGCAGAAAATGGCGTACATGAGCTACCCGATGTATCTGGCCGTGGCCGGACTTCTGGCCTCCATTATCGGTATCTTCGCGATTCGCCTTTTTCAGAAAGGCGATCCGGCAAAGGCTTTGTCCTCAGGAACGGTCATCGCCGGCGTCGTATTCTGGATTATCGGTTACTTCATCACCACCGCGCTGGATCTCAAGATTGGCGTTTACCTTGCCATGGTATCGGGGTCGGTAGTCGGAGGTTTGATTGGACGCATCACGGAGTACTACACCTCCGGTGGACCAGTTCGCAAGATCGCCAAGTCCTCCTTGACAGGTTCCGCCACGACGATTATCACAGGTGTCGCGGTTGGCTTGGAGTCTGTTGCGATTCCCATAATTCTCATTGCAGGATCCATCTGGACAAGCTTCTACTTCGCAGACCTTTACGGTATTGCGATTGCCGGTATGGGTATGCTGGCCACCGTTGGGATCGTTATGGCCGTGGACGCCTACGGACCAATTGCGGACAATGCCGGTGGCATTTCCGAGCAGGCTCATCTCGGCCCTGAAGTTCGCAAGATCACGGACAAGCTGGATAGCTTGGGCAACACCACAGCTGCGATTGGAAAGGGCTTTGCGATTGGTTCAGCTGCCCTTGCTGCCCTTGCCCTGTTTTCCGCCTATACGACTGCAGTGGGCATCGACTCGATCAACCTCGTGGATTCACGTGTGGTGATTGGCCTCTTGCTGGGTGGTATGATGGCCTTTTGGATCGGCGCGCTGACCATGACGGCAGTAGGTCGAGCTGCCGCTGCGATGGTAAGCGAAGTGCGCCGGCAGTTTACCGAAATCAAAGGTCTTCTGGCAGGAGAACCGGGCGTAGAACCGGACATTGAGCGCTGCATTGAGATTTCAACGAAAGGGGCGTTGCGCGAAATGATTCTGCCTGGTTTGGCAGCGATTGCGGCCCCCATTCTTGTCGGCTTTGCCCTTGGGCCACAGGCCCTCGGCGGATTGCTCGCAGGTGCGACACTCTCCGGAGTACTTCTGGCTCTGTTCATGGCTAATTCCGGCGGCGCATGGGACAATGCCAAGAAGTTTATTGAATCCGGTGAACACGGCGGCAAGGGTTCGGAAGCACACAAGGCTGCTGTAGTCGGCGATACGGTCGGTGATCCGTTCAAGGATACGACCGGCCCATCGATGAACATTTTGATCAAGCTTATGGCCATCGTTGCCCTCGTGCTTGCACCGATGTTGAAGTAACACATTTGCATGACCTGATTGCTGACGCAGGAACGTGAAGGCGGGCGACCATTTGGTCGCCCGCCTTCTTTTAGTCGTCTTGCTTCCCGAAGAGTCGCGCACCAAGGAAGACACCAAAGAGCAGAAGAACGATAATAGGCCCCGGGGAGAGGTTGAAGTTCACCGCCACCGCTGCTCCGATTATCGATGTGGTGGCACCAAGCAGAATTGACCAAATGACAACCGAGGCGGCTCTGTTGCTGAGGAGTCCAGCGGTGGCAGAAGGCATGACAATCAATGCTCCCACAAGCAGAACACCAGCGATCTTCATTGCCAACGCAATGGTCACAGCCAGAATCGCGAGACTGCCGAGGTGCATGAATCTGACAGGCAGACCGGCAATCCGCGCACCCTCAGAGTCAAACAGAAACAGCAATATCTGTTTCCAGAAGTAAGAGAGCAACAGAATGACAAGCAGGGCAAGTGCTCCGAGAAAGTAGATGTCACCAAAGTGCACTTGATCAAGCGAGCCGACCAGAAACTCTTCGAGATGACCGCCTCCGCAGTCATCATGAACTTGATTATGGACGCTCGAAAGAAGTAAGCCGAAAGCAACTGCTGCCGCCAACAGAATTCCGATCGCACTGTCTGAGGAAAGATCGTCGCGTCGCGGCAGCATACCCACTCCAAGGCTGAAGAGCAAGGCCGTGGCTAAGGCAACCGGAAACACCGGCCAGTGCATATACAGCGCGAGTCCCACGCCTGCAATCATTCCATGGGATGCTCCGTGCCCCATGAATGCAAGTCGGCGATGTACGACCAGAAACGACTGCGCACCGCACGCTATCCCCAAAAGAAGCGCGGCCAACAGCATGGGAAAACTTTCAATGTTCATGCTTGCCTACCACCATATGCGGCATGGAATGATCGTGGAAGACGAGTTTCGCCGGACAGCCATAAGCTCTTTCGATGTCATCGCTGGAAAGATTCTCGGGCCTGTCGTGGAAATGCAATTGCTGATTTAGGCAGGCAAGGCGATCGCATATCGGGGAAACAGCGCCGATATCGTGCGAGACCAGCACGACCGTCAAATTTCGTTCCTTCCTCCATTCCAGAAGCCACGAATTGAGCTGATCCTGACCTTCCGCGTCGACGCCGACCGTTGGCTCATCGAGCAAGAGCAGCTCAGGTTCGTGGACCATCGCCCGCGCGATGAGGATTCGCTGCTTCTGCCCGCCGGAGAGCTTCCACCATGCCTTGTTAGCATGAGCACTCATGCCAACACGCTCGAGTGCGTGATTCGTTTTGTCCATTAGCTCGCCTTGCGAATGTTCAGGCAGACCGCGAGCCAACAAACCCATGCTGACTACCTGTTCGGCGGAAACAGGGAACCGCGACGTGAATTCTCTCTGTTGCGGCACATGCCCGACTTTGCGACGCCAGTTGTAACCTGTAAGCGGGTTTTCACCGAAGACTCGCACACTACCCGATTCAGGAACTTCCAAACCGAGAATGAGCCGCAGCAGCGTGGATTTGCCTCCGCCATTCGGCCCAATGAGGCCTACAAACGCGCCGGCTTCCAGCTCGAGGGAGACACGCTCAAGAGCCGTTGTGGCGCCGTAGCGGAACGTTACATCAGTTAGATTAATTATCGAATTCGTGTTCAAGGTTGATTCTTGGAGTTTGTAGACTACATAGGACGGAAGACAAGGCACAAACGTTGTTAAGAGTAGCGCTGTTTACCTAATCACGAGAAGGTTCGGCAATCGCCGGGGTTCTGGGTTCCATGACAATCGTCAGAATACAAAGCACAATCAATGCAGCTCCAGCCAGCGTCCAGCCCACCGGGATTTCAGCGAAGAGTGCCCAGCCGAGCAACGTTGCTCCGACTGGCTCGCCGAGGATAGACGCGGACACGACAAACGCGGGAAGATGCCCAACCGCAAAATTCAGCAGAGTGTGGCCTATCATGGTCGGAATGAGCGCGAGCAGCAGCAGTCCGGTCCAGTTTTCGGCACCGAAGCCCGTCAAGGAAACTCCAGAAATCGCCGCAAGGAGCATCAGAAAGAGCGATCCGCTAACATGCAGTGTCAACATGAACGGGACGAGCGGGACGGTCTGACGATATGAGCGGGCGAACAGGACGAAGATAGCTGCAAGTATGGACGCAGTCAGGGCTAATAAGTTCCCGGTCAGTGCGGCCTCTCCGGCACCTCCTCCAAATGTGATTGCGGCCATCCCCAGAATAGCTCCCGCAATCGCCAGCCTGCTGCGCCAACTGACCGATTCTCTTAGGAAGATGTATCCAAGAAATGCAGTGAAAACCGGTTGAGTGCAGGTCAGAAACGTGGAGGCGGCAATCGAAGTATAACTAAGGCTGGTGATAAAGCAGACCTGATGCAGGGCGATGATCACCGTTGCGCCGGCGATGCCGAGAATCTTGGCCGGCCACATCTCTCGCAAGGCCCGGCGGACGTTAACCGAGAATAGCGCAAAAAGAAAGATGATCGCGCAAAACCCGCCGCGCCAAAATGCAGCCGCAAGAGGCGGAACATCTGCAAAACGCACAAAGATCGCGGCAGTCGAAACCGCAAGAACGGCGGGAAGCAGGGCTGCTTTAGCCCGTTCGATGGGTTGCATAGACAGGTGGGAGGGTCAAAAGGACAGGCTTTGTCACAAAGCTTGCAAGCTCGTGTCAGGCGGTGATCCGCCGTAAATCCAGAAAATATACGAAAGCAGCGCAAGATTCACAAACAACAGCCCGCTGCACATCAAGTCGATTGGCTTGCAAATGGCTGTATTTTTTAATACTTTAAGGACAATATGCGGAATCTGATTGCAATGTGCTTATCCTGCCTGCTTGGAACAACCCTTGCCGCAGCTCAGTTCCTTCAGGTAAAGGGAAGTGTTCCCTTATCCCCCAGAGAGGACGTTGCAGTATCGGGTTCGCATGCCTATACGGTGGGCTCGAATTCATTCAGCATCATCTCGTTTGCGAATCCCAATTCCCCGGCAGTTGTCGGCCAGCTCGCGCCGGGTGTTGGAACGCTGACGGGCGTGGCCTTCCGCGGCGATCATGTCTATTGCGCCGGTCAAGGCAGCGGGGTGGTCGTCATAGATGTGGACACTCCTTCATCGCCGAGTTGGGTGCGCAATGTATTGGCCGCAGCACCTGTGAGGGATGTCTCAGTAGGTGACACCTTTCTGGTCGCGGCTACAAGCCTGAACGTGACGCTTTACGGATTGCATGATCCGGCACAGCCTCGCCTCTTGACGGCGTATGGGCGCCCTGCAAACCGCGTGGCGATTGACGCCGCGTCACGAAAGATTCACTGCGCCGGAAGCGACGGAGCGTTTCTGCTCAGCTGGCAGGTGAATCAAGGTGTTGTCACTTTGAGCGAAGCAGACGAATTTGGCTCATCCGAGTATTCCAACGTCGCGTTAGGCGGGAGCTACGTCAACTTCTCGCAGGGACTTCAATTCTCTGCACTTCATCCGAATACTTATACCCTGGCTGGTCAATATGGCGCAGCGGGTCAAATCCGCGGACTTGCATCCGGCTCCAGCTATTCTGTAATCGGACTGGCTACTGGCGGCATTGAGTATCTCCGCCAAACGGGTAATACGCCACAGTTCTCTTCTTCCGTGCAGGTGACCGGCGGAATCAATAGCCTTGTCATATCAGGCAATGATCAATACATTCTGGCCGCGACGACAGCCGGCCTGACGGTTGTCGAGAATTCGGCGTTGACGGCCGATGATTCACCTCTAATCCCCCGCGAGTTTGCGCTCAGTGCATTTCCCAATCCTTTCAATTCTACAACCACGATCTCCTGGATGGGAGTGGCACGCGCAAACGCGTCTCTGACTGTCTTTGATGTGAATGGGCGAGAAGTGCTTTTCCGATCTGTAAACCCGTCTGAGAACTCACTCAAGCTTGATTTCGCGGAATTCGGAGCCGGGAGCTATTTTGTGCAATTAGCAGGCCTCGGCATTGATTCGTCGCCGCTGCGCATAGTATACTTGCCATAAGGCAATCTTGACCGCTCGTTTGCCCTTCGTCACGGGGAGTATCCTCTTCTTCCCGGAATTCGTTCAGTAAATTCTCACAGCACCATGTTTCTCCAACTCGTCGTAGAGGCGCTCCTCTACTATTTGGCCTGTTCACTGCTTGCCAAGCGCGAAGAAGCTCCGGGTTTGTTGCGCGTGTTCATTGTCGTGATGCTGCTGGCCTTCGTTTCCGGCGGCATTAAGGCCATCTTCTCGGATTTCTGGATAGGCAGCGGAATTATCGCCGTGCTGAATTTCTTCATCCTCTGGATTGGATTGGGGATTGGGTTGTTCCGTACGATTCTCGCGCTGATCGCGGTCATGCTCCTGCGGTCATTACTTGAGTACTCCTTTGGCGGGGTCGGGGCGGGTCCGGCGCTGTTCACGCAATGGCTCAGATGATCGTCCGCATAATACTATTGCTGACTTGCGCCGCGAGTGCTGCAGGACAGCTGAAGTCTTCGAGCGTCCTCGTGGCATTCCCTGAGATTACGTATGACGAGCATCGCGCATACTTCCTGAATGACACTTGGGCCGCGGTGTATTCAGGACAGCTGGGCGCAATGTTTACAGTTCCGCGCGATTCCGTTGACGTGCGGATTGTTGATGATGGGAGAACCTGTCGCACAATTGTCGGGAATGCAACCTACTCATGTCATCCGACGCGCGGGGATGCTCTCATAAGGCAGGATGCCGCAGGGGGCGAGGACAAAGTCATCACGCCGCCAAGCCGCGCTGCCCTGCAAGTGCTTGCAGACGCCTGGCACCTCATTTCAATCTCAGCGACCGAGATTCAAGAGGAAATCGGGCCGCTGATTGCTGATGGCGAGCGCATTTGGTTCGGACTCATTGCCCATCGAGGTCAAGACAGCCTTCCGCTGGCTGGACTGGGGTGGTACGACACACGGCTTGATCAATTCGGTCGAGTTTACGGAAGCGGTTTGGCTGGTGTTGCACCTCGTTGGGTTGGAGTACGACAGGACACCGTTTGGATGTACTGCAAGACACTGGACAAGAAACACCCCAGCGCTCTGATAAGCTATTCGCCAAGTAGCGCAACTATGATGTATGTAGACCCGCGCGGAGCGGGAATTCCCGGAGATACGCTGCTGAATGTGAGTTTGGCAAGAAACGCACTCTTGATTTCCACTGAGCAGGCGGTTTGCGTTTGGCAGGTCGGAGTGTCCCCGTGGGTTTGGCAGACGGATGCCTATGCAGCTCGAGACTCTGTGTGGCTTCAGTTTCTGACATTTGACCGCCGTCGCGAAGCCGTGAGGCCGCACGGAGATTTCTTCCCGCTCGCGATTAATCAACCCGCCCAGGCATTTACCCGTGTCGGAGATTGGATTGAGGTGCTCGCCCCGCGCGGCATTGAAGCGCGCATGGACTACTCCGCTTGGGACAAGCGGAGTAAAGCCTTGGAAGGCTTCGACTGGGGTTGCGGCGATAGTGTGTGTGTCGCACGCGTCAGGGTTCAAGTCCAAGGCGCGACAAAGGAAATGGACTTGCTGAACACGCCGATCATATTTTTGGAGCGTGACAGACAAGAAGCAAAGGTAGGAATTCAGGCTGGATGGGTTAGAGTTGACCAAGTTGTCCCCGTCCTAATGAAGAAGTAACTAATCTTTCTCAATGATAAACAGACTTATAATTCTGATTGTTTTGATAATCCTGCTGGCCGCATCAACTGTGTCAGGTCAGCCCGCGCTTACACTTGAAGATTTGCTTGCAGAGGCGGAAACGGCATTGGCTCAGGCCTACGAAGGCGGCCTGAACTTGCTGGCGCCAACACGGGTTAGTAAGGCGGAAACGTCGGTAAAAGAAGCGCGCAAACAGATGGAGTCGGGAGGCAGCGAGCAGCTTGTGCGTCTGTCATTAGAGAGCGCGATTGAAAGTCTTGAGACTGCGTCGGCAAGCACCGCGCAAACGCGAGAGCGCCTTCAGATTGTACTTGACGCGCGCGCAGCCGCAGTCCTCGCAGGGGCGGAACAGACCAATCTGCCTATTTGGCAAAAGGCCGAGCGGGGTTTAAGAGATTTGGCGGCATCTATCGAAGTCGGACGAGACGCAGAGGTGAACGGGCTGCGGGAGCCCCTTGCGCAGCAATACTGGGCTGCGCGTCGCGAATCTCTGCGCGACGGCTTGTTAGCGAACGCGAAGGCGGATGTCGCCGCTGCGCAGAAGGCGGGGTGTGATCAACAGTTTCCCACGTTGATGGCGCGTGCGCGGCAGGCTGTTTCGCGTGCGGAAGCGTTCCTGACTCAAGAGAACCTTGACGAATGTAGAATCGCTGCCGCGGAAGCATCTCGGCATGCGAACCATGCCATGGGCCAGCTCAACTACCTGAATGACACAAAGAAGTCACGAACGCAGTTTGAGACCATGCTGTTGCCTTATGATGATCTGTTATTCGAAATTGCGTTGGCGTCGGGTGATACGCTTGATTTCTCGCGCGGGGGGGCGGAAGCCGTGCAGGACTTCCGCAAACTTCATGGCCGGATACAGGCAAGGCTGCAGGCGGAGCGAGATTCTTTGGAGAGAGCGACTGGTAGGTCGCACGAAAGCATGGAACGTTCCTTGACTGAGATGCAGACCCGCTTTGCTGACGTGCAAAACCAGATGATTGAGCTTGAACAGCGCATGCGCGATATGCAGATGGAGCGTGACGTTGCAGTGAGTAGATTGCGCAAGAATGAGCTTACTGCACAGCGAGTTCAGCTCGCTCAAACGGCGTTCGACCCGGGCGATGCCGTTGTCTATCAGACTATGGAAGGGAATGTGATTATTCACCTTTACGGGGTGAAGTTCGCCAGTGGAAAGTCAACTGTCGACCGAGATCAACGATCCATTCTGAAGAAGGCCGCTGAGGCAATTTCCGTTTTCCCCGGAGTCGGGGTAACGGTGGAAGGGCACACCGATGACGACGGTTCGGAGGAAGGAAACCTCGAACTCTCGCAAAAGCGAGCAGAAGCTGTGGGCAGACTATTGCAGGAAGAGGTTCCCCAGTCCGTGTCCGTACAGACTATCGGCAAGGGGGAAAGTTCACCGATCGCATCCAACAAAACCGCGCGAGGCAAAGCACTTAACCGGCGGATAGACTTAGTTCTCTCATTACCATCACCCAAATGAAGTCACACTTTCTACTTGCCGTTGCATTCACTCTGTCAACGGTAATGTTTACGGCACACGCTGCGACTCCGCCGCTGCTTCCCAACTATGGACTGGGAGTTCTCGAAACCGCGGGATCCGCCGGAACTTACATGGGGGCGCTGGGTTCGTATTGGAATCCTGCGGGCTGGGCAGCCATGACCAAAGGCGAAGCGGTGTTCACATGGAATGACCGCAGCATTGCGAATAAGCGTATCGATAACTGGGGAATCTTGCTCGGCGGACACGGTCTCGGAGCTTCCATGCGACGCTCGCTAATCCCGGGCGAGAAAGTAGTGTCTCTCGATGAGTATCAGCTCGCATTGGCAGGAGGCGGGAGAAAAGACTATTGGGGACTGTCATATGGCTGGGCAAAAGGTGAGCGGACGGATGAGTATCGACAGCACTATATGACAGTTGGCAATCTGATGCGTCCCAACAAGTATGTCTCGATTGGAAGCGCTTGGACTCTCGGTTTGCGAAACGGACGAAGTCAGATGCTACTGGATCTCGGTTTGCGCCCCTTCCGGGGATCGCATCGTGTGACCTTCTTCGGAGATGCTGCCGCACACGACAAGGACAATCCGCGGACGATGCAGTGGGGAGCAGGTATTGAGTTCATGCCGATTGACGGTATCCGCCTCGCGGCGAAAATCTCGAAAGTTCTTCCTGACGATCCTGCCCCTTGGCTAACCATAGGTGCCGGATTCTCACTTGATGCAACCGGCATGCACGCTGCACCGCAATTTGATAAGGACAACGAACGAATTCGAACAAGTTACGCTATTCGGCTGGGAGAAGTTGAGCCGAGTTTCCAAGCGGGCAAGTGGATCGACAAAGACAAGCGAGTCGTCGCAGCGGGAATGCGCGGCGTCCTGACGTACAGGAAATCAAAGTGGTTTGATCAAGGTCGACACAGTCTACTCGAAACCATCGAATGGATTGAAGCGGCAAAGCAGGATGTGAGCGTCAGCGGCATTGCACTGAACATGTCCGGATTTCACTCGTCTCTCCAATTAGCGTGGGAGCTGGGCGAGAAACTCAAAGACTTCCGCGCGACCGGCAAGAGCGTGTATATGTACGTTGATCGACCGACACTTACTCACATGTATCTCATTGCACAGGCGGATCGTGTGTGGATGGACCCCTTAGGCTTGGCAGACATGATGGGTTGGGTGATGGGCGGTACGTACTACAAAGGTATGCTGGAGAAATTAGGGGTGGGCGTGGAAGAGTGGCGCTACTTTGAATACAAGTCGGCATTCGAAGTCTTAGCGCGTCGTGATATGTCTGAAAAGGACCGCGAGCAGCGACTGGCACTGTTGGAGGACATTCATGCGGCGTGGGCAAAAGCGCTAAACAGCGGTCTCGGAATCAGCGAGGATTCCATCATGCTGGCAATAGATTCACTTGCTCTGTTGACCGCACACGAAGCCTATAGGTTTGGACTGGTGGACACCTTGGGCAGGTGGGATGACGCGGCGGATCTGGTAGAGTATTGGAGCGGCAACAAGAAGAGCTTCATAAACAAGGATGAACTCACAAAAGAGCCCTTTGCCGATCAGCGTTGGAGTGAGTATCCGACGATTGCACTGGTCTATGCATTGGGCGAGTGCGACATGGATACGGGGATTCGCGGCCGTTACACGTCGAGACTTCTGCGGAAGCTTGCGAAAGATGATGACTACGATGCCGTCGTGCTGCGTGTCGACTCTCCCGGTGGTGACGGAATGGCTTCAGACTGGGTCGCAGACCAGATGCGAAAAGTATCAGAAGAAAAGCCAATGATTGTCACTCAAGGACGCGTTGCCGCTTCGGGCGGCTACTGGCTAAGCTCGCCGGGGGACTATGTTTTTACTTCGCCGTTTTCGATCACCGGTTCCATTGGAGTAATTGCTGGATGGGTGTGGAACGACGGTTTGACAGACAAGACGGGTTTGACCTACGATAATGTCCAAATTGGCGAGCATGCAGACTTGGGATCGGGGGTGGTGCTGCCGTTCCTGAATTTCGAAGTTCCAAATAGACCAGTCACTGATGGCGAACGCCGGCGTGTGGAAAAGATTATTCGCGAACACTATGATGACTTTGTAGGAATGGTGGCGGAAGACCGCGAGATGAGCCGAAGCGATGTGGAAGCAATTGCCCAGGGGAGGGTCTGGAGCGGGCAGGCTGCGATTGAGAGAAATCTCGCGGATGGGATCGGCGGGCTTGAAGACGCAATCGCCTATGCCAAGCAGAAGGCGGGCATTTCAAAACGCGAGAAAATTAGGATTGTAGAATACCCAAAACCAAGCTTGATAAATTTTGACCGGCTCTTCGCACCGGCATCACCTTTAGGTCTCATCGGCTATCGGATTGGGCTGCTTGGCCAACAGGAATCTCTCGAGAGTAATGCAATTCCTTACGGCTTGCAGGTCTTGCAAACCTATGCCAAGCGACCCGGACAGCCACTTTTTATGTTGCCCCCGGAGTCGATGCTCGATGAGTAGAAGGGCAGCAACGTACAGCAGTGGACGCCCCGCTCAGCGAGCGGGGCGTTTTGTATCGAGTTCTCGATAGCCTGTTGAAAACGAGACACTTGCAGGACGGGTTCGCGCATTTAGACGCCAAGCGGGCTCAGGTTATCCTGAGCCCGCATTGCACTTGTACAATCACTAATGAGTGTTGATTCTCGAATCGAAGCAGCCCGAATCATGGAGAAGTCGGCGCGGCGTTTCAACCGCAATACATGCCTGTATCTAACGGGTCAAGCAAGTGACTTGCCGAAACTGTCCAGAAACGGACGTCTTGCCTGAGGCTGTTTCAACCGAGAATCCGCGATGCAGAGAGATTCTGAGAAATCGCACCTCTTCGTTGATGTCAAGGACGAACACTGCTTCGTACACTCCAAATATCGGCACGGCTTCCCCGAAAGTCAAGTGACATTGACACACAGCATGAAAGTTAGTCTTGGGTGAAGTGCTCTCTCACCGACGATTAGTAAGTCGACCAGTCCTGTAATGTTCCGTTTCAATGACACTTCGCGCCATAAAGAGTGCAAGGCGCCGTCCACGACCGGTTCTGTGTTGCAGGAGAGTCACAGCAGATAGTTCTGTGTTGGGGATAATCGAGCCTCATCGATGATCAAGGAACTTAGATTCTCCTAACAAGGAGTAGTACTCCCTCTGTTCTGTGAAGATTTTCACATGACACTGAGTCTCGCCGCATGAAACGAGAGACAGTATCACTTAGACTCGAGGAATCCTACTTAAAACAACAGAATAGGCTGCAATTGTCGCAAATCAAGCCTTAATGCGTTAACCTTCCCAACAACTCCGAAACACTCAGATCAGAGGCCAAAAATCGCCAGAAATCGGTCGCATGCCTCGTGATTTTTCGAATCTTACGAAACTAGTCCAATTCTAAGGCCCAACATACTCGATACTTTTCAATGATTGTTTACTGCACGCATTCTCTGTAACATAGGCACATATAGCTTGCAACTCGTAACCCTCGTTGGTACATTGAGGTCAATCATAAATCGCGCGCTGGAAAGCATGGAAATCGCGTGCAAGCTGCAGCCAAAGTGGTCCAAATTGGACCATAACTGTCTGATTAAGAAGGAGTACGCATGAGCATCGTGGAGACAACCTCCGCGAACGGAATGTTCAAGTTGGTGGTTCACGAGACGTGGTGTAAGGGTTGCCGCATCTGTGTGGACCTGTGCCCGACCAAGACACTGGTGATGGAAGATACGCCGGACCGTTGGGAAGGGGCGATTGTGAAAGTCGCGAACATGGAAGCTTGCAATGGCTGTGGAATCTGTGAGGCGGAGTGTCCGGACTTCGCAATCACCGTCTTTGCGGAAAAGCAGAAGGCCGGAGGTGCGGCGTGAACACCCGTGAACGTGTCTTTTGGGCCGGCAATGAAACGGTTGCAGAAGCGGCATTGCGGGCCGGTTGTAATTTCTATGCAGGCTATCCAATTACCCCGTCCTCTGAGGTTGCAGCCTTACTCTCTTTGCGATTGCCGCAATTGGGCGGAGTATTTCTGCAAATGGAAGACGAAATCGCTGCGATGGGAGCGGTTGTGGGAGCATCGCTGGGCGGTGCCAAATCCATGACTGCCACATCGGGTCCGGGATTCTCGCTGAAGCAAGAAAACATCGGCTACGCGATTATGACGGAAACTCCTTGCGTTGTGGTAAACGTGCAGCGCGGCGGGCCGTCCACCGGCACACCAACTGCACCCGCGCAGGGCGACATCATGCAAGCACGGTGGGGTACGCATGGCGATCACTCAATTATTGCTCTGACTCCCGGATATCCGCAGGAAGTCTACCGCGAGACGATTCGTGCTTTCCACTTGGCTGAAGAATATCGTACACCTGTTATTCTGCTGATAGATGAGATCATTGCCCACACAACGGAAAGCTTTGAGCTGCCCACGGGGAGCGATCTCGATCCTATTCAGCCGCGCAGTTGGTATCAGGAAAGATACGGTGCCAATAGCTATCGCCCGTTCCATGATTTCTATCAGGGCAAGCACATTCACATCACAGGGCTGACCCACAATCGAGCGGGTTTTGGGACCACTGCGCCAGAGATTGTTCAGGAGAGCATTGAGCATCTCGTCAATAAGATTCTACTTAAGCAGCGAGACATTGAGCGCAATGAGTCCTATCTGCTGGATGATGCGGACATAGCAATCGTAACTTTTGGCTCTCCGGGCCGCGCTTCGAAGGTAGCAGTGGATGCTGCGCGTGCCGAGGGAATTAAAGCCGGACTGATGCGCATCATCACTTTCTGGCCGTTTCCCAAAGACACCGTGCGCGCATTGACCGACAGAGTGAGGGCTGTGATTGTACCTGAAATGAACATGGGTATGCTGCGGATGGAAGTTGAGCGTTCCGCGATGCGTAGAGATGTGAGCTTGTTTGGAGTAAATCGCGTCGGCGGAGTTCCGATAGAACCGCAAAACGTCTTGGATAAGATACGTGAGGTGCATCGTGGCCTTTAATTATGCAGAATGGCTGCGTCCCGAGCTGATGCCGCACATCTGGTGCCCGGGTTGCGGGATCGGCGTTGTCTTGAAATCGTTGATTCGCAGTATGGAGTCGATGGGTTGGGATCAGGACACCACAGGATTCGTTTCGGGCATCGGTTGCACGTCGCGAGCTCCGGGATATGTCAACATGAACACGCTGCACACGACTCATGGCCGCGCGTTGACGTTTGCCACCGGATTGAAGATGGCGGCGCCTGAAAAGAATGTCGTGGTCATGGCAGGTGACGGAGATTCGGCGGCGATTGGCGGCAATCATCTGATTCACAGCTGCCGCCGCAACATTAATATCACTTTGGTCATCGTGAACAACGAAATTTACGGCATGACCGGTGGCCAGTTTTCTCCGACCACGCCGGGAGGTGCGCGCGCCGCGACTTCGCCGTATGGTAACATAGACCCGGGCTTTGATCTCTGTAAGCTATGCATCGCGGCGGGTGCGACCTACGTGGCGCGCGGACATGTCGCGAACGGAATTTATCTGGAGCGATTGATTAAAGGCGGGTTGGCCCACAAAGGCTTTGCAGTCATCGAAGTCATGTCTAATTGCCACACGCAATTCGGCCGCCGTAATAAACACCCGGACCCCTCCGAACTCGTACAGCATATCGCCTCGAATGCGGTCATGCTCAGTAAGTGGGAGAAAATGACCCCGGAAGAGCGTGAAGGCAAATACCCGATAGGCGTTCTGCACAAAGTCACGGATCAGCCCGAATACAGCGAGCGTTATGCACAGCTTCAGAAGTATGCGCAGGAACGTGTACGAGATGCCTCGCGCAAGATCATCGAATCAGAGTCCATCAAACCCAAGCCGGAACCGACCGGAGGAGGAAGCCCCTTTGAGGTCTGAAATTCGATTTGCCGGAGTCGGCGGCCAAGGGAATATCCTGGCGGGCGAGTGGGTGGCTCTCGCGGCGCACAACATGGGTCTGAATGCTCTACAAAGTCCAACCTATACCGCGCAAGTGCGGGGCGGCCCCACAACGGTAGACGTGTTAATTGACAAAGAGCCTATCGGCTACCCGCGCTTGACCAGTATCGATTTCTTTCTATGTCTTGCTCAGAATGCTTGGAAGCTCTTTTCCACTCAGCTTCGCGAAGATACCATCGTCGTGATCGACCCGAATCTTGTGAAGAGCACGGGATCAGGGCCGCAGCTCATCTATCCGATACCGATTATTCAGATTACCAAGCAAACGGTCGAAAAGCCGGTGTTCACCAGCGCAGTATCGCTTGGAATATTCTGTCGGCTGATGAATGTGATTCCGAAAGATGAGATGATTCACACAATAGAACAAAATGCTCCTGCCGGAACGGTCGAGAAGAACTTGCTTGCGTTTCATACGGGTTGGGAGATAGTCAGTAATGTCACGCCTGTTCCGCGAAACGAGTTAGCGACGGCAAAAGTCTGATATGGAACGAGGCTACCACATACACATGCACCGGAGGCTCGCGGATCGCATCCACGAGTACTGGGTCGAGGCTCCTTTAATTGCAAACAAACATCGAGCCGGTCAATTCGTCATTCTTCGCCTGCATGAGCATGGCGAGCGCATTCCGCTGACAGTCGTGGAAACCGACTCTGAACGAGGCTTGATCCGCCTGATTGTGCAGGTGGCAGGAAAGACGACAGAAGAGTTTGGCGACTATACGGCTGGCGACCGCATTCTCGATCTGGTCGGCCCCCTTGGACTGCAAACGCATATCGAGGATTGGGGCAAACTCATCGTCATTGGCGGTGGTGTCGGCGCTGCACCGTTGCTGCCGATTGCCAAGGCCGCGAAAGCCCACGGCAATACAGTGCACGCGATTATCGGCGCTCGTTCGGAAAATCTCCTCATCCTGACCGACGAGTTTGCAGAAGTTTGCGATGAATTGCGAGTCTGCACAGACGATGGCACTCATGGTTACAAAGGATTTGTTTCGGACGTGCTGGACCATTGGTGTGACGAAGGCGCAGGCTACAAGTTTGGCATTGCCGTTGGTCCGGTGCCCATGATGAATGCTGTTGCGAAAGTCTTGAAGCGATGGGAAATCCCGGGATTGGCCTCGTTGAATCCGATTATGGTCGATGGTACCGGAATGTGCGGCGCTTGTCGCGTAACCGTGCATGGTGAGACGCGCTTTGCCTGCGTTGAAGGTCCGGAATTTGACATACACGGAGTCGACTTCAACGAACTGACTCTTCGTAACCGCTCCTATGTGTCCGAGGAACACGTTGCGGTCGAGCATCTGCACTCATGTCACTTGACACAGGCAATTAGTCATGCCTGAACAGAAGCGCAATCTGAAGCTGCATCCCCCGCGTGTTCCGATGCCCGAACGCGATGCCTCTGAACGCATTCAGGACTTTCAGGAAGTCCCTATTGGTTATTCGCCAGAGCAGGCGATTGCCGAGGCCAATCGTTGTCTGGATTGCAAGAACCCGAAGTGCGTCGCAGGCTGCCCGGTTAATATCGATATCCCGAAGTTCCTTCGTGAAATTCGTGAAGGTGAGTTTCAGCAAGCCGCCAATACGCTTCGCGCATCCAATGCTCTGCCTGCGGTCTGCGGCCGCGTCTGTCCGCAGGAGGAGCAATGCGAAGCTCGCTGCATCGAAGGTATCAAACATGATCCGGTTGCGGTGGGTAACTTGGAGAGATTTGTCGCCGACTGGGAGCGGATGCACAAACAGGTTACGGAGCGCGTATCAGCAGAGCCAACCGGCCGGAAGATCGCAATCGCCGGTTCAGGACCAGCAGGTTTGACGGTCGCAGGCGATCTGGCAAAGCTGGGACACGACGTGACCGTTTTTGAAGCACTGCATCGCCCTGCTGGAGTGTTGGCCTACGGGATTCCCACGTTTCGTCTTCCTCGTGACATTGTGCAGTCTGAAATCGCCTACATCGAGCAACTCGGCGTTAAGTTCGTCTTCAACGTTGTTATTGGTGTGACCGTAACCCTTGACGAACTGTTCGCCGAAGGCTACGATGCGATCTTTATTGGAACGGGTGCCGGTTTGCCGAAGATGTTGGGTGTACCGGGAGAGAATTTGATCGGCGTCTTCAGTTCAAATGAGTTTCTCACTCGAATCAACCTGCTCGGCGCGGACAAGTTCCCGGACTATGATACTCCCGTCCTCCATGCAAAGCACACAGTCGTGGTCGGTGGAGGCAATACAGCGATGGACTCGGCTCGAGTCGCTAAGCGATTGAATAAAGCCAAAGTCTCACTGGTCTATCGCCGTTCAATTGACGAACTCCCTGCGCGCCGCGAGGAAGTCCATCATGCCCAGGCGGAGGGGATTGAGTTCAACCTGCTATGTAACCCGATCGAAGTTGTCGGTGATGATCAGTATCGCGTCAAAGCGATTCGCTGCATACGAATGGAATTAGGTGAACCGGATGCCTCGGGTCGCAGAAAACCGGTGCCCATAAAGGGCAGCGAGTTCGAACTCGAATGCGATGCGGTCATCGTGGCGGTTGGTAATGCGCCGAATCCGATCTTGACCAAGGCGACGCCCAATCTTGAATTGACGAAGTGGGGTACGATAAAGGTAGACCCCGACACCTGCGCGACGAGCGTGCCGGGCGTCTATGCCGGTGGTGACATCGTGAGCGGCGCTGCAACGGTGATTCTGGCTATGGGCGCCGGACGTCGCGCGGCGAATGCCATGCACGATTACCTGATGAGTCTTCCACCGAAACAATCTGCACAGGCCAGCTAATGGAATATTTACGAGACATCATACCAGTCTCTATGGCAATCGGCACTCTGCTTTTTGGCGGACTGCTGGTAGGATTGCCTTATTTGGTAGCACCGCGGAGCAAGGGCCGCTTCCGCACGGAAACGTATGAAAGCGGTCAGCCAATCATCGGCGAAGCATGGGTGCAGGTGCGCGCGCATTACTACATATACGCGCTGGTTTTCATGGCGTTTGACGTGGAAACGGCGTTTATCGTTCCATGTGTCGCCGTATTGCGCTCTTGGGATAGCTGGTTACCCGTCATAGAAGTGGCGGCGTTCTTGATTATCCTCAGCCTGTCCCTGGTGTATGCGTTGAAGAAGAAAGTACTGGAATGGAACTAGACCATGAATGACGATCATCGTGAACCTATTGAACCTGTCGAACCGAGCGACGAAGGTCATGACTCAGAGAGCATACCGCCGATTGTGCGCTTCCTGCCTCTGCAGAAGGCACTCGACCTCGCTCGGGCAAATTCACTCTGGCCGCTGACATTCGGGATCGCTTGTTGCGCGATTGAAATGATGGCTGCTTCGGCAAGCCGCTATGATACCGACAGGTTTGGCGCAGGCGTCTTTCGAAATTCACCGCGACAGGCCGATTTGATGATTGTGGCAGGCACTGTGAATTTGAAAATGGCTCCGATTATCAAACGGCTTTACGATCAGATGCCTTCACCAAAGTGGGTTATTGCACTTGGTTCGTGTGCGATTTGCGGCGGCCCGTTTGATCAGGATGAGAATTACGCGGTTTTGCAAGGTGTTGAAAAGATAGTTCCGGTGGATGTCTTCGTCCCGGGATGCCCGCCACGCCCTGAAGCCCTGATCCACGCTATTCTCGAGCTGCAGGAAAGTATCAAAGCAGGAACGACAAATGCCACTCGAGCCTGAAGCGGAAGCTCCGGTCTCGGAGCAATCAAGCAAGTATTTGGAACTGATAGATCGCCTGAAAACAGCGGGCGCGACCGAAGCCGGAGCAGTGGATTACGTTAAGCACGGCGTAGATGTCGACGTCGTGGTGACACCGGCGATGCTGCATCAAGTTGCGCGTGTCCTGAAAGAACTGCACTTCGCTCTCGAGGCCGGAATTGGAGTTGACCGGCAGCCTGAGTTGGAAGTGCTTTATCTTTTCAAGCAGTTCGCGGATGGGCCACGCATCAAATTGAGAGTCCGTACGGATCGCGAAACCGCGACTTTGCCGACACTGAGCAACGTGTTCGCCGGGGCAGACTGGTATGAGCGTGAAATCATGGATATGTTCGGTATCACGTTCACCGACCACCCACATCCTCGACCACTGCTGCTTCCTCACTTTACGAAATTCTATCCGCTTCGCAAGGATTTTCACGGTGCACCGATTGTGATTCCCGAGGACACCGTGGAGATTCCTGAAATAGATGTTCAAGCAGCTATGAAGCTGGGTCAGGGTACCGGCGGCCGTAGAGACTATTTCTTAAACTTGGGACCGCAGCATCCTTCGACCCACGGCGTGCTAAGAATTCTCCTTCACATCGAAGGCGAGACTGTGCTTGGCGGACGCTGTCATCTGGGGTACAGTCATCGCGGCACGGAGAAACTGGCTGAAACGAAGCAGTATGTGCAGTTCTTGCCATATACGGACCGCATGGACTATTTATCCCCTTTGAACTACAATTGGGGCTATGCGAAACTGCTTGAGCGTGCGGCCGGCATTGAGTCGACCCCGCGAGCAGAAGCCCTCCGAGTCATCATGGGAGAAATGGGCCGAGTTGCCAGTCACCTTGTTTGGCTTGGGACTTACTTGCTGGACCTGGGTGCCATCACGCCATTCCTCTATTGTTTTGAGGACCGTGAACAAATCCTCACGATTTTTGAGCGAGTGTCCGGACAACGCATGACGACTTCCTACATTGTGTTTGGAGGCGTGCGTAATGATGTGTACAGCGAGTTCGCTTCGGAAGTCCAGAAATTTATCGAGCACGAGCGAAAACGGTTAGTTGAATACGAAACGCTCGTCATAGAGAACGAAATTTTCCTGATGCGCACGCATGGCGTTGGCAAGATTTCAAAAGAACAAGCGCACGAGTTTGGAGTTACTGGACCCTGTCTCAGAGGTTCAGGGATCGACTATGATGCGCGCCGTGATGAGCCCTACTGCGACCTTTATAAGACTTTGGACTGGAAGGTCGCCGTGGATCAACGTGGCGATTGCTTGGGACGTTCACGAGTCCGGATGACAGAGATGGAGCAAAGCTTGAATCTAATCGAGCAAGCACTCCAAAAGCTGGAAGATGGACCAATCCGCTCCAAAGTGCCCCGCATTTTTAAGATCCCTGAAGGTGAATACTACTCGATCACCGAAGGACCTCGTGGCGTGATTGGCTGGTATCTAATAGCAGACGGTACTACCAATCCCTATCGTCTGAAAGTTCGAGTTCCGTCTTACGCAAATTTGCAGGCCGTTGAGCAGTTGATACCCGGAACGCGAGTGGCCGATGTGGTTTCAATACTCGGCAGCCTTGATGTAATTATCCCGGAGATCGACCGGTGAGTGTGCCTGAAATTCTAATTCGCCTTGTGTTGGCATTTGGGGTAGTGGTCACGTTCGTAGCTCTGAACGCACTATTCCTGGTCTGGCTTGAACGAAAAGTGTCAGCGGTCATACAGAACAGAATGGGACCAATGGAGGTTGGGCCGATTGGGCTGTTCCAGACGCTTGCTGATGCGCTTAAACTGCTTGGCAAAGAGATGATTACGCCGAGCTCTGTGGATCGAGTCACGTTTATTCTGGCCCCGATCATCACTTTCCTGCCCGCGCCGCTTCTTGTTGCGGCAATTCCCATCGCAGGCGGAGTCGGGGTGAGTGATTTGAACGTCGGTGCGCTGTACTTGCTGGCGATTGCGAACATTGCTTTCATTGGAATCCTGATGGCAGGATGGTCGTCCAACAACAAGTACTCTTTACTCGGCTCAATGCGCGCAGTCGCACAGAACGTCAGCTACGAGATTCCGATGTTGCTTGCGGTCCTGACTGTCATTCTAATGGCCGGTTCCTTAAAGTTGAGTGATATTGTGGCTGCACAGGACCCCATTCCTTTTATAGTGCTTCAGCCGCTTGCCTTTATCATCTACCTGATTTGCGGAGTGGCCGAATCCAACCGCACTCCCTTCGACTTGCCGGAAGCTGAATCAGAACTCGTTGCTGGCTACCATACAGAGTTTACTGGCATGCGCTTCGCCCTGTTCTTTCTCGCGGAGTACACTCAGGTATTCGTCTTATCTGCAATCGTAACGTTATTCTTTCTCGGCGGTTGGAATGGCCCGCTATTGCACGGTGCCGTCTGGTTCTTCCTGAAGACATACTTGGTCATCTTTGTGGTGATGTGGCTTCGCTGGACCTACCCGCGACTTCGCTCGGATCAGTTAATGAACTTTAACTGGCGAGTTCTCCTTCCTCTCGCAATCGTGAACCTGCTGATCTCAACGGTAGTGTACAGGGGAGGACTATAATGGCAGATCGCGAACGAGGATTCTTCCCCGGACTGGTTAGTCTGTTAAGCGGACTCGGTGTAACTTTCCGGAGCATCTTCCGGCGCCGCGTTACGATTCAGTATCCGCATGAACCGGTGCCTGTATCACCGCGCTATCGCGGCCCGGTTCGTTTGATATCAGACGATGTCGCAGCTGAACACAAGTGCATTGGTTGCTTGGCGTGTCAGCGCATTTGTCCAACGCACGCAATCCCCGTCCTGACGACGAGGAAGAACGAGCAGAACAAGAACGAACCAGTAGACTTTGTAATCGATGACGCGCTCTGCTGTTACTGCGGACTATGTGTCGACGTTTGTCCCACAGAGGCGCTTGAGCATACCAGGATCGGTGACATGGCGGCTTATTCTCCATCTCTCTTGCGACGTGAAATCCTAAAAGATAATGTCGTAACTTCTGACAACTTCCCGACTCGCAAGGGCAAAACGGGAGGCAAAGCGTGAATGACTACCTGTTTCTGATGGGCGTGATCACGTCTTTGTCTGGAGGTATGATTGCGGCGATTGCACGCAATCTGTTCCATGCAGCGCTTGGCCTTGCGCTCACTCTGACCGGAACGGCTGTACTCTTTGTGCCCTTAGGCGGCGAGCTGATTTCCGTCCTCCAGATTCTCGTGTACTTGGGAGCCGTGGCGATCGCTATCCTATTCATCTTGATGCTGTCCCCGCCGTTCTACCTAAAGCGTGGACAGCGCAATGCTCTGAAACTACTTGCTTCCGTAATTGTCACGTCAATCGTCGCTGTCCCGCTCTTGTCAGCTGCCTTTTCGGTTAAGGCGAAAGGAGTCGTGGCATACACTCCGCCGACCGTACAGCAGATTGGCCGCGTGCTACTCGACGAATTCGTCTTCCCATTCGAGGTGATTTCGGTGCTCTTGACCGTCGCCATAATCGGAGCGATAGTCATCGCGCGCGATTTGCCGGATGAAGAGACAGCAAGGCTGCCCAAACCCACTGCTACCTCAGCCTCAGGGGAGGTGCAGCCGTGATGTCCCTGACAAGCTATCTCGTCCTTGCGGCCATCTTATTCCTGCTTGGCGTGTTTGGAATCATTGAGCGCAGAAATCTGGTCGGATTATTGATCTCAATCGAGTTGATGCTCAACTCTGCAAATATAAACTTTATGGCCTTCAACCACTACTTGTTCCCCGGCACGGTGACGGGCCAAATCATGACGCTGTTTGTGATCGGCTTGGCCGCAGCGGAGGCCACGCTGTTTCTGGCAATCGTCTTTGCGGTTTATCGTCATTATCGCTCCATCAATGTGGAGCAAGTAGATCACCTGCGCGGCTAAATATGATAACTGAAGCTACGCAAATACAACTTGGCATCGCGACTGTTCTGGCGCCGCTGGCGTCATTTGCATTAATCGTACTGATCGCGATGCGTCGGCCTGGCCTTGCGAAAGTCATTTCTCTCACGGGCGGGACCCTCAGTCTTGTGTTCGCAAGCCTGCTGCTGTGGGGTGTTAATGAACCCGGTTTCAAGATACAGGCGACCTGGGAATGGCTCCTGAAAGAGCCTGCCGGATTCTCGATTGGCATTCTGCTTGACCCGCTGTCACTCGTTATGCTGTGGGTTGTGGCGGTGATCGGGTGGCTCGTGCAATGGTACTCTGTGTCCTACATGGAAGAAGACACAAGTCAATCGCGTTTCTTTGCCTTCATTTCGCTCTTCTGCTTCGCGATGATGGGCTTCACTGTCGCCCCCAACCTCTTGCAGTCCTTTATGTGCTGGGAGTTGGTGGGTCTCGGTTCGTACTTGCTCATCGGATTCTGGAACCACCTCCCTTCAGCTGCCACAGCAGCGCGCAAGGCGTTCGTCGTGACACGTCTTGGCGATTTGGGATTCTTCGTGGCACTTCTGCTTGCGGCAACCGGACTCGGCACGCTTGACTTTGGCGCGCTTGCGCAGGCGAATATGACTGGCGGCTGGCAGTCCGCGCTGGCCGGATATGATTATGGAGTATGGATCTCGCTTGCGCTCTTCCTGGCAGTCATCGGCAAGAGTGCTCAATTCCCGCTCTATGGATGGCTTCCGGACGCGATGGAAGGTCCGACACCTGTCAGTGCGCTGATTCACGCGGCAACTATGGTGGCCGCCGGTGTATACCTTCTCGCGCGTGTCGCTTTCGTTGTTACGCTTGGAAGCGAAAGTGTGCAGGCGGTCTGGCACGGACTCGCCATGCTTGCGATGCTTACCGCTCTGATGAGCGGCATGGTAGCCATCGTTCAGAGTGACATCAAACGCGTATTTGCCTATTCGACCATCAGCCAGTTGGGCTATATGGTGGTCGGCATTGGCTCGGGTGCGGTGATTGCGGGAATGATGCACCTCTTCACACACGCGTTCTTCAAAGCTCTGCTATTCTTGACGGCGGGTGCGTTTATTCATGCTGCACATTCGAATTCAATTACAGACATCGCAAGGGCCGGCGGGGCGAAGCTGAAACTGCCGATGATTGCCCTTGGCGTTGGATCGCTGGCCTTGATGGGGATTTTCCCGTTTGCGGGCTTCTACAGTAAGGATGCAATACTGGAACACTTGCTGGTTGAGGGCGATTGGGTGCTCCTTGGAGCAGCGCTAATCGGTGTGCTCATCACGTCTTACTACACGGCACGTGTCATTTTCTTAATGCTCAAAGTTCCGTCGGAAGAGCATCACGGCCATAAATTGCATGTTGGAAGCTGGATGAAGCTCCCGCTCACAGTGCTGATAGTCGGCGCTGTGGTAGCTGGCAATCTTTGGCTCTGGAGGGTCGAGCATTGGTTCACCCTCCCGCATGGTGATCATGGCTCTGCAGCGCTTATCACGGCGGTTGTATCAACATTGTTTGCGTTGGCAGGGGCATACTACTCAGCTCGTGTGTTTTACTGGAAGAACTCGGAAGACCCGATGGCCAATTGGGTGGGCTTCGCGCATCTTCTCCGCGAGAAATGGTATCTTGACACCGCTTATGAAAAGATAGTCCATAAGTTATATTTGCCGTTTACAGCTTTCCTGAATCGTGTCGAACTGGCAGTGGTAAAGGGCGCTCTGGACGGAATAGGCAAAAGCAGTATGGCAGCAGCACGTACCTTGGCTCGTGCGATGACGGGAGAAGTGCAGCAATACGTGAGCGTCTCCTTTGCAGTCGTCGCCGCAGTCGTCATCATTTTAATGAATCGGTAGCAAGATTATGGAATTTCCGATTCTCTCAGTTATTCTTCTTTGTCCGGTGTTTGGGGCTCTCGTGCTGTTTGCAGTTCCGGACGGGAACGACAAAGCGGTGCGCTGGATCTCCCTGGCGGTCTCCCTCATTGCCATGTTTTTCTCCGTATGGATGTTCATGGCTTATGATCGCGCAGTTGCCGGTTTTCAGTTCACCGAACAGTATGCTTGGGTTCCCGGGTTAGGGTCCAGTTACCATGTTGCAGTGGACGGTGTCGGTGCGACCCTTGTGCTTTTGAATGCCATCGTGATGCTGACCGGCGTCGTAACGTCATTTAGTATTGATTTCCGCGTCAAAGAGTACTTCATCCTGTTCCTGCTGCTGGTCGCGGGCGTATTTGGCAGTTTCATTAGTCTTGACTTCCTTGTCTTCTTCATCTTCTTCGAAGTCGCCGTACTGCCGATGTACCTTTTGATCGGGATTTGGGGTTCGACAAACCGGGAATATGCTGCTCTCAAATTGACGGTCATGTTGCTGGCTGGCAGTGGTCTTGTGTTTGTCGGCTTGATCATGGTCATCTTCACGAGCACCGCGAACACGTTTGATTTCCTCGTTCTGCGTGACACTGGATTCAGCCATGACTTTCAGAATCTGGTGTATCCGCTGATGTTCTTGGGTTTTGGAACGCTGGCGGCGGTCTTCCCGCTTCACAACTGGTCACCGGATGGCCACGTCGCCGCGCCCACTGCGGTTTCCATGCTGCATGCAGGCGTTCTGATGAAGCTTGGCGCCTATGGCGTTCTCAGGTACGGCATCGAGTTGTTTCCACACGGAGCACAGACCTGGGCACCGGTAGCGGGACTCCTCGCAGCAAGCGGTGTAGTGTATGGTGCCCTTGTGGCGGCACAGCAAACGGACTTGAAGTATATGATAGGGTACTCGTCCGTGTCACACATGGGTCTTGTTATGTTTGGTCTCGCGGCGGCGACACCTATGGCAATTAATGGGGCTGTTTATCAGATGTTCTCGCATGGGATCATGACAGCACTCTTCTTCTCTGCCGTCGGCTTCTTCTATGAACAGACTCATACTCGTAATATCTACGATTACGGAGGTTTGGCGCGTAAGGCGCCTTGGGTCGCTACGTGTTTCATCATGGCGGGGCTTGCCGGTGTGGGCTTGCCGGGGCTTGCCGGTTTCCCTGCTGAGTTCATGATTTTCCTTGGCGCCTACGAGCGTTTCCCCGTTCTGACTTTGATTGCCGTGCCGAGCCTTGTTTTTGGAGCGTTCTATATGCTTCGAGTTCTGCAGCGTGTGTTTTTCGGACCCGAAGCCGGAAGGACACCGGAAGTCAGGGATGTCGGGATCTTTTCCGGTTCACCGCGCGTCGTCTTGGCCGGTCTTCTAATCCTTTTCGGCGTCGCGCCAAGATTGCTGTCTGACGTCATTGCACCCTATGCACGGGAGCTCCTGAAATGATTATGCAGATGCTCCCCGAATGGGCCGCCCTGGGATCACTCCTCATTCTGTTCGTCCTGACGCTAAGCAACAGATTAAGCGAGCGAACGGCACGACTCGCAGCGTTGATCCTAACTGCGCTTGTTGCGGTGGCTGCCTTTGCAGCGACATCACAACAAGGGATTCTCTTTGCGAATAGTTACAGGATTGATTCCTATTCGCAGTTCTTCAAGCTGTTAATGGCTATCGGACTCTTTGCAAACGCCCTGCTCGGGTGGCCGCTTCGTTCGATTCCCAAAGTGCAGCGTACGGAGTACTATTTCTTGTTCTTTGCCGCCGGATTAGGCATGATGCTGCTGGCGAGTGCGTACAGCTTCCTTGTGCTGTACGTCGCCATGGAGTTGTTGTCTTATTCGATGTATACTCTGGTTGGCATGCGTCGCGCTCGGACTGAATCGATTGAAAGTTCGGTGAAGTACTTGATTATCGGCGCGTCTGCAAGCGCAATTGGTCTGTTCGGAGTGAGCTATATCTACGGCGCCACTGGCAGTTTGAATTTTGGAGCCGTCACAACACAATTGGCAAGTGCATCTGCAAATCATGTATTGCTCCTGCCGGGCCTCGTGCTCGTCCTAAGCTCATTTCTGTTCAAACTCGCCGCATTTCCGTTTCATGCCTGGGCGCCGGATGCTTACGAGAGTTCTGCATCACCCGTGGCCATGTTCCTCGCGTCCGTTTCGAAACTTGCGGGCATCGCAGTTCTGTTTCGTCTTGTCTACCTTGTGAAACCCTATCTGCCGGAGTTTGAGTTTGTGGTTGGGTTGCTCGCTCTGGCATCTATGACGTTCGGCAATCTCGTGGCGTTTCGGCAGACGTCCGTTAAGCGGCTTTTCGCCTATTCCAGTATTGCGCAGGCAGGCTACCTGATGTTAGGCATGATTGGCTTGGGAGCGAGCGCACCCGAAGCTGTGGTGTTCTATTCGGTGATCTACCTGCTCATGAATCTTGTGATCTTCACGGTTGTGCTCGAACTCGAACGTGAAGGCGAGGATCCGCGACTGCAAAGCTTCCAGGGCCTCTATCGCCGCAATGCCTTGATGGCGATGGCTCTGCTGGTTTCCTTGTTCTCTTTAGCGGGTGTTCCCCCGCTCGCAGGCTTTTTCGGCAAGTGGCTGCTCTTCAGCAGCGCGGCGACTGCCGGCCACGTCTGGTTTGTTGTCATCGCAATTTGCAATAGTGTGCTGTCACTATACTACTACTTGTTCCTTGTGAAAGCTGCATATTATGGCGAAGTTCCGGAGGGCGCGGCTGTGGAAACGCGTGGCGGCCCGCGCGTGGCGATTCTGTTCGTGACTCTTGCCATCACGTTTCTCGGCATTTATCCGCGAATTCTTACCGAATACATCGGTAGCCTGAATCTACCCAGAACAATGCTGCCGTAAACTTATCAGATCACAACTTTGACTGTTACCAGAAAGGATACATCTCATGGCTCTGAAAATCGAAGAAACCTGCATCAACTGCGGCGCATGCGAACCGGTTTGTCCTGTGAAGGCGATTACCGAAGGACCGGACATTTTTGTTATCGACCCTGCAATTTGCGTAGAATGCGAGGGGCATTTCCCTGACCCGCAATGCCAGTCGGTGTGCCCGGTAGATTGCATCTCTAAGGCTGACTAATCCGAATCCAACACATGGCCGCAACGCGTTGTTGCGGCCAATCTAATTGAGTCTGTTTCATGAATAAGAATTACGTGACGGTGGATGGCAACGAGGCTGTAGCGAATGTTGCTCACCGTCTTGCAGAGGTCTGCGCGATCTATCCGATTACACCTTCATCCAGCATGGGAGAGTTGGCGGACGAGTGGTCGGCGCGTGGAATGAAAAATATTTGGGGCACGGTACCCACGGTAATCGAAATGCAGAGCGAGGGTGGCGCTGCCGGTGCAGTGCATGGCTCTTTGCAGTCAGGCGCGCTGACGACGACGTTTACCGCATCCCAGGGCTTGCTCCTGATGATCCCGAACATGTTCAAGATAGCGGGCGAATTGACTAGCACTGTCTTCCATGTAACAGCGCGCACAATTGCCACACACGCACTCTCCATTTTCGGGGATCACAGTGACGTGATGGCGGTTCGCACGACAGGGTGGGCGATGCTGGCTTCGACCAATGTTCAAGAGGCTCACGACCAGGCGCTGATCGCGACGGCTGCGACCCTTGAAAGTCGGATTCCCTTTTTGCACTTCTTTGACGGTTTCCGTACAAGCCACGAAGTTCAGAAGCTCTTACAGCTGGAAGATGATGACTTGCGGGCGCTCATTAACGATGAGCTGGTTTTTGCTCATCGTGCTCGCGCTCTTTCTCCAAATCACCCGGTCATCCGGGGCACAGCCCAGAACCCGGACGTGTTCTTCCAGGCACGCGAAGCCTGCAATCCCTACTACAAGGCTTGTCCTGACATCGTTCAGCGCGTGATGGATCGCTTCGCCGCTCGTGTCGGACGTGCCTACAAACTCTATGAGTACTACGGCGCTCCGGACGCAGAGCGCGTCATCGTGATTATGGGTTCGGGCGCAGATGCCGTGCATGAGACGGTTGAATACTTGAACGGAAAGGGCGAGAAGGTTGGGCTGCTGAAGGTCCGTCTTTATCGTCCATTCTCGGCGGAACACTTTGTGGGGGCCTTGCCCAAATCGGTGAAGTTTATCGCAGTGCTCGATCGCACGAAAGAGCCAGGCGCATTGGGCGAACCGCTCTATGCCGACGTTGTTTGTGCGCTTGCCGAACAACAGGCGCTCGACTCCGGCGCTATTCAACCGCGAGTGGTCGGAGGGCGCTACGGACTTTCCTCCAAGGAGTTCACACCCGGGATGGTAAAGGCGGTGTTTGATAACATCGCGAGCAAGTCGCCCAAACACCACTTCACGGTCGGCATTGAGGATGATGTCAGCAATCTTAGTCTGGCCTTCGACAAAAATTTCTCTGTCGAACCTGAGGATGTATTCCGGGCACGCTTCTACGGACTTGGTGCGGACGGAACAGTCGGCGCAAATAAGAACTCGATTAAGATTATTGGCGATGAAACGGACCTGTTTGCCCAAGGCTACTTCGTCTACGACTCAAAGAAATCTGGCGCGATAACGGTGTCGCACCTGCGCTTCGGTCCGCGTGAGATTCGCTCCACCTATCTTGTGAGCAGCCCGAAGTTCGTTGCCTGCCACCAGCCCGGGTTTCTCGAGAAGTATGATATGCTGAGCGATGCTCAACAGGGAGCGACCTTCCTGTTGAATACGGCAATCCCGCCGGATAAGGTGTGGAACACTCTTCCACTCGAAGTGCAGAACGATATCGTCCGAAAGAAGCTGAAAGTCTACTGTATAGATGCATATAGCGTTGCGCGAGATACGGGGATGGGCGGCCGCATCAACACGATTATGCAGACCTGCTTCTTCGCGATTTCCGGAGTGCTCCCCCGCGATGAGGCGATTGCCGCAATCAAGAAGACGATTCGGAAGACCTATGAAAAGAAGGGTGAACGAATTGTAGAGATGAACTTCGCCGCAGTGGACAGCACACTCGCGAACTTGCACGAAGTGCCCGTTCCCGGATCAGCGTCCGCGACGCATAAGCGCCCACCCGTCGTATCCCCGGAAGCTCCCGACTTTGTGCAGAACGTGCTTGCCAAGATTATCGAGGGCAACGGTGACAACTTGCCGGTTTCCGCCTTTCCGCCGGATGGCACTTTCCCGCTGTCAACTTCGATTTGGGAAAAGCGGGCGATTGCTCTTGAAGTGCCAATCTGGGACCCCGAGTGGTGCATCCAGTGCAACAAGTGTGTCATGGTTTGTCCGCACGCGGCCATTCGCTCTAAAGTTACGCCAAATGCCGAAGTCAACGGAAAGCGTCCTGCGGAATTCCAGACAATGACCTATGGAGGTACGGATCTGCCGGGCGACAATCTGCTATATGCTTTGCAGGTAGCGCCTGAAGATTGTACCGGTTGCGGCCTCTGTGTGGACGCCTGTCCCGCTAAGAACAAGCGGGAGCCGAAACGCAAGGCAATTAATCTGGTTCCTCTACAGGATGTGCGGGAACGGGAACGCGATAACTGGAGTTACTTCTTAACACTTAAGAACGTTCCGCGCGAAGAGATTCGCATAAATACGGTTAAAGGTGCACAGCTGCTTGAACCGCTTTTCGAGTTCTCCGGAGCCTGCTCCGGCTGTGGCGAAACGCCGTACATCAAGCTCTTGACACAACTCTACGGCGATCGGATGATGCTCGCGAATGCGACGGGTTGCTCGTCGATTTATGGCGCCAACCTCCCCACAACACCGTATTCGGTGAACGCCGAAGGCCGCGGCCCTGCTTGGGCAAACTCGCTGTTCGAAGACAATGCGGAGTTCGGGCTTGGTTTCCGAGTAACATTGGATAAGCAAACTGAGTTCGCACGCGAGCTTCTCACAAGGCTGAAACCCGAAATCGGTGGTCTTGTGGACGAATTGCTCTCGGCAACTCAGGCTACGGAGCGCGAGATATCAGAGCAGCGCAAACGCGTTGCGGCGTTGCAGGACAAGCTCAGGAAGATTCAAAAGCCTGAAGCCCGTCAGCTTGAAACACTTGCCGACAAACTGGTCAAGCACGCCGTCTGGATTGTAGGTGGTGACGGCTGGGCATATGACATTGGATACGGCGGCCTCGACCATGTAATCTCGATGGGACGCAACATCAACATCATGGTGCTCGATACCGGCGTGTACTCAAATACGGGCGGCCAGTGTTCAAAGGCCACTCCGCTTGGCGCGGTTGCCAAGTTTGCCTATGGTGGCAAACCCGTGCCGCGTAAAGACCTTGCCATGATGGCCATGAATTACGGCAACGTGTATGTTGCGCAAGTGGCCTTCGGTGCGAATGATTTGCAGACTCTCCGTGCGATTCAGGAGGCCGAGAGTTACGATGGCCCCTCGCTCATCGTGGCGTATTCTCACTGCATCGCGCACGGCATTGATATGGGTCTGGGACTTGGCCAGCAGAAGAAAGTCGTGGAAAGTGGAGCCTGGCCGCTCTTCAGGTATGACCCGCGTCGCACTGAACTGGGTGAGCGACCGCTTCAATTGGATTCCAAGCCGCCTAAGACCCGCGTGCGCGATTGGGCTTACACCGAAACCAGATTCAAGATGCTCACACACAGCAACCCGGCGGAAGCTGAACATCTGATGCTTCTTGCGGAAGCGGATGTTAAGAAACGTTGGGAACTCTATCAACGGATGGCCGGAGTTTCAACCGATGGTCAATCGGCTGCCGAAGGAGCTGCCAAATGAAATTAGAAACACGCTATCTTGGCCTTACCCTCAAGCACCCCGTCCTGTCTTCGGCGTCTCCGCTCGCGCAGAACTTACCCGGAGTGAAACGACTGGAAGATGCCGGTGCTTCGGCAATCGTGTTGCCGTCGCTGTTTGAGGAACAGATTGAGCAGGAAAGTCTCAATCTGCACCTCGCGTTGGAGCAGGGCAGTGAAAGCTTCGGTGAAGCACTAAGCTATTTCCCTGAACCGCAGCGTTTTCTGGTAGGTCCCGAAGAATATCTCAATCTCATCGCGCAGTCCAAAAAGTCCTGTGACATTCCGATTATCGCAAGTCTCAATGGCCGTGCGCCGGGATCATGGGCACATTACGCGCGTTTGATGGAACAGGCCGGAGCCGATGCTCTTGAACTGAACATCTACTATCTTGCGACCGACTTCGGAACATCGAGCAGCGAAGTGGAAGATAACTACATCGAAACCCTTCGAGCGGTGAAGTCGGAAGTGAAGATTCCCGTGGCGCTCAAACTCTCACCGTTCTTCTCGGCCTTTGCGGCTATGGCAAAGCGCTGTGACGATGCCGGTGCCGACGGCCTTGTGTTATTCAATCGCTTCTATCAGCCGGACTTGGACATCGAGGAATTGGAAGTCAGACCGCACGTTGAACTCTCCACATCCACCGACATTCGTTTGCCCCTGCGCTGGCTCGCGATTCTGCATGGCAATCTGAAGTGCAGTTTTGCCGCCACCTCAGGAATCCACACTCACGAAGACGCCATCAAGCTCTTGATGGCGGGCGCGGACGTTGTGATGATGTGCTCGGCGTTGTATCAGTGGGGCATTCACCGTTTGGCACGACTGGTTGATGAAATTGAAGTTTGGATGCAGGAACATGGCTACGAATCATTGGACGTCCTGCGCGGCTCGATGAGCCAGCGGGCGGTTGCGGATCCCGCTGCATTCGAACGGGCAAATTACATGAAGTCCTTGCAGAGCTTCAGGGCGCTCGCCTGACACGCTTCAGAGGACTTACGGAGGCAAACAGGGGTCGGGCAACCGACCCCTGTTCTTCTAAGAGCATAAAAAACAACATAAGAGAGTTGCCTTTTGCCACGAATTCGAGGCAGAGCAGCTTGACTTCAAGCTCCGAAAACACTATTTTTGCAAGTCTAACATGTAAGGAGTGAGTCATCGCGCCGCGTAAAGGACAGTCAGTTGCCGTGCCTGAGAAGGCTGGCAAGAGCAGGGAGCCGCAGGCTCCGCGTTTTTCTGTTCCGTTTACACGCAAGAATTACATGATTTTGGGCGCGGGGCTGGTCTTGCTCTTGCTTGGATACGTTTTGATGAGCCAACCACCGCATGATGGTTTCTTGAGTTTGACGTTATCGCCGATTATCTTGACGATAGCCTATTGCATCGTGATTCCGTGGGGGATTTTGGCGCGCGAAAAGAGCGACAGCCCTGCGGCCAGGGGCGATTAGCTCAGCTGGTCCAGAGCGCCTGCTTTACACGCAGGATGTCGGCGGTTCGAATCCGTCATCGCCCACCACATAAAGTCTGATTTTAGCCGGGGTCGTAGTTCAGTTGGTTAGAACGCTGGCCTGTCACGCCGGAGGTCGCGGGTTCGAGTCCCGTCGGCCCCGCTAAAAAACAAGCCCTTAGGAGCAGTCCTAAGGGCTTTTGATTTTCTGTGGACCCATTGTGGACCCGTTTGGACCTATCATCAGCCACTTCCACCGTTGCCAAAGTTCAGCTGGTTCACGGCCGATTGAACATGTCTCGGGTCCAAGGACAGGTAGTGTTTCTCCGTGACCTTGACCGAGCTGTGGCCAAGCAACCTGGACACGACGTAGATGTCGACACCCTTCTCGATCAAATGGCACGCAAAGGTGGCCCGCAAACTGTGTAAGTGAATCTCCCGGGGGAGCCCCAGCTGCCGGACCCACCGTCGGAACTTCTGTGACACGCTGTCGGACTTGTAATTCGGAAAAAGCAAGCCTTGACGATCAGCGGGCCACTTCACGAACATCTCATGAAGTACGTCGTTCATCGGGATCGTTCGTCGTCTGCCCATCTTTCCGATCTCTCCCCGAACAACGATTTGTCTTCTGGGAAGGTCAACGTCCTGCCATTCGAGACCAAGGATTTCGTTTCGTCGGCAGCCCGTGTACAACGCCACCATCATGAACGACCGATACTCCGGTTCCGGATGCGAGAGCAGAATATTCACCTGTTCGGTCGTCAGGAAGGCTGGCGGTTCAGGGGCACTCGTGCGCAGCTGCTTGTAATTAGACTTGGGTGCGTCAGAAATCCGACCAAGGTTCTTGGCTTGGTTCAGGCAGGTATTCAGTACCCTAATCTCGATGTTTACGGTATGTGGCGATGCCTGTTGCAACCGAATCTTCTTGTATTGTTCGATTCGCTCTGCAGACAACTCACTTACCGAGACATTCCCCATTACAGACATGATAGACTTCAATGCTCCTTGCTCTCTCACGGACGTCTTTGGGCTTTTGTTCGTGGAAGCGTAGTCTTTGGCAAGCTCAGCAAGCCCCAAAAGGTCGAGACCTTTGCCACCTATCACTTCATCCCCCTCTCGCGGCATCACGCTCTCGCGATCTTCGGCGAACTTTGCACAGAACTGGTGGAATATCTTGTCGGCCGTCCGTCGGTCAGTTTCGCCGATTGTAAAGTACTTCCGCTTACCGTCCAAGTAGTACCGTATGTCCCAATGGATCTTTCCAGACGGGAGTACTCGTTTCCTTAATGATGGCACAGGTCTCACCTCCTTTCGTGCCGGTTTCGTTCTCTAAGCCCCTGAGATATCCCTGGGGCTTTACTCTTTCTTATGCCGCGTTTCGAAGCTTAACTTGACGCGGAGCAAGGCGTTTCTTGTGGCGCTCGATGAACTCATCGAGTTGTTGCTGCGTGAAGTAAACCGAGTTCTTGGCAAGCTGCACGCATTCCATCTTGCCTGCTTTGACAAGGCGATGAATGGTCGTCTTGCTG
>JAANMT010000671.1_pt1 | contig 37228 bp, 39 predicted proteins | sample 7279711 | NCBI WGS metagenome assembly JAANMT01 (sample SAMN14094538, study PRJNA606508) | bioreactor metagenome | isolation source: A lab-scale SPAN reactor treating ammonium-rich wastewater day 1 | place: Ireland: Galway | collected 2017-01-16 | reverse complement strand
CGGCGAAGATGGCATCGTATTGATCTCGCAGGAAAAATGCCGCGCCTGGCGCATGTGTATTTCGGGCTGCCCATATAAGAAAACGTATTACAACTGGGCATCGGGCAAATCCGAAAAATGTATCCTGTGCTACCCGCGCCTCGAATCGGGACAACCCCCCGCCTGCTTCCATTCATGCGTTGGACGCATTCGCTATCTGGGAGTCCTGCTCTATGACGCCGACCAGATCGAGAAATGCGCCTCAGTCTCCGACGAGGAACTGGTCGCTGCCCAACGAGCCATGATCCAGGACCCGTTCGATCCTGCCATTATCAAAGCCGCCAAAGCGAACGGAATCTCGGACGCGATGATCGCCTCCGCGCAGAATTCGCCCGTGTATAAATTCGTCAAGTTGTGGGGACTCGCCTTGCCGCTTCACCCCGACTTCCGCACCCTGCCCATGCTTTACTACGTCCCGCCAATGCTGCCCGTCCTTGCCAAGACCAAAGACGGCAACTATGACGTGGACGGCGCGGACGGGAATCACCTGCCCGCTATGCTCAGTTCGCTCGACAAGGCGCGCATGCCCATCAAGTATATGGCGAGCATGTTCTCGGCGGGCAACGTCAAAGTTGTGGAAGAGGTCTATCGCAAATTGATTGCAGTCAGAATCTTCAAACGCGCGCAAAAGGTCAGCGACTTCACGAAGGAAGAAGTGGACGCCGCGCTCGCGCAGGGCAACACGAACGCCGAGGAAGTTGAAGCCATCTTCCGCTTGACCTCACTTCCGACTTACGAAGAACGCTTCGTCGTCCCGCCGCTCGGGCGTGAGATTGCCGTCGAAGCCTGGGAGAAACCGCTCGACCGCAAAACCGACGCGGGCTTCGGCGTCCGCAACAAGATCGCGAAGAGGAAGTTCTAAATCTGGAAACGGACTCGAAAGTCTCCAGACTTTCGAGCCAACGTCAGGAGACGTTGGACTCCGTTCCACAATCGGAGACTCATTCATGTATACCGAAACCGAAATGCGAAGCCTCTACCAATGCTTTGCGCGCATGTTGGAATACCCCGCGGGCGGCACGCTCCAAGCCGCTATCAAAGCGCAGGGACTCTTGATTGACGAAGACCCCGCCTCCGCCGCGCAGTTGAAGGAATTTCACGACTACGCCGCGTCGCTCCCGCCTGGACGACTCGAAGAAGTGTACACAGGCACCTTCGATCTCGACGCGGCTTGTCATCCCTACGTCGGCTATCACTTGTTTGGCGAAACGTACAAGCGCAGCGTCTTCCTTGTCGAGTTGAAACAGCGCTATACCGCCGAAGGCTTCGTCTTCCCCGACAGCGAACTGCCCGACCACCTCGCCGTCATCCTGCGCTTCCTCTCCGTCACCCACGACCCCACCCTCGCCGACGAGATCGCCCGCGACGCGCTGCTCCCCGTTCTCGACCGCATGACCGGTCGCGCCAAATCCGAAGGCTTCGACGAAGACGAAAACGCCGAAGCGCTCACAGCGGAGGAAGAGTCCGGGAAGCGCACCCAGTTCCACGGTGTGTTGGAGGCGCTGCGCTCCGTCCTGCAAATGCAGTTTCAAGCCCTGACCGTGTTGGAATCTGCATAAAACCCGACGCGCCCTCATCCCCAGCCCTTCCCCCACAGGGGGAAGGGAGTCCCCTCTCCCTTCGGGAGAGGGTTAGGGTGAGGGAACTCAAAAGGAGCAATCCATGTTCGATAACGCCCTATTCATCGGCTTTCCGTACGCGGCAGTCACCATCTCGATTGCCGTCACCATCTACCGTTTCTTCTTCGACCCGTATTCGGTCTCCAGCCAGTCGTCGCAGTTTCTCGAAAACCGCAAACTGTTCTTCGGCTCGGTTCCCTGGCATTACGGACTGATCACCATCCTGCTCGGACACCTCACCGCGTTACTCTTTCCTCGCGTGTGGGGATTGTTCACTGCGAATCAAATCCGCCTCTACGTGCTGGAGATCACGGGACTTGCGCTCGCGCTGATGGCGACGGTCGGACTCGTCCTGCTGTTCTACCGCCGCATGTCCAACGCCCGCGCCATGTCGGTCACCTCCGAACTCGATTGGATTCTGCTCATCTTCCTCTTCCTGCAAGTCGGTCTCGGCTTCTGGGTCGCCTACTACTACCGCTGGGGCTCGGACTGGTATCTCCACACCGCCGTGCCGTGGCTGGTCTCGCTCCTCAAATTCCAACCCGACATCACCTTCGTCACCGCGCTGCCGTTCTGGGTCAAGTTCCACTTCCTCAATGGCTTCGTCATCGCCCTGCTCCTGCCGTTCACGCGCCTTGTGCATTTGCTCGTCTACCCTCTCTCGTATTTATGGCGCGAACACCAGGTCGTCATCTGGAATCGCGCTCGGCATTAAATTCAGTACACGGATTACGCGGATTTGACGGATTTCACGGAAATTTTAAAAAAGAAATCCGTGTCCGTCCGTGTAATCCGTGTCGTCCGTGTACAAAAAAATGACGTCCCCCCTCACTGACCTCCTCACCCAAAGCGCGACTCATCACCGACGCATTTGCCCGCGCCAGGTCCTCGGCGCTCGCATCGGACTTTTGGCTGGACTCCTGCTCGACCTGCCTTTGCCCCAGCCTGAAAAACGCCTCATCGCCATCGCCGAAACGGACGGCTGTTTCGTGGACGGTCTCTCCGCCGCGACAGGTTGCTACGTCGGCAGACGTACTCTCCGAATCGAAGATTACGGCAAAGTCGCCGCGACCTTCATTGACTCGCTCAGCGAGCAAGCCGTCCGCATTGCCCCGCGCGTCAACGTCCGCGAACTGGCATGGGACTACGCCCCCTCAGCCCGCAACAAATGGGAAGCGCAACTCATCGGCTACCAGCACATCCCCGACGACCTTCTGCTCGACTGGCAGAACGTCGAACTGACAACTCCCATCAAGCAGATCATCGGTCAGGCTGGCAAACGCGCGGACTGCGAAATCTGCGGCGAAGAAATCATCAATCAAAGAGAAGTCATCCGCGAAGGGACGGTCTTGTGCAAGTCCTGCGCGGGAGAGTCGTATTTTCGCCCCCTCTTTGAATTTCAATTGGACGCGGATCAACGCGGAGAACGCGGATGTATTTAAAGACCTTTCCGCGTAAATCCGCGCTCGTCCGCGTCCCATAAGATTTTTTTCCAAGCAAACACCCATGTTAATCACAGACGCGCTCCTCGGCGAACACGGCGTATTCCACCTCATGCTCGGACACATCGAGCAGGCGCTACCTTCGCTTGTTCCCTCCCCAACCTCCAAAACCGGGTTGCCGCGTTCGGTTTCGCTCTCGAATCCCATGCAGGGATCGAAGACCAACTGCTCTTCACCGCGCTCGAACCGCACCTCGGCACGCAAAGCGGACCTCTCGCCGTCATGCGTTTCGAGCATAACCAAATCACCGACCTGCTCGGCAACATCGAATCCGCAACCGAACTCGACTCCGCCCGCGCCCTCGCAAAGCAAATGATCGAAGTCACGCGCGGACACTTCGACTTCGATCAGTGCAAGCGAGCGCGGAAAACGCGGATGGTTTTTCTCAAACAATCCAGGAATGTCCGCGTCCATCCGCGTTAATCCGCGTCCAAATTTTTCTGGAGACGAATGACCACCGCCGCCCAACCCAAACTCACCCTCGTCCAAACCCTCGACCGCGAAAGCGCCGAACTTCATCCCGCTTACTTCGCCCTCGTCATGGCGACGGGCATCGTGTCCATCGCCGCCAAACTGGAAAACATGCCCGAAGTCGCATGGACCCTGTTCATTACCAACGCCGTGTTTTACGTCGTTCTATGGCTGTTGACTCTCCTCCGCATATTTCGCAATTTCTCCAGGGTCATCGCAGACCTGACCAGCCACGAGCGCGGACATGGGTTCTTCACGATGGTCGCGGGGACTTCCGTGCTGGGCAGGCAGTTTCACGTCATTGCGGAACTCCCCGAAGTTGCGGCGATTCTCTGGCTGGTGAGTCTCGTTCTGTGGTGCGCCCTGATGTACACCTTCATTACAGCCGTTACCGTGCGCGAGACAAAACCATCCCTTGAAAATGGATTGAGCGGCGGCTGGCTTCTGCTCGTGGTCTCCACCCAGTCCATTTCCGTGACAGGGGCGAGCATCACCGATCACTTTGGCGCATGGGCGGAAGCGATCCTTTTCCTGACGTTATCCATGTTCCTGCTGGGCTTCCTGCTCTACATCCTCGTCATCTGCCTGATCTTTTATCGTTTCACATTTTTCAAATTCAAGCCTGAAGAGTTGACGCCTCCCTACTGGATCAACATGGGAGCCATGGCAATCACCACGCTGGCGGGCTCGGTTCTCATCCTTGAAGCCAATCACTGGCAAATCATCGTGGATATCATGCCCTTCCTGAAAGGCGTCACCTTGCTCTTTTGGGCGACTGCGACCTGGTGGATTCCGCTCCTCCTCATTCTCGGCGTTTGGCGACATGGCTACAAGCGTTTTCCAATCACGTACGATCCCTCTTACTGGGGCTTGGTCTTCCCCCTCGGCATGTACACCGTCTGCACCTTTCAACTCGCCAAAGCGTTGGGACTTGACTTTCTTTTCCTCATCCCGCGCTACTTCATCTACCTAGCCCTCCTTGCGTGGCTCGCCGCGTTCGTCGGGTTGGTCGTTCAAGCGACAAGAAAACTAATTCTGCGTTCCCCATGAGGAGTGCGATGTGAATGATCCAACATGGAAAAAGTCCGCCTCCTCGACCAGCGTTACCACTTTGTGGATGCTTTGCTCTCTTTCGGTTTTCCTTTCGCTGACGTGCGCTTCGTACCCTACGGGACGGCTGCTCCCCGCATCCCCGACAGCGACTCCGCCCGATTCGCCCTCCGCGCTCCCCTCCGATAGCCCCATCTTCCACGAGGACTTCAATGGTCAATTGGCTCCCGCCTGGAGGTGGCAGAATGAAGACGCGTCGCATTACAAACTGAACGAGGACGGCTGGCTGGAAATCACGGGCGGAGACGAAAGCATCCTGGCGGGAGGGCAACAAACGAACCTGTTGTGGATCACTCTACCTGAAGGAGAGATCGAAATTTCCATCCACTTGAAATCGCAACCGTTATTCGATTTTCAACGGGCGGGTCTCCTTCTCTATCGCGATTCGGATAATTACGTATCTCTCGCCCGCGGTCACTGTACGCAATGCGTGCTGGGTGGTAACGGAATCTTTCTCGAATACAGCTTCGATGGTCAACATGAAAAATATTCGATCCCTTTTAATGGCGCCGACTTGTATCTGATGCTAATGATCGAACAGGGAGTCGTCAGCGCCTTCTACGCCGTTGACGCGGATCAATGGCAGCACGTGGCCAGCGTCGAAAATGGGATTCGCTTTGAACGCGCCGCCCTGAGCGTGACCAATGACAGCGCCTGGGACAACGGATACGATGTCGTTGGGAAGTTCGACTACCTCGAGATCCGGCTCCCAACCCAAAGTGCGCCGACTCCAACCCCAAACGGTTTCCAACAGGCGGGGATTTTCAGAGGGCAGCAGCGCATACTGTGACAAAAGCTACATATTTTTCATGCCTGATTTGTCAATAATCAGTAGATCACGAAAACCTCGGCGTAGTTTGCGCTCTCTAGCGCAAAACTGGCGTTAGACGCCTGCGGCAGCGCCAATTACGCGCTTTCGTGAAGTACTGATAATGTTTAATCTATAGCGATTGAAAGCAGTCAGCTTGGATCCTCAGTTTCATCGCCATCTGAAGGATGGTGATACGCGGAGCAGAGATCATATTCGAAGATCATTTTTGCCTAAGGAGTTTTTCAGATGTTTTACCAACTCGTCGTCTTCCTGCGCGTCGTCTCTGTGCTCAGATACCTGCTCGCGCACGGAGTCTCGGCGGCGGTGTCCTTCGCCCTCCAAAAGGAACGCGACATCAACCGCGTCCGCGCCCTGCTCGACCTTTCGGCGGCTTCGTATCCGCTGATGACGAACCTGATGTGGGCGTTCCTGCTCTTCGGAATCACCGCGGCGTTTTTCGGCGGCTGGTGGGGTCACGGCTGGGTGTGAACTTCGCTCGCGCTGGGTCAGCCCATCGAGAGGCTGAAGCCTGTCACCACGAAGATGCTCGAAGACGCAGTGGTGGAGGCGAAAACAGCCGCGTAATACGGTACACGGATTGCACGGACGCTTCGCGCACGGATTTTTTTGTTTTCCGTGAAATCGGTCAAGTCCGCGTGATCCGTGTACGAAAAAAATTACTCCCGAAGTCGTGAGAGGCTTCGGGAGTTTTATTTGTTCTGCGCGGAGACAACCTCCGCCAGTTCCTGTTCGCGTTGTTCCAGGTAAAGTCTATTTCCCACCCGTTTTAAAATCCCGATGCTTTCTTCGAGTAATCGGCGCGCTTCTTCGAGATTGTTTTGCTTGAAGGCGATCTTCGCCAGGACTCCCAATGAGTTGGCGATGTGCGCGTCGTGACCAACCTGCTGGTGGGAGCGAAGCGCCTCCTCCGCGTATCGAGCGGCTTCGTCGAATTTGCCTTCTTCGATAGCCCAGTTCGCCAGGTTCGTGCATGCCCCGCCGATTTGCTCGAGGTTGTTCATTTCCCTCGCAAGCGTAAGGCTGTACACGGCGTTGGATTTTGCCTCTTCAAGCCTCCCAACGGCAATCAACGCCTCCGCCAGGTTGGTGGTGGAAACCATGTCGCCCCACCTGGAATGGGCGGCGCGATATTCACAGACAGCCTTTCCCCAATATTCGATGACTTTTTCGAAGTCGCCCAGCCCAAACGCCGCCGCGCCCGCGTAGACGAGGGTGTGCGCGTACGCGATGTGCGGACGCGACTTCTCCAGCGTTTGCATGGACTTTTCACACCAGTCCATCGCCTGTTGATATTCGCCCAAACGAAACAGGAACGCGCCCGCCAAACCCATTGTCCTGCCTTTGGCGATTTGTTTTTCCTTCGCCGTTGACTTGACCGACTCCAGCGCTTCGATTGCCCTCATCGCCAGGTCGTGTGCGTCGCGGTACAGCCCCGCGAAATCGAAGGCTTGCATGAGCGAATCGGACATGTTGTTGAATACTGTCGCGTCGCGATTCTCGACCGCCCAATCCCACGCGAGGCGGATGTTTGCAAGGTCAGCCAGAAACACGGGCATGGCTTTTTGCGGCTGTCCGCCGAAGAATTCCTTTTCCAACGTTTTGACGAATTTGCCGTAATAGCGCGCGTGCGTTGCGCGGGTCTGTTCGCAGAGCGCGGCGTTTTCGCGCAGGCGCATGGTCCCGTATTGAACCATCAGCGAGTGGCGGCGGTAGCGTCCGTTTTCGTTGAAGTGAATGGCGGACTTGTCCACGAAGCGCGCCAGCATGGAGAGATCTGCGCCTGTGACTTCTTGAAATGCTTCTCGCGTGAATCCGCCGCGAAAGACAGCCTGTTTTTGAAACACGCTTTGTTCTTCGGGTGAAAGCAGATTCCAAAAATGATCGAACACGGCGCGCATACTGCGATGACGCTGCGGCAAATCCTGTTGCGCGGTCGCGAGGATGTCGAGATTGCGCTCGATCTCTTTCACGATATCGCGCGCGGAAAGTCCGCGCACCCAGGCGGCGGCGAGTTCGAGGGCGAGCGGCGCGCCGTCCACCAGTTCGCACAGACGCGCGATCGCGGCGAGGTCGTCGGCGTTGGGATTGAAGTCGGGTTTAATCTGGCGGGCGCGTTCGATGAATAATTTCGCGGCGGGCGAGGCAGTTTCGGCAAACGAAAGCCCGCGCACTTCGAGCAGAGTCTCGGCTTGAATATTCAGCCGCACAATCGAAGTGACCAGCAGTTTCACCTGCGGCGCGGCGCGCAGCGTCTCGCCGATCCATTTCAGCGACGCGTCGCCGAGCAACTGTTCCATGTTGTCGAGAATGAGCAGGAGATTTTTATCGCGCAAAAATTCCTGCAATTCTTTTCCGCCCGTGACGTTGATTTTCAACGCGCTCGCAATCGCCAGGAACATCGCTTCGATATCTTTGACGGGGGCAAGCGGGACGAACCACACGCCATTGATGAACTGTTGGATGAGTCCCTGCGCGGCTTGCAGAGCCAGACGGGACTTGCCCGCGCCTCCTTCTCCCACGAGGCTGAGGAGGCGGCAATCGGCATTTCCCAACCTGACGCGGATTTCCGCCAACTCCGCTTCGCGCCCGACGAATGAGGTTGTGCTGACGGGCAAATTGTGCAGGGACACGTCCCCCGCCATGCGAATCTGCTCGTACAGCGCGGTCGTCTCGGCGGAGGGTTCGACGCCCAGTTCTTTTTCGAGAATGCGGCGGCAGGATTGGTATTGCGCCAGCGCGGCGGAGCGTTGTCCCGCGCGGGCAAGGGCGGACATGCGTTGACGGTGCGCCTCTTCGCGCCACGGATCGAAGGCGAGCAAACGCGCAGTGGCTTCGAGCGCGGCGGGATAATTTGCGCGGCTCATCTCGATTTCGGTCAGACGATGAAGCGTTTGCAGGGCGAGTTCGCGCAGGCGGGCGCGTTCGGTCAACATCCAATCCTCAAAGTCGGGCGCGTCGCGGACGTGAAAGCCTTCGAGAAAGTCGCCGCGGTACAGGCGCAGGGAATCTGTCAGGATAACAGAAGCAGGTTCAGGGTCAGATGTAGAAGCGGACTTTACGTCCGCCTCAAACTCCAACGAGTCGATGAATCCGTCGCCTGTGTATTCAATCGAGTCGCGGGAGATGGTCAGTTCGTCGTCGGCGAATTTACGGAGGTTGGTGAGGGCTTGGCGAAGGTTGTTTTTCGCGTCGGCGTCGGAGAGTTCGCCCCAAAGCAATGCCGCCAGTTTATCGCGCGAATGCGCGCGGCGGGTGACGGCGAGATACGCCAGCAAAGCGGGGACTTTGTTGGAGATGAAGTTTGGGGGAGGCTGGTCGGCGCGTTTGATTTGCATTCCCCCCAAGTAGGACAAACTTAAGCTTGTCTTACCAACCGAATTCGGGATTGACATAGGTGAACTTCCAATCCTTCCATTCCTGCGCCAACCCCGCTTTGACGGGGTTGTTCAAAATGTAAAGAATGATTCTTTCCATCTCCTTTTCGTCGCGGACGTAGTGGTCGTAACTTTCGTGATGCCAGAACTTGCCAGAGCGGTTGAGCGCGAGGTTGCAATAGCGGGCGGTGCGACCTTTGAGCAGGCGCATGATTTCGGCGATGGGGGAGATGGCGCTTGGCATACTGGAGGGAGGGAATTTTTCGATGAGTGATTGGATGAGCAGGTGAACGTGGTTAGGCATGATGCAATACGCGTAGAGTTCATAATGATGGCTGTCTGCCCGATGAATTTCATCCGCGACGATTTGCGCGATGTTTTCCTGCTTGAGCCAGTCATGCCCGTGCTCGCAGCGGTCGAGCCATTTGTCGTAATGCCCGAAATACTTTTTCTGGATTTCGTATCGCTCCGCAGGGGTTTTGGCGGCTTGGAGTTCCTTCTCGCGCTGGGCTTGCAACTCAGCAACGACGGCGGCAGGGAGCGAATCCACGAGGCTGAAGGTGATGAACAACGGGTTGTTCTGCGGGTGGATATGCGGCAGTTTGCGGCGGTAGTAGATGGTTTCTGGGGGCATGGTGATTTGTGGGACAAACTTCAGTTTGTCCCGGTTGGTTGGGGCAAAAGCAAACTGAAGTTTGCTGTACAGCGCAAAGTGAACTTTGCGGCACGGGAAAATAAATGATTTCTAAACGCTGACTTCCTATAATGCGGTCAAGTTTATCTCACTTATGACAGGACTGCCAGACCCATGACCGAGACCTTCCAACCCCGTCCGCCGCGTTACCGTCACTTTGTTTTGCTGGCGTGGGAGGAGCGCGACGCGGAGGGTCATTGCCAGGCGTGGCGTTTCAGTTTGCAGGACTCGCAGAAGGAGGCGCGGATCGGGTTCAAGTCGCTGGCGGAGTTGACCGCGTTTCTCGAAACGTGGATGAAGGAATCGCCCGATGATGATTCGTCAAAGAAGGAGATGACACAATGACGACAACAACCAACCCCAAGTCCGAGAAGGAAGCGAAGGCGTATCCGCCCAGTTTTGTGGATCGGCTGATGGCGCGGATCGAACAATTGCCTGGTCCCGCGTGGGGATTTTATCTGTCCGTCACCCTGCTGTTCGTTGTATTGGGTCACGGCTTGCGCTGGCTGGACGGAACCCTGCAACCTGGGACGTTCGATTATCTGAGGTTTGCCAACGATTCTCTCACGATCTATGGTCTTGCCGTTTTGCACCTGCTCAGTTTTACTGCGCGCCGTTCGCTGGACGCTTTTCGTCCCGCGCTCGGAAAACTCGAATCGGAGTACGAGAGATTGCAGTATGAACTGTCCGTCTTATCCCCGCGCTTCGTCCTTATCACAACAGTCATCGGTATCCTGCTCGCGGTCATGAGTCTCGCGTCTGATCCAGTCGCGTGGGGAATTACGCAGGAAACGTCGCTCATCTTCAATATTTTCAGCGTTGCGCAGGCAACCCTCATGAATGTTTCGTTTATCGGATTTATCGCCCAAACCATTCGGCAGTTGCGGTTGATCGCCCGCATCCATCGAACGGCAACCAATATCAATCTTTATGAAAGCGCTTCGCATCATGCCTTTTCCAGGTTGACGGCGCGCGCAGCCATTGGCATTGTGTTCCCTATCTACTACTACTCCCTCATCGTCTATTTGCAAATTGGAAGGCTGGGAACGATGTCTGCGGTGGACAATAGCCTGGTCATGATTTGTATGCTGGTCTCCGTTGGTGTGTTCGTCTTCCCTTTGAACGATATGCGCCGCCGACTTGTTGCGGAGAAGGAACGGATGATGATCGAGTCGGATCGCCGCTTCGAAGCGACGGCGCGCATGTTGCACGAGCGTGTTGACGGGAAGAGTCTCGAAAAGATGGACGACCTCAACAAGACTCTGGCGAGTCTCGTCCTTGAAAAAGACACGCTCAAGAAAATCTCGACCATGCCGTGGGAGGCAGACACCATGCGTGGCTTCCTCTCTTCGGTGGGACTGCCGATTTTGTTGTGGCTCGTCACCACGTATTTGGGAAGGTTCTTTGAATAAACGATTTCCAAACGATGATTTTGTAATATCAGACCAATCTATTTCACCAAAGGAGAATCCTTCATGCTTTATCAACTCGTTGTCTTCCTGCACGTCGTCTCGGTTCTCGGATACCTGCTCGCGCACGGAGTCTCGGCGGCGGTGTCCTTCGCGCTTCAAAAGGAACGCGACATCGCCCGCGTCCGCGCCCTGCTCGACCTTTCGGCGGCTTCGTATCCGCTGATGATGAATCTGATGTGGGCATTCCTGCTCTTCGGAATCACCGCTGCCTTTCTCGGCGGATGGTGGGGTCACGGCTGGGTGTGGACTTCGCTCGTGTTGGGCTTCCTCATCTTCGTCTTGATGGCGGTCTTCGGCGCGAACCATTACGGCGAAGCGCGCAAGGCGGCGGGACTGCGCTACAACGTCAAGGGGAAGTGGTTCCCGCCCGAACCCGCCAAAAGCGATGAAGAAGTGTTCGCGTTCACCGCGAAGGCGAATCCCGTTTTGCTGACCATCGTCGGCTACGGCGGATTCGCCATCATCACCTGGTTGATGACCGCCAAACCGTTTTAACCATGCGCAATATCCTCCTCACCGCCCTCGCCCCGATCTTCTGGGGAACCACCTACGTCATCGCCACCGAACTCCTGCCAGCGAATCGTCCCCTGCTGGTGGCGGCGATCCGCGCGCTTCCCATCGGGCTGTTGATGACGCTCGCCTACCGCGTCTTCCCCAAAGGGATTTGGTGGGGACGCAGTCTGGCGCTCGGCGCGTTGAACATCGGCGTATTCTTCGCCCTGCTGTTCGCGGCGGCGTATCGCTTGAGCGGCGGCGTGGTGGCGACGACGGGCGCGATCCAGCCCCTGCTCGTCATCCTGCTCTCGTGGGCGTTGATGGGGGAACGTCCGCTCCCGTTGACGTTGGTCTTCGCCCTGATCGGAATCCTCGGCGTCGGCTTGCTCGTCCTCGACCCCGCTTCGCATCTCGACCCGCTCGGGGTTGCCGCGGCAATCGGGGCGACTCTGGCGATGGCGGGCGGCGTCGTCCTGACCAAACACTGGGGGCGTCCTGTCCCGCTGATGGTCTTCACGGGCTGGCAGTTGACCGCTGGCGGATTGATCCTCGCGCCGCTTGCCTTGCTGATCGAAGGCGGCGTCCCTCCGCTGACCACGACCAATGTCTTCGGCTTTGTCTGGCTCGCCATCGTCAACACGGGATTGTCGTACGCGCTGTGGTTCTGGGGCATCGAGCAGTTGAAGGCGTGGCAGGTCTCGTTCCTCGGATTGCTCAGCCCCGTCGTGGCGGTCGCCGCGGGATACCTCATCCTGGGGCAAACCTTCTCGCCCGTTCAAATGCTCGGCGTCGTCCTCATTTTTTCCAGCCTCGTCATCGTGCAACGGCTGGGAATGAAAACCGCCGCGCAGCGGTAAGTGCGTAACCGACGTTCTCCCCTGGCGCCGCCCGCCAGGGCAGGTGTAACGTCGGACTGCTGCGCGGTGTATGCGTAACCGACGCTCTCTTGCGTCGCCTTGCCAAAGGAGAAAACCAATGAACGCTAACCAACTCAAAGTCATCGGCGCTGGGCTGGGTCGCACTGGCACAGAGTCACTGAAACAGGCGCTCGAACTGCTCGGCTTTGGCGCCTGCTACCACATGTTCGAACTGACGATGAAACGCCACGAACATTTGCCAGAATGGGAAAAACTGGGGCGCGGCGAAAAGCCCGACTATGACCGTCTTTTTGCTGGCTACCAATCCACCACGGACTTTCCCGCTTGTATTTACTATCGGGAGTTCATGGCGCAATATCCGCAAGCCAAAGTAGTGCTGACGGTGCGCGACGCAGACAAATGGTACGACAGCGCGGCGAAAACCATTTTCCGCGGCGTGCCCGCTCCTCTTGTGGCTATCTTCCGCTTTGTGGGACTGTTCTCCAGGAAAATGCGCGCTGTTCTGCCGACGATTGATTATGCCAACGAGATCGTGAATCGCCGTTTCTTTGAGGGTCGCACCCGCGACCGCGAACATGCCAAGGCGATCTTCAATGCCTGGAACGAAGAAGTGAAACGCACCGTCCCGCCAGACCGCCTGCTGGTCTTTGAAGTCAAGGATGGTTGGGAACCACTCTGCCGCTTTTTGGGCGTCCCCGTTCCGTCCACGCCGTTTCCCCACGCCAACAAAGGCGATAGTTTCGAAAAGGATTTTGTCAAGCGAATTTCGGATCGTGACAAAGCGCAGTAACGTCGCATTGGAGCAACCATGTTCACCGTCTATCTTGTCCTCCTCGGCATCCTCGCGTTCTTCCTCGCCGCGCTCGTCCTCGGCGTCTGGCTGCGCGCGCACCGCACCAAAGAAAACGCCGAACGCTCCAGCCGCGTCATGCACTTCTTCTTTTTTGCGGGAGAAATCGCGCCGCCGCTCGTCGCCATCTTCTACCCAGGTCTGACCCGCTTCGACGCCCTGCTCGGTCTGCCCTCGCTTCCGTTCCAGCCGTTCATGCTCGCGCTCGGAATCCTGCTCGCCATCCCAGGCTTGTACTTCATGGGCGTGACCAACAAACTCCTGCGCGCCCTCGGCAGTGGAACCAACGCCTTCATCCTGACAAAAAAGATCGTGGACGACGACCTCTACAAACGGACTCGCAACCCGATGTCGCTCGGATTCTACCTCTGCGCCCTTGCCCTCGCCTTCGCTTCCTCCTCGACCTTTGTCCTGCTCGCCGCTTCGTTGGGCTTGATCCCCGCCCATCTCTTTTTCCTCAAATACTTCGAAGAACTCGAACTGGAGTTGCGCTTCGGCGAATCGTATCTGGAATATAAAAAGTCCACGCCGTTTTTGGTACCGAGATTCGGTTAGTACCGCAAGATTTATCTTGCGTTTGGGAAAGCGCAAAATAAATTTTGCGGCACAAAAAATTCACTAAAGGAGAATACTATGTTCGTCAACCTGCTCGTTCTACTCATTGTTCTTGCAATTGCCTTTTTCTTCGGCAGGCTCACCGTCCGCGCCGTCAAAGCCCAGCGGATGTGGGTCAAGATTCTCGGCGGGCTGGGCGCGGGACTGCTGACCCTCGTCTTTGCCGCGCTCTCGTTTTGGGGCATCAAGGGAATGATGACTGTCTATTCCCCGAAGGTTGAAGCGGCATCCGACCTCAAAGTGGACGCGACCCCCGAACAGATCGCGCGCGGCGAATACATCGTCAACCTCGGCTGTGTCGGCTGTCATGGCGTGGACGAAGCGCTCCCACTCAAGGGCGGCTGGAACATGGCGGCGGATGAAGGCTTCGGTTTCATGGGTCAGGCGACAACCGAGAATCTCACCCCTGGCGGAAAACTCGCGGACTACACCGACGGCGAAATCTTCCGCACTATCCGTTACGGTGTGGACAAGGACGGCAACCTGTTGCTGATGATGTCTTCGCTTTCGTATCGCGAATTGAGCGACGCCGACATCGAAGCGGTCATAGCCTACCTGCGGGGTCAACCCACTGAAACGAACGACGTCCCGACGGGCGACAAACTCAACTTCCTGGGCATGGTCATCATGGGGTCGGGAATGTTCCCCATGCCCGCGCCCGTTCCCAGTTCGATCGAAGCGCCGTCCGCAGGCGCGACTCCCGAATATGGAAAGTACGTCGCCACCCTCGGCGATTGCCGCGGCTGTCACGGCACGGACATGATGGGGACGCCCGCATCTTCGTTTGGACCCGCCGTCCCGAATCCGCGTCCCTTCGTCAGTTCGCTCACGCTCGATGAGTTCATCCAAACCATGCGAACAGGCGTGCGCCCCAATGGAACTGCCTTTAGTCCAGGCATGCCCTGGCAGTCCGCTGCGCACATGACCGATGACGATCTCGCCGCGCTCTACGCGTACTTGAAGGCTGAACCGTAATCCAATGCGATTTGGCAAATCGTATCGTGAATACAAAAAGCAAGCCTCGTTTCTGATTCTGAGACTGAAAGCATGATAGACGTTCCCGCCTACCTCAACCGCATCAACTATCGCGGCGCCACCGAGCCGACGATCGAGACTCTGCGCGGCTTGCATCGCGCCCACCTGCTCGCTGTCCCGTTCGAGAATCTCGATATTCAGCGCGGCAGGCGCATCGTCCTGGATGAGGCGGCGCTGTTCGAGAAGATTGTCGTCAACAGGCGCGGGGGATTCTGTTACGAGTTGAACAGTCTGTTTACGAGTCTGCTTCGCCAGTTGGGATTCGATGTCACCGTTTTTTCGGCGAACGTCCTGCATGGTGGCATCCCTTCGGAGATTGACCACTTCACCCTGCTAATTCAACTCGAGGAGCGCTGGATCGCCGACGTGGGCTTCGGCGATTCGTCCCGCCTGCCTCTGCGCCTGGATTTCGACGGCGAGCAACGCGGCGTGGATTCGACCTACCGCCTCACGCGTACGGGTGACCGCTGGCTGTTGCAAAGGCTTCTTGAAACAAATGAGTGGTATAACGAGTACATCTTCCGCCTCGACCCGCTGACGCTGGATGACTTCCGCGACGCGTGTGCCTACTACGAGACCGCGCCTGAATCCTATTTCGTGCAGGGACGCATCTGCTCCCGCGCCACGGAAGACGGCAGGATCAGTCTGACGAATGACTCGTTGATCGTCACGCGCAACGGTCAAAGAGAGGAAACGCCTATTGATGGCGAACAGGCTTTCGTCCGCGCGTTGAGCGAGCATTTTGGAATCCAGATAAAGGAGAAGTAATCATGAATCTTAATTCCACCTGGTCTGTTCTTGAAGAAAGTTACGACCTCCTCGGCGATTACGGCTACCCCGCCATGGACAAAGCCGCCGAAGAGATGGGGTTGGAACCCGATTTTTTCTCATGGCTTGTGGCGGTCTGGCTCTTCGGCGCGGAGACGTTTAGCGTCGCAGATTACATGCGCATGTTTCCCTACGGGCAGGCGTGGGAAAATGAAGAAGGGTTCGCCTCTGCCGCGCAGAAGGGATATTTGATCTCGGATGGAAGCGGAAGATATACCCGCTCTCAAAAGGGAACGGACGTTGCGCAGAAAATATGGCGCGCCGCTGGAGACTCGCTTGCCAGCCTGAAACCAATCCCCGATGAACGTGAGCAGAGGCTCATGGAATATCTCGGACGATTGGTGACCGCCTCTCTCGCCGCGCCCGAACCGCCTTCACACTTCTACCTTTCCCACAAATACGAAAACTACAGCCGCTATGGGACGAAATGTCCGCCCGAAGATTTCATTGTCCGCTTTGGGTCGCTCTCGGCATTCCGCGATGATATTTACATTGCATGTTGGAGCGCGCACGGAGTTCAGGGTCACGTGTGGGAGACGCTCGACAAACTGGCGCAAAACGATGTGTTGACCTTCGACGACCTGTTCGATCAGGTCAAGCGGCGCGTCCCCGCGCGGGAATTGTTGGCGGAGAACGTCATGGAACTCGCGCGGCGCGGCTGGGCGGACGACGCTTCGGGGAGGATCCAAATCACAGCGGAGGGCAAGCAGGTTCGGGCGGAGGTCGAAGCGGAGACGGAACGTCTCTTCTTCGCGCCGTGGGCGTGCCTGAATGAATCCGAGTTGGACGAGTTGGCGAGTCTCGCAAGTCAATTGCGGGATGGGTTGAAGAACGCGTGAGCAGACTTGCGGATCGAAGTGATGTTGGGATGCCCTCCTCTTCCAGCAGGTCCTGGAAGGCGATGACGGCGTCAATCAGTTCGTTCATGGCTGCGGCTGTCACTCAGGCCGGCGAGACGCGCCTGCAACTGGATCAGCGCCTGATTGCGTTGATCTCGATAGAGATGTTCGGTTTCCTGCAGCCAGGGCTCGAATTCAGCCAGCAATGCGAAAAATTGGAGCGCGCCTTCCTGCGGAGATATGGAGCGCAGTAAACGAGTCTCCTCGACGCGGACGGCATCCCAATCGGCGGCGGAACGTTTGAGCATTGAATTTGGAAATCCTTTCAGGTTCGTTCGGGATGATTATACATCACCCGTATTTGTGATACCAGCGAATAACGGATACGCGATGAATCGAAACCTCCGCCTCCTCTTCCTCGCCCAGACGCGCAGCGGCAGTTCCAGCCTCTACGAAGTCCTCCAGGCGCACCCCGAACTGAACATCCTGGAGGAGCCGTTCAACGAGAACTTCGCACGCTGGAACACTGCCAACAAAAATTATCGCGACCTCGTCCGCGACATCCCCTCGCTCGAAGCGCAGGTCGCGGAGATGTTCGAGTCTTGCAACGGCATCAAGATCCTTGATTACCAACTTCCTCCCGACTTCATCGTCCGCCTGCTTCGACGCGCCGATTGCAAGATCATCTTCCTGCGAAGAAGAAACCTGTTGCAGGCGGTCGTCTCCGTGCTGATCGCCGAACGAACGCGGCTGTGGAAAAAATGGGAAATGACCAAACCGCTGGAGGAATACTATCGCGACCTCCAGCCGCTCGACCTCGCGGACATTCGTCAGCGGGTGGAGGAGATGAAACAGCGCCTGGATTTCTTCGAGTCGGTTGTGGATGAACGGGCAAAGAACGATACCGCCAAACTGGCATACGAGGAACTTTTCTTCTCCGACCCCGCGCGCCAGGCGGAGCAATTCGCCGCGATCTGGAAGTTGCTCCACATCGCGCCGCTGGATTTGGATCAGTATCGCGCCTATCTCCGACCCGCAGAGGCAAAGATCAACTCCCCCGCGACCTATGCCTTCCTGCCGAACGCGCATGAAATTGATAAAGCCTGCGGAAACGACATGACAGGATGGTTGTATCAATGAACAATCTCCCCAATCCCGACCTCATCTACGACCTCTTCGGCGGAATCTTCAAACCGCAATTCCTCCGCATCGCGCTGCAACTCGATGTGTTCACACCGCTCGCGCAGAATTCACTGACGGTAGAGCAAATCGCGCAGGCATGTGGCTCTGACTCAACGGGCATGAAAGCCCTGCTCGATTACCTTTGCACGGCGCAACTCCTCACGCGCGAACATGACCATTACTCGCTCACCCTCGACGCCGATACCTTCCTCGTGCGCGGGCGCAAAGCCTACGCGGGCGACATGATCCTCGATTACACCAACCCTGCCATGTACGAGAGCATCGCGCAATCCATTCGCACAGGTCAACCGCGCTGGCTCAACGAAAACTTCGCGCAGGATGCCTGGCTCGAAAGTTACAGCCAGACGCGCATCCCAAAAAGTTTGGAGATGTGGAAAGCCGCGGGAGTTCAACTTGACGACAAACCGCTTCGCCTCCTCGACCTCGCCTGCGGGTGCGCCATCAAAAGTTTTGCCCTCGCCCAAGCCTCGCCCAATGTCCGCGTCACATGTCTTGACTCTGCCGATGTGCTGGATGTCGCCCGCGACCTCGCCGCCCGCATGGACATTTCCTCCCGTGTGACCTTCCTCCCCGCCGATCTTTTGACCGCCGACCTCGGCGCCTCTCTCTTTGACCTGGCGCTGGTCGGACAAATCACGCATTATCTTACGCTGAATCAAAACCGCGACCTCTTCCGCCGCATCCACGCCGCGTTAACAGATAACGGAACACTCATCATTGACTGTCCCATGTCTCAAGTTATCCCCACCGAGTCCTCCGCTTTCCTCAGCCTCTTCCTCTGGGCAAACAGCGGCGGGATGGCGCACCCGTTCGAAACGTATCGCGGGTGGTTGGAGGAAGTCGGCTTTCGATCCGTCACACAATTGAGCGACCGTTGGCTGGCGGCGAAGAAATAGCGCCGCACACTTGCCTGATTTGCCAAGCAAATCACGTGCAAGCGCCGGGGAGATTTGAGATTGATCTTGCTCCTCGCGAAATGAATTTTGCAGAAGGATGATTGGTTTTATGCGATCAGCCCGCGCACGAAAGAGTATCGTTGGCGTGATTTTCCTTATCTTGCTTTTGCTCGTCGTTGGCTGGCTGACATACGTCTCCCGACTGACCGAGCAAAACGACCGCGCCTGCAATTTGAACGTCGAACAAATCGCAAGCAGTTCCCCTCTCCAGCGCGTTTTGGACGACTACAGCGCGGAGCACAACGTCGGCTTGCAAGCCACCGTCATTTTCCCCGATGGGAATCAATGGGACGGCTCATCGGGATCCGCCAGCCGCGAGAAGGAATGTCCTGTCACAGCCGAACACCACTTCGGGATCGGAAGCGTGACGAAACTCTACACCGCGACACTGGTCATGCGGCAGGTCGAGTCTGGAACGATCTCGCTCGACGACTCAATCTCCAAATGGGTAGACTTGCCCTACGCGGAACAGGTCACCGTGCGGATGTTGTTGAATCACACTAGCGGGATTCCTGATTACACGAGCAACGCGGCGTTTCTCCTGCGTTACGTGGGACTGCCCGAAAAGTCATGGCGACCAGGCGAACTCGTGGATGTCATCAAAGACAAGCCTCTTGACTTCGATGCTGGCTCGCGTCACGAGTATTCCAACTCGAATTATCTTCTGCTGGGAATAATTCTGGAAGAAGCCAGCGGAAAACCCTACGCCGCGCTCTTGCAGGAGATGATGGATGAACTCGGCTTGCGCGATACCTTTTACCTGACGTATCCCGACGACATCCTGATCGCCAACGCCTACGACGAAGACTTGCTCCACGTCCGCGCGCCGAACTTGACGGGACTGCGCCTCTCCCTCCACAGCGGTGCGTTCTCCGCGGGCGGAATCTTCTCCACTTCCTCAGACGTGGCGTATTTCACCCGTGCTTTGTTCGCGGGCGGGATTGTCTCGGAAGAGTCGCTCGCGGAGATGACGACCTTCGTGGACGCCCCCGACACGGACGCGCCCGAACGGATCGGTTACGGATTGGGCGTCAGGCAAATGGTCATTGACGGGGAAGGTTTCGTCGGTCACACGGGCGCGATACCTGGCTATTCGGGCGTCACTGCGTTTGGCGTGGATAACGGCATTACAATCACCATCCTCAGCAATCTCTCCGTCATCGAGCAGGAGCGATTGCTGGCGGAGATTCTGGAGTCAATAAACCCATGACCACAACCCCCATCGCCAAAACCCACATCATCCTCTACGTCAAAGACCAAACCCACAGCGCGGAGTTCTATTCCCGCGTCTTGAATTGCGTTCCATCGCTCAACGTCCCTGGCATGACGGAATTCACCCTGTCCGACAACACGGTGCTGGGACTCATGCCCGAAGCGGGGATCAAACGCCTGCTCGGAGAGAAACTCCCCGATCCCGCGCGCGCGGCGGGAATCCCCCGCACGGAAATTTATCTGCGCGTGACGAATCCGCTCACCTATCATCGCCGCGCCATCGAAGCGGGCGCGACCGAACTGAGCGATCTGCAAGACCGCGATTGGGGCGACCGCGTCGCATACTCGCTCGACCCCGACGGTCACGTGCTGGCGTTTGCAGGAAAAATCGAATAACCTTGCGTCCTTTTGGTCGTCCCTGCGTCTACATTCATGGAGATCAAAATGTCCAAACTCAACCAACAATTTCAACTGCCCGACGGTCGCAAACTCGGCTACGACGAATACGGCGCGCCCGATGGAATGCCGCTTTTCTATTTTCACGGCTCGCCAAGTTCGCGGCTGGAAGCCAGCTTGTACCTCCGCGAAGACGTGTTGCAGTCGCTTGGCATCCGCCTGATCGTGGTAGATCGCCCAGGCATGGGACTCTCCGACTTCCAATCCAGCCGCCGCCTGCTGGATTTTCCCAACGACCTGCTCACGCTCGCCGACCATTTGAACATCGAACGTTTCGCCATTCTCGCCTATTCGCTTGGAGGTCCATATGGATTGGCGTGCGCCTATGCCATTCCTGAACGTTTGACGAAAGTGGGGATCGTCAGCGGCGCGGCGTTGTTCACCGAACCCGAACTGATGGCGAATATCAACGAAGGGACGCGCAAGTTCCTGACCATGCCGCGTAAAAAGCCTTTGCTCTCGCGTTTGTTTTTGTGGATGATACTGGGCGTCATGCCGCGCGTCGCGCCAAAGAGATTCATCGCGGGCGCGGCGGCAGTCTTGCCCGAAGCGGATCGCGCGGTCGTTGAGGCGAATGTGGATTTTCAGAGTGGCTTCATTCAGATGGTGCGCGAAGCGACGCGGCAGGGGACGCGCGGCGCGTTCCACGAGTCCCTGCTCTCGGTCACCGACTACGGCTTTCGCTTGCAGGAGATTCGAACGCCGATTCTGCTCTGGCACGGGGAAGCGGATCAAAATATCCCTGTGGAAATGGCTCGTTTTGCCGCGGCAGCCATCCCGAAGTGCGATGCGAAGTTCTATCCCGAAGAGGGGCATTTGTCTCTATTCAAGAAGCACATCGCGGAGATCATTCGCGCGTTGATTTAGTACGCAACATGAATGTTGCGGTACTTAAGGAGAAATCATGAATCAAAAACCCGTTGCTCAACTCGGTTTCTGGTCGTCCATCGTCGTCACGCTCATGTTGATCGCTTTCCCGCTGTCGCTGGCGTTCGATTGGTCGCTCGACGTCGCTTACGGCTCGTCGTTCCTGCTCGCGCCCGCGTTCGTGACGATGATGGTCAGCGTCCATCACTACGCCGCGCCTGAGAAAAAAGTGTGGAGCCAACTTGGCTTGTCGTTCGCCATCATCTACGCGGTGATGTGTTCGCTGACCTATTACGTGCAATTGACCTTCGTCAAGAACAATTACCTGCCCATCACGGAAGAAGCGACCGCGCCGTTTGTGTTCATCCCTGGCACGCCGATCTTCGCGCAGGATATGCTCGGCTACGTGTTCTTCTGCCTCGCCACCCTCGCGGCGGGACCCGTCTTCACGGGCGGCAAACTCGAAGCGTGGATCAAGTGGTTGTTCATTTTAAACGGCGTTCTGTTCGCCATCCCCACGTTGATTCTCCCCGCGCTGACCATGCCCGTCAACGCGGCAGGCACGGGAGTTGGGAATCAAGTCGGGGAGTATGCCAACATCGTCTGGTCATTCTACGTCGCAATTGCAACGGGATTGACGGCGGCGGCGTTTGGAAGATTGGGAAGGTCATTATCGGAGTGAGTATCGAACCATGTTCCACACCATCCGCCCCGCTATTGCAGAACGCATGAAATATCTTGAAGCGCGCGACGCGCGAGATCGCGACGACGGCACGCCGCGTATGCAACGACTGCGCCAAATCCCGCATGAGACGGGGAGGTTCCTTGCGCTGCTAGCGGCAAGCGCGCCCGAAGGTGACATTATCGAAGTCGGCACGAGCGCGGGCTATTCGACTTTGTGGCTCGCGCTTGCCGCGCAACTTTTGGGGCGGCGCGTCATCACCTTTGAAGTCCTGCCCGAAAAGGTGGCGCTCGCCCGCGAGACCTTTCGACTCGCGGGCGTGGAAAACGTCGTCGAGTTGATCGCGGACGACGCGCGTAAACACATTGAGCAGTTCGACCAAATCGCTTTTTGCTTTCTCGACGCGGAGAAGGAGGTGTACGGCGAGATTTACGAGTTGGTGATTCCCCGCCTGGTCAAAGGCGGCTTGCTCGTGGCGGATAACGCCGTCAATCATCGCGAGGCATTACAGTCCATGCTGGAACGCGCGCTGAGCGACGAACGGGTGGACGCGTTGATCGTGCCGATCGGTAAGGGGGAACTGGTATGCAGGAAGGTGTGAGACGTTCTGAACGTTTATCCCAAAACCAGCGCGCCTACCATTGACTCCAACATTTGATTCGCCTCGTTTTCCCCGATTGATCGCGTTCGATCGGCGACGAGCTGCCCCTCCATTTCATTTAGCAATTGGCAGGCGCGGACTTTGGTCTCGTGTATCGCGGCGGGATGCTTCGTAACCACCGCCAACCAGCCAGCCGCGCGGTTTGGATCGAGGCGAATGTCCAGGGCAGCCAGGGCAGTCAGGGCGTCGAGCATGAGCGGCGCGGAGTGGACATCGTGCGCGCGGCGCAGGGCATCCAGCAGGGTCGTTTTAGCTTTGGATTCGTCGCCCAGTCGGACGTGTGTCTCGCCGAGGAAGATCAGCGTTCGGGCGATGTCCCAGCCTATGAAATATTCGCCGAAGATCTCCAGGCTTTTTTGGAAATACTCCTGCGCTTCGATATATTGACCTTTTGCCATGGTCGCCGAACCGAGATAGCGATACGCCGTCCCCATGCCCCAGCGATTCTTCGTGCGCTCGCACAAGGCGATGCTTTCGCGCATGGAGGCGATGGCTTCATCGTACCGTCCCAACGCGATCTGCGTATCAACGAGGAAGTTCAATCCCAGGGAAATGGAATGCGGATCGCCGAGTTCGCGCCAGAGTTTCAACCCCTCCTGCATTTCGTCGTAGCCTTTTTGGTATTCGCCGAGGATGCTGTCCACGTGACCGAGGTTGTAGACGCCGTACGCGGCAAACCACAGGTTGTTCGTCTCGCGCGCGTAGATGAGACCTTCCTCGATCAACCGTTTCGATTCGAGATAATTCCCGCCCAGGTGCATGATCGTGCCGCTGAAGATCAATGCGTCTGCAAGGAGCGCGCGTTCATTGACCGAACGAAGCAGGGTAATGGCTTCCCTGTACAGTTCCTCGGCGCGGGCGAATTGCCCCGACCTGAAACACAACAATCCCTGTTGCACGAGGCATGAACCCAACACTTTATTCATTTGAGTATCGCGCGGTTTATCCTTCAGCGCCTGGACGAGCAATTCCAATTGCTCGATGCCATCGTGAATCAGACCCGCTACCTCAAAATACCAGCCAAACGAGCGCACCACCCTTCCGATGAATTCAAATTGTCCGCGTTCGATGCCCCAGTCCCAGGCGGCGCGCAGGTTGTCCAGTTCAACGGTCATTTCGCGCATCGCTGTCTGCTGATCCGCGCTTTTCAATTTTCTTTCGTATGCGGAGGCAAGGTTCAGATAGTATTCGCTGTGACGGTCGCGGGTTTCAAGGTAACGAGATTCATCTTCATCGAGGCGGGCGAGGGCATACTGACGAATCACTTCATGCAGGTCATAGCGCCCCGCTTCCGTCCGCCGCGCCAGCGACTTGGAAACGAGCGACGATAAAAGGGGCAGGGTCGCCCCCGAAACTTTTTGCGCCGCTGTTCGATCAAAGCCTCCGTGAAAAATGGAGAGACGACCCAGCGCATCACGTTCCGCGTCGGAGAGCAATCGCCACGAGTGATCGAAGGTTGCTTTGAGCGAACGATGACGTTCGGGGACATCGCGCATGGAGGTCGTCAGGAAATCAATGTTCGATTCGATCTCGCGCGCGATCTCTTCGCACGAAAGCACGCCCACCCACGCGGCGGCGAGTTCGAGCGCCAGCGGAATCCCCTCGACCAGGTGACAGATGCGCGCCAGGGCTGGTTTATCTGATGTGGTCAATTCGAATTCAGCATTAATTTGTCGCGCGCGTTGAATGAACAAAACCGCCGCGCTGTAGTCTTCCAAATTGCTCACAAACTCCACTGGCGGGATGGGCAAGCCGTGTAATTCATAAGTCCATTCGCCGTGCAGGTTCAGGCGTTCGCGCGAGGTGCAAAGGATTTTGATGTTCGCGAAGCGCTGGAGAATCTCCGCCGCCAAATCTGGCGCGATGGAGGATTGGGACAGCAAATGTTCGAGATTATCGAGAACCAACAGGGTGGATCCCTTTATCTCGTGCGATAAGTAATTGAAGAACTGTTCCTTCGGATCGCTCGGACCTGAGAACGAAAACTCGAACGCTTCGGCGATCGCAGGGACGATTGATTCCGCGGAATTGACCGAAGCCAACGGGACGTAGCGGACTCCATCTGGAAATTTATCCCGCTGACGCGAGGCGAATTCGAGCGCGAGGCGCGTCTTGCCGATTCCGCCCATGCCTGTCAATGTGAGCAGGCGGCACTGCGGGTCGTCGAAGATGCGTTCCATTGCCGCGAGTTCGGGCTCGCGTCCCAAAAGCGGGGTGGGAGGCAAAGGCAGAGGGTGAGGAGCAGGCTGGGGGTGGGAGGAAGCGGGTTTTGTGTCAGGCTCAGGCGAACGCAAACGTCCCAGTGTCAAATCCCCGCGCGCCACGCGGATGAATGTCGGTCTATCTTCTTCTGGAATTTCAAGCGCTTCGGCTAATAATCCCGCGAGTTGCTTGGAGGGTCGGCGTTCCCCCGTTTCGATCTTGCGCAAGGCGAAGACCGAACAGCCCGCGCGTTTTGCAAGTTCCTCCTGTGTGAGATCGAGCGCCTTGCGGCGCTGTTTGATCCACTCTCCGAGCGAGGCTGGCGGTTGAGGTTCCATGAGGTAATCTCGTAATGTTTGCGTAGGGCGCGTTCTCTTACGCGCCCGTTGACGTTAGAGAACGTCAACTACGCGTGGTTGTCGCGGCACAAAAAAATTGTAGCACATTTTGGGCGAGTATCTGGGTGAGCGAGCGACCCCACAGCGGATTCGTTTTGCGGATAATGTCATCAAAACATTCGCTAAAGGAGCAAACCATGAACATCTTGTTCAATCTCTACGTCGTTCTTGTCCTGCGCATTTTGCACGTCGCAGGCGGCGTGTTGTGGGTGGGAACCGCTATCTTCTATCTGTTCCTGCTCGTTCCCGCCGTGAAGGCTACCGAATCTTCGGGGCAGAAGTTGATGCAGAATCTCGGTCCTCGCATGGGACCCTTCATGGGACTCGTCACGACGATCACGGTGCTTTCGGGCGCGCTGCTGTATGCCCGCTTCTTCACGGGCGGGATCAGTTTCATCTGGACGACGGGCGCGGGTTTCGCGTTCACGGTCGGCGCGCTGGCGGCGATTGCATCCTACGTAATGGGTGTGACCATCTTCGGCAAGACGCAGGAGAAGATCGGCGCGTTGGGCGCGGCGATGGCTTCGGCGGGCGGACCTCCCAAGCCCGATCAGGTCAGCGAGATGAACCGCCTGCAAGCCTTTTTGATGAAAGCCTATCAAGTTGACATCGTCCTGCTGGTGGTCGCGTTGGCGGCGATGGCGGTGGCGAGGTATTTGTAGGAGGAGGAAGCCATGAATAACCATCGTTTTCAAGCCGTTCTCAAACAACACTCCCTGATCGTCGGTCTCGTCCTGATGTTCCTCTACACCTGGACGATTGACCTTTCGAACTCGGGTGTCCTGCCATTCAAACTTCCGTTCTTCGTGTACATCACTCTCGGCTGGGGATTCATCTTCGTCTCGGTCTTCATGACGTGGGCGACTCTCGGCAAAGACGCGATGATTGCCTTCCTCAAACGCTTCCTGATCTGGCGCGTGGTTTGGAAGTGGTGGCTTGTCGCGCTTTTTCTCTTGCCCGTCCTGCAATTCGCTTCGGTTCTCCTGACCTCTTGGCTGACTCGTGTTCCTGTTGATTTTTCCCACCCGATGATTCGCGAAGTCGTCCCGCTCGACGCGCCATTGCTCGCGCTCGTCGTCCCGTGGCTAATCTTTGAAATCCTGACCAACGGCGAAGAATGGGGCTGGCGCGGATACGTCCTACCGCGACTGCAAGCCCGATTCAACGCGCTGACCGCCAGCCTGATCCTCGGCGTGATTTGGAGTGTCTGGCATTTGCCGAAATTTATGGGAACAGGCTCGGGCAGTGAGCGATCTTTTCTCTGGTTTACGCTCGCTCATCTGGCGCTGGCGGTTTTGTATACCTGGTTGTACAACAACACGCGCGGCAGTCTCCTGCTGGTGGTTCTTTTCCACGCCACAGGAAACACGGCGGGCGCCCTCTTACCCGTCCAGTTCGCCGTCGCTGGCGGGATTGAAAAAAATATGATGATCGTGTTGTATATCCTTGCGGCGGTCGTGGTTGCTTTCGTTGCAGGCGCGAAAAATCTCTCGCGGACGGAAGAAAAGCAAATACAGGAATAGTCGCGTGAATGAATTAACTCGCGAACATTTCACATCATGGATGACCGAATACGGTCGCGCCAGTGCGGAAAACGATCCGCAAGCCTCCGCGCATCTCTTCGCGCCCGACGCCCGCTATTACGAGAATCCCTTCGACGAACCCATCACGGGACGCGCCGCCATCTACGAGTATTGGAACAACGGCGCGCAGAAGTTGACGGACAAGGAATCATCGTTCGAGATTCTCTCCGTGGAAAATGATCGCGGCATTGCGCGCTGGGGATCCAAATTCACCGTCATCGAATCAGGCAAACGTCTCGCGCTGGATTGTCTCTTCGTGGTCGAATTCAATGACGAAGGATTGTGCCAGACCTTCCGCGAGTGGTGGCACATCCGCGACGCGTAGAACGTGTTGGTTGGCGTCAGAGAACGCCACCTACGCCAAAGATTTGAAACATGAAAATCCTGGAATACAACGACGTTGACCCATTGCAGGTCTTGAACCTCACCCTGCTCGCGCTCGATTTTCCCCTCACGCCCGAACGCGCCGCGCACCTCCGCCGCACCGACCCGCGCCCGTTTCCATGCTTCACGGTCAACGCGGTGGAGAACGACATGGTGCTGGGGCAGGTGGGAGTCTTTCGCCTGCCGATGATCTCCACCGAAGGACGCGAGGACGTGGGCGGAGTCTGGGCGGTTTCCACGCATCCGCATCACGCGGGACGTGGAGTTGCCTCCGTTTTACTGGAGGAGGCTCACACCCGAATGCGCGCGGCGGGTCTGCGGTTTTCCACATTGGGGACGAGCCGCTCGGGCATCGCGTATCGCCTCTACCAAAAGCATGGCTACGTGGACATGAACGTCTGGGCGACCGCGCTCACAAAATGGGAGGTGGCGCACCAGCCCACCCGTCTGCGCGCGGAGCGCGCCCAGCCTGCGGGCGGATTCGATTTCGTCGAGAAGATATTTCAGAACATCGCCAGCGATTATCTTGGCTTCGCATGGAGACATCATCCTTTTGCGCGCTTGCGGGATAAAGTCAATATAGATGAAGTTTGGGTCGTGTGGGAAAAGGACGAGCCTGTCGGGTATGTCTTTGCGTGGAAAGATGACTTGATCCTGCGAATCAATATTCAATTGTTGCGCATGGATATTGACGCGGTGGAAGTGGTTGCCGCGGTCGCCTCCAAAATCAAGACCTCTTATGTGCAGGTCACAATGAGCCGTCCATCCGATATTACCGGTTTCCAGCGCGCGGGCTGGCACGTGGCGCATCCCACCTGGGACGCGTTCATGGTCAAGCCGTTGGTTGATGATGTAACCGCTGACGACGCGCGCCGTCTCTTCGGCATCGGCACCGATCGCTTCCTGATCTCGTGGCTGGATGTGACGTGAGGGCTGAATCAAACATTCAAGCGAAATTCTTCCAATCGTCTGCCCTGTTCAGGCGGGCGCATTCAAGAGGCGGATTGAGGCATGACGCCCAATTGCTGCCTCACCTTGCTTTCAAAATTTCACTGACAGACACATCGAAGGTTTTTGCATGCGCTGCCTCCCAGCACGCCGCGCCGATCACGCCTGCATTGTTGCCGAGTTGAGATCGAACGACCTCCACCTGTTCGAGCGGCACGACGGTGACCCGCTCGCGCCGCGTCTTTTGGGCCGACCTGAATGAAAATGAAACTCGTCATTCTCATCGCTATCCTGATCGTCATCGTTGCATTGGTCCTCACCCTCCGTCCAAAGCCGAAGATGACCGTTCCATACAGACGCGCGCGCGGGCGATTTGACTCTCGAACCCTGCGTTCACCCAAGTACGTCAAAGGCGTCCATGACTGCAGTCGAATCATTCACACCCGCAACTCTTGCGAACGATCAATTCGCTTTCCAGCACCACGCGTTTCCTGTCGAGTCGTTTCTTCGAGATCAGGCGCGTGAGCATGTTCATCGCCTCCACGCCCATTTGGTAGGAGGGCAGGTTGACCGTCGTAAGCGGCGGGTCCATCAGCGCGGCGAGTTCGATGTTGTCCTTGCTGATGACGGCGAAATCCTGCGGGATTCGTTTTCCGTTTTCTTTCAAGGCGCGGATCACGCCCGCCGCCATCAAATCCCCCGAAACAAAAACCGCCTTAGGTGGTTTGTTCAACGCAAGCAGGCGCAAGCCCGCCTGGTAGCCATCCTCCAGCGAGAAGGAAGGCGTCTCGATAACGGAATCAGGCTCAAGGTCCAGGGATGAAGCGGCGAGGGCGCGCTGAAATCCTTTGTAGGTGTCGAGGAAATTGGGCCAGGTCAACGACGCGGTGAGGAAGGCGATCCGCTTGTGACCGTGTTCGATAAGATGCCGCGCCGCGAGGAAGCCCGCGTTTTCGAGATCGAGCAGGATCGAATGCGTTGGAAACTGTGGCGCATCCACGTACACAATCGGAGGACTATCCGAAGGCGCGGTTCGAAATACATCCGCCACCGGCGAAGCCGCGATGATCCCATCCGCTTTTTTGGCGACCAGTTGTTGCGCGGATTGACGCGTCAATTCGGCGTTGTCGCGCGTGATGCTGACGATGATCATGTATCCAGACTGCCGCGCGATCTCCTCCACACCGCCGATGAACGGATCGTAGAACGTATAAATGTTGGGGATGAGAACCCCGATCGTGTGCGACGGGGAGGCTGATTCCGTTGTGACGAGTTTATCCAACTCGAACGGTTTGACGCGCGTCCCGCGGCTCGGACGCGTTTCCACCAGCCCGTCGTCCTCGAGGCTGTGATACGCCTGGCGGACGGTGTGCATATGCACGCCGATCTGCTCCGCCAGTTCGCGGATGGTGGGCAGGCGTTCGCCGGGTTTGAGTTTTCCGCTGGCGATCAGCCAGGTGATCTGTTGCCTGAGTTGCGCAAAGATGGGGAGGTTCGATTGCGGGTCAATGTGCAGGGGGAGTGGCGGCGCGGGCGTCATTTCGGAGAAATTTTATCAGATTGAGCAAAAGGTATTGACTTTGGTTGTAATTTGTTATACTATACTATAACAAACGTGTCAAACGAATTTCGCCGACTTTTCGCCAAAGGAGGCTGATATGAGGACCGCATCGAGTATTGCGTCGGTTCTGTTGCTGGGGGCATTGCTTCTTTCATCATGCGCACAAGAAGAATGGGAATATGTTTCCATCGGCGGGGATTTTACGTATGCCATGCGCTGGAATGAAACCTACGCGGCGTACATCGAAGAGGATCTGGGCGTGGATGTCACACTGACGGATGTCTCCTTCCATTCACGCAAGATGCTGGCAGACATGCTCGAACAATTGCAAACCGACCTGGAGTTTCGCGCGCTGGTGGAAAGCGCAGAGGTGGTGACCGTTTCCATGCCTACCGAAGCCTATTTTGGAGGCGCGATGAGCAGGTATCAAAGCGGGATGTGCGGGGGAGGGGACGGTCAGCAATGTTTCAGGGACGCGCAGGACAGGGCGGAGAACGAATACCGGTTATATCTCGAAGAACTGACGCGCCTTGCCAACCCGTCGGATACCGTTATCCGCAGTTTCGTTTGGGGGTCGGTGGATGCCTGGGCGATGACGATCTGGGGTATGGAAATACCGGAAGAAGAAATGCAGGTTTTCATTCACCATGCCGATGTATTGATGGAATCAGTGCGCGCGATTTCAGAAGAATTTGGGATTCCCGTTCTCGACATTGCGCCCATCTTCCAGGCGGAGGGTCTGGACCAGCCGCCCGATGACCGTTACGTCGGTCGCATCGGCGTGACAGACGAGGGGGTACGGGTCATTGCGGATTTGTTGCGTGCGGCGGGATATGCGCCGTTAAAACCATGAAAGGATACGAAAGGAGAATCCCATGAAAACCCTGTTTCAAACCGTTGGTTTACTTGTCTTATCCCTGAGCCTCGCGGCTTGCGGAGGAGGGGGCGGAGCCGCCGCTCCAGCCGATTCCCCTGAGGTCGCCGTGATCGAAGGGATGGAAGATGCCTGGAACGCGGAAGACCTTGATACGGTTATGTCCTACTATACCGACGACGCCTATTCGACGAACGGATTGGGAAAATTCACCGGCAAGGATGCGATCCGCTCCATCTTTTCGAGCGTCATCGGGGTTTTCACTCAAGATTGCAGGAACTACACCCAAAATGGAAACACACTGACCTACGAATGTTTCCTGCAAGCCCGCGACGGGTCGAACACATCGCTCGAATTCTACGAAACGATCATCGAGGATGGCAAGATCAAATCTGAAATCATGACGGGAGCGGATCGTAATCCGTGATGCGTAATGCGTAATATCCTAGGGGCGACCCATTCATATCCCAAAATCGTCGCGTTGCGCAAAGGGAGGGTCGCCCTGTTTGGAGGATCGAATGAAAAAGACCGCCGTCTTTCTCCTTACATTCCTTCTGCTTGCGTCGTGCAAGACCCGCGAGCCGTGGGATGTCGTCGTCCTGGGGGATAGTTTCTTTGGGCGGAGCGTCATCGCCGAACAATACGCGGATTTCATCGCCGAAGACCTGGGCGTGGAGGTGAACCTGCACAAGAAGGCGGTCAATGGGCAGGAGCCGGAAAAATTGCTCGCGAATCTCCGAAGCGATGAGGAACTGCGTCAGTTGATCCGCGATGCGGAGGTGGTCGTCTTCGATTTCTCGCCGGGCTGGTCGAACTCCGCGGAACTCAAGTATTTGGTAGGGACGTGCAAGGGGGACGACAATCAGGACTGCCTGCGCGAGGCGTTTGAATCCGCCAAAGCCGATTGGACCGAAATGACCGACCTGTTCGCGGAGTTGACGGCCGGCAAAGTCGCGCTGATCCACACGTTCACCTTCGGCGACTGGCCATACGAGGGTTATTACAAGGACAAACTCACGCCCGAACAACGGACGGTTATGCTAGGTTACTTCCATGAGTTTCAATCCTTTCAAGAGTCGGACGCGCTGGCGCGTGGCATGATTGTCCATCACATCTTCCCGCCGGAGATTGACGACCCGCCGTCCGCCGAATATTTTCAGGCGGATGGGCTTCACCTTTCGGATGAAGGCAGCCTGGTCGTCTCGACGTTGATGCGAAACGCCGGTTACAAAACAACGTGGACATATCTCATCTGGGGGACGGCGCTTCAATCGCTTGGAGCCAATTTCCCGGAGGAGTATGCGGCGCACATCGAAGAGGAGATGGGAGTTGAAATCGAGATCGTGAATTACGCGGGCGGCTCGAAGGAATCTTCTTTTCTAAAAACTCTCGCAAGCAAGCAGGATTTGATTGACGCTGTCCGCCGGGCAAAGTTGATGACCTTCGACTGGAATCCAAGTTCGACCGATTCAGCCGAGAGGAAATTCCTGAACGGCGAATGTGGAGGGACGGATAACCAGGATTGCCTGCGCGAAGACTATGCCCAAGCGCAGAAGGATTGGCTCGCCGTGCTAAACCGGGTGATCGAAATCCGCGGCGGGGATACGACCGGGATGCGCCAGATCGTAATGGGAAACTGGCCCTATATGATCCATTACCCGAACATCGCGGCGGAACAGCGGTCTGTGTTGGTCGCGCACTTTATGGAGATGGCGTCGTTTCTGATGTCGGAAGCCGGGGCGAGGGGGATCGAAACCGTGCAGGTCTTCCCCGGAAAATATTTCGACAATCCGCCACCCGAAGATTGGGTTTATGGGGTCGGTTTGACGGAGGAGGGGGACAAAGTGATTGTCGAGGTGTTGATGGAGATTGAATTTTTTAAATAATGCGTCTTTTGTCGCCCTTCGACTACGTGGCGCTAAAAGCGCCACTCCGCTCTGGGCGGCGTGAACAATAAAGGAGAATCCCATGAAATCCCTGTTCCGCATTTTTGTTTTAACCGCGCTGATCGCGGGCGTCTCCGCCTGTGCCCCACGCGAAACCATTGAACTGGTCGTCATTGGGAATCCCTTCGGCTCGAACACGATTCCCCAACGCTACGAAGCCGCCGTCGCCGAAGATATGGATGCGAAAGCTAACTCCTATTTTTGGATGAAACCTGCCGCTTCCCCGCCAACGTACCTGGAGAATCTGCAAACCGAGACCGAATTACGGAAGGCGGTCAAGAACGCCGATGTGATCCTCATTTCCTTCTCGCCCAGTTGGGGAAACGCTGCGGACAACATGTACTTCAACGATTTATGCGGCGGCGAGGATAACCTGGATTGCCAACGCAAGACGACCGCCAAGGCGAAGCGCGATTGGATCGGCATCTTCAATACAATTGCGGAACTGCGCGATGGACAGCCGGCCGTTTTGCGTGTCCTTATTTGGGGAGATTGGGTCTATCCCGCGTATTACGGCGATAAGATAACGACGGAAGAAATCGCCATCCTTGCCCCGTACTTTCACGAATACCAGGACCTCCAAGCTTCGACGCCCGGCGTCCAAACCGCGCTTGTCTTTCCACAGGCATACGAAGAATTGCTTTCGATGGGATACTTTCAGGAAGACGGGCTACATTTCTCCGAGACGGGAAGCGCCGCCGCAGTGGATATTCTCCGAGGCTTGGGCTATGAATCAGCGGGAATCGAAGGACTCGCCGACCTGACCGTGACATTCAACCAAACGGGATGCGCGGTCACGCCGTTGGAAGGGGATATACCCAACCCCATCTACATTCGCGTGGAGAACCCGACCGAAGGCGACAATGCGGTCATCATCTTTACCCTGCAGGAAGGATATGACGCCCAGGACGTTCTGGACTTCAAGGGCAGTGGATTGCCGCCCTTTGTGAAAGATTTCGTCACCCACCTTGCGCCCGGGTTGAATTCCAGTGATTTCTATGAAGTGACCCTGAATGACGGTGGCGGGAATTACCTCGTCTGCGGGCAGGATGGGGTCGGCGCGCTGGCTGTGCCGCTAGTTTTGAAACCGTAAAAAGGGAATTTCCCATGCGGACTTTGTTTCGCCTCGGAATCCTTGCTTCCGTGCTGCTCGGTATCTCCTCTTGTAGGAGCAAGACTCTCAACCTGGTCATCATCGGGGGCATATTTGCGGGGAACAAAATCCCGCAGATATATGAAGCCGCCGTCGAGGAGCGGATGGGAGGGAAGGCAAATACCTTTTCGTGGATCAGGGTGAACGAGAAACCGGATGGGTTTCATGAGAACATGCGCGCCAATGCAGAATTGCGGGAGGCGATTGCAAATGCGGATGTCATCCTCCTGACCATCAGCCCAAATTGGAGCAACTCGGCGGAACTCCGCTACACCCTTGGCACATGCGGCGGCGCGGACAACCAGGACTGTTTGCGCGAAACGGTGGCGGAAACCATGTGCAGCTGGAAAGGCATCATGGATATCGTAGTGGAACTTCGGGTGGGAAAGCCGGTTGTCCTCCAAAGCATGGTATGGGGAGATTGGATCTTCCACGCTTTCTACGGAGACGATGTCACACCGGAGCAATTGTCTGTGATGGCTTCGCATTTCAACAAGTTCCAGGAATTTCAGGCAACCACACCGGGGATTCAGATCACGACTGTTTTCCCTGAGACATACGAAGAACTACTGCCCAAGTATTTCAAAACAGATGGCTCGCATCAACTCTCGGAGGCGGGAAGTATCGCGGCTGTGGATCTGCTCCTGGACTCGGGCTTGGAGCAGACCACACCCGCAAGCCCGGATATGACCCATGCGAATGTGGATTGCACGGCTATGACTCCCTGACAAAAGGAGATTCGCCATGAAAAACTTGCTTCAACTCATTGTACTATTCGCTGTGTTGATCAGCGCAACAGGCTGTACCCCGCGCGAGACGTGGGATTACGTGGACATGGGCGTCTTCACGCGGGGCGGAATGAGCGCCGTCCCGGCGTTATATGCGGCGGCTCTGGAGGAGGACAATAACGTGAAGGTGCTCGTCCATGATTATGAGCGGATGGAACCGCACGAGATTTATGAAGCCTTGCAAAGCAACGAAGAACTTCGCAAGGCGATCCAGGATGCCGAGGTCATCACCTTCGATATTGCCTTCGACTGGTTCGACCGCGCCTCCAGTTTTTACCTGAGCGGCTTCTGCAAGGGTGGCGATGGCCAGGATTGTTTGCGCGAATCGGTGCAGGCTATAAAAGACGATTGGATGGGAATCATTGACGAGATCGCCGCGCTCCGCGCGGGAGAGCCGGTTTTGCTGCGCGTGGTCATTATCGGCGACTGGTTCTACGATTGGCAATTTATAGAACGCATGACCTCGGAAGAAAAGTCAACGCTGATGGCGTATTACCGAGAAGCGAATGATTTCATCGAACAGGACGCCTCCCAACGCGGAATTGTGATCGTCCGCGCGTTCCCTGAGCCGTATTTCTATGAGCAATATCCACCAGCCGAATATCTGACGCCAAATTCACTCTGGTTTACGGAGCAAGGCAGTAAGGTCATCGTCGAGGAGATGCGCAAGGCGGGATATGAATTTATCGTGTTGAAATGATGACGCCGCTTGTGCGTAGCCTTCGTCTGACCGAGGCGGTAGATTTGGGATCACCTCCAGGCGAATCGAATCTAAAAAAGAAGAAACCAAAGACAGGGAAAATCTGCTAGAGAACTATCTCTTCCACCCTTGACACTGCAAGTTATCGGTAGCGGTTTGCGGGCGGGCGTGGAGTCGGTTTGAGATGCAGAAAAACTCGAAGCCAGAAAAAGGCTCATAAAACGCGGCGACTCCCGCAAATCCGCTGCACGCTGTGTTAGGCGCATTTTACCAAGTACCATCAGGCATTTGCCCAGGTTCAAGATTTAGGAAGTAATAACCCAAAAACCTGAGAAAGCCTCCTTGTCTTGGTATGCCTGCGCCTACATCGGTAATAGCAAATCCAACAAATATCAGACAAATGACGAAAAGCAGCGCTATGGAGTGAAGTACTAGGCGAAATCGCGTGTTTCCCATAAACCTATTTCCAAGAAACACAGATATCAACTGCGCCAATATTGCCGTCGGAGTTCGAATCCAATAAATTTCTCCATAGCGCGCAAAATTATTTATGCCAATATCGAAATACAACAAGTATGATGTGGTAATATCGATAAAAAAGACGGTTAGCGGAACGATAAGTAAGAAGGGAATTACTTTTCGTGTCATCGCAAATTGCCGTCTACCCAATCAATAATAACGCTGACATCAGGATTTTCTTTCTGAATGTTTAAATAATCCTGCAAGTGAGATATTATGGCTTGATGCAATTGTTCCTGCGTCAGCGTCAATTGATATTCATCCCACAAGTCAATGCCGATTTGAACACTTAATACATCACCTTCGTCATTTGTCCCAGTTCCTGGAGCTCCAGATGCTGCATAGTCTTGAAGTGTTTGAGCGTCAAATCCTGCCGCTCTTCCTACGTATCCATAATGAATATTTGACCAAATGTCGTAATACCATTCGTGTTCGCTGTCACCACGAATAGGAAACCAGTAATCAGGCGGTTTTATTAGTCCTAACTTCTTTGCCAATATTGGTTTGTGATCCCACTTGTGATCTTTAGCTACAGGATTGAACCAGAGAGTGCGTGCCAAAAGCTGGTTTCTGTTGTTAAGAGCATCTTTGATTGCTTGCGCATCCTTGCTTTGTGCATTCGTGGTCAATTCTTGATACATATAAGCAAGTGCTTGGTCAAATCGTGAATAATCAAAATCCTTAACTCCTCCCTCTATCAGGAAAGGGAAGGTGGCTATTCTATTTCCTTCTTTTGCATCCACCTGAAACGAGTGATTTTTTACCCCCGATTGCGTTACCTCAAACGAAAAAGTTGTTTGCCTTTGCCCAGTATCAGACCATATCAGGTCTTGTTCTGTTACAACGACACTGATGGGGAGTGTAAATTTATCGCCTTCCTTCGCTGGAGATTTCCACAGAATCTTGTTAACAACCTGTGTTTTTCCTGCATTGATTGGTTGGTCGAGGAAAACGTATTTGCCGTCTACGTCAAAGCCAAACGTCAAATCATTTCCAATGTTCCCACCAGAATAACTTATTTGCTTTACTGATACGACGAGTTTTAACTGGGTAGTCATTTTTTCCTCCGAATGAAAAGAACGTGTTATGGTAATTATAGCTTAAGCAGAGGGTAAGGGAGAGGACGAGCCTCTCCCTCCCCGTAGTCGCAATAGGGTCAATTCCCTATCCCTTCGACTTCGCTCACATCGCCCCGATGTTCTTTCGGGAGGGCAGGATTTACCGGCGAGCGGCCTTCCCTTCGACTTCGCTCAGGACGCCGCCCGCACCGGGCGACCCCCGTCGCCTTGCCCTGCATGAGGGATCATCTCGACAAGCTCGATGCGGCGCATCTCGACAAGCTCGATGCGACGCATCCCGGAACGCTACATCAGAAGCCCGTAAAGAGAAACCAAACCCAAACGAGCGATGAGTTTGTTATTCCAACGGCGATTATACCCGCGCGAGATGCCCTTGAATTTCATGGAGCGAATTCTGGCGCGG
>JAANMT010000670.1_pt1 | contig 37252 bp, 51 predicted proteins | sample 7279711 | NCBI WGS metagenome assembly JAANMT01 (sample SAMN14094538, study PRJNA606508) | bioreactor metagenome | isolation source: A lab-scale SPAN reactor treating ammonium-rich wastewater day 1 | place: Ireland: Galway | collected 2017-01-16 | reverse complement strand
AAGCTCCTTCAATCTGCCGGCGGCTCCTTGCCGCGATCCTGCTCCCGCTGGCCCTCGTGGCTGGCGAGACTCCTTTGATTGGCCAGCGCGAACGCGCGGAACAATTCCGCCAACAGCGGTATGCTCACCTTGCTCGACGCGATGACGTCGGCCTAGGCGCCCGCGGGCACCAGGCGGTTATTGGGGTCGCGGCCGATCGGCAGCGTGGTGAAGGCGGCAGGCCCCGTGCCGACCGCTAGCCCCGCCACCTGGATCACTTCCCGTCGATCGGGGGCTTCTTCGGGCAGGATCCACGGCCGCGGCCGCTTGGGGTTGTACGAGGCAGTCCAGGCCTCGGAGGCAAACACGGCGACAATCGGCAACCGCCGTTCCTGGTGCAGCCTACGGCCGATGCGGACCATCGCGCCCCGCTTTTCCACCACCGAGTTGAACGGCTGGGCGATGTAAAAAACCTGCATTTCCGGTCCCTGGTTGAGCCGCAGGCAGGCAACCAGCAACTGCGGCGCGAAGCTGCAGTCGCCGCCGGCGATCACGCGATCGACCATGCCCTTCATGGTCTGGATATGCAGGGGCAAGTCGCCGACGATCTGCTCGATGTCTGCCTTCACCGATTCGAACACGCTGGCGTCGCGAGAGTTTCCGTTCATGCCTTGGCCTTCGTGGTGGGGTTGGAAAAACGCCCCTCTTCGAACGGGGCGCCGTATTGCTCGCAGATGGCGGCCAGTCGCCGCCGCAGGCCCTCGGCCTGCAGGCTGGCCGGATGCGCGAGGCTGTTTTGATCGAGGCTTTGGTGGCCGCAGAAATGCCGCAGTTCGACCCGGGCGTGCTTCAGCTGCAGTTCGGCGAACAGGTAGACCGCATAATCGCCCTCGGCGGCATCGACGCGCTGGTAGACCCGCATCCACCGCACGGCCTCGGTAAGCAGTTTGCGGCGGGCGGTGATCTCCAATTCGCGTTCGAACTCGCCCGGTTCGGCGATCGCGACGAATACGGTTTCCAAGCGATGTTCCTCCGGGGATGCCGGGCCGAGGGTGTATCGCGCGTCGTACGCGGGATCGCTCCATTCGTCCGGCGACATGCCCTGGCGGTTGGCTCGGTTCTCGCGCAGGTAGCGGGTGATCAGTCGCAGCGTCATTTTGCTCGCCCTCGCTTCTTGGAAATCTCCACCGGCCGGCGGCCGATGAACCCGCCGCAGATCGCACAGGTAACGACCAGGTCTTGGCCTTCGCGGAGCGTGAACCAGTTCGCCGGATCGATATGGCTGTGATCGCGGCGAGCGGGCTGGATGCCCCACAGCCCAAACAGAGGCTTGCGCCCCGCAGCTCGGCACGCTGCATCCTCATGGATCAACCGTAGCCGTCGCCGTAGCCGTCGCCGTAGCCGTCGCCGTAGCCGTAGCCGTAGCCGTAGCCGTCGCCGTCGCCGTAGCCGTAGCCGTCGCCGTCGCCGTAGCCGTAGCCGTAGCCGTCGCCGTCGCCGTAGCCGTAGCCGTAGCCGTCGCCGTCGCCGTAGCCGTAGCCGTCGCCGTCGCCGTAGCCGTAGCCGTCGCCGTCGCCGTAGCCGTAGCCGTAGCCGTCGCCGTCGCCGTAGCCGTCGCCGTAGCCGTCGCCGTAGCCGTAGCCGTCGCCGTAGCCGTCGCCGTAGCCGTCGCCGTAGCCGTAGCCGTAGCCGCTCGTCCCGCAGATGCCGAAATCGATCGGCGCTAGGATCATGGATCGACCCGCGCTGAGAGACGATACGATGCCCCCGATGGCCTTAGGCGATGCGATGCCTATTTTCTGGCACCATTGCAGCGCGCCGGCCGGAACTGCGTCGATGGGCATGCCGACACGAATGCGATCGATTCCCGATTCGCACGCGCCTGCGATTCTCGCGATAGCGAGGTGTTCAGTGGTTACTTCCATGGGCCTGCCTCCCAGGCCGTTATGGCCGCTTCGGTGCAGTCCGTAACACTGGTCACTTTCGCGAGCTCGATTCGGGGCACGGCTGGCCCGACGCGGCTTCTGCCGATCGGACCGACGGCAGCCAGCCCCAGGAATCCGCGTACCTCGGCGCCCCACTTCAGGCAGTTCCGCGCGTCGGCCAGAATGACCGTCCGCTGCTCGCGATCCAGCTCGACGAGCGTGCCGAAAAACACCCCGCGATGCTCCGTGGTGATGACGACTTTTCGCGTACTCATTCCAAAATCCTTTCTGATCAAAACCAAAACAAACAAACTGGTCAGGGCCGGCTTGGCCAGGCAATCCTTGACCAGGGCCTTCAGTTACTCGCCCCACTCGGTGCCGAACTCGCCGGCCTCCAGGTGGTGGATCGTGGCGAGCGTGAATACCTGTTGCGCAGGCATGGGAATCCTTTCGTCGTTGATGTGAATCAAAACAGCGTGGTTCGTCGATCATGGCTTACGAGGCCTCCGCGCTATCGACCAGGCCGTCGATCAGGCCGCGTGGTTCGTCGCTCATGATGCGTTGGCCTCCCCGGCCGCCTTTTGGGTGAGCGGCGCTTCCCCTAGGCGGAATCGGTACTCGCGCCGCCATGGATGCTCAAATGGCTCGCGCCGCACGCCGAGCTTTCGGGCACGATGTTTGACGGCATCGACGCTGCGAAACAGTTTTTCGGCGACACACTTGGCGCCGTGCTGCGGGTACAGTTCGCGCAATACGGCATCGTCTTTCGCTCCCCACAGTCGCCCGCGGCGCCGGCCGATGCCCAACTTGCTGGCCTTGGCGTGGATCGCGTCGGGCGTTCGCCCCAGGTGGCGAGCCAAAGCGGCCACGGATTCACGCCCATAACACTGCTTGATGAGCTTCACGTCTTCCGTGGAGTACAAGGGAGCGTGCGACTGTCCTCGCCCCTTCGACTTGAGGCCCATCGCGCTGGCGATGCAGCGGATATAGCCGATGCTGCGGCCCGCCAGGTCGGCAATCGTGGCAGGTGGATACTTGTCGTAGAGATCAAGCAGCATTAGTCGCACTTGCTTTGCTGTTGGTCGTTTCATGGCTTACGAGGCCTCCGCGCTATCAACCAGGCCGTCGATTACGTTGCGCACCGCCTGCTGGCCGATTTGCCGTACGAGGCTGGCCACGCGCTGCATGTCGCCGGCGTCGATCGCCGCCAGGCAGCGGCGGGCCAGCGAGAGCAACACCCGGTCCCCTTCGCAGTCGATCGCGGAGAACTGCGGCCGGTGCTGGTTCCACCACCGGGCCGCGGCGATGTTCAACCGGCAATCCTTGGCGATCTTCAGCAACCGCCGGCGCAGGCGATCCTTGATCACGCCGCTCTTAAGTCGGTTCGGCATACGTTCCCTCCAATCGTTCTTCGAGCTCCTCGATGCCATGGCCCAGGCGACGGGCCAGGCTTTGAAATTGGTTGTCGATGATGTGCCGCGGCGGCATGCAATCGGGCCGGGCGTGGGCATAAGCCTTGCGGATCTGCAGCCACGCCTGCTCGATGAGGTTGCGGGCCGGGATCAGATAGGACCGGGCAATTTGCAGATCGTCGTCGTTCATGAGGTCACCGCCTTCCTCGCCGCGCGATCGAGCAGCCACGACCTCCGGCTGTTCACCACATGCCAGTAGCGCTTGATTCGTTCGTAGACTTTGCCCGAGGCCGACCATTCATTCGCGAATCCGTTGACGCTGCACAACTCGCTGGCAGCCTGGTTGATGAGGCTTTGCGCCTCTTGGATCAGGTGCAGCGCCGTTTGCACTTTCTCGCGTTCGTGTGGCGTCATTTAGCGCTCCTTTCGGAGTTGGGGGGAGTGAAGAAAGCGTCGGTACCAGGCCGATGAACCAACGCGCAGCACGCGCGCAATAAACCCGTCGCCGTCGGCAGAGCGTGGTTGGCCGGCGGTCGACGGGCTGGGAAGAACCTCGCCGGGGCGAGGGAGCAAAACGAAAGATGCCCACCGCGACGCGCCGGAGTACGCAGCGCGCCGGGTGGGCCTGGGATTGCGCAAGCACGCGCAATTTGTAAGCAAAAACGCGAGGCCGCCGGCCACCGACCGGACAAATGAGCCAGCAAGCTGCGGCCTCGCGGAAGCGATCTGAATAATCAGAACAGCCGCAACTGCGGATCGGCGCCGTCCCGCAGATTGGGAATCAGGATCGGCAGGCGTCGAACCAGCATAGGCTCCTGATGCACGTAGAACTCGCGCGTGGTTTTGTCGTCGGCATGATCCAGCGCCTTTTGCGCGATCTTTATGCCGCGATCCATGCCGATCCGGCACATCTGCGTGGCGTGCGTACGCCGCCAGGCATGCGGGCTCTGGATATTGCGCTCGGGAATGCCGGCCTGAGATTGCACTTTCTTGTGCAACTTGGCGAGGTAGTCGTAGCAATAGGGGGTCGGCAAGAGCAGCGCCGATCCGGTCTTGATCCGCTCGAGCGCGAACAGGGCATCGGGATGCAAGAACTTGCGGAAGCCCTTGTGCGTCTTGGTGACGATCGCTTTGGGGATATTGAGCCAGGCGGATTTCTTGCCCTGCTCCACGTGCTCCCAGCGCAGTTGCAGCACGGTGCCGACTCGCAGGCCCGTGTAGTACAACACGCTGAAGAAGGCTTGCCACCAATCGCCGCATGCGATCGGGGGCAAGGGCTTGGATGCGCGTGCCGGGCGCGTGCCCCATTGCGCGCGCGATGCCCCGCCGGCGATCAACCTGGCGTGCTTCAGGGAGAACGGCGGTTTCGGTTGCGACTTCTCCAGCTTGCCGAGTACGAAGTAGGGCGCCTCGATCGACTCGCCTTCGCAGATGTGCCCCTCGGGGTATTTTCCGAGCAGCTTCGCCGTTTTGCGGCGATCGATCTTGGGGCCCGTGCGGTGCAGGATGGCATTCAGGCAGCGTTTGATCTTGTGCTGCGAGTCTTCCAGCAGCGGCCAATCGCGTCCCAGTCGGCCGCGTTTGTAGGTCGCCACCCGCAAGGCCGCTTCGACCAGGCCGATGGTGTGATCGTCGATTTGCGACAGGGGCGGATCGCCCGTCAGACGCTGCCACCAGCCGATGGCGTCGCGATACGCGTCGATCGTGGTTTCGGCCGCTTTTTTTTGCTGGACGAGGATCAGCGGCAAAAACCAGTGCTCGAAGAATTGCGAGAGCGTGAGCTGGTTGTTGAGCTCGGGCGGGACCGTGGCCAGCGGCTCGGGCTGGGACTCGCCGGCGTGCGAGTCGATGGCGTCGGGCGTCCAGATGCGGAGCGAGGGCTGCGAAACGCGATGGGGAACGACGGACATGGAAAGACTCCAGGCATGATGCCGAGGCGGCGAGCAACCGCTCCAATGCCTCCCTCGCTGGCTCGCCGCCGATACAAAAAAACCCTCCGGTGTGGATGGGCGCAATCCAATGCGCCGTCGCAGGGCATCCAATCGGCCCGTCGAAAAGGCGTGGCAGCATGACCCGCTCCCATCGGACAAGGCGCGCCGGCGCAGCGCCGACCGCACGCGGGGCAGCCTACGTGCGGTCGGCAACTGCGCGGCGAGCGCATGCCGAAACTGGTTTGACGAAGCCGGCTGAAGGCGTGGTCGATCGGATCACGCAGGCCGGCCAATTGGGTGTTGATCCACCCGGCCGCGGCCTTCGTCGCCCCAGGCTTGGAGCGTAGAGAAGTCCCAAAGGACGGAGAGGATCGACTGTTAAACTTCAGCGGGGGCGAATATGCCGCGCGAGCCGCGGATTGTCAAGCATTCTTTTTTGGGCGGCACGGCCAGAAGCGCCGAAGAGGTATGCCCCTCGATGGGTTGCCCGCGGTGGCCGCCTGAGACAACGAACCCCGCGATGGTGCCGTGGCATCGGTGAAATGCGGGGAAAAGCGGATTTCTTGAAGTGGGGCGGTCGTACAATCGCTAGAAGCGTTTTGTTGCATCTCCGAGGAGCGAAAGGCAATGCGAATCACCATCAACGTGAAATGCGATCGGCAAAGTGGCCAACGGCTCATTGATGAGTTGGTCGAACAAGGGCTGCTCGACAAGATCAAGAACCTCGGAGGAGGTTTTTTGACGTCCTCCTTCTCGGAGCGGATTGTTAGCAGAGGCGACGAAGCGGTCCAGGACGAGTTGCGCCGCCAGACGCATACGATGGGCTAGGTGCGTTCGGCGATCCGTTCCAGATAGTGGATCACGTCGCGTTTAAAGTCCTCGTTGTTTTGCTGGTGGATCTCCAGCAAGTCTTGGGTGTACATGAGCTCCTGCGTCACCAGATGCAAAGCACGGACCAGCACCAAGGTATTCTTTTCGTTGCATTCCTTGCCAAGCTCAAGGAATTGGCGATTGAGCTTATCCCACGCTGTTTCCTTGGCGGCGGGCTTTGCCTTTTTCTTTGCCATCCATCCCTCCCGTTTGATCAGCAATTGAAGCGGGAAAGACAGGGTTGGCGGCTGCTGCTATTACAACGCTCGATCCGGTTGAGTGCCGGGACGTCATCCCGGCTCAGCCGCCAATCCCTATCCATTCGTTCCCACCACGCAAGGGCGGGCGGAAAGACGGGCTGCGAAGCTGCTGCTGATTGCAACGCTCGATCCGGTTGAAATGCCAGGGCGTCACCCTGGCTCAGCTCCGATCAACCCGCCTATCCAGCCGTCCTTTCCCACCACGCAAGGGCGGGCGGAAAGATGGGCTGCGGAGCTGCTGCTGTTTGTCAACGCTAATCCGGTTGAGGTGCCGGGACGCGATCCCGACTCAGCTCCGATCAATCCACCTATCCAGCCGCCCTTTCCCACCACGCAAGGGCGAACAGCAAATGAAGCGGGAAAGACAGGGTTGGCGGCTGCTGCTGAAGTCAACGGTCGATCCCGATTGAAGTGCCGAGGCATCACCTCGACTCAACCACACAACCCTATCTATCCTGCCTCACTCACCCATCCTTAGACCTTCGGCCAATGTGGCCGGAGTTCTTTTGCCTCGCGTAGCTCGTAAACCGTTTGCCGCTGAATGGTTCGCGGCAAATATCCCCGACAGGATTCGAACCTGTAACCTTCGGCTCCGGAGCGCCTAGGACATCAGCCTTGCGGTCTGCGTCCGCTGGAGAGATGGGGGAATCGCTTTCGCCTGCAGAGGCCTTACCGGCAGCGGCGTGAGATGGCGAACACTAAGCGCCTTCGGGCAAAGTGAGCGCATCGAGTTGGGACTCGAGGATGGCAAGACGGCTCTTCACGACCTCGACCAAAGCCATGCGCAAGTCGTGAGCCCGCCCTTCCAGCTCTCGCTTGGCCCAACAGACCTTGGTCAGTTCGTCGTGATTTTTCCTGCGGATCGCAATTGCGAAGTGGGGGCTGAATTGGATCTCAACCAACTCGCACTCCCCTGCCGCCTCGACGCCATTACGCAATTCGTGAATGCGGTGGAGCAGATCTTGCCCCTCGCGCAGCGTCCGTTCGAGTTGTTGGAGTTGTTGGGGCGTCATAGATGGGCTTTGCTCCGCTGGTTGACGCTGGCCGCGACGATCGACGCATCGCGCCACGTGAAGGGCATGGCGGGATCGGCGGCCCAGCGGCCGAGTCGCGACAGCACCTCGCGCACGCGATCCTCATGATACACGATGGCCCAGGTGTGGCCGTTCGCTCGGTAGATGAGGACGTCGATCACGTTTGGCTCGCCTCTTGGGAGGGCCGATGTCAAAGAGCAGCAACTGCCGAGGCGGCGAAGGCTCGACGTCGAACAGGTCGAGCGGCAGGTTGTACCGTTTGAGCACCGCCTGCCAGTCGCGAATGTCGAAGCGGCGGGGCTCGTCGGACATGGTCAATCGTCCCAGTCGATGGGCCCGTGTTCTCGTTCGTAGGCGGCTCGGCGACGGCGGATGGCTGCCGCGGCCGCGGTGATGTGGCGTTGCAGTTCTGCCTGCTGCTGCTCCGTCGGCTCGGCGACGTCGGCAGCAATGCGGGCCAGGTCTGCGGGGAGGGACGGGCAGCCCTCCAGATAGATCGACTTTTGGCGACGCACGTTCGTGTGCCTTGCTACGCGGGATCGATCGAGAGCGTTTCGCGCTTGGGGCAGTCGCGAGCCAGGCGGTTGGCCTCTTCTTGGCCAGCGACGCGAATGAACTCTTGCTTCCAAGCCACGAAGCCAGTGGCAAGCTTGATGGCCAAGCGGTAACCGCTCCGGGCAACCGACCCGCCGTTGGCTCGCGCGAACAGCATCAACTTCTCTTTGATGACATCGGACTGCTTGCCGAGGTCAGCGGCTTCGCGATTGAGAGCTTTGCGCCGCTCTTCGATCGCCAGGTATTCCTGGATGTCGTTCTTCGTGACGTAGGGCGCTTCGGCTTTGGGCATGAGACCTCTCCTCTGTTCCGCCTGTTCCAGGGGCGATTGAAGAGGTTCATACAGCGCACCTGCGACTTCTGACGAACGTCAAAAGTCGCATCCCCTGTCTATCATTTTGATGTTACAGGGGAACTAACGTGAAGAGCGGCCAGAACTTCGGACACCAACGTTTGACGTTGTGCAAGCAACTGCTGAGCGCAGGCGTCTCTCTTGCCGAGATCGCAGTCCGTCTGCGCTGTCATCGTAAGACGGTGGAGCGGATCGCGGCCGGCCAGCATGCGCAACAGCGCAATCCTCAATTCACTCGCTGCCATGGCTGCGGCGGCTTGGTGATCATGCCATGCCGCCTCTGCGGCGTGAGGCAACAGCCAGCCGCAGGCTGACCCCCCCAGGGGCGTAGGTACTTTTTCGCGATCGCGCCAGGGGCCCCCGCGGGAAAGGGACAACATTTACTAGAGAGTTGGTTGCCGGAGAAAAAAATCGTGAAAGTTCAACTTCGTTCGATCGACTCCATCAAACCGTACGAACAAAACCCTCGCGACTATGGCGATGCCATCAACGCCGTTGCCAAGTCGCTCAAGGAGTTTGGGTTCCGCCAGCCAATCGTGGTGGATGCCGACGGCGTGATCATCGTTGGGCACGTGCGGTACCTGGCGTCGCTGGAACTGGGCCTGGCCAAGGTGCCCGTCCACGTGGCCACCGATCTGTCGCCCGAGCAGATCAAGGCGTATCGCATCGCCGATAACAAGACGGGCGAGTTGGCCGGTTGGGATTTCGATCTGCTGACGATCGAGCTGTCGGAGCTGCAAGGCGAAGGCTACGAACTGGATCTCCTGGGGTTCGACCAGGAAGAGCTGGCGAAGCTGCTCGACCCGGGCGTCGAGCAGGGCCTCACCGATCCGGACGAGGTGCCCGCGCCGCCCGACGAAGCAATCACGCAGCCGGGCGACCTGTGGATTCTCGGCGAGCATCGTCTGTTGTGCGGCGACAGCAGTAAGCCCGAGGAGCTCGATCGATTACTCGATGGCGCCACGATCCACCTGGTCAACACCGATCCGCCTTACAATGTGAAGGTCGAACCGCGCAGCAACAACGCCATCGCCGCCGGCCTCAGCTCGTTTGAGAAAACGGCGACCCATCACCAGGGCCTCGACCTCGCGCGGCATCCCGAGAAGGCGAAACCCACCGGCAAGAAGCTGCGGGCCAAGGATCGCCCCCTGGCCAACGACTTCGTGTCCGACCAGGAGTTCGACCGGTTGCTCGCCGCCTGGTTCGGCAACATCGCCCGCGTGTTGGCGGCTGGCCGCTCGTTCTACATTTGGGGCGGCTATGCCAACTGCGCCAACTATCCACCCGTCCTGAAGGCCTGCAAGCTTTACTTCAGCCAGGCGATCATCTGGGTGAAGGGGCACCCGGTGCTCACCCGCAAGGATTTCATGGGCGATCACGAATGGTGTTTCTACGGCTGGCTCGAAGGCGCGGGCCACAAGTGGTTCGGGCCCAACAACGCCACCGACGTCTGGGCGATCAAGAAGGTCAACCCGCAGAGCATGGTTCACCTCACCGAGAAGCCGGTCGAGTTGGCGGTGCGGGCGATGCAGTATTCGTCGCAAGCGGGCGAGCACGTGCTCGACCTGTTCGGCGGCTCGGGCAGCACGCTGATCGCGGCCGAACAAACCGGCCGCAAGGCGTTCCTGATGGAACTCGACCCGTTGTATTGCGACGTGATCGTGGCCCGCTACGAAAAGTTCACCGGCAAGAAGGCCACGCGGGTGGCGGCCTCGAGTAAACCGGCGGCTGGTACCAGCGGCGACGCCCCGAAGAAACCCGCGGCCAAGAAACCCGCCAACAAACGCACGTCGAAAAAGACCGCGAAGAAACCCGCCAAGGCCGCGAAATGATGCCCGCCCACAACGCCACGTTTGGCCCGTGTGGCGAAGCGGCGTCGAACTGGCCCGATGATTCGCCCCGCATCGACGGGCCCCACGAGAAACGCCCCGCGGCCAGGTTGGCGGCGGGGCGCGGGCGGCCAGGCCCGGGGGCGTTACGCCCGGTCGTATTTGCGGGCCAGGTCGAGCAGCTTGGCCTTGATCGTTTTCCAATCCGGCGCGCCGTCGCCGTCGGCCAATTCGCCGAAGGCCTTGTCGCGAAGGGCCCCCTTGTACCACCCCTTGGTCCATCCCAGGCGGTAGAAGAGGCGGTTGAGTTCGGTTTCGCCGTCGCCCGCCCCCGGGCGATCCCAGCAGCTCTTGGTGCCTTCGCGTTTCTGGTAGTCCCAATCCGGGCAGCGCTTGCTGGCCAGGGCCAATTCGACCAAGGCCAGGCAGAGCATGATGTATCCGGCGACCTTGGTTTTGTTGAGGCTGCCGGCGAAGGCCCGGAATTCGATTCGGTTGCGCCCGCGGGCCAGGTGGGTCAGGTTCAAAAGGTGGTAGCGATCGCGCTCGCAGCGTTGTTTGGCGGCGTCCTTGTTGCCGTATTGCTTGATCTTCTTGGCGTAGGTGATCTGTTCGCGGCGGCGGGTGCCCGTGCTGGCGAAGATCGCCTTCTCGTGGTTGCCAACCAGGCTGATCAGCCGGGCCAAGGCGGCGGCGTCCCCGTTCCATTCGATCGTGACGTGCAATCCGCAGGTCGGGTTGACCCGCGCGCCGCGGGCGTTGATCTGGTCGAGGGCCGCTTCGACCTCGCGAAGGCCGGCCGCCCCGCGAAGTTTGGGGCTGACGAATTCGCAACCCTTGCGGTTGCGGGCCTGCGGGCAAATGCTGCTGTCCTTCTCGGCCTTCCAACCCGCGGGCAACCAGGCCACTTGAGTCCCGTTATGGTACGGGCCGATCGGCGTGCGGTCGGTCGCGGGCAGCGTGGTCTCGAACTCGACTCCGAAGGCGATCGCGTTGGCGTTGGTCATTCTGGCGTTCCTCGTGGTTGGCGTCGTGTGTTTCGCGTTGCGTGGTGCGTTGCGCGTGTGACACATGAGCCAGCCCGGGGAACAAACCTCAAGGCGATTTCGCCCGGTTTTTCGGCTGTTTTTAGAGATTTTTCGCGGCGGCGCGAGGGCGTAAGAAACGCCGCGTCGCGGCCTGGGGCGAAGGTTCGCAGGATGGGGCCAGCGGCCGCAAGAATCGCCACACGGCGGCCACGTGGGGCCGTGGGGCGAAGTCCGCTACAACCCCAGTTCGTCCATCAGGCGGTTGTTTTCATCGACCCCCAGCAACTCGGTGAGCGTATCGGCCAGCCATTCGACCTCGCACAGCGCGGCGATGGCCCGCGGTTCGGTCGGCCGGTTGCCCGACTCGGCCGCCCGCAGGAAGGCGATCGCGGTGGCGATGCCGTCGGGCGAAAGATTGTCGCGGATGGCGGCGGCGAACGCGTCGTCGTCGACCGCGCCGCACATCCGTTCGCGCGGCGATTCGTGGGGCGTTGGTTCGTGGTTCGTGGTTGCCGCGCGGTTCGCCCGCTTCAGTCGCGTGACGAATCCGATTCGGCTACGGGTGCGTTTGCGCATGGTTCGATCTTCCGGGGGTTAGCGAGCGGAGAAGTATTCGGCCAGCCGGCGGTAGGCGGCGGCGACGTTGATCGTGTATTCGGCGGCCCAATGTTGGATCTGCCGTTTGGCGGCGCGGTAGCTATCCAGCAGCGCGGCGTCGTAGCCGTTGCCGTCCTCGTCCATCACGCACATCAGGTCTTCGATGATCTCGATCGTGTGGCGCATCGTTGGTTCTCCCATGGTTGGCGTCGCGGCCCGTCGAACGCCGGCGGTCGCCGCGGCATGACACATGAGCCAGCCCGGGCGCGAAACATCAAGTCGATCTGCCGAAGTTTTTTCTTGGGCCCGTTCCGCGCGTTAGCCGATCCAGAGCAGCTCGCAGCCCAGCCGCTCGGCCTGGTCGATGTCGATGCTATCCATGACCTGGGCCATCGCCCGTTGGCGGTCGTTCGTTTCGCAAATGTAATGGCACGTCAAAACGTTCCCCCGCACCCAGCGGATCGAGGCGTGGTGGATTGCGCAGACGATCGCGTCCGCAAGCGCCTCGGGCTGGCCTTCGAAAGCGACGGTGATCGTGGTCATGGTTCGTCTCCGGTGGGTGGGGGGTGGGTCGTGGTGACAACGATCCCACATCAGCCATGCGGGGCGACGAACATCAAGCGGAGAAACCGAAGATGGCCAAGATTGATCCCACGCGGTTGACGCCCGACGAGTTGGCCAAGGCGCTGTCGACGGCCGGCGGGCAGAAGATCTCGGCCGACCAGGTGCGCCACGATATTGCACGCGGCGCGCCGACGAATGCCGACGGCACGCTGCACCTGATCCATTACACGGCCTGGCTGGCGAGCATCGCCGACTGAACAGCGCCGATTGAAAAACCGCCCCAGGAGAAATGATCGCGGGGAACGGGCCCCTACTCACGACCCGTTCCCCGCTGGCCCCCGAAATCGAATGAAGGCGAGGCCTGGCCCGGATAGCAGCCGAACCAGACCTCTAACCACCCCACTGAGCTCAGCAGCGAGATGGCTAGAAAAACCCTAGAGCGCACATCCTGCGCGCGCCGGCGACGGGAGGCGTTATGCCCCGTAAAAGCCTGATCGACCGGCTGGCCGATGCGCTCGTAACGCTGCTGCCGACCATGCCGGATCCCCGATCGCTCAAACCGGGCCCATTGTGCCGGTTGCTCAACTCCACGCCGCTGGGCCAGGTGCTCACCGATCGCCGCCTCCGCGCGCACCGCGAAGCGGCCGGCCTGCGGATCGGCGACGGCAAAACCATCGACCTGTTCCGCTACGCCGCCTGGTTGTTCCAGCGCTCGCGGCCGGAGGCCTCCACAGCCACATCCGGGGAATCGCTGACCGGCTACGACCGCAAACGCGAACGCGAACGTGCCCGCAACGCGGTGGCGGCCGCCGAGGGCGCCGAGATCGGCGAGCTGCCGGCCGTGGTGGATCGCCGGCGGCGGGAGACCGGTCGGACCAACTTCCGCGCGTTCTGCGAAACGTACCTGCCCTATCGCTTTCCGTTGGCCTGGTCGCCCGATCACCTGCAGGTCATCCAGCGGATCGAAACGGCCGTGCTGGAGGGCGGGCTGTTCGCGCTGGCGATGCCGCGAGGCAGCGGCAAGACCACGCTCTGCGAAGCGGCCTGCCTGTGGGCGGCGCTTTATGGGCATCATCAGTTCATCGCCCTGGTCGGCGCGACGATGACCGCCGCCCAGGAAATGCTCGACAGCATCAAGACCGAAGTCGAAACCAACCCGCTGCTGGCCGAAGACTTCCCCGAGGTCTGCGTGCCGGTGGCGCACATCGAGGGCAGCCCCAGCCGGCAGAACAAGCAAACGCACAACGGCGAGCGAACCCGCATGCGGTGGAGTGGCCGCGAATCGATCGTGCTGCCCACGATCGCGGGGAGCGCGGCCTCGGGCGTGATCGTGAAGTGTTCGGGCCTCACCGGCCGCCTGCGCGGCATGAAGCATGCCCGGGCCGATGGCGAACAGGCGCGGCCCTCGCTGGCCGTGGTGGACGATCCGCAAACCGACAGGACGTCGAAGAATCCGCTGGTGGTGAAGGAGCGGTTGAAAATCATCAACGGCACCGTGCTGCGGGGCGTCGGGCCCGGCAAGACGATGAGCGGCCTCTGCCCCTGCACGGTCATCCGCCCGGGCGACCTGGCCGCCCAACTGCTCGATCGCAACCTGCAGCCCAAGTGGCAGGGCGAGCGGTTCCAGGCGCTGTATGCCTTTCCCGCCGACATGGATCGCTGGCACGAATACGCGGCCGTCCGCGCCGACGAGCTCCGCAACGGGGGCGACGGCAGCCAGGCCAACGCCTTCTATCGGAAGCACCGCAAAGCGATGGACGCCGGCGCGGTGGTGGCCTGGCCCCAGCGGTTCGAGGCGAAGGAGCTATCGGCGATCCAGCACTGCCTGAACGTGTTCTTTGATGACCCCGCCCTGTTCGCCGCCGAATACCAGAATGCGCCGCTGGCGGAAGACTGCGGCAACGAGCAGCTCGACGCCGAGGCGATCGCCGTCCGCACCAACAACATCGGCCGCGGCGTGGTGCCCAGCTGGTGCGAACACCTGGTGTGCTATTGCGACGTGCAACAGGACTCGCTGTGGTGGCTGGTCGCCGGGTTCGACAACCGGTTCTCCGGCGCGGTGGTGGACTACGGAGTGTTCCCCGAGCAGAAAACGCGGTTCCCGCAAAAGAAGTCGCTCGATGCCACCTTGAAGCAGCTCTTCCCCCGGGCCGGCATCGAGGGGCAGATCCGCGGCGGCCTCGATCGACTCGCCACGGACCTCCTGGGCCGCGACTGGCGGCGCGACGGCGGCGGCGTGCAACGCATCGAACGGATGCTCATCGATCGCGGTTTCAAGACCACGGTGGTGGATCGATTCTGCCGCGAGCACGTGCACGCGACGATCCTCACGCCGGCGAAGGGGCGCGGCATCGGGGCGAAAAAGGCGCCGATGAATCTGTTCAAGCGCCGCCCGGGCGAACGCCTGGGCGAACACTGGATTCTCAAGAAGGAAGGTCCGGTTCGCTGGTGCGACATCGACACGCACCACTGGAAGAGCTTCGTGGCCGCCCGGCTGCAGGTGGCGATCGGCGACCCAGGCGCGCTGACGCTGTTCGGCCGGCAGCCGCACAAGCTGCTGGCCGAGCACTGCACGGCCGAAAGCTTTACTCGCGTCGAGGCCGAGGGGCGCGTGGTGGAGGAATGGGATCTCGAACCCACCCGCCCCGACAACGAATGGTGGGACTGCCTCGTGGGCTGCCACGTGGCCGCCAGCATGCAGGGCGTTGTGCTGGCTGAACTGATGCCCAAACCCACGGCCCGGCGCAAGCGCCCGCCACGCCAGGCCGAATATCTCTAATCGGAGGACGTCACCATGTCCAAGAAGAAATCCCCAGCCAACAAGACCGCCGCCAAGAAGACCGCCGGCCGCCCCGCCGGCCAGCCCAACCACGAGGTCGCCCACGCCACCGCCGTGGTCACCGCTTGCCCCAAGTGCGGATCGACCGAGCGCGAGCCGTACTACAACCGTCGCGAATTGCGGTGCGACATCGCCCAGCGCAGCGGAGAGCAATTCACCCATGCCGTCTGGCGGCGGACCAAGTGCCTGGCCTGCGGCCAGGTCCGCGACGATCGGCACCTCGAAAACCGGCCGTGATACACGACGGAACAAAGAGCGCACAAGGCAGACGATTGCGCCCCGGTCTTTGCGCTCATTGGGAAAATGCGGGGGAAAGCATCGCCCAAAAGTTTGGGCGATAGCCAGTACACCCCAGGGGATTCGAACCTTCAACCCTCGGTCTCAGCGCCAAAGCAGCGCACAAAAGTTTGTGGGTGCCGATCTAGCGCCCCCGAAAATAGCAAAAAGCGCCCACGAAATTCATGCCGCACCCGAACTTGAGCCCGCATTTTGCGGGCTTTTTAATTTCGGGGGCGCGCCTGGGGCACGTGCCCCGGGTTGCAATCCCGATGCCTAGCTGGTATGGGCTCGCCCCGCCTAAAAAAGATATTCGATTCCCGAATATCTTTTGCCCCGCGGGCCACCGCAGTTGTCGCAACCGCGCGGTAGCTTCGACTTCTCTGCAAGCAGCTGTCGATCGACCCACCGCGCGAGTTCTTCCGTATGCCAGACCACAGCGAACGTATCGAGGCCATTCAAAGCATCCTCAGGGCGGGTGCCAAGTCCGTCACCGTTGATGGCGTTACCGTCCAATACGACTTCGCTTCTCTGCGCAAGGAGCTCCGCGACCTGATGGCCGACGATCCGGCTTATGTCGGTCGCCGGCCGCGGCTCAGCAGCATCAACATTTCCCGCGCGTTTTAAGGGCGTTCTGCGCGTGGTGTCGCCGCCTCGGTACCAACGAATCGCAACAGGGGAAAGCACTCGACCATGATCGGCTCCGCGTGGAAAACGATCTGCGACGTCGGCTCCGCGCTCACCGCGTGGGCCTACGACGCCACTGAAGCGCGCGGTCGCCGCAAGCAGCCGGCGGTGCGCCATGGCAGCGAGGATCAACTGCTGGACACCCGCCGCCGGCCAAAGCTGATCGCCAACGCCCGCGACCTGCACCGCAATTTCGCGATCGCCGCCTGGATGGTCCGCAAGCACCTTGATTACGTGGCGAGCTTCTCCTTCCACTGCCGCAGCGGCAACGTGGATCTGGACGAGCAGGTCGAGAAGTTCATGGCCGAGTGGAGCAAGCCTTACCACTGCGACGTGGCCGGACGCCACCGGCTGCCGCGCATGCTGCGACTGCTCGAGGCCCGCCGCACGCTCGACGGCGACGTGGGGCTGCTCAAGCTCCGCAGCGGCCAGGTGCAGGCGATCGAGGGGGACCGGATTCGCCAGCCTGGCGACGAGCCCGCCTTGCAGGAGCGCAGCGAGTGGGTTCACGGCGTGCGCGTCAATGAGGCCGGCAAGGCATTGGCCTACGCCATCCATCGCCGCCGCGGCATGGGCGGCTACGAGCTGGAGCGGAAGGTCGCCGCCAAGCACCTGCACTTGCTCGGCTACTTCGACCGGTTCGACCAGGTCCGGGGCGTTTCGCCGATCGCGACGGCGCTCAACCCCCTGCGCGACGTGTACGAAAATTTCGACTTCGCCCTGGCCAAGGCCAAGATCTCGCAGCTGTTCGCGATGGCGATCTACAGCGAGGCGAGGGAAGGGCTGGGAGACGCCGTGCATCAGGGCGGCGGCGACGAGGAAGAGGACGAGACGCCGCGGTACCAAGTCACCTTTGAAAAGGGGCCGTTCAAGCTCGAGCTCGACCCGGGCGACCGGGCCGACTTCCTGGAGAGCAAAACGCCCAGCAGCGAATTCCAGTCGTTCACCGAAGCGGTGATCGGCGTGGGGCTGAAGGCCCTCGATATTCCGCTCTCGTTCTATGACGAGGCGCACACCAACTTTTTCGGCAGCCGCGCCGCCTGGCTGCACTACGACCGCAGTTGCATCAGCAAACGCGAAGACCTGCTGGAGCTGCTCAACCGGCTCACGCTCTGGCGGCTCACGCTGGCGATGCTCGATGGCGAGCTGGTGTTGCCCGGCTCGATGAGCCTGGCCGACGTGCCCTTTGAGTGGGTCCCCACCGGCATGCCGTGGTGGGATCCGGCGAAGGAGATTCGCGGCGACCTGATGGCCATCGGCGCAGGGCTCGACAACCCGCAGCGGATCACGAAAGAACGCGGCCGGGGCGACTGGTACGACAACATCGACCGCATCGCGGAAGCGATGGAGTACGCCAAAGGCAAGGGCGTGCCCTTGTCATTCGTGCCGCTAGCCGGCCCGGTGGAAGTGGAGACCAGCGATGCCGCATGAAACCACCAAGCAAGTGCCCGCCGAGGCCCTGCGGTTCGACGTCGGGCCGCTGCAGTTCGCCGACGGCGACCAGCAAGCCGGCGGTACGCAGGCCCCTGTCAAGATCTTCGCGCGGACCGCCAAGCCCGTGGAGCATTGGTACTGGGGGCGCATCGTCCACGACATGGCGGGGCTCAAGCACAAGGATCGGATCCAGCTCGATTGGTGTCACCGCTACGACCAGAACATCGGCTATCTCGACAGGTTCGACGCCGACGCGAAGAAAGGTCTCACGGTCGAGGGGCAGCTCGTCAGTTTTCGCGACGACGACATTGCGGCCGAGATTCTGCACCGTGGCAAGGCGGGCGTGCCTTACGAGGCCTCCATCGACTGGTCGGGCCCAGCGAGGATCGAAGAGATCTCCGCGGGCGTGAAGGTGCAAGTCAACGGCTTCACGTTCGAGGGGCCTGGCTTTGTGGCCCGGGAATGGACGCTGCGGGCCGTGGCGATTTGCCCGCATGGCGTCGATGGCAGCACGCAAACCAAGTTCGCCTCGCCCGAAGCAGGCGAGATTTCCGTCACCCTCTTTAGCGAGAGCGACATGAGCAAAGATCAAACTTCGCCGCCGGCAGACAGCCCGCAAGCCGACGCCAACAAGCCCGCCGAATCCAAGCCGGCCGAAAAGCCGCCCGTCCAGGCCGATGCCAACCAGCCGGATGCCCGGGCCGAGTTCACCGCCGAATTGAAGCGGTTCACCGATCGCTTCGGCGCGGAGAACGGCGCCAAGTGGCTGGCCGAGGGCAAGACGTTTGCCGAGGCCCTGGAACTGCACGCGGCGGCGCTGGCCGATCAGCTCAAGGCCAAGGATGAGCAGCTGGCGGCGGCCAACCAGAAGTTGTCGGCGGTCGATCGCGGCGAGGAAAGCCCCGTCACGTTCAGCCAGGCCGCCGGCGAAGGCAAGGACAAACCGGGCGAGCTGCCCGCCAAGTTTGCGCACCTGGGCGACAGCCGCGGCCGGTTCGCCGCCGGCATCAAGCTGCCCGGCCGCAAGTAATCCATCATCTGACACCTGCCGGCGGCTGGCCGCCACGTTACTTTCCCCCGCGCCGTGCAAGGCGGCGCGGGGGCACATCCAACCGAGGTAAATCATGACGCTCCCCACGCTGTTGGACATCGCCAAACGCACCGGCCACGACGCGGTGGTTGGCCTGATTGAAGAGGTGATTTTGGGCGTGCCGGAAGTCAGCGGCATGCACGCCATCCCCGGCCAGGGCATGGTGCGGATTCCCAACGCGGCCGCGGCCCGCACCATCAAGGGCCGGATGTACAAGACGCTCGTCCGCACCGCCCTGCCGGCGGTCGGCTTCCGCGATGCCAACCAGGGCGTCGACTCGGTAAAGAGCGTCTACGAGAACCGCCTGGTTGAAACGTTCGTGCTCAACGCGCGGGCCGAGTGCGACCTGGCCGTGGCCGATCAGAACGAGGACGGGCCCGAGGCGTACATCGCCGACGAGGCCGCGGCCATGGTGAAATCCGCGATGATCTCGCTGGGCAAGCAGTTTTATTACGGCCGCAGCACGCCGGGCCATGCCAAGGGCCATCCGGGCCTGATCGACAGTCTCGACTCCAGCATGGAAGTCGACGCCGAGGGCAGTACGGCATCGACCGGCAGCAGCGTCTGGGCCGTCAAGTTTGGCCCGCAGTTCGTGAGCTGGGTCTGGGGCGAAAACGGCGCGCTGGACGTCCCCGAGGTGCGGATCGAATCGATCGCCGACGACGACGGCAAACGGTTCAGCGCCTACGTCTGGGAGCTGTTGGCCTACCCGGGCCTGCAGGTCGGCAACAAGTATGCCATCGGCCGCATCAAGGATCTGACCGCCGACAGCAACAAGACGCTGGACGACGACAAGATCGCCAGGCTGCTGGAGAAATTCCCGGCCGGGATCGTCCCCGACGTGCTGTTCATGACGCGGCGCAGCCTGGCTCAGTTGCGCAACAGCCGGACGGCCACGAACCCCACCGGCGCGCCGGCTCCCTATCCCAGCAACTGGGAAGGGATCCCGATCGCCGTTACCGACAGCCTGACCAACACCGAGACGCTGACCTAGTCGTTGATCGCGCAACTCGCGGCAAGGCGATTCCTTCACCATCACTGAAACGAGAGCAACATCATGTCTTTCGAGATGCGAGACCAACAGCTGGTGCGGACGCGTGCTCTGCCCGCCAGCGCATCGAGCAACGTCAGCAGCGATCCGATCGACCTCGAGCAAACCGCCCGCGGCAAAATGCTGGCCGATTGCGAAATTGAGGTCAGCGCGCCGGCGCTGACCACCACCATGGCCCCGGACACGCGGACGATGACATACTCCCTCGAACACGACACCGATCCCGCATTCGGCGGGGCCGTGGTGTTGCACCCTAGCCTGATCGTGCAGACGGGCGCCGGTGGCGCCGGCGCGCCGGCGGCCAAGGCACGTTACCGGTTGCCGGTCGACGTGAAACGCTACGTGCGACTCAAAGTAACCGCGGGCGCATCGATCACCGATTCCAGCGCCGTTTCGGCGGAACTCGCGCTGCTGTTCTAACCCCAGCCCTGGGCGCTCCGGCCGATCCATGCCCGTCAGCCTGGATCGACCGGAGGGGGCATTTCCCAAGCCATAGCAACCCGAACCCATGTCCCTCGACGCGATCACCAACGCCCTGCGCACCGCCCGCGAAATGCGGGGCACGCCGATCGTCTATCGGCGCGGCCTGCATGGTGTGAACCTGGTCGCGATCGTGGGGCAAACGCCCGTGGAGCGCGACGACGGCCACGGCACGATCGTCCGCAGCCAGGTGCGGGATTACCTGATCGAGGCCGCCGACCTGGTGCTCGATGGGCAACGGGTCGAACCGGCCAAGGGAGACCAGATCGAGGAGACCGTCGGGAACACCCGCATCACCTACGAGGTGTTGCCGCTGGGCAAGGAGCCCCCCTGGCGGTTCAGCGGACCGGGGCGCGACCAGTACCGAATCCACACCAAGCAGACGGGCAGCGATGAAGTGCCATGACGATCGATCAGCTACTCACGCTCGTGGTCCAAAGCGGCATCTGCGGCGCCCTGTGCGTGTGGTTCGTCCATCAATCGCACAAACGCGAGGACCGGATGGCCAAGCGGATCAATGAGCAAGATGACAAGATCGCCCGGCTCGAGCAGGAAATGCGAGGCGAATTGATGACGGCGCTCTCCAGCACGCGCGACGTGATCAGGGACAACACCGCGGTGCTGGAACAGATCAACGACAAACTCTTCCCGGCCGCATGAACACCACGATTCGCCATCTCGCCGATGCCGTCGCGCACGAGCTCAACGCGAGCGACTTGTCGCCGGCATTCACGGCGGTTCGCCGCCGGATGGCGGTGTTCGCCCCCGAAGAGCTGGGCGCGCTGACCGTCAGCGTGATTCCGATCGGCAAACGTACGGCCAAGGCCGACCGCACGCACCGCTGGCACGACTTCCAGGTCGACATCGCGGTGCAGCAGCGGATCGCCGGCGAAACCGACGCCGAGCCGCTGGATCAGTTGGTGGAAGACATCGACGAGACGCTGTTTCAGCGGTCCAGCCTGCAAATACTGGCGGGCCCCCGCTGGTTCGCCAGCGAACTGATCACGCCCAACGATCCGGGCTTTCTGGACGAGCTGAACCTGTTCACTGCCGTGCTGCGAGTCACTTACCGGGTGGGCCGATGATTGTCGTCAAACACAGCAAACTGATCGATGCGTTCGACGCCAGGCCCGTCCGCAAGAAGGTGCAGGCGGCGAACTACCAGAGCCTGGATAAGGCGGCTGGCTCGATCCGCTTGATCGCCCGGCGCAGCATTCGCGATGCGCCCGAGGGCAAGGCCAGTCCGCCCGGCAAACCGCCCCGCACGCGGGGCAATCGGCGGCTGCGGCAAGCGATCGTGTACGCGGTCGATCGCGTGCAGCAAGTGGCGGTGATCGGTCCCTCGGCGGCATTGATCGGCCCGGCCGGCGCGGCGCACGAACATGGCGGCCACCTGCGGGGCGACAGCTATCCCAAGCGGCCGTACATGGGGCCAGCGATGGTCAAAGCGGCCCCACGGTTGTCCCGGCATTGGGCGGGCATCGTGAAGGACATCTGAGGATCCGGCCTTGCGCCGCCTGGAACACGGCGCAGCGCCACAACCGAGAAGAGAGCAAAACCATGAGCGACCCATTCCTCGGGATGGAGGCACGACTGTATTGGAACGCCGGATCGTTCCAAGCGCCCGACTGGCAGCACGTGGCCAGCGCTCGCGACGTGACGCTGGGGCTGGAGACCGGCCAGGCCGACGTCACCACGCGAGGCAACGCCGGGTGGCGGGCCACGCTGGCGACGCTGAAAGACGCCAGCATCCAGTTCGAGATGATGTGGACCAAGGACGCGGCCTGCACGGCGCTGCGCACGGCGTTTCTGTCCAACGCGCCCATCGAAATGCTGGTGCTCGACGGCCCCGTCGAAACGCCCGGCAGCGAAGGCCTGCGGGCCACGATGAACGTCGTCAACTTCAGCCGCGGCGAACCGCTCGAGGAAGGCATCACGCTGTCGGTCGAAGTGAAGCCGACGCTGGCGGCCAATCCGCCTTCGTGGCACACCGTCCAGTAACGTTCCGTCCAGTAACGATTTTTCAGCGCCGTTTCAGCGCTGTTTCAGCCCCTTCTGATCTGCAGTTTCCCATGGTTGTGTGGCACGTCGCCATCTCTGGATTCCGCCAGGCCGAGGATCGCCCCAACGGCATGCTCCGCCTGTGGCTCGACACCCTGCGGCCGCTTGCCGGCCCGGCGGTGTTCGCTCGCTACGCGCCGTGGAACCACGATTGGCGGGGCCTCGCGCGACTCATCGACAACACCCGCGGCAGCGGCCTTCGGCAGAACTGCCGCGTGGGCATCTACGCCTACAGCTACGGCGCGGGCTGGGGAGCGATTCGGCTGGCCGATGCCCTGGCCGCCCTGGGCATCGAGGTGGCCCACTGCGTGTTCAGCGACCCAGTCCACCGCTACGCGCTCCCGGTGAGAAACTGGCGGGCGCTGCGCTGGTTCGCCGGCCGGCAAAAGGTGATCGTGCCGCGCAATGTGCGGGCCGTCGATTGGTTCCGCCAGGAAAGCGACCCGCTGTTGTGGGGCCATGAAGTCGTCGCCGCCGATCCGGCGGCCACGCGGATCTCGCCGGCGACGCTGGTACCTGGCGTGCGCCACGATGCGATGGACGATCTGCGCGAGTTCCACGAACGGGCCACGTTCGTCGCCCGCAACCTCAGTCAAGGCTGGCGGATGCCCAGATGAGAGATTTCGCCAACGATCACGTCGAATTGAAACTTGCCAACGAAAGGCAGCACGCCATGCAGCGTCACAATCCCAACTCCGACAACACCGTGTGGTTCTGGCCCTTGGCCGCCCTGATCGGCCTGGCAATGATCTGGCTGGGAAGCTGCAGCGCGTTTGGCAATGATTGGCCCGCGCCCTCGACGATCCCCATGGGTACCGCCTCGCCGACGCCGGCGGTAGCGGCCGAGTCCTCGGTCGGCGTGTGGCAACGCGCCCTCGCTCCCACCGCCTGGCGCGACTGCTACGATGCGGCCACGCGGATCCGCAGCGGCAACAGCCTCGGCTCGGGTTGCGTGTTCCACGTCGATCAGCGATCGGTGTGGGTGATCACCAACGCCCACGTGGTGGGCTCGGCCAGCACCGTGCAGGTGGAATTCTTCCGCCGCGGCTACAAAAGCAATCCGCTCGCCGGCCAGGTTACCTATCGCAACATCACCGCGCCGATCGACGTGGCGATCGTGGCCCTGCCGGTGCAAAGCTTCGGCGGCGTATTGCCGCGTCCGATTCCCCTCGGCCGCGATTTGCACCAAGGGGACGAGTTGATCAGCGTCGGCTGCCCGCTGGGCGATTGGCCCGCGCTATGGAACGGCCGCGTGGTGAGCACGCAGGGCTACACAAAGTTTCTGCCTGGCAGCCACAACCTGGGCAGCCGGGGCGACCAGATGCAGGGCCGCTCGGGCAGCGTGATCTGCGACGCCCAGGGCCAGTACATCGCCGGGTTGATCGCCTGGCACGACGGCACCCATGGCGTGGCGCAGCCGATTTCCATGTTGCGACGTTTCGCGACTGCCGCGATCGAGGGCCAAGGCGGCTCCCTGGGCCAGGTTCCCACCCAAACGCCGCGTCCGCGAACGTATGGCGACAACGATGCTCAATGCGGGCCCAATGGTTGCCCGCCCTGGCGGCAGCAACCCCAGCCACCGCCCCAGCAGCCGTACGGCGGCGGTCAAAACCCGTGGCCCAATCTGCCGCCCGAGAACCCGCCCTCCTACGGTTCGCCTCCGGCCGACTCGGCCGAGTTGTCGGACATCCGGGCGCGGCTGGCGAACCTCGAGCGCGACCGGGCCGAATTCGCGGCCGAGTGGACGCGGCTCAAGACGCTCGCCAACCAGGTGCAGCAGGACCTGCCCGAGATCAAGGCCTGGGTGCGGAGCACGAACGACGAGCAGCTCAAGCAGGCGGCCGCCTACGCCGAGCGATTGCTGGCGACCAGCGAAAAGCGGATCGACCAGATCGAGGGCGAAGTGGAGCGGGCCGCCGGCGTGAAGGGCTGGGCCCAGGAGCAGGTCGCCGAGTTGCGGAGCGAACTGCGCACGTACCTGGGCGACCTGGCCAGCGCCAAGAACGCCCTGTCGCTGTTGCAGCAGTATCGCGACAACCGGGCCGAGAACGCCCCGGTCGATGCGATCCGGCTCACGCTGCAGCAATCGCTGGGCGAACTGAAAAGCGATCTGCGCGATTACGCGGGCCAGAAGAAAGACGAGGCCAAGAGCAGCGCGCTGGAGAGCGCCGAGTCGATCGCCCTGCGCGTGCTTCCCTGGCCAATCGCCAGCGTGCTCAGCGTGGCGCTGTGGGCCTGGCGTCGCCGGCGAGAACCCGATCCGCCCGCCGCGCAACCGGCCAGCGCGAAGGCCGCGTAGCCTGGCGTTTCCCTCCACTTTCTTTTCACTGGGATCCCCACGATGACCATCGAATCCGTTACCTACGAATCCAAGCTGAACGCCGTCGAAGTGCTCCCCGAGGCGGGCACGCCGGCGGCCACCGCGGGCAACCGCAAGATCACGCACAACCAGTTCAGCAAATCGATGTCGATCGCGAACGTCACCAAGGTGTCGTATGGCGAGCACGCCATGACGGCCGGAGGCGGCAGCATCGACTTCACCGACCTGCCCGGCGTGAACAACGCCAGCGTGGACGGCACCGGCCTCAAGGTGAAGTCCATCCGCCTGGAAGCGCCGGCCGACAATGCGGGCCCCATCACGATCGAGGAAGGGGCCAGCGACGGCCTCGACATCGGCATGACCGCGATCCTCGCGCCGGGGGCCGACGTGCTGCTGCGCGGCAATGATTCCACGATCGGCGCCAGCACCAAGATCCTCGACCTGTCCGGCACGGGCACCGACAAGGTCAAGGTGAGCATCGCGCTGGGCACCTGACGCCGGCACGCGCCCGTAACGCCCCGCCCTTCCCCTCGACCGCCCGCGCAAAATCATGACCAACCGCATCCAAGGCAACCTGCAAGTCGACGGCCGGATTTCCAGCACCCACCTGGATGTTCCGGCGCAGACGATCACCGACGCGGCGATCAGCGCCACGGCGGGCATCGCCGCCGGCAAGCTGCAGCATCAGCACCAGCCGGTGGTGGCGCAGCCGATCGGCTTGGCCGCGGCCGATGAAACCCGCGTGATCCACGTCGTGCGCGGGACCGCCGGCCAGGCCTATGCCTTCGCGGCCGGATGCGTGGTGGCCAACGTGGGCGACTCGAAAGTGGAAGTCGACCTGCTTAAGAACGGGGCCAGCATCCTCTCGGCCAAGATCGAGATCAACAGCGGCCACGCCAACCGGGCAGTGGTCGCGGGTACCATCCCCAGCGGCACGCTGGCCGCTGGCGACGTGCTCGAAGTCGCGATCGATGCCACCGTGGGCACCGGCACGCTGGGCCAAGGGACCTTCGCTGTGCTCACCGTCCGCGAGTCGGCCGACTAATCGTCACCTGGAAAACCAATGAAGAAACCCAAGCAGCAAACGCCGCCCTACAAGCCCCGCCGGTTCACCGATCGGGCGGGCCGGTCGTGGAACATCGACGTCAGCGCCGATACCATCCGCCGCGTGAAGCGGCACCTGGATGTGCAACTGTTGGATGCGGTGGATCCGGACTCCGATTTGTGCGCCTCGCTGGGCACCGACGCCGCCCTGCTGGTGGATGTACTGTACGTGGTCTGCATGCCCGACTGCGAACGGCGGGGCGTGAGCGACGAGGACTTCGGCCGCGCGCTGGCCGGCGACGCGATGGAGGAGGCCGCCGAGGCCTTGCTGCGCGCCTGCGCCGATTTTTTTTCGAACCCCAGGCGGCAGGCGGTGCATCGCCTGCTCGATCGCGGGAACCAGATTCGCCAGACCCTGACGGCGGCGGGGCTGGAGACGGCCAACCATCCGGCGTTCGACGCCGCCCTGCAAAGTTTTGCGGCGACGATTGCTGGGCCGAGTGCTACCGGCTCGCCGGCATCCTAGGGGTCGATCCGGGCCCCTACACGCTGGGCGAACTGCTGGCGATGTATCGCGGCTGGTGCGAAGCCAGTTGGGACCACACGGCCCACCTGCTGCTGCAACAGGCCGCCATCCACAGCGGACGCAAGGGAAAACGATTCAAGCTGCACCAGTTCCACCCGTATCGTGCTAAGCCCAAGGCGGCCTGGTCGGAGTTGCCCAAGGCCGACATCCGCGTGCTGAAGCAAGTTTTTGTCGACGGACGCCGACCTGCGTGATTCGTCCGATCCGTCCGTTGGACCCCTTTTGCCCCTCGCAGAACGCGCACGAGAAACATGGCGATCAGCACTCAAGCGATCCGAGCCGGCCGGGCGTTCATCGAGCTGGTGACCGAGGACCGCAAGCTCATCCGCGGGCTCAACAACGCCCAGGGGTATGTGCGCGCGTTCGCGGCCGTGGTGGGGCGCGACCTCAAACAGATGGCCGCCAGCGCCACCCGCCTGGCCGGCAAACTCAGCGGTGCGGGCGGCAAGGCCCTGTTCGGCGGCTTGACCGCCGCCGCGCCGCTGGCCCTGGCCAGCAAAATTCTTGCCAGTTACGCCGATCAAATCTCGCTCGTTCGAGCAGTAGCGAAAGGGACCAAAGAAGAACTGGACGAGCTGGATCGAACCGCCAAACGATTGGGATCCACCACATCGTTCACAGCAGGCCAGGTGGCCGAATTGATGATTGAGTTGGGCCGTGGCGGCATGGCCGCGGCCGAGATCAACGCGGCCACGCAAGGCGTGCTCGATCTGTCGCGGGCCACGGCGACGGCCACCGGTACGACCGCCGGCATCGTCGTGTCATCGCTCCGCGCGTTCAACTTACAGGCTGACCAGGCCACCCGCGTGGCCGATGTGCTCACCGCGGCGGCCAACGGCAGCTTCAACACGCTCGAAAAGCTCGGCGAAGCCTTTACGTATGCGGGAATCACGGCCGCGCAGGCCGGCATGAGCATCGAGGAGACGGCGGCAATCCTGATGGCGCTGGGCAACGTCGGCATCCAGGGATCCATGGCCGGCACGACCTTGCGGCGTCTGCTGACGATCAACGCGGCCGAGGCCGACAGGCTGCGCGAGCTGTTTGGCGTGGAGTTCCGCGACGCAGCCGGCAACGCCCGCAACCTCGTGGAGGTATTCGGCGAGATCGACATGGCGCTCGAGGGTTTGGGCTCGGGCGAGCGGGCCGCCAAGATGAATGAGGCGTTCGGCCTCTTGGGCATCACGGGCGCCCAAGTCATTGCGCAGGGCACCGACGAAATTCGCCGATTCCAGGTCGAGCTCGAAAAGGCGGGCGGGACGGCCCGCCGCACGGCCGAGCAAATGGACAACAACCTGGGGGGCTCGTTCCGCATGCTGCTCTCGGCCGCCGAGGGCCTGGCGATCGCCGTCGGCGAAGCGCTCAGCAAGAACCTGCGAGCGGCCGCCGACTGGATCACTCGCAACACCCAGGCCGCCGCCGAATGGGTGCAGCAGAACGGCGATCTGATTGTCGGTATCGGCAAACTGATCACGGGAGTCATTGGATTGGGCGCGGCGCTGAAAGTGGCGGGCGTGATCATCGCGAGCGTGGCCGGCGGGATCCGCCTGGTGATCGGCGCGTTCAAGCTGCTCGGGGGGACGCTCTCGCTGCTGATTGCCCATCCGGTGATCGCCGGCATTGCCCTGATCGGCGCGGCGCTGGCGGCGCTGTCGCTGGACTACGAGAAGGCATCGCAGCAGGCGAAAGAGTTCGCCGACAAGCAGCGGCAAGTGCTCGAAGCGGGCGACAAGGCGCGCGCCGAACACCAGAAACTGTTTGCGCGTCTCAAGGAGCTCTCGGCCCAACAGATCAAGACCAACGCCCAGCACGACGAAGCCAACGAGATCATTCGCACGCTGACACGCAGCTACGGCAACCTGGGCCTGAGCATCGACCGGGTGACCGGCAGCGTTAACGGCCTGACCGAAGCCGAACGGGACATGCTCGAGCAGCAGAAGCGATCCCGCATCCACCAACTGCGACAGCAAGAGGCCTCGCTGCTGCTGAAAGAGCGGGAGATGGTTCGCAACGCCAACAAGATCGGTACGGGCGTGGGCGGATTCTTCCGCATCGTCGGTTCGGATCTTGGGATCGTCGATGACCCGGCAACAAAGCATTTTGCCGCGATGGATGAAGCCAACGAGGTGGCGCGGCAGCGGCGGGAAATCCAGGCAGAAATCAACGGGCTCGTGAGCGGCGAAGCCGAAGCGGTCGCCAAGGCCACCCAGGCCCGCCAGGCCGAGAACGCGGCCCTGGATCGCAAGGCCCAGCTTCTGAAGGAGCAGGAAGCCACAGCCAAGCGGTTGAACGAAGCCATCGAGGATGCCGAGGCCCGGCTCACCCTGGAGGGCGGCGATCTGCAGCGACGGCTGCTGGAGCTCTCCGGGCAGCGCGAACGCGAGCAACTGGGCGAAACGGCCGACCCCGCCCTCCTGGCCCGCAAGCAACAGCTCGATCGCGAACTGCTGGAGCGTGACCTGGCGGCCTCGGCCCAGCAGGCGGCCGAGCGCGAAGCCGCCGCGGCCTCGCAGGCCGAGCGGGATCTCCGCGAAGCGATCGCCGAGGCCAACGCCAAGCTGCGACTGCACGGGCACGCCCTGGAGCGCCGGCTGCTGGAAATTCGCCAGGAACGTGAGCGGGAGAATCTGGCCCCGGGCGTGAATCGCGAGCTGCTGAACATGAAGCAGCGCCTGGAGCGGCTGCAGCTCGACCGCGGCGCCATCGCCCAGCGGATCTCCGAAAGCCGCGTCACCTTCAGCGGCACCGCCGCCGCGCGGGGCCTCATGGATGCGGGGGGGCCGGCGGACAACATCGAGCGGCTGCTGGAGCGGCTCTTGCGCAAGCAAGACGAGCTGGTCGCCGCCGTGAAGGAGGCAGCGCCGAAAGCGCTGTAAGGCATGGCCATCGTCGGCGAACAAATCGAATCGCGCCGGATCCAGCAGAATGCGGAAAGCCCCTCGGCCGAGCTGGTCTATTGGGCCGTGGCGCCGCTGGGGGAAGACGACGCGATCAACAGCGTGCTCGGCGTGGCGCCGCTGCTGTATCGCGGCCTGATTCGCCAGGGCGCCACCGCCGCGGCCGTGGCGCCGGCGCTGTATGACGTGTCGGTCCAGTATGGACCGCGCAAGCCGCGCGAGTCGGGCGACAGCAGTTTTGCGTTCGACGTTTCGACGACGACGGTCCACGTCACGCAAAGCCTGTCCACGATCGCCCGGTATGCGATCCCCGGGCGCGATGCGCACGACTTTGGCGGGGCGATCGGCGTCTCGACCGATGGCACGATCGAAGGGGTCGACGTGCTGGCGCCGCAGTTCGCCTACACCGAGGAGCACACGCTGCCCAACAACCTGGTGACGCCCGAATACGTCGGCCGGCTGCACCGCGCCACCGGCAAAATCAACGACGCAAACTTCAAACACTTTCGCCCATACGAGTGCTTGTTTCTCGGGGCCTCGGGCCGAAAGAACACCGACGAACAGTGGCGGGTGACCTTCAGCTTCCTGGGCTCGCCCACGCTGGAAGGCATCCAGGTTGGCGACATCGTCGGGATCAAGAAAGACGGCTGGGACGTGCTCTGGGTGCTGTACGAGGAGGCGGTGCAGGACGGGCTGCTCGTCAAAAGGCCCGTCGAGGCATTCGTGGAGCAGGTCTATTTGCCGTTTGATTTTTCGGAGTTGGGGATTGGGACATGAGCGACAAGCAAATTTACGAGATCGCCAAGCGGCGGCTGGCCGAAATGCAGGCCGCGATCGGCGAGCTCGTCGAGCAAGACGTGGAAATCCCCAGCGAAGCCTACGAACTGACGCACGTCTACGAGGCGGCGATCCGCTGGTACCAGCGGATCCATCCCGATGCGCCCGCTTGATCTGGTTTTCCGCCAGGCAGAACGCCGATGAAAGATCTGCAAAAACTGGAAGCGGGCAAGCCGCTGGCGATCCACGCCGACACGTTCAACACCATGGTGGACGCGGCCAAGCTCACGCTGCGCACCGGGCAGAAGACCGGCGCGGGGCAGCCAACGTCAAAACCGATGGAACCCAGCCGGATCCGCCTGGTGAACGCCAGCGGCGGCGATCGGCAGCGGTTCGACGTGCTGGCCGTGGCCACGCCGGCGATCGGGCCCGGCGACAACCTGGCCCAGTTCTCCCGCGAGATCCTGCCGCAGGGCGTGCTGCCCCACGAAGTCAGCCACTACGGCAAGTTCGCCGTGCTCTTGAATCCCATCGCCGAGGGAGCGATCGGCCTGGCCGTCGTCGACGGCGAAGTCCCCTGCCGCGTGTCGATCGGCAACCGCGATCACCAATACGCCGATGTCGATCACCTCAACCCCTCGGCGCTGAAGAGCTGCAGCTTCGGCTCGGCGCAGATTATCTGGAAACAGCACCCGGGCCTGCTCGGCGAGATGCTGTGCATTGTCCGGATCGGCAACCCGCCGCCGCGGCCGTTCGCGCTGGAGGATTGCCACAACGATCCGAGCAAGCCCAAGCTGCCCACGCTCTACGTCAGCAACGACCTCACCCGGGCGGCCGAGGAGGGCGCGATCGTGCTGGTCGAGGGAGACACCGTGTGCCGCCAGGTGCGGATCGCCCGCTGCGACGAAGTGGGCTGCCTGGATCTGCCCTGCGTGCGGATCGTGGCGATCTATGCCGACTGCTCGCGCTGCCAAAGCTGCTGGCTCTTGACCGAGTGCGTGCTCGAGGGCGAGCCGGAGAACATTATCACGAACACCGACCTGGCCGCGTACGAAAACCAGGTCATCAAAATCCAAAGCGAGCCGGACAAGTGCTGGGTCGTGAGCCACTACGGCCTGTGTCCCAGCGATCCCACGCCCGTTACCGTGATCGGGCATTACCAGTTTTGCAGCGAGTGCGTTTGCTGGGACATCGCGGCCTGCGATGACGAGGCCAACATCCGCAAGGTGAGCAATGACCTGTTCCGCCTGGCAATCGCGGCCGGCCTGCTCGATGAAGAAGACACGCTCGACGACGTTATTTCTCAAGGCATCGTGTTTGAGATCGATGGCATTTGCTACGTGGCCACGGCCTACGGCGAGTGCAGCCTGTCGAGCGAGGAGCTGGAGATCGCGGCAGTGCATGAAGATTGCACGGCCTGCGGCTGCATCAAGCTGGTGCAATGTGATGCACCGGCGAACGTGATCTACGCCCACTCGGCCGTCGATGCCGATAACGATCCGCTCAACCTGCGGCTGCTGGTCGGCCAGGTGGTGCGCCTGGCCGACGGCGCGTGCTACCAGGTGAGCATCCCGCCGCCCGAAGAATGTGACGATACCCAGCAGGTGCAGGTCCTCGAAGCGTATGCCCACTGCGGGCAGTGCAAGGTCTATACGCTGTACGAATGCGGGTCGGGCGAACCGGGGACCACGATCACCACCTACACCGACCTGGTGGGCCTGGGCTACGCCGTCGGCCAGACGTTCAGCGCCACCGTTGGCGGCCAGCGTAAGTGCTACACGATTGTCAACGACGAAGCGGTGTTTAGCGGGTCGGTGGGCATCGTCCCCGAGCAGCGCTATCCCGACTGCGAAAGCTGCCTGGGCACGCATCGCTATCGCCTGGTCAACGACTGCGCCAACGAAGGCTGCGACGGCACCGACGAGGACTTCACGCCGCATGCCGATCGGATCACCAACGAGGATCTGAGCGCCGCCGTCGGCCAGCGGATCCGCGCCTACGGCTATTGCTGGCTGGTCTCGATCGAGGATCCCGAAACGCCCGTGAGCAGCGGCTGGGAAGCCCCGCTCACCTGGCACGGACCCTATCGCACGTGCGTGGCCTGCGCCGACAACACGATCTACCCCTGGAGCCACTATTTCGACCTGGTCGAGATCGATGAGGAAGGCCGCCTGGTTCGCCACCGCTACGAACGGATCGTCCGCGGGCCAGGCGTCGAAAGCATCTGCGATCGAGGCACCACCTACCTGTGCGAATCGTGCGAGCCGCCCACGTGCAGCCAACTGCAGCTCTGCCACAGCGACCCGGCCGAGTACTTGTACACCCAAGACGATCTTTCGCCGGCCATCGTCAACGACGTGCTGCAGCGGCAGGAAGATGGCCTGTGGTACACGCTGGTCGCCACCGGCGTGCCGTGCGGTTATCCGATCCAAGCCTTTACCGTCGATGACACCGACACCCAATGCCCCGAGCCGCCGGAGCCCACGGTGTTGGTGCAGCTCGAAAACTGCGAGGACGATCAGGAGACGATCATCGTCGCGGCAGCCAGCCTCACGGATCCCGAGATGGGATCGGTCCACCGGGACAACGGAGACCCGGCCACGTGCTGGCTCGTCATCGACGACGATGCTGCCGGCGAGCCCGTCGCATTCACCGAGACGGCCAGCTTCGCCCCCGCAGGAACGCCGTGCGCCGACTGTCTCGCGCCGCCGGAGCCCGCGTGCGTCGATTACGACAGCGAGTCCGAAAAGCTACTCGACGCCGAAACCGGCGGCATCCTGATCGACTTCAGCTTCGCCGACGGGGGCTGCGGGTCGCCCAATTCGAGCGGCGCGCTAACATATCTCGGCGTCGACACCCTGAACCCCTACGGCCACGGAGCCGTGACGGGCCACTGGTGGCGCTACAACGCGGGCGGATACGACCTGTACCTGGTGATGAACGCGTCGTACGGCTGGACGCTCTACAGTTGCAGCAACGTGACCTGGGGCGCCAACGGCATGAGCGTCATCGTTGACGATGGCAACACTTTTGAGATTGAGTTGGGCCTCATCCAGTCGGGCAACATCTTCGACTGTTATGGCTGCACCGAGACCGAAAGCGGCAACGTGTACATCCGCGTGTCGTTCGACAGATGCGAAGGATCGGAGCCACCGCCGGAATGATCCTCGCCGCCCTGGTCATGCTGCTGAAACAGAAACGTCCGCCAGCCTTCGGGAGGCGTGATCAGATCGACCTCGCCGCGATCGTTGATATCGACCGTCCACCAGGCGGGATCACGCCAGCGAGGATGTTTGACCAAGACGACGTACCGCTTCGGCTCGCGCATCGGCACCGCCTTGAGCGCCTCGCAGCGCGTGATCGGATGCGAACGATCGAACATCGCAAAGTACTTTTCGCAGATCGCGAGGACTTCGCGTTCGCCCGACGTGGCCACCGAACGCCAAACCGACCAGCCGACGAAGGCCAACAGCAGCCCCAAACCGACCCATTGAATCAACCGCGACATGATCGCCCCTTCCTGAAGTCTGCCCGTGTGCACGGTGTATTCGCCACCGCTGGAAAAAGATTATGCCCCTGCCTCCCAAGAATGTAAGAGGGAAGCCAGCCGCCGGCTGCCGGCCAGGCTGCGCGCCGGGTTGCCAGCCCGCGGACAAGCCGCCGCTCCCCTCGCTGGCCCGCCGCGGCGTGAACTTCGTGAAGGCCTCGGTCCAGCACGTGGCCCAGGGACGGCCCCAGCGGCCGGACGCCACGAAGCTGGCGATCCTCGAGCAGTGCGCCGCCAACGAGTGCGGCCTGTACCGAGGCGACCTCAAAAAGCCCAAGTGCGCTCACCCCGACTGCGGCTGCAACCTGGCGGCCAAGGCCGGCTGGGCCGATCAACAGTGCCCGGAGGGTTACTGGCTTGCCGAGCAGCGGGCCGAGCAGGCCCGGCAACTCGCCGCCTCGGGTAAGACGCCCGCACAGGTCGCCGCCGAGCTCGGCTGCCAGGTGCAGGCGGTGCGGATCGCGCTCGCGGGCGGCGCGGGGCCAAATGCGTCCACAAATCTCGCGCAAATACCCTAGCCCCGGAGAGCAAATATGGCCTTCCGTGAATTGGAAAATCCGGCCGGAACGCCCTTCAGCATCATTTGCCGCTGGTGCGGGGCCCAGGCGGGCGAATTTTGCCGCACGGCGCGCAACAAGATCTGCGACACGCACTCGACGCGGGAGATCGACTGGCGCCGGCAGTCGATCGGGCTTCGCCAACCTGGCTCCAACGCTAGAACCGACGATGGTCGTAGCGGTTGATCCGGTGATAACGTCGGCCAGATCGACCGCCTCTTGCCACTGGGCGCGCGTCCGCGGCATGCGGGCATTGGGCTTGCCCATCGATCACCCCTTCGCGTCGACGCGGATTCTGCGCACAAAGCATGGCGCTTCGTGGCCCGCCACGAGGTAGGCCGGGATCGGCCGGTGGCGCAGTTCCGTGAGAATGGCCTCGGCCAGCGCCTCGTCGACGTCGGGGAATTGTCGGGCGAGCAACAACAGGTCGGTCGCTTGTTCGGCCGACAGGCGGCCCAGGGTGACGCACAGGGCGAGCACCTGGCAGGGCGTTAGTGCTGGGTGGTAAGTCCCCAGCGAGGCCGCGTACGTGGCCGCCAGGCCGTCCAAAACGGGCAGCACGTTCACGCCCACGCGATCGGCCGCCAGCGGCCGGGGCGGCGGCGCTTCGACCGCGGCAACCAGCCACCGCCAGGCGGCGCGGCAGATTTTGGCCAGGCGAAACATGATCAATCCTCCTCGTACCAAAAGTACGGGGCCGCCAGTCGGCCCGTGTTCCATTCCTGCCAGCAATCGGGGCAGACAGCGTCGTCGCGCTGGCCGACCAGGTCGGGCGTGGTGATCCGCAGCCCCTCGCCGGCCAGGCCGCACAGCGGTTGCCCGAGGCGGCCGCTGGTGAGATGCCATTGGGCCAGCGGTTTGACGAACGCGATCACGGTGAATTCCTCGCGCGGCAGATCCGGCAGGGATGGGTCAAAATCTTGTTGCCGCAGCCGGGGCAGCGGACGGCCACCCGCAGCGTGCGGTACCGCACGTCGTTCTCCCGCCGCAGATTTTCGATGTAGCCGTAGCTGGCGCCGGTGCGCCGGCGGATCTCGCGGGTCGACAAACCATCGGCGACCAGGTCGCACACCGCCGCCTTGAGCGTGCCCTCGGAGATCGCCCTCGTGATGGGTCCGGTCATGGTTACTCTCCCGTATCGCGCCAAGCCGGGGCGCTCTCGGCGCGGCTCAACAGCCGCTTCACGCCGCCGGTGAAATACCACCAAGGTTCGCCCAGCAGCCGACCCGCGGCCCGGGCCTGGTCGAGGCTGGCCAGCAAACCATGCACGTCCTTCAGCGGCACGCGCCCTTCGACGACCGCCCAGGCCAACCGCAGGCAGGGCGTGGTGTGCAGGTTCGGATCGCCGACCCGCTGTTTGAGCCAATCGATCAGGTTCTCGACCCATTCGCGCTGCCGGTCGGCGCTGGGCAGCCCGGCGAGCACCGCGCCGGCCAAATCGCCGATCGCGGAAATGCCTCGCGGTTCCGTCGACACTTCCGCGACGGGCCGCTCTTCTGAAGTTCTGAAGTGGAATACCGAAGTTGAAGTGTTGGTATTTACTTCTTGTTCTTTCTGAAGTTCCGAAGTGGCGCGCGCGCGAGCTTCGCGGTTCTGTCGACAGATCCGCGACGGGTTTCGCGGTTCTGTCGACACTTCCGCGACGGGATCGCGGTTCCGAATTCGCCCCGTCGCGGTTCCGTCGACACTTCCGCGACGGGCGGCGGGGGGCGAAGATAACTCAAGAGCGGGTGAGGCGGCTTCCGCTGCCACCTCACCCGCTTGAGGATTTCCGCTCTCGGGCCGAAAGGCCAGGATGGCCTTAGCCGCCGCGTCCGGCGGCACATCCGAAGTAAGCCCGGTTGCGGATTCCGAAGTTTCTGCAGGTTCCGAAGTTGAAGTCCCTGACGTATCGAACAGTTCGAGCTGCCGGTCCCAGTCAACCCGCTTCAGCGGCAGATCGCCGTGATCGACCAGTTCGATTTCGTACATGGGCGAGTCGCCGCGGATCGCGATCAGCCCGGCCGCCCGCAGGTTCTCGAGGCGACGCATGCCCGAGGCGTGCGTGCGGCCCTCGTAGTCGCCCACGGCCGCGGCCGTGACGCCAACCATCCGCCGCCCCATCCACGTTTCCTTGGCCAGGAATTCCCAGGCCCATTTGTCGGCGGCCGACAGCCCCGGCCAGCGGCGGATCTGCTGCTTGGCAGTCTCGATCTCCAGCAGCAGCAAGGCCTCGCGCTGGGGCGTGAGCGTGTCCCTTTCCGGTAGCGGTTGCACCGTCCTGGCTCCCGTCGTGTTCTACAAGTTTGGGCTGGCCCCACTGGCCCGCCGCATGGTGTCCATGAGCCATCACCGCGCCGGAATTGCAAGGCGAGTCCAGCGAATCGGCGTGATCCGCGGCCGCGGCCGAACCGGCGCGGCGGGGCGCTTGCCCGGCTGCCGCTTGATGGGAGCGGCGTGATGGCGGGCTTGCAGTTGCGCCAGCGACGCGAACAGGATCGGTCGCAGCGATTGCCGCAAGGGACCGTCGTTTTGCCAGCCGGCTGGAACCGGGAAACGAAAGTGCGGCAGCACTTCGCACAGCCGCTGCTGGGCGAGCTGGTGATGCCCCGCGTCGCTGGCCGCCATCACGCTGAAAATGGCGTATTGCAGTTCATACGAAAACGACTTGTGATCGTAAAATTTCCGCAGATGAATCAAGATCGGGCCCATGCCCGGGCGCGGCCTCAAGCAGCCGGGATGCACGCCGAAGATCTCCGTCAGCGCGAGGTTCATGTGGCAGCGATGATCGTCGCCGGTGCCCGTCACGCGCGGCAGCAAGGCCACCATGGCCCGATCGTGCCAAGGCGCGTCGGGTTCGCCCGGCCAATCGCGATCCATTTGGCGTTCGCGGCGTTGGCGCACGGTGAGGGTTTTCTTCTGGCTCATGGTTCGTCGCTTCCTTTCTGGGCTTCGTCTTTCGCCCGCTGTGTGGCCGCGTGGACTTCGTGCCGATCGACGGGGATCTCCCTCGGGGCCTCGATCCCGAGGCGCACCTTGTCGCCGCGGATCTCGACGATGCAGACCTCGATGTTCCCGCCGATCACGATCGACTCGTTCCGCTTCCTTGACAGAATCAGCATCCGTTCGTTCCTCCTGAGGTTTCGATCCTTCCAACGAGCGTGCGCTCGCCTCGTGCCAGCGCACGCCGAACCAAAGCTCCTTCAATCTGCCGGCGGCTCCTTGCCGCGATCCTGCTCCCGCTGGCCCTCGTGGCTGGCGAGACTCCTTTGATTGGCCAGCGCGAACGCGCGG
>JAANMT010000669.1_pt1 | contig 37267 bp, 26 predicted proteins | sample 7279711 | NCBI WGS metagenome assembly JAANMT01 (sample SAMN14094538, study PRJNA606508) | bioreactor metagenome | isolation source: A lab-scale SPAN reactor treating ammonium-rich wastewater day 1 | place: Ireland: Galway | collected 2017-01-16 | reverse complement strand
GTACGACGCGCTGGGCAGCGCAGGCGAAGAGGTGCAGCAGGAGTTTGCCTATCACCTGAAGGCCGCGAGGCACCAGAGGCCCGGCCACGCGGCGTGACCCGGCGCCGCGGGCCGTGCGACGGAAGACAAGCCGGGGCAGGGTGAGCCCTGCCCCGCATGGAAAGCCAAGACCGAAGCTGCTAAACGCCGGGGTTACGGAAGGCCAGAAGCGCGCGCTCCAGGGATGCCGTAAAGTGCCGCTTAAGTTCTTCTTCGTCGCGGTCCGCCAAAAGGCCGAGGCTGTGATCGACGTCGACGAAGTCGCGGGCAAAATTCAGGAAGCTGCCCTGGTCGGACGGGGTCAAACCCTCAGCGCGGGCCCGCTCAATGGCCAGCAGGTCGAAGCGATCAAACACCCGGCGCAACGGCAGCGTGTCGCGCGGCTTTGCGCCATAGGCCGGGGGCGTGACAATCTGAGCCATGGGCTGGGGCCCGCCCTCGACGGGGCGGCCGCCCGGATGCTGCAACTCGACATCCTGCGGCTCAAGGCGGGGCCGGGTGCAGCAGCCGCCCTTGAACCCGCGCGACAGGAAGTAAACGGAACCCATCAGGGCGAAAACCACCGGCACGGCCAAGGCGCCTTTGCCTCCATGGGCCAGGCGCATAGCCATGCCAATGCCCAGAAAACCCAGAAGCAGGCTGAACAGGATGCTCAACCACGAAACGCCGCGCGGCTCTGTGTCGCGTTGGGTGCGTTCACGATCCCAAGGGTGCAACATGGCGACCTCCCTTTGCTGAGATGGCGCTCCTGCGCTGCGGGAACCGAGGCAGGCGCGGCAATGCCCTCAGGCAGAATATACCACACCTTGAACGCGCTTGCGGCGGCTTCGATTCAGGCTTTTTCGCCAAATTCTTCGCGAGGGACTGTCAGCATTGGGCGAGATGGCTGGCATGTTTCACGGCATTCACGAAAAGTTCATAGCCATCGCCGTGTTCGCGCTTGGACAAGCGCGTCCATTCGGGATGGTGGAAGTGTCTCACATTGCGCTCGGGGTGAGGCATCAACCCCAGCACCTGCCCTGACTTGGAGCAGATGCCGGCGATGGCCCGTTCGCTGCCGTTGGGGTTGAAGGGGAACTCCTGGGTGGGTCGGCCCGCGCCATCGACGTACTGGAAGACAATCTGGTTGTCGGACTCGAGTTCATCGAGCACGGCGGGCGGCGCGACGAAGCGGCCCTCGGCGTGGGCCACGGGATAGCTGACAATCTTGCGCCCGCTGACAAAGGGCGTGCGCTCGCTGACGATGCGCAGGTCAACCCAGCGGTCGCCGTAACGGCCGGAGAGATTCCACGTCAGGGTGGCCCTTGGCGGGTCGTCGAAAACGTCGCGGCCCGTCAACAGGCCGGCCTTGAGCAGCACCTGAAACCCGTTGCAGATGCCCAGCATCAGGTTGCCGTCCTCGATGTAGCGCTCAATGGCGCTCTTGAGGCGGGTGCGAAGCTGGTTCGCAAACACTACGCCCGAGCCCAGGTCATCGCCATAGGAGAACCCGCCGGGAATGACGACAAGCTGGAACTCCTCAAGGCGCGAAGGCGCGTGAATGAGCTGATTCACGTGAAGAATAGTGGCTTCCGCTCCGGCCTGCTTCAGCGTCCAGGCTGTCTCTCTTTCGCAGTTGGTTCCGGCGGCGCGCAGCACAAGGGCTTTGGGTTTCATGGCGAGGTCTCATGCAGTTCTTTGATTTTAGCAGGGAACGGGCAAAGTGGCAGCCGGTCTGTGCAGGCCGTTCAGAATGGCCGTGCCGGCTCTTTGTGAAGATTTGCCCCGGACTGGTTCAAAGGCCTCACAAGGCTGTGTCAATCTTTGTTGCTTTCCGCCGCTGTCGTTGCCGCACGCCAACCCCGGGCTAACTTCCCGCCCACAAGGACATGCAGGCCCCGCCGCGGAGGCGGGCTAAGCCGGATTCGGGCGGTGTTTGCGTTTCTCGAAACCACAAGGAGAGCATCGATGAAGAATGTCTGGTTGGCGGCAGTGGCGCTCATGGCGTGTGCAGGCCTCTGGGCCGCGCCCGCAAAGGCGCAGTCCAATGAAGTACAGCAGCTGCAGAATGAACTGGCACAACTTCGCGGTGAGATCGACGCCCTGAAGGGCGTGCAGCGCGAAGGCCAGGGCGGTGACGAGGCGATCAAGACCTCACTGAAGAAGGGCGTGTTTGCCTGGGCCACGGAAGACGGCAAGTTCTCGTTGAACATGAACATCCGCGTCCAGGTTCGCCTGACGTACAACGACGAGCGCGGCCAGGACATCGAGGGGCCCGGCGACCCCAACAACGTTGCGGGTCGTTCGACCAACGGCAAGGACTTCTGGAACTTCCGGATCCGCCGCCTGAAACTGAGCTGGACGGGCAACATCTTCGAGAAGGAATACAAGTACGAGGTCGTGCTGCTGGGCCATGAAGGCGGCAACGACATCATCGAGGTGGCTCGCTTCCAGTGGGCGAAGTGGGCCGAGTTCAACGTCAATGTCGGCCAGGCCAAGGTGCCCTACAACTATCAGCAGCTTGTCAGCTCCGGCCGCCAGCAGTTCGTTGACCGCAGCACGGTGGACGCCGTGTTCAACCAGAGTTTCGGCAAGGGCCTTTGGTTCAGCGGCGTGATCGGCGGCGATACCCCCTGGATCAAGTATTGGGCGGGCGTGTTCAACGGCCGCCTGCGCGCGGAGAACGATTTCCGCAACAACGACCGCGCCATCGTGTCAGATGCGTTCAGCAACGGTCCCGGCGCCGTAGATGCCGAACTCATGCCGGCTTTGCGCCTCGAAACCCACCCCCTGGGCAACGTGGCGGATGACATGACGGACTTCCGCGATCGCGAGGCCAGCAAGAAGATCCTGTTCAGCGTGGGCGTAGCCGTGAACTGGTTCATCAGCCGCTTCACCAACACGGCCCTTCGCCCGACGGGCGCCAGCCCCGGCTCCGGCCGCTCGCGCACCGGCCAGGACACCATCAGCCTCACGCTGGACGGCCACTTCCGCTTCTATGGCCTGAGCGTGAACATCGAGTGGCACCACAGGCACACCGAGTTCCACAACTTTGGCCCCCTCGAGGGCAACGGCATCACCCGCAACCGCAACCGCCCCGGCGACCTGACGGATAACGGCTTCCTCATCGAAGTCGGCTTCTTCATCCTGCCCAAGCAGCTCGACGTGGGCGTGCGCTTTGCCATGGTGGACAGCGATGAATTCTGGCTCAACGGCAGCCAGAACAAGCCCAACGGCATTCGCCCGGATAACACGGAAATCGGCCTCGTCGTCGGCTATTACCTCGCGGGCCACAGCCTCAAGATCCAGGCTGACTTCACCTACGTGACCTACCAGCTTGTCGTCAACGCGGGCACGGTTCCCTCACTGCCCACGGGTTCCTCGACACCCTCGCGCAGTGCCAGCAGCATCGCCAACGACAACAGCGACTACCTGAACGTCTGGCAGTTGCGCATTCAGCTCCAGTGGATCTTCTAGGTTGAGCTGCAAGACCCAGGCCAGTGCCGGGCGGACCTCGGTCCGCCCGGTTTTATTTGTCAGGACTCCGAAGGCGGCGTAACTCTACGCGGAAGGCCGAACCCCAGCGGCCACGACTTCGGAGACATCATGTTCATTCGCTCAAGAACCGCCGCGCTCGCGGCGGTCATGGTCTTGCTGTGCCCGTTGCACGCCCAGGACACCAAGCCGGGGGAGAGTCCGGAGGGAAAGCCCCATGAAGCGCCGCCCATCAAGGTGACCACGCCCCAGGGCAGCGCCAGCGAACGCGTGGCAACGCCGGAAAGTGTCACGATACTCGACCAGCGCCAGGTGGAGGAGCGCAACGTGGGTCAGGCTCCGGACCTGCTGGACGGCGCGACCGGCGTCTTTATCCAGCATACGGCGGCGGGCCAGGGGTCACCCTTTGTTCGCGGGTTGACCGGCAAGCAGATTGTCGTGCTGGTCAACGGCGTGCGCTTCAACAACTCGATCTTCCGCGCCGGGCCCAACCAGTACTTCTCAAGTCTTGACGGCCACAACATCGTGCGCATCGAGATCGTACGCGGACCTTCAAGCGTGCTTTATGGCTCCGATGCACAGGGCGGCGTTATCAACGTGTTCACGCGCAAGCCCGCAGTCGACGTTTTCGACTACACCTTCGGTACGCGGGCCCGCTACGCCAGCGCCAGCAACGAGCGGCGTGGCAATATCTTCGGTGCAGTGGGAGGGTCGGGCTTTGGGGCCCTTGCCAGCGCCACTTACTCCGACGTGGACCTGCTAAATGGAGGTGCGGGCATCGGACGCCAGCCCAAGACCGACTACGAGGAGTGGGGGGCCTATGGCGCGGCCAGCGCCCGCTTCGGCAAGCATCGCATCGACTTCACGTACAGCCACTTCGAGCAGATCAACCTGAACCGCACCGACGCCGTGACGACCTGGGTGGCCAACCCCTCCATACTTCCCGGCGGCGGAACCCAGAGTCGCGAGATCCAGAACCTGTTCGCCAAGCAGGGCGATGACATGGCTATCTTGCGCTGGGAGTGGAACCCCGGCACGCTGCTGGAGCAACTCTATGTAAACGCCAGCTACCACCGCGTGCAGGAGGACTTGCTTCGCACGCCGCGCAGTGCCACGCCGACGCGGCGCAATCAGGGCTTCAATGTGCACACGTTTGGCCTGAGCGCCCTGGCGGTGCTCAACTTCGGCGAATGGTCGCGAGTCAGTGTCGGGGGTGAGGTCTACCACGACATCGTCCATTCGCGCCGCAGCGACCAGAATCTCGTCACCGGGGCCGTGACTTCCAATCCGCGGCTTGATGATCGCGGACAGTTTCCGGACTGGAGCCTCTACTCCAGTTTTGGCGTTTATGCCCAGGACGAAATCCGCCTGGCGGATGACCTGCTGCTGATCCGGCCCGGCGTGCGCTACTCCGGCTTTCGCGCCCAGGCCGACCTCGATAAGTCGTTTTCGTCGCTCGACGGCGTCAACGAGTACTACGGAGACCTCACCGGCGCGCTGGCCTTCCTCATCCGTCCCATCGACGAGTTCTCCATTGGCGTCAACCTGGCGCGCGGCTTCCGGGCGCCCAATCTCGACGATCTGGCCGCCAGCAAGGGCACGGGCGCCGGCAACGAGATACCCAACCCGGACCTCGAACCCGAAGATCAATGGAGCACCGAACTCTCTGTCAAAGGCTATGTTCCCACGCGCAGCCCCGAGTCGGCCGCGCCCCACTGGATCAGTGGCAACGCCGCGGTCTTCTTCAGTTACTTCGACAATGCCTTCCGCCGCATCAACACCACGTTCAACGGGAGCGGCGTGGTGCAGTTCGACAACAGTGGCCGCTATCGCATCTATGGCTTTGAGGCCGAGGTCAGCTGGTTCATAGGTCCGGAGCTTGGCCTCTTCGGGTTGCCCGCCGACCACATTTTCTTCGAGGGCGACGCCTTGGGCATCATTGCCAACTTCACCTGGACGCGCGGCGACGACATCAAGAACGATGAGCCCGTCAGCCGCATTCCCCCGCTGATGACCGAGGTGGCCCTGCGCTATGAGGCCATGCGCGGCAAGGTCTACGTTGAGCCCTACCTCCAGTTCGTGGGGCGGCAGGACCAGCTGGCTTCGGGCAACAAAGGTGACGTGCGCTTTACGCCGCACGACGAAGCCAGCTATGTGCTGTTTGGCCTGCGCGCGGGATGGTATCCCGTGCGCAATTTCAATCTGAACCTGAACATCCAGAACATCGGCAATCGTGCCTATCACGGGCTTGGCAACGGCACCTTCGGGCCGGGGACGAACGTCATCTTGTCTGCGGAACTGAAGTGGTAGCCTGTCAGGCAATAGACCGACGGGGAACCAGTGGGCATGTCGGCGCCAAGTCGAGCGAGTCGATTTGTGGTCATGTCCGCAGCTCTGCACGGGGCGGCCCTGGTGCTGACACTCTCGCTCGTGTCAGCGCCGGCGCCGACCGCCATAGGCGCGGCCGTGGCCCGCTTCAACACCACCTGCGAGAGCGCGCTGAGCGCCGCGAACACGGCGCCAGGTGCCCTGTGTCCCTTGCCCGCGCCGTCCGTCAGCCACAGCCCGCTGGCGCCGCCCTCCATCATGTTCCGCGAGGCGGCTCCCCAGGCGGAGCCTGCGGTGGAAGTGCCGGCCGAGCCCGAGGCCTTCGAACCCTTCACAACTCCGGCGCTCCCGGAGTCTCCTGCTCGCCTCGATCTTCCCTCAAAGCGCGAGGGCGACCCTCGGACAACGGACGCGGCACAGGGCCCCGGGAAGAGTGTCGAAAGCCCGGCCCCCACTGCGCGAGGGGCCGGCGACACTACTCGCGGAGAGTATGTTCCCCCTGCCCTGCTTTCGTGGAATGTTCCGCGCAGCGTGCGGCGCGGCTTTAGGGGCCGGGTGGTGGCACTCATTGAGGTGGACGCCTCCGGACAGGCCACCAGCGTGCGGCTGGAGGCCGGAACGGGAAACCAGACCTTCGACGCCCGCCTGAAGGAAGCGCTCCAGCAGGCCAGGTACGAGCCGGCCCGGCTGAAAGGCAAGGCTGTGGGGCGCTCGCTGCTTCAGCCCATAGACTTCAATTGACGGTCAGGGCGAGGGCGTGGGGTGGCCCGGCGCGGGCGGGAAGCGGCCGCTATCGGTCTGGATGGCGCGGATCGCATCTGTGACCAGCAGGTCCAGATAGCCCAGATAGGTCTGCTTGAACATGAGCGGGTCAAACTGGCCGGGGAACTCCCGGGCCAGGGCATTGAGGACCTGCTGGCATGCCTGGGGCGAGCACTTCAGGTCTCGCTTGAGCATGGTGTTCAGGGTAATGCGGGTCTGGGCCACTCCGGGGACCATGCCAAGCGTCCTGGCTATCACTTCGCGCACACGCGGAAAATAGATATCGAACTTGGAGAGCGAGCGGCTCTTCACGCTGACGGCCGGCTTGCCGACGCCGGGGCCGGCCGCGCCGCATTTGAGGCAGGCAATGGCCACAGGGGACGCCAGGCAGGCAAAGCAAGACGAGCAAAGCGGGTAGCGCCTGGCCAGGTCTTCCACGCGCAGGTCCATGGGGGCGAGATGGGCGCACTCGCGCAGACACTTGGCCGCGCCGAGCATGTCCTCAAGCTGAATCAGCGCCTCGGTGCGCTTGATCCAGAGATCGAGGTCTTCAGGCCGGCGTTTGAGGGCGTTGGCTGTGGCCTTGACCACACCTTCGAAGTTGCCCACCCGTGCCAGCATGTCGGCCAGCAGGCGCCAGGTTTCAATGTGGTCGGCTGCGGCAATGGCCACCTGGCCGAGCGTGGCCGCGATCTGGCAGCGCTCGCGGAAGGCTTTGTCGTCGTCGCCCTGGATGCGTTCAAAGGCAAGGCGGGCGAGTTCGGTTTCCAGTGTGGCCGCATCGAGCTCGCGTGCCTGGGCGAGTTTGGCCCGCGCCTCGGACGCGTCGCCGCGCAGCCGGGCCCGCTGGTGGTCGGCGATGAGTTTCAACACGCTGTCGCGGTACTCGGGCATGGAGCTGCTCGCTGCCTCCTACCAGTCGACGACTTTGCCGCCGAGGCCGTCGATGGTCACGATGCGCAGGTTGGAACTGCCCTGTTCGCGCATGAAAATGCGCCAGAGCGGCACAAACACCGGCTCAATGCGCCGGGGCGAGGCCTTGAAGCGCTGCTTGAAGCTCTGCTTCACGACGGCTTCGTCGTGGCGCTGCCTGAATTCGTTCTCGTCGAAGTTCAGGTCGCCCGGGGGCTGCTCGACGAAGGTGGCGACACCGTCGAGGTCCTTCACGTCACTGGCGTGCTCTTCCGGTTTGTCCTCAAAGCGCATGCCGTCCGAGGGTCTGTAAACCAGTACGCGCAGGCTTCGCGGGTGCAGGTAGACGCAGCCCAGTTTCTCCTCGTGGGACTGGCCGAAGAGGCGGTACAGGATCATGCGCGTGACCTTTTCCTGGAATTCGAGCCGCAGCAACATGCGGTACTCGAGCTTGAGGCTTTCCACGGTTTCATCGACGCCGACGAGACCCAGAGTCTTGGTCTTGCGCAACGATTCGCCAATGCGTACGGCCTGGTCCTTGGTGACGGTGCAGAGCGCCACGCGCACGGGCTTGTTCAGCCCCAGGTCCGGGCGCAGGCCCGTAGCGCGCGCGAAGTAAACGCTGGCGCGGCCTTCCTGAAAGGCCGCGGCCTGGCCTTCCTTCACCAGTTCGCGCAGCAGATTGCGCGCTTTGCCCTCGCCCACGCCGAGGCGGTCTGCGAACTCCCGCGCCGTCATGGAAGGCTTGCCGGCCAGGCGCCGCGCATACTCCTCGAGTTCGGCCTGTCGTTTGGCGCGAGCTTCTTCTTCGCTCATGCCGCGCTCAACGTCGTCCGGAACATCTTCAGCTTCGGCTTCATCACCCGTGTCATCGTCCGGACGTGGTGTGCGCGATGACGGCGTGCTGCCGACGGCCAGGGGCTCGGCCGCGTCCCCATATGCGGGTTCGGCGCCCTCGTCGTCGACCTCGTCTGTGTCGTCGGAGGCGGGGCCGGTGAGTACGGTGGTGCTGGCGCTGGCGTCAAGCTGGGTGCCGCGCACGGCGCGCTCCAGCCCGGCAAATCGCTCGCGCCAGCGCTCGTCGGTCAGTTTCTCGATGCGGTCTTCATCCAGCGTCTTGTGCTGGGTGTAGAGCCAGCGGGTACGCATGCGGAGCGTGTCGTCAAACTCGTCGGGGCACAGGAACATGAACTGGCCGGGCTTGAGCGCCGGCAGCTCTTCCATAATGGATTCGACGTTCTCGGGGTCCAGCGCCTTGACCGTGGGCTGGACCTTCTTCTGGTCCTGCCTGGTGGTGAGGCGTCCAAGGCCCCAGGTGCCGAACTGGGCCATGGCCTTGTAGTCCACGTCGCCGGGGTTCTGGGTGGCCATGAGGCAACACACGCCGTACTTGCGCGCCTGTTTGAACAGTACGCTCAGCGAATCCTTGCAGGCAGGCTTGCGTACCGGCGGAATGAACGGCGCGACCTCATCGATGTAAAACAGCGCCTGGGGCTCGGAGCTGGGATGCTTGAGCATCCAGTCGTAGAGCTGTTCAACCAGGGCGGCCACGAAGAACTCCTTCTCCTCCTGGCTTGATAGCGTGTTGAGGTAAATGACGCTGACACGCGTCTTGCCCGGCAGGGCCGCGCTGTGCTCGCCCTTGCCCAGCAGCAGGTCGATGTTGAGCGGAATGCCTTCATGGAAGAGCACCCGTCGCGCGCCCACATCCAGCCGCGCCAGCTTCTTGCAGGCGCCGGCAATCTTGGCGGCGTCAGCGTACTTGGTGTAGGGCTTGAGCTGCCCTTCATCCATTGAAGCCAGGTGGTGGGCGAACTCCTCCAGGCTGCGCGGAAAGCGCTTGGCCTGGTGCAGGTCGGAGAGTGCGCGGTCAAACACTGCCACCAGGCCCTCGCCGTCGTCGCTGTCCAGTTTGTAGCCCAGCAGGCTGACGATCATGGTGGCCGCGCTGGTGACGGCGCGCACGACTTCAGCGGGCTCCAGGCCCGAAAGTTCGAGGTTCAGGGGATCGGCGCTGACGGCCACGCCCTTGCGCGAGGCCGGCGTGAACACGACAACATCGGCCTTGCTTTCATAGAGGCGGGCCAGCCCCGGGTCTACGCCCTTGTCGCGCAGGGTCTGGGGTTCATCGGTGGCCAGTGCCAGGGAACAGAGGTCGCCCTGCGGGTCGATGCAGATGGCCGGAATTCCCTGGAGCACACACTCTTCAACGATGGCCTTGCACAGCACGGTCTTGCCGCTTCCCGATGAACCGAGGGCCATGACGTGGCGCAGCAGCGTGCCGTGCCCCAGTTCGATGGCCTGAGGTGGCTCTGCCTCATCAGGCTTCTGTCCCACGGTGTCGCGTTCAAAGCCCAGCAGCAGGTTCTCGGGCGGCGTCGGCAGGGGCGGCTGCGAAAGTGTGGTAGCGCTGGGGTCGAAGGCCGCCGTGGACAGCGGGTCGGCGTTCTGGGCGGGCTGTTTGCGCAGCTCTCGCGTGTTAGGAATGGTGAACTCCGGGCGCGAGGCCGGAGGTTTTTTGAGTGGGCGTTCTTTGTCGGGCATGGAGCGCCAAGTTTAGCGTGGTGAAGCTCGCGGCACCACTGAGCCGGTTTTTGCGCGTTGCGCCGCCCGGGCTGGCTAGACTGCGCGCCGGACCGGGGAGGCAAACATGGCAAGGCGCACGACGATTCGGGATCTGCACAAGGCCGCCCAGGATGGGCGCAAACTGAGCATGGTCACGGCCTACGACGCATACTCCGCGCGGCTGGTGGACGAAGCCGGTATCGATATGGCGCTGGTGGGCGACAGCCTGGGCACCACCGTTCAAGGCCGGGAAAACACCCTGGCCGTGACCCTCGAGCATACGCTTTACCACACGGAGATTGTTGCGCGCTGCACCCGACGGGCCCTGGTGGTGGCCGACATGCCCCTGGGCAGCTACCAGTGCGGCGAGAACGCGGCGGTGGCCAACTGCATTGCCTGCATCAAGGCCGGCGCCCAGGGCGTCAAGCTTGAAGGCGGGGTACGGGTGACGCGGCTGGTGCAGCGCCTGACGGCGGCCGGTGTGCCGGTCATGGGTCACCTGGGCTTCACGCCCCAGAGCATCCACGCCACGAGCGGGCCGCGCCTGAACAAGGCGGCTGAAACGCTTCTGGCCGACGCCAGGGCCCTGGCCGAGGCCGGAGTGTTTGCTCTGGTGCTGGAAATGGTGCCCGCCCAGATCGCCCGCGAGATCACAGCCGTCTGTCCCGTGCCGACCATCGGAATCGGCGCGGGTCCCCATTGCTCCGGTCAGGTGCTGGTGTTCTTTGACATGCTTGGCTATGCGCCCGAGTTCTCCCCGAAATTCCTCAAGCGCTACATGCAGTTCCATGAGCAGGCCCTGGCCGCGCTGAACCAATACCGCTCGGAAGTCGAGGCCGGCAAGTTCCCCGGCGAAGAGCACAGTTACTAGCGGGGCAGTGCCGGGGCCGCTGCTAGACTTTCGCCATGGGCGCCGATACGGCCTATCAGTTCTCCCATGCGCTGCTGCGCGAGGCGGCTTACCAGCTTCAGCTGCCCAGCAGCCGCGCGCTGCTCCATGCCGCGGCCCACGACCTGTTGCTGGAGGAGCCCGAATTCCGCGACGCGCTGGCCTTTGACCTGGCCGAGCACGCGCGCCTGGCTTTGGCCGACCCTGAACTGCCGGAGCATCTGCGCTCGCGTCTGCGACTCGCCGAGCCCCGGCATCTGGCCAATGCTGCGGCCGTGGCCCGCCGGGACTTCCGCAACGCCGACGCCAAGGCCCTTTTGCTGCGCCTGTCGAGCCACGAGGCAGCCTCGCCTAGGCAACGGGCCGACGCGCTGGTCAAGCTGGGCATCACGTGCATCACGCTGGGCCAGAATGACCAGGCCCCCGCGTACATCCGGCAGGGCATCCAATGGAGCGAGAGCGAGCCTTTGGGCGTGCGTGCCGGCATGCTCGTGGAGGCCGCCACGGCCCTTGGAGTCATCCACCGCATTGAGGACGTCGAGGCCATATGTGCGCAAGCTGCGCCCCTGGCGGAGGCCGGGGGCGGCCTTGATGTGCAGGTGGACCTGCTGATTGCCTGGTCCATTGCGCGACAGCAGCAGCAGCAATGGCAGAGCGCAGGGGAGATGCTGCAGCGTGCCCTGACCATCGCCCAAGAGGGGCACGATCCCAAACGGATCTTGGCCGTGCGGAGCAATCTGGGCATCCTCGCCATGCACCTTGGCCAGAACGCCGAGGCTGAACGCATACTCCAGGAGGTCATCAAGGAGGCCTCGGCGGCCCATGACCTGTCGCTGCTCTGCACGGCCACCGGGAACCTGGGCAATGTCCGCAACAAGCAGCGGAGATACGAAGAGGGACGCCTGCTGCTTCTGCAAGGCATTGAGCTGGCTCAGCAACTGGGTGACCGGAGGCGAGAACTTGTTCACCTCGGCAACCTGGTCACGTCAGTCAAGCAGCTGGGAGAGCGTCGGCAGGGCCGCGTGCTGGGAGCGGAGGCGTTGAACCGCGCGCGCGAGGCGGGAAACCTCCATTCGGTGGCCATCAACGCGGGCAACCTCGCTGTGAGCCTGCATGAGGAGCACTACTACGATGAGGCACTTGGGTACTATCTCGAGGCGCTCAGTGCCGCCAAGGGGTGCGGCGCTCTCTCGCTGGTAGCCCTCTGGCAGGTTCACTTGTCGCTGCTGGGCACCCTGAGTTCCGACCACGAGCTGGAACAGCACTACCGGGAACTCGCCCGCCAGACCTATCATTCGCTGGGGCAGAAGCTCGAGGACAGTATCTATCCCGAAGCCTATCGCAGCACGCTGGCCGAGCGGCAGTTGATCGACGAGATCGAATCGAGGCTTCGCGGGCAGCGCGAGACGTAACAGGCGGCCAGGTCACGGGGCACCCATGAAGGCTGAAGAAGCCTACATCTTCCGGCACGCCCTCCTGCGCGACGCGGCCTATCAGCTCCACATGCCCGCGGATCGCGCGCGTCTTCACCGCCTTGCCCTGGACATCCTGGAAAGCCTGCTCCCCGAGCCCGACCTGGAGCTTCTGGCGCTGGAGCTGGCCGAACATGCCCAACACGCGCAAGCGGGCCAAAGTGACGACTCCCTGTCGCGACGGGAAATTGCCTATCTGCAACGCGCGGCGGCCCATGCCGCCCGGCACTACCAGTGCCGTCGCGCGCTGGATATCTACGAGCGCCTGTGCCGGCACCCTCATGGCGCGGAATTCCGCCCTCAGGCCGAACTCGAGGCGGCGTTACAGCAGATCCACCTGGCGGACTGGGCCAGTGCGGCCAAGCGCCTTGAGCGCCTGTTGGGCGACGGGGCGCGCCTGCCGGGTGAACTTCTGCATCGGGCGCGCATTGATCTCGCCCGCTGCTATTACCGTCTGGGCAGCTTCAAAGAGCTGGATGATCTCGCGGAGCAGATTCTGGGAGAGGCGTCGGGGGAAAGGCGTGCGGAGGCCGCCCTTGCGCTCGTGATCCCATTCCTGGAGCGCGGTCGGCGGGAGGAAGGCACAGCCCTGCTTGAGGAGGGAATCGAACTTGCGCGCTGCCACGGCCTCGCCGGACTGGAGGCCGAGGCTCTCATGCTGCGAGGCACCCTTTGCCTTGAGGCCGGAGACATGGAGAGGGCGCGACACTGGCTGGACGAAGCCCTGGCCCGGCAGCGCCGGCTGGGAAACCTTCAGGGTGAGGCGAAGGCACTGATGGATCTTTCGCGCCTCCATCACACCCGGGGCGACCGCGTGGCCGCCGAGAAGCTGGCATCAGAAGCCCTGTCCATTTACGAGCGCCTTGGCCTGCAGGCGGATATTGTGGCGGCTTCCGGGCGTGTGGCGGGCATGATTCGCATGCAGGGCCGCTACGAGGAGGCCGAGCCCCTTGCTTTGCGCGGCCTGGATGTCGCGCGCGAGCTGGGCGACGCCATGGGAGAAATGAGCGCCCTGGTCAATCTGGGCGGCCTGTACAAGTACACGGGCAAATTCTCGCGCGGCGAGGACTGTTATCGCCGCGCCCTGGTCATTGGCCGGCGGCTGGGCTTTCCGCGTATGATGGGACACGTCAAGGCGAACTTTGCCCAGTTGCTGCACTTCATGGGCAAGCTGGACGAAGCGCAAAGCGAGTTCGAAGAAGGGCTGGCGCTGTTGGAAAAATCCCCGGACCGCGCGGTGCAGGCCATCCAGTCCGGCCGCTTTGCCGCGCTGCTCAAGCAGCGGGGGGCGGTGCCGCGTGCCGAAGCACTCATGAAGTTCGCCCGTGAGGTTCTGACAGAAGTAGGGAACACCACGGACCTCCAGGCCATCGAAGCCGCTTATGCCGACGTGCAGCCTCCGACGACGGCGTAACCGGCCCGGACTCCTGCAGGGTGTCGCGTGGCGCGGCAGCCCGTGGCCGCAGTGACTGTGTTGGCTTGCGCCGGCCCCTTGCTATGCTTCTGCGGACTTGACGAGTCCAAAATTGTGACAGCGCGGCTGAGCCGCACTACTGAAAGGAAGACACATGCCTGTTCGTTCATCATCCGCCGAGTGGAAGGGCACGCTGAAGGAAGGTAAGGGCACCATGAAGCTGGGCTCCGGTGCCTTTGAGGGCCAGTACTCGTTCAGCACCCGATTTGAAGAGGGCAAGGGCACCAACCCCGAAGAGCTGATTGCCGCCGCCCATGCCGGCTGCTTCTCCATGGCCCTGTCAAACATTCTGGGCCAGGCCAATTTCAAGGCCGACAGCATCAAGACCGAAGCCAAAGTCACCATCGAGAAGGTCGCTGAGAAGATGACCGTGACCAAGATTCACCTCAGCACGGTTGCCAAGGTGCCCGGTATTGATGCCAAGACTTTTGAGGCCAAGGCCAACGACGCCAAGAACGGCTGCCCCATTTCGCGTCTGCTCGCGGCCGCGCAGATCACGCTCGATGCCAAGCTGGCCTAGCGGGTCGCTGATACCCGATGCATCCCCCAGAGGGGCGACGGTGGCGTCGCCCCTTTGCCTTGCGGGCAATCGCGAGGCCGCAGACCGTCGCGCTCAATCAAATTTCAGCGAGTTGAGGAAGACCCCGAATTGCGACGGCTGGTCGCGACGCACGCCGGAAAGGGCAATGACGTACACCCGGCCTTGCCGCACCAGGATGGCGACCTCGTTGCGGTCGTGTTCGCCGACGTGAATGTCAGCGCGGAGCGCCAGGACGTCTCCGACTTCGACCCAGTCGCGGCTGACGAGGCGGCCCTGCTCGGCCATCAGGTCCAGGCCGCGCTCGGGGCTGTAAGCGGCTTCGCGGCCGTCGGCACCACGCAAGTCAAACCAGGAAATTTCGAACTGAGCCTTGCCCTGTGTGCAGCGCAGTACGTGAAGCCGGCGCTCGCCCACCATGGTCTGAACAGCCAACACCTCTGCTCGGGGCGCGGCGGGAAAGCGCGCGGCGAAGCGGCCCGAATCGGAGTGCACGTCCGTCCAGTCGGCAGGGTCCGACGTATCGCCGGTGACCAGGGGAGCCACCACAAAGGCGCCCACAAGCCCGGCAAACACAATGGCCGCCGCGGAAAGCAGCAGGGCGGTCAGGGGCCAGCGCGATCTGGTCTGAGGCACGGCGGGTGGGGGCGGGCCCTTTTCGCCCGAGTCCAGATAGGAGTCCACGCCGGCGACGCCCAGCGGAATGCCGCAATGATCGCAGAATGTTGCCCCAGGGCGCGTTACGCTGCCGCACTGGATGCAGGGCGTGGCGATGTCGGCACTGGCCATGGGTCCAGCATAGCCTCAGGGCCTGGCCGGCCAACCCGGCACCCAGGCGGTGTGTCCGTTGATTCAAGCTGGTGGTCTGGGGCATGACGGTAGGGCCATGCGGCGCTACACTGGCCCCTTGCTTATCCGGAAACTGGCATGGCACTTGGTTTCTTCAAGAAGAAGGCAGATCCCCAGACGCCGCCCGAGGCACCGCCCGAGAAAAAGGGTGGGGGCTTCTTTGGGCTGTTCAAGAAGAAGGACGATGCCGGCGAACCCCGGGAGGCTGCCCCACCCGCTCCTCCGCAGCCGGAGGCGCCCGAGACGCAAGCTGAGCCTGCGCCCGAGAAGAAGGGCATTTTCGCGCGGCTGACCAAGGCCATTTCCAAGACCTCCATGATCTTCCGGCGCAAGGTCATGGGGCTCGTGGGTCTGGGCAAGAAGATTGACGCTGAAACGCTCGACAAGCTCGAGGAAGCCATGCTTGAGGCTGACCTCGGCGTTGCGACGACTGAACACCTCATGGAAGTCCTGCGCGGCGCCTGGAAGAACGCCACCATCGAAACCACGGACCAGATTGTTCCTTTTATCCGCAAGGACCTCAAAGAACGCCTGACCCGGCGCGGCAACTCCATCAGCTATGCTCCCAGCGGACCCACGGTGGTGCTGGTGGTGGGCGTCAACGGGGTAGGCAAGACCACGAGCATCGCCAAGATTGCGCGACACTTCGTGCGTGAAGGCAAGAAAGTGGTGCTGGCTGCCGCGGATACCTTCAGGGCGGCCGCCGTGAAGCAACTGCAGACCTGGAGTGAACGTATTGGCTGCGAGGTGGTGGCCGGAGCCGACAAGGCTGACCCTGCGTCGGTCGCTTACAAGGGTGCTGAGCGCGCCCTGGAACTCAAGGCTGATGTGCTGCTGGTGGACACCGCAGGGCGGCTGCACACGCAGAAGAACCTGATGGATGAACTCACCAAGATTACGAAGGTGCTGGGTAACAAGATTCCCGGCGCGCCCCATGAAACCATTCTCGTGCTGGATGCCACCACAGGCCAGAACGCCGTAACTCAGGCCGAGATGTTCAAGGCTGCCGCCAGCGTGAGCGGGCTGTTTCTGGCCAAACTCGACGGCACGGCCAAGGGTGGCGCCGTGCTGACGATTAACGAGAAGGTGGCGGTGCCCGTGAAGTTTGTCGGACTCGGGGAGGGCTTCGACGACATTCAGCCGTTTAATGCTGAAACCTTTGTGGATGCGCTGTTTAACATCGAAAACGGTGACACCGGCAGCGACGCGGCATGATCCGCGGAGGCTCGATGATCTCCCAGCCAGCACGACTCGTGTCGGACCTGCTTGCGGCCAACGCCGGTTCCGTCAACGCATTCATGAAGCGCTTTGGGCCTGAAGTCGTGGACTATGCTACAGCCCTGATCCCGGCGCGTGACGGGGCCTTTGAGCCACTGGTCGAGGACATTCTGGTCGATGCACTGGCACAAATCCGCGCCGCGGAAACCGGCAGCGATGAGGCCCTGCGCCGGTTTGTGCTGGAGTGCGCCTGCCGCACCCTGCGCGCGCGCCACAAAGAGGTGCTGGCCCAGGGTCCCGATCCCCGCAGCTTGAAGACAAGTTATCGGCACGGCGAGGTTCTCAGTGAGTTGAACATGTCCGAGGCGCAGTTGGCGGCCGCCGTGAGCGAGGGAGTCATCCGGGCCTTTCGTGAAGACGACACCACCAAGTTCCGCGCCGAGGACTTGCGGGCCCTGATGAAGCGGCAGTCCGGGTCGCTGGCCTGTATTTCCGCGGCGGAGCGCGAACTGCTCTGCCTTCAGTTCAGGCTCGGCATCGAGCCCGAAGTCATTGCACGCTGGACGGGCCTTTCTCCCGCCGAGGTGGAAGACCGCACCGAAGGCGCCTGCCGGGCGCTGGTCAGGGCGGGCGTGTTGTCGGAGAGTCTGGGATGAGCGATGCCGACAAACAGCGCGACACTACGATTCGCCGCTACCTTCAAGGGCGCCTGAAGGACGACGAGACGGCGCGCTTTGAACAAAGCGTCGTGCGGGACAAGGTGGCCCAGGCCAGGTTGGATGCCCTGCGCAACCAGTCTCTGAAGCTGCGCGAACTGTTTACATTCCCACCCTTTGACCTTTCGCGCGTACAGGTGAATGTGCGGGCGCGCAACCCGCACAAGGCCGTGGGCATTCCCCCGGCCGCGGCCCTGCTGCTGCAGGCGGCGGGTATGGTGGCCATGTTCGTGCTGTTTCACACCATGGGCGCCTACATCGCCCCTCCCGATGTGCGGCTGGAGCGCGCTGAGGGTCGTATTCTCGTGGATTCGCGGCCGCAGTCCCCTCAGGCCTCGGGCCGTCTGGTGATGAACCAGCAGGTGCAGACCGCTCTGGGCGCCCAGGCTACGTTGGTCTTCGACCAAGGTAACCGCGTGAGCCTCGCGGGAGACACGGCCGTGATAGTGCGTGAGCCGCGCGAGAAGGTGCGCCAGGTGCTGGAGCTGACCAAAGGCGAGGTCTGGGCGCGCTTTTCCTCGGCTGACGGCCGCTTTGCCCTGATCTTCGACCGCGGAGCGCGCGAAGTGGCGGGTACGGCTGCCGAGTTTGATCTGGCCGGCGGCGAGCGCGCCCTGCTCCTGCTGCCGGAGAACTACCAGACCCAGGCGGCCCGGCCCGTGGCCGTGCTGCGTGTGTTCCGTGGTTCCGTCATGGTCCATAGTGGTGAGCGTGCGGACCGGGTGGTGCGCGGCCAGTGGGCGGTGTTTGAGGCGGGGGGGGCCGTCACTACGGGCCCGCAGCAGGGTGAGAATTTCCAGCTCCTGCGCATCGACGCCAATGAGCGCTTCAAGGATCAGTTGCACTGGCTCAATACCTCGGAGTTTCCGCTGCGCGCCGAGCATAACGTGATTGAGCTCGAGCGCCGCCTGCGCGAGGCGGCAGCCGCCCTGCTGGAGTATCGCAGCCGCCATGTGTTGCGGGACGCCGATCGCGAGATTGAGGCTTTCGAGAAGCAGTTGGCCGACGAGATCCAGGCTGCCAAGTTCCGGCTGGCCGCGGGCAACGCCCGCGACCCCAGCGAGCTTCCCGTCTCGGGCCCCCTGCGCATGACAGACGAGCAACTGGCCGCCGGCGAAGAGTTCATTCTGGGTGCTATTGCAAACTGGCGCCGCAGACCCAACACCTACCCAAGTCTCGGGGCCGCCGGTATGACCCTGCTGGCCCGCGTGCAGAGCCTTCAGGAGCAGATGGCGGAGCTGGATGCCCGCCGCGCCCAGGCCATCGTGCGCCTGCAGGAGATCGAGAAACTGGAAGCGGCCATGGCTGCGCAGGACGAGGCCATCAAGAAGCTGATGGAATCTTCGAGCTACGACCCTAAGGGTGAAAAGCGCGCTGAGTTGACCCGGCAGATTGAGGCCCTGCGCGAAACCGTCCGCAAGGCGGCGGCTGCCAAGGCCGAGGCCGACCTCATCAGGGTCAAGCTCGGGCAGCTTGAAGACCAGTCCGATGATCTCAAACGCAAGCGCGTTCCGTTGCAGGAGCGACTGGACAAAGCCGTGAAGCTGCAGGCGGACATCAAGGCCAAGCAGAAGGCCAGCGTTTACACGGCGGAGAAGCTCGCCGATTGCAAGGCCGCCTACGAAGCGGCCCAGGCCGAAGAACCCAAGGCTGACATCGCGCTGGCCGGCGCCCGCGAAGACGAGGCCGGCGCCAGAAAGGCGCGTGAAGCGGCCGGGGCTGCGCGCGCTTCAGCACAGGAATCACTAAATGCCGGCAAGGTCGAACACAACCAGGCCGGTGACGCCCTGCTTGAGGCCGTGCTCAAGCGTGACGCCGCCCGCCGTGCCCTGGAGGGGGCCCAGGCCGAGGTCGACCGGTTGCAGGCCGAGCTGGACAAGCTGCCCGAAGGCGAGCGCGAAGGCAGCGAACTCAAGAAACAGCTGGATGCCGCAAAGGCTGACGCGGCGGCGAAGCAGAGTGCGCTGGACGAGGCCGTCAAGGCGGCCGAGGTCGCGCAGAAGAAGGTGGATGCGGCCACCGCAGCGCTGCCGGGCCTGGAAGCCGCGCTGAAGCTGGCTACGGAGTCGGCGGCCAAAGCGGAGGAGGCGGAGCAGAGGGCGGTAGAGGCCGTGGCCCAGGCGGAGGCGCGGGTGACAAAGGCCGCTGAAAGCCTGGCCAGGACGCAGGCCGAGCTGGCCGCCATGGAATCGGCCAAGGTCGAGTGGGAGGCGCTGCAAAAGCAGTACGGTGAAGCCACCGTGGAGTACGAAAAGGCGCTCTGGGAAGTGGAGGACAACGACCTGGCCCAGGCGGATCTGGAGCGCAGAATCGAGCCGCTGCGTGCCGATCTGGCCGCCCAGCAGAAGATTGTCGAAGAAGCCGACGCGGCCAAGGTCCGCAGCGATGAGCTAAGAGTGGAGCGTGACAAGAGCCAGGCCGTGGATGATGACATCGCACGGCGCAGCCAGGCTCGCGCCGTGCTGGCCAAAGAGCGTGATGCCGTGGCGTCGTCGCAACTGGTGAAGGATCGTGCCAAGATGGATGCTGAGTTCCGACAGTTCTCAATCGAACACGGAGCGCTGGACTTCACCCGGGCGCGGGCGCTTGAGGAAGACCGCCAGCTTTCGTTGAAGCAGAAGCAGGCCCTGGAGCTGTATGCCAAGGCCGAAGCCGAGACCCAAAAGCGCATGGTCGCTCTGCTGGAGGGGTTCTGCGCGCCCTATCGCGGCTTCGATCTGGGTGACAACGAGGCGTCCTCCCGGGTGGCGCGGGCCAAGATCATGGAGGCCCTGTGGCGCCTCTACTATTCCGCCGAAGGGGCCGATTCGCCTGACGCGACGCAGGCCCAGTGCTACTATGTTCTTGCTCGTTCCGGCGCGCCCAGCGATGCGCTGCGCGCCCTGGACGAGCGCTGGCGCGCGGCACTGGCTGAGGTGCTGGGCAAGACGCGATTTGAAGAAGCGGGCGCCCTCAAGCCCTCAAGCCTCGCGGCCCTGGCGCAACGTTGACGGGTGCTTGGCAGTCGCCGGCCTGGCCGGCGGAGAACTTCATGGCCCTTGACCGCCTCCTGTGCTGCAAGAACAGCAAGGTCTGGATTCCGGACTCGTTCCTGACTTCCATCGTGGGTGACTGTGACCGTGGCAAGTTCACGATTACCCGCCCGTTCACTTTCCCCTGCCTGCTGCTGCCCAACGGTAACCTGTACATCGAAGAACAGCAGGGCGTTGAGCTGGGTTCGGACACGTACGACCTCGGCCACGTTCGCTGCGCTTCCTGCGGCTCTGCCGTGGAGGTGCGGGAGATTGACGTCAAGGCCATCCTGGACAAGCTGCGCGAGCGCGAGATCACCATGAAAGAGCGGCAACGCCTGCGCGACAGCCAGAAGGTACCCAAGGAGCCCGGGGGCAAGCCATGAAACAGATCAAGCTGGTCATCTGGGGATCGGCCATTGTCCTGCTCGGGCTCATCGGCGGGACGGGCTGGCTCATCTACGAGCGCATCGAGAGCACCGTGGCGCCCAAGGAGCAGGCCACCAAGAAAGATGTGCAGCGCATCGAGGCCGAGCAACTGCAGCAGAAGAAGCGCATCGGCGAGGCGGAGCAGCGCCTCACCGAGCTCGAGAACGACCTGGCCGAGTACAAGTCGCGCAATGACAAGCGCGTGGGCGAGCTTGAGGGGCGCGTCAGCAGCGGCGAGAAGAAGGTCAGCGACCTTGAAAAGCGTGCTTCAGAGCTTGAGAAGCGCGGCGACAAGACCGAGGACGAACTCAAGCAGGTGCAGGCCGATCTCGTGCAGGCCCGCAAGGAACTCGACGACGCCAAGAAAGAGCGCGACCAGCTGCGCCATGAGATGAACCGCATGCAGACGGACATCGACGAGATCAAAAAGGCGCTGGGCATCAAGACCACCAATTGAGCTGCAGCGTCAGGCGCATTGCGGCCATCCATTGAACCATTGCAGACAACCGGCCCTGAAGCAAGAAACGGGGGGGCGGGCCAAGGCCCGCCCCCCGTTGATTGGGCTTGCGCGGACTACTTCTTCTCCTCGTTTCGGGCCTCCTCCGCAACTTCGATGACGCGGACCACCTTCTTGCCCTTGCGGAAAATGACCTCCGTGCCCAGTGCCAGCACCTTGGCGATCTCGGTGTCGCGGGCCAGGGTGAAGTAGGACTCTGAGAGATACTCCACCAGTTCAGCCTCGATCAGCTCGCCGTTGGTGATGTCGCTTTCGAGCCAGATGCCGTCGGACCAGACGAAGGTGCGGGCACCGATGGTCTTCACGTTTTCCGCGGCGATGGCCTGTGCGGCACGCTCATCGTAGCCCTTCTTCTTCAGTTCTTCAGCGCGCTTGCCGGCCTTGGTGGCGTAGCCGCCGCCGCGGGCCTTCTCCTCGACTTTCTTGGTGGCGTCCTTGTCGGCTTTGCTCGCGCCGTCGGCGTTGTCGTTGGAGCGGCGGTCGTCGTTGGCCTCCGAATCTTCGACCGCGTTGCGCCCCGTGGAGGCGCCGGGAGCGCGCCCGCCGCCGCCCATACCCACGTCGCGGCGCGAAGCATCACCCTGGGGGCGGTTCTCGACCGCGCGGCGCTCACGCCATCCGGAGTCGTCACGGGGGGCCTCGGCGCGAGGCGGGGGAATCTGAGAGTCTTCCACGACCAGGAAGCTCGTGTAGGGCGTCACAATGCCGAACTTCGTGCCCAGCGCCACGATCTCGTCCTTGAGCTCCTTGTTGAAGCCCGAGAGGTTGATCTGATCGAGCAGAAAGCCGACGCGGCGCACGGCCCACATGCGGGGCAGGTAGGCCTTGGTGTTGGCGGACTCTGTGAACTCCTGCGTGTACTCATAGACGCGCTTCTGGCCGTTGACCGTGCCTTCCAGGATGACCTGATGGCGGCCCGGCTTCACATAACGGCCCAGCACGGCCAGCTGCGTTCCGGCAAACAAGTCGGGCATGACCTTGGGCTGGATGTCCGTGACTTCGGCGCCGTCGATCCTGAGCTTGACGTCGGCCAGCACGGGCGAGGCGATCTTGCTGTAGAAGTTGCCTACCTTCACCTCAATGTCTTCCTTGGGCTTGACGTATTCGCGCTGGCCGCGGTTTTGCTCGGCCAGCGTGTCCAGCAGCCAGGTGTTGACATCAAAGCCCACGCCGAACGTAAACAGGCGCATGTGGGTCTCGCGCAGTTCCGAGGCCATCTTCACCAGCTGGCGCACGTCCGTCTGCTCCACCGTGGGCAAACCGTCGGTCAGGAACACGATGTAGGTCGGCCGCTTGACTTCATCCTTGGTGCGCGCCAGGGCCAGGCCGTCCTTGAGCGCCGCGGCGATGTTTGTGCCGCCCATGGCCTCGATCTTCTCGATGGCCAGACCGGCCGCTTCCTTGTTGTCGCGCGTGGCGACGGAGAGTTCCTCGCGCCACTTCCTGGACTCCGTGGAAAAGGTGACCATGCCGAAGCGGTCACGTTCACCCAGCGCATTGACGCAGAGTTTCAGGGCCTTCTTTGCCTGGGCAATCTTGCCGTCGTCAAGCATCGAGCCCGAGGTGTCAATCACGTAGATGACGTCCTTGGGCAGGACCTCGTCGTCGGAGAGCTTGATCTTCGGGGTAAGCAGGGCCAGGAAGTAGCCCGCCTCGGCGCCTTCGCGGAAGGTCATCACGCTGGCTGCCACGGTCTCTCCGGCATGGCCGAAGTAGAGTTCGAAATCAGCCTCGGGCTGGTTGTTCTTGGCCTCAAAGCCGACCAGGGCTTCCTTGTCTCCCTTGCGGATGATTTCGCAGGAATGAGTGGGCGAGTAGATGGCCTGCAGGGCCTGCTCGCTCTTGATGTTCACTTTAACACTGAGGGACTGCACGGGCACCTGGCTGAAGGTCTTCGTGCGCAGGGGATATCGGAACCGTACCAGGCCGCTGTCGTAGGGCAGCAGCTCCGTATACATGAAGCGGATGGTCAGCTCCTGCTGCGGCAGGATCGGAAACACGCTGGCCCTGAACAGGCCGCGGCCAGCAAACTCGAGCAGGCCGGGGTCCAGCATCTGCCTCACAATGCCTTCGTAGATGCTGCGAGCCTTGTCAGCGGCCAGCAGCTCGCCCTTGACCATCTTGCCGTTCATGGTCATTTCAAAACTGTTGATGGCAGCTTCCACCGGCAGCGGGAAGAGGTACTGCCCTTCCAGTTGCATCGAATTGGGGTTGTAGAAGGTCTGAGTGATCGTGGTGGTTGCGCCCTGGCCGTCTATGTTCGTTTCCACGCTGTGGCTGCGCACCTCAATGGGCGCAAAGCGCGGACGCGGCGGGCGTCGGCGCGGCTGCACGTCAGGTTCGGGCTCAATCGTGATGACGATGCCCTGCGCAAAGGCCGGCGCGGCAATCAGGGCCAGCAGGAGACCCAGCAGCAGTTTCTTGTACATGGCATAACCCCAAGGCTTGGATGAGGGCGGACTGCTCCGTCTACTTGGACGCAGGGACCGGCGTGGGGTTCCAGAATTCCCAGATAGGTTCAGCGCCCCTCGACTTCGTCGAGCAGCAGCAGGGTCAGGGTGATCTTCGTTTCCGGCGGCAGGCCGTTGTCGATGGTGGGGCCGCCGCTGGCGCCGCCAGAAGTTCCCCCCGTCGTGCCGCCCGTGGTCCCACCGGAAGTACCTCCAGAAGTACCTCCGGGGGTGCCGCCCGTGGTCCCGCCGGACGTGCCGGCAGGTTGCTGCGCGTTGCTTCCCTGGCGGCGGTAAATGGCGCGGAAGGTTTTGCTGATCTTGCCGCTGTAGCCCTGGGCCTCGATCATGAACACACGCGAGCGCACCGTGAGCAGCGGCTTGATGGCGTTGAATATCTCCTCTGTGAGGCCTTCCACGGCTCCGTTCTCTTCGCCTGTGATGCGGGTGACGAAGGCCTTGAAGGTGGCCAGGTCCTGGGTGCGGAAACTGGCCTTGTCTTCCTCTTCAGCGGGAGTGCCGTCGGGGTTGGTGGGGGCGGCCTCCTCTTCGGGGAGCGTGCCCCCGTTTTCCTCTGCGGTTTCAATGTCGCGCCGGGCCTGTTCGCGCGCCGTGATGATGCGGTCCACGGCGTCCCAGGTCAGGTCCTTGTTCAGCGCCAGCAGAAGCTCTCTGGGCGCCGTATTGATGTTGATGACACCCGTCGAGTAGAGCGTCAGGAAGGGCAGGATGCCAATGGGCTGGGGGTCCATGGAGCGTTCATCGATGCTCTCCACCGACTTCTTGCGAGCCTCGAACTGCTCCTGATAGTTCAGGTCATAGTAGTCCCGCGAGTCCTCCTCGCTGCCGCCTTCAACCTCCCGCGGCTCTCCGTGCAGGAGTTTGCCTGACCAGCCCTCAATCATGCGCAACTCACCCAGCGTCAGCATGGGAAAGGGCGACTGCTTCTTGATCGAGCGGCTGTCCGGCTTGTCGTTTTCCCGTGCCGTGAACTCGAGTTTGTCACTGTCCTCGCGGGCCCGTTCTTCAAGGTACTTGATCAGGTTCTTGACCAGTGTCTCGGTGTTCACTTCGCGATCATCGTTGCGGCGGCGCACGCTCCTGGACTCGCCGTCGAGCATGAGCCGCTCGTCGTTGCGCCGGCAGATTTCGATCAGCCTCGAAAGCGTCTCCGCCGCCGCCTTGCGCTGCGCCTCGCTGCCGCGGATCAGCGTCAACAGGTTGAACTTGCGTTCTTCGTCCGTGATAAAGATGGCAGGGGGTCTGCCGGCTGTGGTTTCGCTGGAGTCCTCGTTGCCGAAGGTCTCGCCTTTCCAGTTCGTCGGCTGCGCCCAGGGCTCGTTGAGGCTGTCGTAATCGGGTTTGTCGTCCAGCCGCAAAATGGCCTGCCCGCGGACCAGGGCCATCTGCGCCTGGTAGGCGGCCTTCAGGTCGTCGCGTACATTGGAGGCCACCAGCACTTCGCGCAGGACATCGCGCTGGAAACTCCACACAATGATGCTCAGCAGCATCACCAGCAGCAACACCACCAGCAGCGCCACGCCGCGCCGGTTCAACGCACCTCTAGGGAGACTCCGGGCCATGTAATTTGAACGACGCGGACGGCGCCGCGTTGTGCCAATCGGCGAATTCAACGGGCCTCAAGCGTGATAGTCACGCTCTCCTTCTTGCCGTTGCGCAGCACCTTGAACTCGACCTTGTCTCCCGGGTTGTACTTGGCCAGAAGCGTGCGCAGGTGGCCCGTGCCTGTGACCTTCTCGCCCCCAACCTCGTATACCACGTCGCCTTCCTTCAGGCCGGCCTTGGCGGCCGCGCTGCCCGTGGTGATCTTGGAGGCGGTGATGCCCGCTTCAATGCCCAGCTTGCGCGCGTCTGCCAAAGCCACATCCGCAAAGGATGCCCCCAGCTTGACTTTGACCTCTGTGCGCTCGGGCTCGCGGGTTTCGGACTTGGGCTCGGCGCTCTCGGGCTTTTCGACCTTGGGCTCGGGTGCGGGCGTGGGGCGGCTTTCGGTTTTGGCGCGGCCGCTGCGCAGGTCGTCCAGGCGCTTGCGCAGGTCTTCTTCGAGGTCCCGGAGTTCCTTGCGCTTCTTCTCAATGGCCTCGCGCAGTTCCCTGGCACGAACGTCATCCTTGAACTCTTCGTCGCCGCCGCCTTTGCGGGCCAGAGTCACCATCATGGGCTCAATCTTGCCGTCCTTGTGGCGGATGCCCAGGCCGAGGGTGTCGCCGGGCTTCTTGTTGGCCAGCACGGCCTGCATGTCCTCGATACTGTTGACACTCTTTTCGCCCGCGGAGAGGACCACATCGCCGACTTCTATGCCCGCCGCCTCCGCCGGAGAGCCCTTGTTGACCTGCGTCACCAGCAGGCCGCTCTCGATCCTCAGTTTCTCACGTTCTTCTTTCTCAATGACGCGCAGCCGCAGGCCCAGCCAGGGCTGGTCAGACTGAGCCGCCAGAGGCGCGGCAAGGGCCAGGAGGAGGAGCAGGAGCAGGTTGCGAGTGGCGGTCATGGCATCTCCGGTTGGTCTCAATTCGGGGCAAAGATGATACGCCCAAGAAGGCTCCTTGGGGAGTGCCTTTGGCGTGAGCGCCAAAAAGGGAGGGGCGGGATACCCCGCCCCTGGCCGATGCCGGTAGTCTGGTTTACTTGTGCTTGTAGCGTTGGGGCTCGGGGACGGGCCGGCCTTCCTTGTTGATGCGATAGCGCGAGGCCAGTTCGTCGATCCAGACGATCTTCTTGGCGGTCTTGATGCCCAGTTCGAAGCGGGCAAGCATGGCTGAGGGAGAAGTCTTGGCGGCGATCCAGTAGGGGCGCAGGCGCTTGATTTCTTCCTGGGTGCCGGCCTCCAGTTCCCACTCCTTCATGATTTCGGCTTCGAGCAGTTCACGGTCCTTCTTGTCCTGGATCTTGAAGGTACGGATGGTCAGCTCGTAGCAGAAGGTGTGGGCGATGATGGCTTCACGGGCGTCCAGCGCGGCCTTGTAGGCGTCGCCCCACTTCTGGATGGCATAGTTCTGGCTGACGTCCACCGTCTTGAGCACTTCGTCGCTGCGGGGTACAAATTTGGCCAGGAAGGCCACGCGGTAAGCCGCCCACTTGGCGGGCTCCATCACGATGGACTTGCCCTCGGCGCGGGTGTACTTCTCGCTGTCGAAATCGGGCTTTTCCTCACTGTCCTTGAAGTACTCGAAGGCAATCTTCTTGACGGCCTCGGGGTGCCACTTCCAGGCCTCCTCGCGCTTGGTGTCCCGGTCGGCTCGGTTGTTGCCTTCCTTGAGCTTGTCCAGCTTCTTGAGGCGCTCTTCCTTGTCACTCTTGTTGTTGGAAATGTCCACAGCGCGGTAGACGTTGTAGCCGGGGCGGTTGACGCGGGCCCAGGAGTACCACAGCTCGCCGTCGAGCAGCACCCAGTATTTCATGGCCAGATCATCTTCCCAATCGATGATCCGCTTGCGGATATTGGACATCGCGGCCTGCATCGCGTTGTAGGCGCTGAGTTCACGGGAGTCCATTTTTCCGCCCGAACGTGCCTCGAGATTGTCGAGGTCGGCGAGGATTCTCTTGTTGTCATTCTCGCGGCGCTTCCTGACGTCGGCGGGCAGGTCGTTGTTCTTTTTGTCGGTGTCCATCATGTCGTTGACCTGCTTGCGCTGGCTCTCGTAAAGCTGAAGCTCCTGGAACACGCGCCACGAATCGTCACGGCACAGCACGTTGTCCTTGGTGAGGCGAAGGCCGCCGCGATCCAGCACGTTGCCCATGAACAGCGTGCCCCGAGAGATGAGAACCTCGCTGTTGAGAAACTCCTTGTACATGGCCTCGTGCAGTTTGGGGTCGTCCCACACGTAGGTCCGGCTGAGTTCGACTTCCGTGATGATCTTGCGCTTCTTCTCCGGATCGTCCGGGTCGATGATTTCCTTCTGGCCGTACTCAACGCGCGCGCCCCAAAGGTCTTTGACCCACTTGACTGCTTTCTTGATCTCCTCGGATTGCGTCTGGAAGTTGCAGCGGGCCTGGAGGCGGTAGGTGCCGGGCGGCAGGGGTTTGTCCAGCTCCGGCATTTCAAAGGGTGCCAGACCCAGGATGACGGGGGCGCCGTCAACGTCCATGCCGCCGTCTTCGGTGCCGGTGACCCGGGCGACGACGCGCTGGCCGGGGATCATCTCGCCCAGCTTGTCGTCGCCGTCGGCCTCCACCTGATACAGGGCGACCTCGATTTCGAGATTTTTGATGGGCCCGGCCGTAAAGCCGCGGCCGGCATCAACCTGAAAGTCGGTGAGGATCTCGCCCACGATGCGCATGCCGCCGCGCGGGCCAACCTCAACGTTGAAGCGCCGCACCAGTACCCGGTCATTTTCAAGGTAGGGCTGGTTGCCCGCCGAATACTTGAATGTGTGCATGGGGCGCACACGCCTGGACGGAAATCCCTGTGCCGACGACACTGCCGCTGCCATTGCGGCCACGCAGAAAAGCGCAGCCGCGCCGCGGATGAAACGGAAGCGAAGCATGTTGACAACCTCCTGGCCCTGCTCTGACTCCAGCCTGTTCTTCTACGCACTGGCCCACGGGAAGGGCCGTTGAAAGCGGACTTAGTATTCGATGACGAAAGCGAGCTTCCTGGGCGGGGTGAGAACCGTCAGGGTCATGTCATCGAGCACGGCAGAAACGTTGGTCACGGGTACCTTGGTGGGGTCTGGGCTGACAAAGTAGACGCGGTACATCAGGGTGCCCACCGTATCGCCGGCGTTGAGTTTGACACCGTTGAGTGAAATGCCGCCCCGGGCCCAGTAGTCCTTGTCTCCTGTGGAAGCGCCCTTGGGGTCATCAATGATGCCCTGGGCCTTGGCATCGGCGTAGCTGATGAGGCCATTGCTGGGCCGGATCTTGCGCACATCCTCAAACACACCCCACTGCACGACCACGCGGGCCGAGGTGGAGAGACTGATGCCCTGGCCGAGGTAAGGGTCGAAATCGGGACGGTATTCCGTCCAGCTCAGGGTGCCAAGGCGCACGGGTGCCGTGAGCAGTGCGCCCGAGGCGCCGTTGGGGTTGAAGGGCAGGAAGCCCTGCTCAAAGAAGCCGTCAGGGTTGCCCATGCTCACGCCGCTTCGCTGCATGTAGCGGCTGCCGGCGGCGCAGGCCAACTGGTCCGCCTGGAAGCTTGGCTGGAGCGTGTTCTGGCTGAGGCGCACGTCGTCCAGCGTGGCGTTGGCGACAGCCACCAGGTTGGCGTCGAACTTGAACAGAGCCGCCGACTGGGTGGTGGAGGGATTGGCGAATGACTGGGTTTCCACGTAGTACTGGTTGTAGATGTTCTGGTCCGAGATATCGAGCTGCCGGCGGAACAGGCAGCCGATGGTCAGGCGATCCTCGGGGTTGATTTCGAGGAGGCGTGACGTTGTCCGGTAGAACAGGTAGGTGGTCTGGGCCGGGTCTTCGGCGGGCACCATGACGCCGTCGTTGGGCTCGTGGTGACCGTCGTTGAGGAAGCCCTTGGGCTGGGCCGGATTGTTGTCGGGGTAGAACTCGACGGGGATCTTGCGGCCGTCAATCCAGAGGTCATAGGGCTGGGTGAGGTTATTGGAGTTCCAGCTCAACGTCAGGCGGTGCCAGTCGTGCACGCGCAGGGCGGGCACGGTGGAAGGCAGGTTGTTGAGGTTGACCCAGCCATCAGTACGGGCGTAGATGAAGCCCTTGTCGCCGGGATTGCCCTTGGGGCAGATGTCATTGGTGCCGGTGTACTGGTTGATGCCGCCATTGTCGCCCTCATCAATGATACGGCGCATGGCATTGCCGAACTTCACAACCTGGCTGCCGCCGTAGCCCACGCCCTGCGGGAAGTCCTGGGCGAAGGCCTCCGAGAAGTAGAGGCGCGTAAAGCGCAGGTAGCCGCCGGGTTCCTTGAAGATGAAGAACTGCACACCCTCAATGTCGCACTGGTCATTGCGCAGGCCGCTGTTGGCCGGGGCAAAGGACAGGCTTGAGGTATCGGCTGCGGAAGGTGAGTAGGGCAGAGTGTTGCTGCGCCCGTATGCCGTGGCTCCGAACAGGCCCGAGAAGTTGTTGCTGGCGGGGTCAATTTCACCCATGCACACCGTGATGGGGTTTGTGCCGCCCCCATCGCTGCCCTGTGCCGGGAAGTCCCACTTGATCCAGAAGTCCAGCGTGCCTTCGTAATAGGGGCAGTTGGCCTTGGTCTGACGGTGGTTCTGCAACTGCTGGTTGTGGTTGTCCGTACCGGAGAACGGCGCGGCATCTCCGGAAAGGCGCATGCGCACGGAGTTGGCATCGGAGCCGTACCCCACCTGCGACTGGTCGCGGTCCGCGCCGTCCATGATGGGGTCAAAGGGGTTGTTGGGGATGTTGGCGCCGTTGGGGTAGCGCAGCAGCTTCAGGCGTGCGGGGCGGTTCTTGCCGCGCGAGCCGTAGAACTGCGAGAGCGCGCCCGGGAAGCGGTAACGCTCACGAACCGCCGATCCGCGCAGGAAGACGCCGTCGCGCTGCAGGGTCGCATAGCGCGTGGCTTCGTCACCCTTGTCGGCGTTGGCAAACTCGTTGGGTCCACCGCCGCCGACCAGCGCGGAGTCCACGCGACGGGGCGTGGCCGTGTTGACGAAGTCGTCAAAGACGACGTCTTTGTCCAGGGGCTTGAAGGCGTAGTTGGGCTGAGTCTTTCCCGAGGCGCTGTTGAGGCCGAAGACGCCGGCATTGGTGTCGCTGCGGGCGTCGAGGCCCTCATTGAAGCGAGCGTGGAAGGTCAGGCCCGTCTGCATGGGCTGAATGGGCGTACGGTCTTCCGTGCGCTGGGTGATGTAGCCGAAATCGCGGGACAGCGCCGTGCGGGGGTTGTAGCCGCCCTTGCGCTTTACGCCGAGGTAGTCGGTGTCTTCAGGGAAAATGTTGGTGTCAGAGGTGGAGGCATCGCCCCAGGCGCCGGCATCGCGTTCGTCAGCCGAATAGGGGCCTGAATTGGTGCCAAAACGTGTCAGGGCCGCGATGTTGCGTGTGGTGGTGGTGCCGGAGCTGGTGGCGGCGTTGGTGATGGCGTCGGGATCGATGGGGCCCATGAAGTCGAACTGCGAGGAATGGCGCAGGACCGAGTAGATTTCAACCAGGGTGCGCACCTGGCGTCGGGCCACCGGGAGGCGGGCCTGGGCGGCGCCGCCGGCTGTGGTGTCCTGGGACACCGTGTTCATGCCGCGGGCCGTGGGGGCCAGGATCTCGCCCTGGCTGACGACTTCATACATCCCCATGCTTGAGAAGCAGACCGGGGCCGTAGTCTTGACCAGGTCCATGCGGTCCACGTTCTGGTGGTAGGGGTAGTCCGCGTTGTAGCGCGCCACCACGTTATTGGGGTTGAGCGCGGCTCGGATCATGTCCACCGTCGACTTCCAGTACCAGGCGATGAAGGCCTTCTGGCTCATGGCGGCGTCGGTGTACTTCAGGGAGTTGGCCGGGTGATTGCAGTTGTAGGCCAGCGGCAGCCAGCGCTGATTGGGTACGGGATCGCCCGGGTCAATGATGGAGTTGCGGTTGGCATTGACCACGTCGCCGACGCGGATGCTCTCGCGGCCTTCGGACTTCATGCCCAGCAGGGCCTGGTAGCAGAAGCGCAGGTCAAAGTCCTGCCAGCTGGTAAAGGGAGCCGCCTTGCGCAGGTCAATGACAAGCTGGGCCAGTTCGGCGGCGTAGTCTCCACCCTGGCCGCCGGCCTGGGTGTTGCCGGCGCCCGCGGCGCTGGTAATGGGGCCGATGGGAACGAGCTGGAAGATGCCCTGGTTTTCGCCGCCGCTGGGGGTCAAGGCGGCTTCTGTCAGGTGGGCGTAGCTTCCGTTATTCTGGCGGCCGATGTCAGGCGTGCCCAGCACGAGGCGGCTGGGCGCGGCGCCGAACATGTCCTTGAGAATGCGGTCTTCCTCCGAGATCTGGGAGGCCTTCTTGAAGTAGAGAAGGCGTGCCCGGGCCTCGATGCCCGCAAACAGGGCCACCAGCACCGGCTTGGGTGCCGTGTTGATGTTGACGGGGGAGCGGATGCCCGTGCCCGCGTCAAACTGGGCGTCAGGCCAGCCGTCCTGGCCGCCGGCCTGGTTGGGGCCGACGGCAAATCCCTCGCGCTTGAGTTCCATCTCCAGGCGCGTGCCGCGCGGGTTCTTGGCCTTGTCATCAACGACCTTGGCGGCTGTGTCAATGTAGTCGCGGTAGTTGGGGTCGCGCCAGTTGTTGACGCTGACGAAGTTCATGGCCAGGTCGTACAGCTCGGGCCGCTTGTTCAGGGTACTGCCGTCCCAGATGGGGCGGAGCTGCTCTTTGTTGGTGAAGAAATGGCCGGTTTCCTGGTGGGTCTTGACCACGGCCTGAACCACTTCACCGGTGAAGGGGTTGTACTTGCCTGTGCCCTTGCCGCCCGGCGTCACCCACTTGTCAATTTCATAGCCCAGCACCATCAGCACTTCGGCCAGACGGTCACCCTTGAAGTTGTTGAGGTTGAGCTGGCTTGCGGCGTCGATCACCTTGACGCGCGTGTAGTCGCCGAGGTCTTCGTAAGTACCGCTGGCGCCGAAGCTCTTGCCGCCCTCATAGGTGCGGCCTTCGCGGGGCAGCGTGTCGTAGCGGATGCCCTCGCCTCCGAAGAGGGTGACGCCCGAAAGGAAATTGCGCGAGCCCGGCCGCACGTTGCCGGGCATCTTATCGCCGCCGAAGCCCGTCTCGTTGGCATCAATCACGCCGTTGTTGTTGAAGTCGATCCAGCCCAGGTCGGGGGCGTCCTTGCCGGCGTTGGTATTGGTTGAGGCTTTGTTCCAGGAGACGCGCACGTCTCGACTGTCCAGGGTCTTGAGTCCGAAGCTCGGGCCGTCCACATCCCGCTGCGAAGGTTCGTACTCGAACTCCTTGTCCGAAAGCTGCTCATAGTGGTTGCGGGTGGCTTCTGCGCGCAGGCGTGCGATGGAGTACTCCACGCCGTCCAGCGAAAGGTCCAGGGCCCGTTGCCGGTCAAGGTAGTTGGTCGAAGCCTTGCGCTCGGCCAGAGTAATGTAACTGAAAGACGTGCCGATGACGAACAGGGCCACCAGCAGCCCCAACACCACCACGAGCATCGTGCCTCGACGGCTCCGGCGAACCGACCTGCGCTGCATACGGTTGAGCTTGTGCATCGTTCCTCCAACGCGGCGGGCCAGGCCCGCCGCCCCGCAAAGGGTTGGCGCGCAACATGGGGTATTGGGGTGTGCGAAGCCCCGCCTTCCCCACTTTTCACGGGAGGCCCAGGGGGAGGACCTCCCGACGAATTCGATTCAGGATTTCCGGCTCTGGGAAAGTGCTGCCAGAGCCGGAAATCGCAAATCGAAGCCGGCTTCATCCATCCAGATAGGTGCCGCCGCCGGCCTTGGCCAGCTTCTTGTAAAACTCCCGCTGTGTGTCACTCAGGCCAATACCCGTAACATCCAGTGCCGTCTTGCTGCCCGCTTTGCGCCAGGCCTCCACTTGCTTGATGATGAAGTCCTGAGCTCCGCCGGCCTGTTCGAGTTCTTTGGCGTCCACGCCGGCGGGTGAAGCGGGGTCGCTGCCCACGATCATCGAAGCCGACGTGGGGCCCTGCTCGAAGACCACTTTCAGCAGACCGTAGATATCGGAGTCACCCAGGGCCACGCGATCTTCGACCCACTTCTTGGCCTGCTCCACGCTCTCCGCACTTACGGAGACGGGCGCCTTGCGGTCGGCGAAGTCGTCGCTGGTTCCAAAGCAGGCGATGTTGAAGGCCACGTCGCGGCGCTTGGACATGGTGTCCAGCGATTGCTTGAGAAGCTCCTTGGCGCGCTCCAGCCTTGATACCACGCGGTCGTCGTTGAGCGTAATGGTTGCGGTCATGGCCGCGCTGAGGTCAAGGAGGTAGGCGCGGGTCAGGAGCTCTTTGCTGCCGCCATCAGGAGTGTTGACCTTTTCGACGCCGTCCTTCTTGAAGCGCACGCGCGGATAAGCCGTGGGCCGATCGTGACCTTCGGGCTTGGGAGTATCCGAAGTGGACTCCTTGCCGGTTTCCGGCTCTGGCTTGGGCTGATCCTGGGCGCGGGACGCCACCGGCAGCGCCGTCAGCAGCGCCAGAGTCCACACCAGGAATGTCAGCCGGTTCCACATGAACGACCAGACCCCAAGTTTGCTGTGCCGGGACACACTCTCAGCCCGGAATCCACTACGGACAGGTGCAACCATAGTGCCAGCCATAACATGGCTCAAGGAACCTGCCGGATTCGGTATGGCAGCAGATTAGCAGGGGCACCGCAATAGGCCACAGGGATTCGCGCAAACATTGAAAACATAATGGCTTGCATCGCCAAGCCTGGCGGGACAGTGGGCGGGCACCCCGTTTCCCTGAACAAGGTCGGGTCTTCCTGTCTCGTCCCCTCCAAGTAACCATCAGTAACCCGCCCGCTTTCACCCGCAGGCCTGGCAGACTGCTGAAAGAGTCCTTTTCGGCAGTCTGCCCGGGCCGCGCGACCGCACGGGCCGGCGGAGTGACGGGCTTTGCCCGGCACTCCGGCCTTTGCCTTCCGCTGAAGAAGTCGGCATTTCGACTTTTTCAGCGGCCTGCTAAGTGCCTGTCATTTTGTTCAAACGTCCCAAGGCCCGCGGCGTATAAAGGAAGCGGTTTATCCCAAGTTGAACCAAGGCGAGGTCGTGATGAAGCGCTACGCTCACGCAGTTTTGCTGGCGGGAGGCATCTCTCTGGCGGCCCTTTTGGGTGGTTGTGCCAGTGGAGCTTCGGCCAAGAAGGGCGAAACCAATTATTCCTACCTTGATGACCAGGCCCTGGAGAAGTTTGACGCCGACCTGACTCGTCTGGCGGCCGCCATTCAGCGGTCGGACGCGAGCTCTGAGGCTTCCCTGCGCCGCCAGATCGGCGAGCAGGCCCGCAAGTATCAGGGGGCATTGATTTCGGCGCTCAGCGACGGCTCCTCGATTCAACGCCGGCGGCTGGCGGGCGTGGCCCTGGGTTTCACCGGCGATATCGCTGTGATCGCCCCCCTGCTTTCCAAGGTCAACGACAACGACGAGCCCGAAAGCGTTCGCCACATGGCGGTGCTGGGCCTGGCGACTCTGGACAGGAAGCTTCGCGAGTACCCGCGCCACGACGAACTGATGCAAACGCTGCGCGGCGTGCTGGAGTCCCGCGATACCTCGGCCTCCATGCGGCGCTCGGCGGTCCAGGCCTATGCTGCGGCCTATGACCGTGTCTTGAATGACTCCATTTCGCCACTGCGGGACCGCTTCATGAGCGACCCGGACATTGGCGTGAAGATCACCGCCGTCAACGTGCTGGGTGATATCGGCGATACTGCGGCGACGCAGGACCTCATTGGCGTGGGGCTGGGCAGCGAGATCACGGATGTGCGCGCTGCCAGCGCCATTGCCCTGGGCAAGATTCAGGATGCCCGTTTGATTATCCCCGCCTTGGTGGACAGTTCCCTGAATGATGAATCCGCTGAAGTCCGCCGTGAGGCTGTGAGCTCCCTGGCTGCCCACTTCAGCGCTGACCCTGATACGGTGCACTCCGCCCTGTTGCTTGGGCTTTCGGATTTCAACGATGGAGTGCGGGAGTCTTCGGCCCTGGCGCTGGCCCGCACGGCCGATGTTCGCGCCATTGACCCCCTGCTGCAGGCGACAGGAGACCGCACGGCGATCGTCCGGCGCGCCGCCGCCGATGGCCTGGGCCAGCTTCTGAATAAGGAGCGCGAGGTCAGCGCCTACCCCCTCGTGGACCTGCTTTCAGATCAGACGCCCGAAGTGCGCAAGGCTGCCCAGGTGTCCCTGGCGAAGATCACCACCAACGACTGGGGGGACGACCAGGCTCGCTGGCGTTCCTACTTCTACAAGACTTACCCCGCCCTGGACCCGGCCAACGCCTATGCCGGTCAACCCAAGCCCCGCATGACCACCAGTATCACGGGGGGCGGCGCGCGTTCCTCCAGCACATCCAGGCCCAGCTCAAGCCGTCCCTCCACGAGCCGGCCGAGCAGCGGCACCAATCGCAATTCCAGCGCGCAGCCCAGCCGCAACACCGGCACCAACCGCAGTTCAGGAACCAGCCGCCGTTGATAGACCAACGTCTCAAACGAACGGGCGCGGCTTGCGGTCGCGCCCGTTTTCGTGGCCGGTTATCCATGGGGCCGGGTGCCTTTTTGCGCAGCCGGGTAGGCGCAAAAGCATGAACTGCGCGGTCACAAGGCTGAGCTTGCTTCACCTCGCCCCCACTGCTAACGTGCCGCCGCTTCAGCCAGCCGGCACGGGATTCTCATGGAAGTTTTCTTCTTGCTCAGCTCGATGGTGGCCGTCGCCGGCGCGGTTCTGGTCGTGACGCAGCGGGTGGCCATTTATGCGCTGCTGGGCCTGCTGGTTTCCTTCTTTGGCACGGCGGGCATTTTCTATGCGCTTGACGCCACGTTTGTGGCCGTGAGCCAGATCCTGGTCTACGCGGGTGCCCTCGCCGTACTCTTCCTATTTGTGTTGATGTTTGCGTCAGATGACCCGCCCGAAGCGGGCCCCCTGGTCACGGTCGGTGCGCGCAAGGACTTTGACCCCGCAGCAGTCAAGCCCGTTGAGGCCAGGGCCCGGCCAAGGCTGGCCATGCCGTCTTTCGGTGCGGCGCTGTTGAGCCTGGCCGTCCTGGCCCTGATGTATTTTGCCATTTATAAGCTGCCGCCGCGCTTTGGCGAATTCGGAGGTGTGGCGCCGCAGACCCAGGTCCACAAGACCAACCCCCGGCCGGGTGAGCCCTTGACCGAAATGGTGGAGTTCGGTTCCGCGCGCGGTGTGGGCTACGCCATCTTTGATGACTTTCCACTGGCCTTTGAGGTGGTCAGCCTTCTCATCTTCGCGGCCATTCTCGGCGCGGTGCTCCTGACACGCCGCAGCGCTGCACAGTCGCGCGCGGAGCAGGAAGCGGCGGCGAGGGAAGGCGAGGCCGGAGCCGAAGGCGCGGGAGGCAGCCATGCTTAACCCGCAGATCGTTCTGTTTCTCTGCGCCACCTTGTTCTGCATAGGGCTCTATGGCGTGTTGTCGCGCAATAACCTCATTTTGATGCTGATGTCGCTGGAGCTGATGCTCAATTCGGCGAACATCGCGCTGGTGGCGTTTTCCCGCTACTGGGCGGGCAAGGGTCTCGATGCCGGCAGCTTTTCCGGCGCCCACAGTGGACAGTTCTTTGCCCTGATGGTGATGGCGGTGGCGGCGGCCGAGGTGGGCGTGGGCCTTGCCATCATCGTCGCCCTGTTCCGTAAACGCCACAACAGTGATGTGCGTGCCGCAAGCGAGTTGAAACACTGATTGATTTATGCGCGAACTGCTTCAAAAGCCTGAGTTCCTGCTGCTGCTCGTGCCGCTGATGCCGTTGATCGGCTTTCTGATCAACGGATTCTTTGGCCGGCGCATGGCCCTGGCTTCGTCGGGCGCGGTGGCCTGCGGCAGCATCGTGCTGAGTTTCGTCATTGCCACGAGTCTGTTTGTAAGCCTGATTTCGCAGGGGCAAACGGTTCAAAGCTACTCGTTCAACTGGATGCACGTCGGCGCGCTGGACATCCATTTCAGGCTGCTGGCGGACCCGCTTTCGGGTTTGCTGATGATGGTCGTGAC